>JACDJC010002145.1_pt1 | contig 16012 bp, 8 predicted proteins | sample 7454191 | NCBI WGS metagenome assembly JACDJC01 (sample SAMN14253291, study PRJNA609438) | sludge metagenome | isolation source: sludge after 25d culture with pyrite and EDTA | collected 2018-12-20 | reverse complement strand
GATCTGGTTCGGCGTCTCGGATTCGCGCAGCGCGCCGTAGTTGACGAAGATCCGGCGCCCGTCGGCGACGAAGGCGTTGAAGGTCGGATCGTTGATGATGACGACCTGGATGTTCTGCTTTTCGAGGCCGGCGGCGCGCAGGATCGGGCGCGTGTAGTCGCGGAGCAACTGCTCGGTTTCGGCGTCGCGGAGAACGGGCGGGCCGCCGCCTTGCTGTGCGCGGGCCGGCCACGACGCACCGAGGAGGGCGATGGCCGTGACGACGGCCGTGGCGCGCCGCGCCAGCGCCCGCACGGAACCGCTGCGGGCGCAGATGCGCCGCGCCTTGATCGGGGCCGGTGTCGGGAGAGGGGCGGTCATGGCTGGGTCGACGGCATCGAGGGCTTTTGCGGGTTTGGCGGTAGAGCGGCGGCCACCGAAGTGTTAAACGATGCACCTAACAAGCCGCCGAATACGGCAGCACGGCGGCGCTCGCCGTCGCGTGCTTTATTGGCACGGCGCGGCCCGCGAGGAATAGCAGATTTTCATGCTCGATATGGCGCTGACTGACAAGGCGAGGGGCCTTTTGACGCCGTCCGCCCGCGGCAATGTTCCCCCCTTCATGGTGATGGACGTGATGGCCGCTGCCGCCCGGATCGAGGCCGCCGGCGGCCATGTGATTCACATGGAGGTCGGCCAGCCGGCCGCGCCGGCGCCGAGGGTGGCGATCGCCGCCGCCCATGCCGCGCTGGATGTCGGCAAGATCGACTACACCCCGGCGCTCGGCATTCCTTCGCTGCGGCGGCGGATCGCGCGCCATTACCGCGAGGCCTACGGCGAGGAGGTCGATCCGGCGCGCATCGTGGTCACCACCGGATCGTCGGGCGCCTTCGTGCTGGCGTTCCTGTCGGCGTTCGAGCCGGGCGACCGCGTCGCCGTCACCGTGCCGGGCTATCCGCCGTACCGGCATATTCTCGGCGCGCTCGGCTGCGAGCCGGTGCTGATCGAGACCTCGGGCGCGACCCGCCACGCGCTGACCGGCGAGATGCTCCTCGCGGCGCACCGCAAGACGCCGCTGAAGGGCGTGCTGGTGGCGAGCCCCGCCAACCCCACCGGCACCATGATGACGCGCGAAGCCTTGGCCGGCCTGATCGCGGCGGCGGAAAGCGCCGGCATCCGCTTCATCTCCGACGAGATCTATCACGGGCTCGACTACGCCTTTCCCGCGGTGACGGCGGCGCAACTGTCGCCGCACGCGATCATCATCAATTCGTTCTCGAAATATTTCTGCATGACCGGCTGGCGCGTCGGCTGGATGGTGGTGCCGGAAGCGCTGGTGCGCTCGGTCGAGACGCTGCAGCAGAACCTGTCGATCTCGGTGCCGACGCTGTCGCAGGTCGCGGCCGAAGCCGCGTTCGACGGGTGCGCCGAGATGGACGCCGTCAAGCACGGCTACGAGGAGAACCGTCGTATCCTGATCGAAGGATTGCCCAAGGTCGGGCTGACGGAATTCCTGCCCGCGGACGGCGCGTTCTATCTCTATGCTGACGTCTCGAAGTTCACCGCGGACAGCTTCGAATTCGCCAAGACCATGCTGCAGGAAGCGCATGTCGCGGCGACGCCGGGCGTCGATTTCGATCCGTTCCACGGCCGCTCGTTCATTCGCTTCTCCTATGCGCGCTCGACGCAGGAGACGCACGAGGCGGTCGCGCGCATCACGCGCTGGCTCGCCCGCAGCTAGGGCGGCAACGAAAAACCGCCCGCGTTGCGGCGGGCGGTTTTGAAGTGTCGATCGATCGCGCCGCGCTTACTCGCTGCGGCGGGACCACCAGCCGGCGCGCCGCGGCGCCGGAGCTTCGGAAGCCGGCTCCGATGGCTGTGGCGGCGATGCGGGCTCGTCCGGCGACGGCGCCGATGCGGCCTGCGGCTCGGAACTTGCGGCCTGCGGCTCGGGCTCGGCCGGCTCGTCCCCGAAGAAGATGCTCACCTTTTCGCGCACCGTGGAGCGCTTGCGCGGGGCCGCCTCGGACTCCGGTTGCGCTTCCTCGGCAGAGACTTCCGCGGCAGAGACTTCCTCGGCGGAGGCTTCCGCGTGCGGAGCCGGCGCGGCGGCTGGCTGCTCATGGGGCGGCCGCATATCGCGCGCCGACAGATCCGCCTCGGCCTCCATCGCCTCCGACTGGGGCAGCGGGCCAAAATCATCGGCGATGCTGGCGGCGATGCCGTCCACGGGCTGTTGGCCCGCTTCCGCGTCGCCGGCCTCGCCACCGCTCCGGCGACGGCGGCCGCCGCGGCGGCCGCGACGGCGCGGACGGCGTTCGCCGTTGGCGCCTTCCATGCGTGCCTCGCCGTCCGCGTCCTCGGCTTCGCCGTCGTCCTCGCTGCCGTCGCCGGCCGCGTCAGCCTGCGGTGCAAGGTCCGGAGCCTCGTCCTGATCGGCGGTGCTGTCGCGTGCCTCGCCGCGGCCGCCGCGCCGGCGCCGGCGGCGCTTGCGCCGCGGGCCTTCCTCGCCATCAGCGGCGGACGGCTCGGCAGCGGACTGCGCATCCTCGGCGATCCCGGTTTCGTCGTCGCCCTCGAATTCGACTTCGGCCTCGAAGGTTTCGTCGCCGCCGTAGTCGTCCGCTTCCTCGACGATGGCCGGGGCGGTCGCCACCTGCGCCGCCAGGATCGCCTTGGCGGCCTCCAGCGTGTGTACGGCGTCGGCGCGCTCGATGGCGAAGGCCTGCTGACCGCTGACGGTCGGGTCGGCGATGATCGACAGCGAGACCTTGAAGCTGTTCTCCAGGTCGCGCAGATGCCCGCGCTTGTGGTTGAGCACGTAGAGCGCCACTTCGGTGCGTGTGCGCACGATGAGGTTGTGGGTCGGACCCTTCATCAGGATCTCTTCGAGTCCGCGCAGGAGCTGCAGCGCGACCGACGAGACCGAGCGGACGTGGCCGGTGCCGCCGCAATGCGGGCAGGGCTCGGTGGAGCTTTCCAGCACGCTGGCGCGGATGCGCTGGCGCGACATCTCGAGCAGGCCGAAATGCGAGATGCGTCCGACCTGGATGCGCGCGCGGTCCTGCCGCAGGCAGTCGCTGAGCTTGCGCTCGACCGCGCGGTTGTTGCGCTTCTCGTCCATGTCGATGAAGTCGATGACGATGAGGCCGGCGAGGTCGCGCAGCCGCAACTGCCGCGCGACTTCCTCGGCGGCCTCGAGGTTGGTCTTGAGCGCGGTATCCTCGATGTGATGCTCGCGCGTCGATCGTCCGGAGTTGACGTCGATCGACACCAGCGCCTCGGTCTGGTTGATGACGATATAGCCGCCGGATCTTAAGGTGACGGTCGGCGAGAACATGGCGTCGAGCTGGCTCTCCACGCCCATCCGCGAGAACAGCGGCTGGCCGTCGCGATACTGCTTCACCGCGCGGACATTCGACGGCATCAGCATCTTCATGAAGTCGCGCGCCTCGCGATAGCCGGCTTCGCCGGCCACCAGCACCTCGTCGATGTCCTTGTTGTAAAGGTCGCGCAGCGAGCGCTTGACGAGCGAGCCTTCTTCATAGACCAGCGTGGGGGCCTGCGAGCGCAGCGTCAGGTCGCGTACCGTCTCCCACATGCGCAGCAGGTATTCGAAATCGCGCTTGATCTCGGGCTTGGTGCGGGAGGCGCCGGCGGTGCGCAGGATGACGCCCATGCCTTCCGGCACGTCGAGATCCTGCACCACGTCCTTGAGGCGGTTGCGGTCCTGCGCCGAAGTGATCTTGCGGCTGATGCCGCCGCCGCGCGCGGTGTTGGGCATCAGAACGGCATAGCGGCCGGCGAGCGAGAGATAGGTCGTGAGCGCCGCGCCCTTGTTGCCGCGTTCTTCCTTGACCACCTGCACCAGCATCACCTGGCGGCGCTTGATGACCTCCTGGATCTTGTACTGGCGGCGGGGGCGGAAGGCGCGCTCGGGCACTTCTTCCAGCACGTCGTCGCCGCCGACGGATTCGACCTCGTCTTCCTCGGCCTCTTCTTCGCTATCGTCGCCGTCGTCTTCCCCGTTCTCGTCGCCATTGGCGTCGTCGGCGTGAAGCTCGTCGTGATGATCGTGGTCGTCGTCGTGATGATCGTGATGGTGATCGTCGCCGTCCGGCGCGACTTCGTCACCGCGGCCGTTCGCATCGCCGGCCCCGGATTCGTCGCGGGGTTCGCGATCGCCACCGGCCTGCTCCTCGATAAATTCGGGGGCCGCAGCGACCGCGGGCTCCTCGCTTTCCAGGGCGGAAACCGGCTGGTCCGCGGCTTCGGCCGCCGGCTCGCCGTTGTCGTGAGTGGAGTAGTCCTGAGCGTAGCTGTCCTGCGTGGAACTGTAGTCGTCGGACGCGGATGCCGCGTGCTGCGCGTCGTCGCGGGCCGGATGCGCGGCCTCGACGTCCTGCGGCTGCCCGTCGGCCGGTACGGCGTCCTGCGGCAACAGCGCGTCCGCTTCCTCCGGGCCCGCCTCGATCACCTCGCTCCGCACGCGCTCGCCGTTGCCGCGCCGCCGCGCATTGCGGTGGCGGGAGCGGCGGCGGCTGGAACGGTTCTCCGTTTCCTCCTCGGCCTCGCGGTGGGCGCGCTCCTCGGCTTCGATCAGCGCCTGACGGTCGGCGACCGGGATCTGGTAGTAGTCCGGATGGATTTCGCTGAAGGCGAGGAAGCCGTGGCGGTTGCCTCCGTATTCGACGAAGGCGGCCTGCAGCGACGGCTCGACGCGCGTGACCTTGGCCAGATAGATGTTGCCGCGCAGTTGCTTGCGCTGGGCGGACTCGAAATCAAATTCCTCGACGCGGTTGCCGCGCACCACGACCACCCGGGTCTCCTCCGGATGGGTCGCATCGATCAACATTTTGTTGGGCATCTTTGAACTCTTGGCGGCGGACGGCCCGCGCGGCGGCCGGCGCATGAAGCGCGGCCGGATGACGCAACGGTCCACCTGATTCGGGGGTGAGGGGAAGGCCAAAACGCCGCCCGATGCGCCTCGCCGGATCCAACGGCAGCGAATCGCGACGCAGGAAAACCTCGCGTCGTGTCGATGCTGGCGTTGACGGGATGTCGATACAGATCCCGGTCGGCACTGCAGTCTGGCGCATCAAGCGTCGGCCCGTCTAATTCGGTGTGGCGGCACTGCCGCCGCCGCATCCTGCCGCTGGCGGGGCCAGCGTGCTGACGCTGACGGCACCGGCGCGGCCCGAGCGGCGCACGCTGGTTGTCGAGGATCGGCAGCCTTGCGGCTGTGATCGCCGGTCGTGCGGGTCGCCGCCTCGGGCTTGAAACCGCCGCTCCATGTCCGCCGCGCACCGCGCTGGCCCTGAAGGGTCGGAAGGTACGCTGGAACCTCTAATGACGAATGCGAGGCCTGGCGCTGCACCGGGAAGCTGAACGCTGCACAACCGTAAGTTTAACCGTCAGCATTTCATACATACGTCGAACGGCCCGGGCTTGCAAGAGAAGCGTCACAGGCCCGCAACACTGCGCCGTAATCTTCGGATTCCCGGTAAGCCCTCATTAACCGTGCGGTTCTATTGCGATAAGAGCGCTCTTGGGAGGCATCGGATTCGTTGCGGCGCCGCTTCAAGCACCAGCTTTTGCTCGTCCGCGCCGGACTGTGCGCCGCAGCATTGCTATGCCTGATGCTCAAACCGGCGCTGGCGGTCGAATCTGAGGCGGCGCGGCCGGCGGTTGCAGCAAATTTCCCGGCCGCCACCGCTGCGCGGGTGGCGGGCGACGCCAGGCAGACCCGTTTCATCCTCGATCTCGACCGCAAGGTCGACATGCGGGCGTTTCTGCTGGGCGACCCGTATCGTCTCGTTCTCGATCTCCCGCAAGTGACCTTCAACCTGCCGGCCGGGACGGGGACCGCGGGCCGCGGCCTGGTCCGCGCTTTCCGCTACGGTCTGGTGATGCCCGGCGGTTCGCGGCTGGTGCTCGATCTCACCGGCCCGGCGAAGATCGAGAAAAGTTATGTGCTCGAGGCCGCGAACGATCAGCCGGCACGGCTGGTGGTCGAGCTCGCCGCCGTCGAGCGCGCGGCCTTCAAGCCGTCGCGCCCGGATGACGACCGGCCCCAGTTGCGGCCGGCGATCGTGGCCGACGCCAGCGGCGCCATCGGGGCCGAGGTGACGGGCGCCGCGCACGCGGCCAAGGCGGCCGATCCGCGGCCGGTGGTGGTGATCGATCCGGGGCACGGCGGCGTGGACAACGGCACCCAGGCTCCGAGCGGCGAAACCGAGAAGACGCTGGTGCTGGACTTCGCGCTCGCGCTGCGCGAGCGCATCGAGAAGACCGGCAAATACCGGGTGGTGATGACGCGCAGCGACGACACCTTCGTGCCGCTCGGCGACCGGGTGAAGATCGCGCGCAGCAACACGGCGGCGCTGTTCGTGTCGATCCATGCCGATGCGCTGCCCAGGCGGGAGGGCGACGCCCAGGGCGCTACCGTCTACACCTTGTCGGAGCGCGCCTCCGACGCCGAGGCCGAGAGGCTGGCGGAAGCCGAGAACAAGGCGGACGCCATCGCCGGCATCGACCTGACCGAGGAACCGGCCGAGGTCGCCGACATCCTGATCGATCTCACCCAGCGCGAGACCCGCACCTTCTCGAACCGCTTCGCCCGCATGCTGGTCAGCGAGATGAAGACCGTGGCCCGCATGCACAAGCACCCGCTGAAATCGGCGGGCTTTCGGGTGCTGAAGGCCCACGACGTTCCCTCGGTGCTGGTCGAGCTGGGCTACGTCTCCAACAAGTCCGACCTGCAGCACCTGGTCTCGGAACGCTGGCGCTCGCGCACGGTGGGTTCCGTCGCCCAGGCGGTGGACGCCTTCCTCGGCAAGCGCGTGGTGTCGGCGGCCCCGGCGAATTGAACCCGAGCAGCGGAAATCACCCGGCGGCCGGAGCCCTAGTTTGGCCACAGCCGCCGCCTTATAAAAGCCGCCCGGCGGCAAGCGGAATCGGCCCATGCGGTCCTTGGGGTGATATAGGTTACTTGAAGCCAGCCATGATTTGCGGACCGCAACGCGGATCGGCGAGCCGGATCGATGGTCGATCGAATCCGGCGAGAGGATACCTGACCGCGCGCGCCATCGCGGCGCTTGGTCTTGAGACGGATATTTGACGATGCGCTTGCTGTTGCGGTTCATGGGCTTTCTGTTTGCGGCGGGAACGATCGTGTTCCTCGTCGGCGTCGCTGCCGTGGCCGGCCTGATCTGGCATTTCTCCAAGGACCTGCCGGATTACTCGCAGCTCCAGGATTACGAGCCGCCGGTGATGACGCGCGTCCATGCCTCCGACGGCTCGCTGCTCGGCGAGTATTCCAAGGAGCGGCGGCTCTACCTGCCGATCCAGGCGATCCCCAAATCGGTGATCAACGCCTTCCTCGCCGCCGAGGACAAGAATTTCTATGAGCACGGCGGCATCGACTTCATGGGCATGGCGCGCGCGGCGATCCTCTATGCGCAGAACTACGGCTCGAACCGCCGGCCGCAGGGCGCGTCCACCATCACCCAGCAGGTGGCGAAGAACTTCCTGCTGACCAACGAGGTGTCCTTCAACCGCAAGATCAAGGAAGCGCTGCTGGCGATGCGCATCGAGCGCGCCTACACCAAGGACAAGATCCTCGAGCTGTATCTGAACGAAATCTATCTCGGCCTCGGCGCCTATGGCATCGCGGCGGCCTCGCTGGTCTATTTCGACAAGTCGGTGAACGAACTGACCCTCTCGGAAGCGGCCTATCTCGCGGCGCTGCCGAAAGCGCCAGCGGCGCTGCACCCGGTCCGCAACCGCGACCGCGCCATCGAGCGGCGCAATTACGTGATCGATCGCCTGGTCGAGAACGGCTGGATCAAGCAGGCGGATGCCGCCGCCGCCCGCAAGGAGCCGCTGTCCGTCACCAGCCGCAGCAACGCCGCGCACATCTTCGCCGGCGAGTACTTCGCCGAGGAAGTGCGCCGCGACGTGTTCGAGCGCTACGGCGAGAAGAAGCTCTACGAAGGCGGCCTGTCGGTGCGCACCACGCTCGACCCGAGACTGCAGGTGATGGCGCGCAAGGCGATGGTCGCCGGCCTCGTCCGTTACGACGAGGCGCAGGGCTGGCGCGGCGCGCAGACCAAGCTCGACCTCAGCGGCGACTGGGGCGTCAAGCTCGCGGACATCAAGTCGCTGTCCGACATCTCGCCGTGGCGGATGGCCGTGGTGCTGGAAACCAGCGACCAGTCGGCGCGCATCGGCTTCCAGCCGGGCCGCGAGCTCGGCGGCGCGGTGTCGAAGACCCGCGAGACCGGCCTGATCTCGCTCGAGGGCGTGAAGTGGGCGAAGGCGGCGTCGGGGCCGACGCGCTTCAAGACCCCGACCAACGTCGGCCAGGTGCTGTCGCCGGGCGACGTGATCTACGTCGACCCGCTATTGGCGAAAGACGGCAGCAAGGTCGAAGGGCAGTACCGGCTGCGCCAGGTGCCGGAAGTCTCCGGCGCGATGGTGGCGATGGACCCGTGGACCGGCCGCGTGCTGGCGATGGTCGGCGGCTTCTCCTTCGACCAGAGCCAGTTCAACCGCGCCACGCAGGCCTACCGCCAGCCCGGCTCGTCGTTCAAGCCGGTCGTCTACGCCACGGCGCTCGACAACGGCTACACGCCCTCGACCGTGGTGATCGACGCGCCGATCGAGATCGACCAGGGCTCCGGCAACATCTGGCGTCCGGAAAACTACTCGACCGGAAAATACTACGGGCCGTCGACGCTGCGCACCGGCCTCGAACTGTCGCGCAACACCATGACGGTGCGGCTCGCGCAGGACATCGGCATGCCGATCATCACCGAATACGCCAAGCGCTTCGGCATCTATGACGATCTGCCGAACTACCTGTCCTATGCGCTGGGCGCCGGCGAGACGACGGTGATGCGCATGGTCACGGCCTATTCGATGTTCGCCAACGGCGGCAAGCGCATCAAGCCGACGCTGATCGACCGCATCCAGGATCGGTACGGCCACACCATCTACAAGCACGACCAGCGCGAATGCCGCGGGTGCGATGCGAACGACGGCTGGAAGAACCAGCCGGAGCCGACGCTGGTCGATCGCCGCGAGCAGGTGCTCGATCCCATGACCGCCTACCAGATCACCTCGATGATGGAAGGCGTGGTCCAGCGCGGCACCGCTACCGTGGTGCGCGAGGTCGGCAAGCCGGTCGCCGGCAAGACCGGCACCACCAACGACGAGAAGGACGTCTGGTTCGTCGGCTTCTCGCCGGACCTCGCCGTCGGCGTCTACATGGGCTACGACAAGCCGCGCAATCTCGGCCGCGGCCAGACCGGCGGCCATACCGCCGCGCCGATCGTGAAGGATTTTCTCAAGGAGGCGCTCGCCGACAAGCCGGCGGTGCCGTTCCGCGTGCCGGCGGGCCTCAAGCTGATCCGCGTCGACGCCAAGAGCGGCATGCGCGCCGGCCCGGGCGAGGGCGGCCGCACCATCCTCGAGGCGTTCAAGCCCGGCACCGCGCCGCCCGACAACTACTCGATCATCGGCGTCGCCGATGCGGAAGGGCGCTCTCTCAGCGTCTCGCCGGACGCCGATCGCGCCATCATCCGCTCCGGCACCGGCGGGCTCTACTAAGCCGATTGCGCTCAACGCCTTCCGCCGCTACATCCCTCGCGTCATGTGAATCGCGGCCTGCCGCAAGATGGAAATGTCATGCGTCCCGAAATCGAACGCCTCGTCGAAGAGATCAAGCAGTCAGTCGGGCTGCTGAGGAGGCATCTTTGACGTCGAATCCTCCACGGCGCGTCTCGCCGAGCTGAACAAGCTCGCCGAGGATCCGAACCTCTGGGACGATCCGCAGAAAGCGCAGAAGCTGATGCAGGAGCGGACCTCGCTCGAGGACCAGCTTTCCGGCATCGGCAAGGTCGAGCGCGAACTGGAAGACCAGGTCGGCATGATCGAGCTCGGCGAGGCCGAGAACGATCAGGCGGTGGTCACGGAGGCCGAGAACGCCCTCAAGGCCCTCAAGAAGGAAGTCACGCGGCGCGAGCTCGAGGCGCTGCTCTCGGGCGAGGCCGACGCCAACGACAGCTATCTCGAGGTGCATGCCGGGGCCGGCGGCACCGAGAGCCAGGACTGGGCGGCGATGCTGCTGCGCATGTACACGCGCTGGGCCGAACAGCACGGCTACAAGGTCGAATATCTCGAAGAAACCGAGGGCGAGGAAGCCGGCATCAAGTCGGCCACCATCCAGATCAAGGGCCACAATGCCTATGGCTGGCTCAAGACGGAAGGCGGCGTGCACCGGCTGGTGCGCATCTCGCCGTTCGATTCCAACGCGCGTCGGCATACCTCGTTCTCGAGCGTCGCGGTGTTTCCCGTGATCGACGACCGCATCCAGATCGACATCAAGGAGGCGGACGTGCGCACCGACACCATGCGTTCGGGCGGCGCCGGCGGCCAGCACGTCAACAAGACCGAGTCCGCGGTGCGCCTCACCCACATCCCGACCGGGATCGCGGTGGTCTGTCAGGCCGGCCGCTCGCAGCACAAGAACCGTGCGCAAGCGTGGGACATGCTGCGCGCGCGCCTCTACGAGCTCGAACTGAAGAAGCGCGAGGCGCAGGCCGCCGCCGATCAGGCCGCCAAGACCGACATCGGCTGGGGCCACCAGATCCGCTCCTACGTGCTGCAGCCCTATCAGATGGTGAAGGACCTGCGCACCGGCGTGCAGACCTCCGACACCCAGGGCGTGCTCGACGGCGACCTTGACGAGTTCATGGCGGCGACGCTTGCCCAGAAGGCATTCGGCACCACGCCCGGCGCGGTCGAGGACGTCGACTAGGCGCGGGGTGGGGTTGTCGGAAAACGGGTAGTCGCGCGACGGCCGGTCGCGTAAGTCTCCGGGCCTTCGGGGGACGGGGCGGAATGGCGACGGCTGAGCTGCAGATGGACGCGCGCGACTGGGCGCGGCTGGTCGTGCTGTCGGTCCTGTGGGGCGCGACATTTTTCTTCACCGGCGTCGCAGTAAAGGAGCTGCCGCCGCTGACGCTGGTATTCCTGCGGCTGTCCATCGCCGCGCTCATCCTGCTGCCGCTGTTGTGGATCACGGGCGTGCGATGGCCGCGGGGCGTCGCCGGATGGTGGCCCTATGTGGTGATGGCGTTCATCAACAACGCCGTTCCGTTTTCGCTGATCGTCATGGGCCAGACCTATATCCCGAGCGGGCTGGCTTCCGTCATCAATGCCATGACGCCGGTGTTCACGGTTCTGATCGCGGCTGCGTTCGGCGCCGAGAAGCTGATCTGGCGGCGCGTCGCCGGCGTGCTGCTCGGACTGCTCGGCGTCGTCATCCTGCGCGGGTTTGCTTTCGACCTCCATTCGCGGCAGACGATCGGCATCATGCTGGGACTCGGAGGGACCGTGTTCTTCGGCTTCTCCGCGCTGTGGGCGACGCGCCGGCTCTCCCGAGCGCCGCCGTTGGGAGCCGCGACGTTTCAGTTGATCTCGGCGAGCCTGATGATGCTCGTCATGTCCCTCGCCGTGGACCGGCCATGGCAGTTGCAGATGCCGGGCCCCGCCACCTGGGCGGCGGTTCTCGGGTTGGCGGTGCTGTCCACGGCGGTCGCCTTCATCATCTTCTTCCAGATCATCACGCGTTCCGGCGCGAGCAATGTGATGCTGGTGACGCTGCTCGTTCCCGTCAGCGCGCTGCTGCTCGGGTATTTCATTCTCGACGAGCAGATCGCCGCCCGCGAAATCGCCGGCGCGCTGGTCATCGCCAGCGCTCTGCTCGTGATGGACGGGCGGATTTTCCGGCTGATCCGCCGGCTCCGCGCGTCCTGAAAAGGACGCCGGTTACCCCTGCGTCAGCCGCACGCCGGCGCGCAGGAATTTCTGCGGATCGACCGCGTCGCCGTCGATGCGGGTCTCGTAGTGCAGATGCGGGCCGGTGGAGCGGCCGGTCGAGCCGACCGCGCCGATGATCTGGCCGATCTTCACCGTCTCTCCGACCTTGACGCCGATTTCCGACAGGTGGCCGTAGCGCGTCGACAGGCCGTTGCCGTGATTGATCTCGACCATGCGGCCGTAGCCGCCGGACCAGCCGGCATTGACCACCTTGCCGTTGGCGGTGGCGCGCACCGGATCGCCGGTCGAGGCGCGGAAGTCGAGGCCGGTGTGCATCGCCGGGCGGCCGAGGAACGGATCGCTGCGGACGCCGAAGCCGGAGGAGAACTCGACGTTGCCGATCACCGGCTTGCGGTAAGGCACCAGCGACAGCGTACGGGTCAGCTTGTCGACCTGCGCGCGGCTGAGGCTGATGCGATAGAGCTGGCGCTCGAAGGCGGCGGCGTCGGTCGGCGGCTTGACGGCGACGAACGGCCCGCCCATGCCGCCTTTCGGCGCGGCGGCTTCGAGCTGCGCCATGTCGAGCCCGAGGTCGGCGATCACGCCGCGCATGCGGCGCGCCCGCGACTCATAGCTTTCCTCCACCGAGGAGAGCGCTGCGATCTGCCGGCCTTCGACCTTGTCGAGCGCGGCCTGCAAATTCAGGAGCACGTTGTCGACGCCGCGCGCCTTGGCGAATTCCGTGCGCGGCAAGGGAAGCGCAGGCGAACGGGATTCGAGGCGAGCTTCGCGGTCGGGCGGCGCGATGAAGGTGACGGTGTCGCTGAGCGGCGAGGGCTTCGGCGTCGCGGAGAAGCCGGTCTCGTTTTGCGCCGCTCGGCCGCCCGCAGGCCGGATCGCGCCGGTGGCGCCGACGTCGGGCAGGGTGCCGAGCGCGGCGGCGCGCGATTCGAGGAGCGCCTGGCGTCGCATGATCTGGTTGAGCTTCTGGTCGTATTGCTCCTGGTCGAGCAACTGCCGGCTGGTGGTGCGGTCGACGCGCGCGCGCAGCTCGGCGATACGGTCCTCGTAGGCGTATTGCATCTCGGCCTGGCGGGCGATCAGGCGGGTCAGCACGTCGTCGCGAAAGGCGAAATAGGTGGCGGTCGCCGCCGACCAGGCGCCCATCAGGATGATCGACCCGGCGACGATCCAGAACACCACGGGCCCGAAACGGACCTGCCGGCCGGCATGGACGATGGTGTAGCCGTGCGGATCGGGCCGCGGGCGCGCCGGCGCAGGACGCCGCGGCGGCATCCGCGCATGATCGTGGGCGTGGTGGTGGGAATGATCGGAATAATGATCGGGACGGTACGACATCAGCACTCCGGCACCGCCCGGATACCTTTCCGGATGGTTCAAGTCCGACGCCGATTTGAACCTTTCATGGTTAATTTTCGGAAAACGACGCAGGGCCGCGCGCGCCCTCAGGAACGCGCGGCGGCCAGCACCTCCTCGGCGTGGCCGTCAACCTTCACGTTGCGCCAGATCCGCGCAATCCGCCCATTCCCGTCGATCAGGAACGTGGTGCGGGTGATCCCCATGAAGGTCCGGCCGTACATCGATTTCTCGCCCCAGACTCCGTAAGCCTTGAGCATGCCGAGCTTCTCGTCCGAGGCGAGGGGAACGGTCAGCGCGTGCTTGTCGCGAAACGCGCTCTGCGCCTTCACCGGATCGGCGGAGACGCCGAGCACCGCGGCGCCATTGTCAGCGAAGGCGCCGGCAAGGCGGCTGAACGCCGCCGCTTCCAGGGTGCAGCCCGGCGTGTCGGCGCGCGGATAGAAGAAGATCACCAGCCTGCGGCCGGCGTAGCTCGCCAGCGACACGAACCCGCCGCCGTCATGCGGCAGCACGAAGTGCGGCGCGGCGTCCCCCACCTCGAGGAGCGGCGGCGAGCCGGCGGCGGAGGGCTTCGCCTCTCCGCGTTTCGCCGCGGGAGGGCGTTTGCGGCCGGTGGTTTTCGGCGCTTTTTTGGTCGGGGCGTTCTTCGCCGCTCCTGCTTTTGCGGTCGCCGCCGATGAAGCCCGCGACGCTGATTTGGGTGATTTCTTACGGGTTTTCTTGGACATACGCCTTCCTTTCGTCGCTTTCGGCGGGGTATTTAGGGATTCGGAGGGGAGCCTGGTCCGGACGGAAATGTTCGGAAAGCATGGTCTGGCGGGCAAGGCCGGCAGCCGGCGGCAACCCGGCGCTTCCGGGCCGGCCGGACGGCGGACGATACCATAAACTAAGACTGGACCCTTAAGACTGGCTCGCGACGCGCACGGATCATCCTGCGGGGCCGGGGAAGGACCGGGCGGACCATCGGCACCGAGAGGCAATGCGGAATTCCAACCCCCAGAAAGCCGTTGCGAAGGCCGCCGACGAGCAACGGCACTGGGACGAGTCCGCCTGGGATCATGACGACGATGCGGCCTGCGACCGGGCGCACAGGCTTCTGAAACGCCGCAGCATCGGGTTTCATCGCGTCACCGAGCCGTTGCATGGCCTGCGCCGCTGGCTTCGGTCGAACGTCTGGGTGGGGCGGGTTGCGATCATTCTCGTGGTGATCGGCGCCGTGGGCGCCGCCGGTTTCGGCGCGCTGTGGCTGCGGCTCGGCGCGGGGCCGGTCAATCTCGACATCCTCACGCCGTGGCTGGCCTCGGCAATCGAGGAAAACCTCGGGCGCGACCATAAGGTCGAGGTCGGCGGCACCCAGATCGAGCGCGCCGGCCGCATCCGCATCGCGGTGCGGCTCCGCGACATCCTGGTGCGCGATCACGCCAGCAACATCGTCGCCAGCGCGCCGAAGGCCGAGGTCCGGCTGTCGGGCATATCGCTGCTCATGGGGCGGCTGCGCGCCGAGACACTCCGTCTGGTCGGCGCCGAACTCTCGGTGCGCATCACGCCCGACGGACGCGTGATTATCTCGACCGGCCAGAGCAACAGCCCGCTCGCGACCGCCAAGGTTCAACCGAAGGCTTCAGTCCAGCCGGGAGCGGTACCGGCCGCACCGGGCGTGCAGCCGGCGCCTTCGCAAGCCGCACCGGCGTCGACGCCGAACGGGACGGGCGGCCTGCTCGCGGCGCTGGACTGGCTCGACGGCCTCAGCGCCAACGGCCTCGACGGCCAGAGCCTCAACGAGATCGGACTGCGCAACGGCGTGCTCACGGTGGAGGATCAGCGCAGCGGCAGCGTCTTCGCGTTCAAGAACATCAGTCTCAGCCTGCGCCGCCCGAGCGGCGGCGGCGCGGCGCTCAGCGTCGGCGAGGAGGGACGCAACGGCTGGGAGCTCAAGGTTGCCGTCGGCGCGCCGGCCAACGGCGTGCGCGCGGTCGATATCAGCGCCGACAAGGTGCCGCTCAACAACCTCCTGCTCGCGGCCCGGCTCCGGGACTTCACCTATTCCGCCGATATGCCGCTCACCGGCAATCTCAAGGGCGAGATCGGCCGCGACGGATTGCCGACCTACTTCCGCGGCGAACTGGTTGCCGGCAAGGGCACCATCGTCGACCTCAACGTTCCCGACTATCCGATGGCGATCGATTACGCCGACGCGCGCGTGGAATGGGACGCCGGCCGCCGCGTGATGATCGCGCCGTTCCATGTCAACGCCGGCGCCAACCGCATCACCCTGCTGGCGCATCTCGAGCCGCCGAACGGCAGCATCCCCAACTGGCAGCTCGGGTTCAGCGGCGGAACGATCCTGCTCGCCGGCGAGAAGGGCGAGGAGCCGGCGATCTTCAACCGCATCGCCATCCGCCTGCGTTTCGACACCGAAGGCCGGCGCGTGCTGCTGACCCAGTGCGACATCAGCAACGGCGAGATAGGCATCGCCGGCTCCGGCAGCATCGAATACGCCAATGAGCCGCGGTTGAAGCTCGGAATGGCGGCGACGCCGATGCCGGTATCGGTGCTGAAACGCATCTGGCCGGTGCTGGTGACGCCGGAAGTCCGCGAATGGGTGACGGAGCGGGTCGAGCGCGGCACGTTGCAGCGGCTCGACATTGCGGTGAACGCGCCGGTCCACACCCTCGTGCGCGGCGGTCCGCCGATCCCCGACGAGGGCCTGTCGATCAACTTCTTCGCCAACGGCCTGACCATCCGTCCGGTCGACGAGATTCCCTCCGTCCGCGACGCCGACATGAAAGGCCGCGTGAGCGGCCGTACGGTCAACGTGACGGTCGGG
>JACDJC010002144.1_pt1 | contig 16016 bp, 17 predicted proteins | sample 7454191 | NCBI WGS metagenome assembly JACDJC01 (sample SAMN14253291, study PRJNA609438) | sludge metagenome | isolation source: sludge after 25d culture with pyrite and EDTA | collected 2018-12-20 | reverse complement strand
TTCGCCTACTGGAACACGCACTATTTCGTCTGGGGTTCGGCGTTCGCGCTGGGGCTCGGCATGGTGCTTCTTGTCCCGCTCGTCCTCATTGCGATGGCGCGGATCGACGAGATCGCCGCCGTCGCCTTCGGCAAGGGCCCGCGTCGGCTGGTCACCAAGAGCGCGCCGCTGGCGCCCGCGACCATCGGCGAGAACGTCAGCTTCCCGAAGGTCTCGATCCACGTCCCCGCCTATTACGAGCCGGTGGAGATGCTGAAGCAGACGCTGGATGCGGTGTCGCGGCTCGACTATCCGAATTTCGAGTGCGTGGTCATCATCAACAACACGCCCGATCCGGAATTCTGGCAGCCGATCCAGGACCACTGCCGCTCGCTCGGCGAGCGCTTCAAGTTCATCAACGCCGAGAAGGTTCAGGGCTTCAAGGCCGGTGCGCTACGCATCGCCATGGACCGTACCGCCGCGGATGCCGAGATCATCGGCATCATCGACGCCGACTATGTCGTGCACCCGGACTGGCTGAAGGACCTGGTTCCGCTGTTCGCCGATCCCCGTGTCGGCCTCGTGCAGGCGCCGCAGGAGCATCGCGACGGCGACCGCTCACTGATGCACTACGCCATGAACGGCGAATATGCCGGCTTCTTCGACATCGGCATGGTGCAGCGGAACGAGGCCAACGCCATCATCGTCCACGGCACCATGTGCCTTATTCGCCGCGCGGCGATGGACATGGCGGGCGGCTGGGCCGGCGACACGATTTGCGAGGATACCGACCTCGGTCTCGCGATCATCGAGCACGGCTGGCTCACGCACTACACCAACAAGCGCTACGGCTTTGGCCTGCTGCCGGACACCTACGAGGCCTTCAAGAAACAGCGGCACCGCTGGGCCTATGGCGGATTCCAGATCGTCAAGAAGCACTGGCGCCGGTTCCTGCCTAACGCGAGCCGCCTCTCGCCAGATCAGAAACGCGAGTTCGCGCTTGGCTGGCTGAACTGGCTTGGCGCGGAAAGCCTCGGTGTCGTGGTCGCGATCCTCAACTTGATCTGGGTGCCGATCGTCTCGTTCGCCGACATCGCCATTCCCGACAAGATCCTGACGCTGCCGATCATCGCGGCGTTCATTGTCTCGCTCGCACACTTCCTGACGCTTTACCGGCTGCGCGTGCCGATCAAGGTCGGACAGATGCTGGGCGCCATGGTGACCGCCATGTCGGTACAGTGGACAGTGTCACGCGCGGTGGCCAATGGCCTGATCACGGATCACCTCCCCTTCGCCCGCACCTCAAAGGGCGGACTGTCGCGCATGTCGGTGGAATTCCAGGCCTTCTGGGAAGCCGTCATCGGCATCCTGCTGATTATCGGCGCCATCGTTCTGGTCGCGTTCAATCAGAAGGAAGTCCGGGAGATCAATATTTTCGCCGGCGTACTTGTGCTGCAGAGCCTGCCGTTCCTGTCGGCGGTGGCGATCGCGATTCTGGAAAACTCACGGATCAACGCCTTCGGGTTCTGGAAATCGTCGTCGGTGCGCGCAGCCGAACTGATCGGCCTCCGCCGCGAGGCCACCCCCGCGGGCGTCACCGCACAGCAGCCCGTGCCGTCCGACGTCCGCTCCGACGGCAACTGATCGCGGCCGGGCCCGAAGCGTTACTTCATGCTGACGAACGTGCCCCACACGGCTGCGAGCCCGGCACCAATCAGAACGTAGACGGGATGCCGGCAGAACATATCGCCGTAGAGGCACATCTGCGAACCGAACTTGCCCAACTGGCCATGGTCGGCGGCGTAAAAAAGACCGGACAGGACGACAAGCAGGCCGGCAACGACGTACATTTCGATATCCTTCCGCAACAAGGACCACATCTGGATGCGGCGCCATTGTTGCTGCGATTCCGTGTCTGCGTCGAGACATGCCATCGTTGCATGGGAGGAGTCATGGTGAGCGCGGAGGGACTCGAACCCTCGACCCCATGATTAAAAGTCACGTGCTCTACCGCCTGAGCTACGCGCTCACGTGTCGCGGTGTGTAGGTGGCGGCTGGATGTGGGTCAAGTGCGGCCCTGCATCCTTGTTCAGGTTGTGGAATTCCTCGCAGGACATCCTCCGTTCTCCTGTCCATCGACGACAATTGACACAGGAACAAACAGAGAACATAATGGTTGCCGAGTAACCGGAGATGACCGATGGCCGATATTTCCTATTACGTGGCCCTGCCCTTCGCGCAGGACGATGATGGTTCCGTCGTCGCCGGGGCGGCGGAGGAATTTCAGAGCGCGTCCACCGCCATCCGCCGCGCTGAGACGCTGTCCCGAGCGCCCGGAGCCATCGGAGCGGTGGCCTTCACCCGCTCGGGCGATCCCATGACGGGCGATTTCAAGGATGCCGTGCTCCTGAAGTCCTTCGGCAACGTTCCGGCGGACCTCAGCGCCCTGTAAATGAGACGCGGGCCGGGTCAGGAGCGGCGATCCTCCTGCTCCTTCAGTTCGTCCTCGCTCAGGTCGTTGCGCGGAGTCACGAAGTCTTCGCTGTCCGGATTGACCTTGAACGGCGCGTTCCTGGTCGGGTCCTTGTCCCGCTCCTTCGCAGGCTCCTCGGCCTTGCCCTTCTTCTTGTTGCTCATCAGACGTCCCTTGCCCGCAGGCCGGTATGGCTGCGTCGCTTTCCCTGAATATGGCTGACTGAAGGGCTATCTGCTACGGCTGTCAGCCAGATTTCGAGGATTGCCATCATGACGGATTCGCCTGCAGCCCCCGAAGATGCCGTGCGCGATTTCGACGTGCCTGTTCCTTACATGCAACGGACGCGGGATTACTACCTCGCGATCGGCTACGACACGCCGTACCGCTGGGCCCACAATGTTGCAGCGCCGTTCCAGCCGCTGAAAAAGCCGCTCGCGCAGGCGCGTGTGGCGATCGTCACCACCGCGGCCCGCTTCGATCCGGCCAAGGGCGATCAGGGACCGGGCGCGGCCTACAACGGCAGCGCGAAGTTCTATCAGGTCTACGACGGCGATACGTCTCAACAGCACGACCTGCGCATCTCTCACATCGCCTACGACCGCGCGCACACATCGGCGACGGACATGAACACCTGGTTTCCGCTGGAGCAGTTGCATCGACTCGCGCGCGAAGGCCGCATCGGATCGGTCGCACCGCGCTTCTTCGGTGCGCCGACCAACCGCAGTCATCGCGCCACCATCGAGACCGACGCGCCGGACATCCTCGCGCGCTGCAAGGCGGACGGCGTCGACGCAGCCGTCCTGGTGCCGAACTGCCCCGTGTGCCATCAGACCACGGCGCTGGTGGCACGCCATCTGGAAGCCAACGGAATTTCCACGGTGGTGACGGGTTGCGCCAAGGACATTGTCGAACACGCCGCCGTGCCGCGCTTCCTGTTCAGCGATTTCCCGCTCGGCAATTCAGCCGGCAAACCGCATGACAAGGCCTCGCAGGCCTTCACCCTGGAACTGGCGCTCAAGGTGCTGGAAAGTGCGCCGGGGCCCCAGACCACCGTTCAGTCCCCATTGCGCTGGAGCGAAGACGCCTCGTGGAAGCGCGACTACAACAATGTGGAGCGGATGGCGCCGGAAGAGCTGGCGCGCCGCCGCCGCGACTTCGATGCCCAGAAGGAAGCCGCGCGCGCCAATCGCGTGGCGTGATCAATCGGCTTTGCCGGCTGCCTTGCGCAGGGCCGCGTTGATCCGGTCCTGCCAGCCGGGACCGCCATCCTGAAAGTATTCGAGAACGTCCTGGTCAATCCGGATCGAGACGAGTTCCCTCACACCGGGAATCGCGGCCTGCTTTGGAGGAGCCTCCGCCACCTTTTTGGTGGCGGACTTGAACGCCGCCTCGGCTTCCGTCTTCGCGTCACTGAGCGTGCGCGGCCGCCTTGGAGGTGATGTCATGTCAAATGCCCTCGAACAGCGCCGTCGACAGGTAGCGTTCGGAGAACGAGGGAATGATCGCAAGAATGGTCTTGCCCACATTCTCCGGCCTCTTGCCCAGTTCGAGTGCTGCCGCGATCGCCGCGCCCGACGAGATACCGCCGGGAATGCCTTCGGCGCGCGCCAGCGCGCGGGAGGTCGCAATCGCCGTGGCGCTGTCGATCTTTACGATTTCGTCAATCACCGAGCGATCGAGAATGTCGGGAACGAAGCCGGCGCCGATGCCCTGAATCTTGTGCGGTGAATGCTGACCGCCGGACAGGACCGGACTTTCCACCGGCTCCACCGCGACAACACGCACGGACGGCTTGCGCTGCTTCAGGATCTGGCCGACGCCGGTGATCGTTCCGCCCGTGCCGACACCGGCGACGAAGACATCAATGTCGCCATGGGTGTCGTTCCATATCTCCTCCGCCGTGGTGCGGCGATGGACTTCGGGATTGGCGAGGTTCTTGAACTGTTGCGGCATGACCGAATTGGGCGTGTTGCGAATCAATTCTTCCGCGGTCGCAATCGCGCCCTTCATACCCTGCGCCGCCGGAGTCAGAACGATTTCCGCGCCGAGGAACGCCAGCATCTTGCGGCGCTCGATGGACATCGACTCGGGCATCACCAGTTTCAGGCGATAGCCGCGCGACGCCGCGACGAAAGCCAGCGCGATTCCTGTATTGCCCGATGTCGGCTCGATCAGCACGGTATCCTGATTGATGACGCCGGCCTTCTCCATCGCGATGATCATCGCCGCGCCGATGCGATCTTTCACGCTCGCCGCCGGATTGAAATACTCAAGTTTAGCGAGAATCGTTGCTTTTACACCGTTCTGTTCGGGCAACCTGCGAAGCCGGACGATCGGCGTATCGCCGAATGCATCAACGATGCTGTCGTAAATCCGCCCGCGTCCCGGCGCGCGTGCGGGCGAAGCGTTCGACTGTGATTTTGCGTCCATTCCGGTTCTCCACCTCAATTAAATGCGAACCATCAGAGACGGTTACGCGAAACAATCGGCTTCCGCCATTAAGGGCAGCAGAGCGCGCTCATGCAAGTCCCTCTTGGCGCATCTGGCACAGGCAGTGCGCCGCAAAATACTTTTCGCAAAAGGAACGCATTTGTGTTGCGACTTCTTCAAAGTCCCATGTCTATAGTCCGGGCAAGGCTCAAATCCGGCAGGGAGGTCACGATGCCAGCAATTGCTGAAATTCTGTCGACCAAGCCATCACGCTTACCGCCACGCATGAGCGATCGCCCTATCTGCACGATCTGTTCGGACTCGATGGTCGCAGCCGAAGCATCCGCGTTTCTCGCGGACAACATGATCAGCTATCTGTGGACCTGCGATAACTGCGGCTATGGCTTCGTGACGAAGCATTCCACACGGATCGTCTGCAACTAACGCCTGATGGTTCAGACTCAGCGCGGAGCGATGTCGCCCCGCGCCCATCCGTCGCGAACTGATGCCCGATAGCTATCGAAGTCTCCGGCGGCAATGGCTGCGCGGGCGCCGCTCATCAGCGTCTGATAATAGGCGACGTTGATTTCCGACAACAGCATCGCACCCAGCGCCTCCTCGGACCTCACGAGATGGTGCAGGTAAGCGCGCGAATAGTCCCGCGCGCCGCGCCAATGGCTCTCCTCATCAAGCGGACGCGGATCATCGGCATGACGCGCGTTGCGCAGATTGATGATTCCGCGCCGGGTGAACACATGGCCATGACGCCCGTTTCGCGTCGGCATCACGCAGTCGAACATGTCGATGCCGCGTGCGATGGCTTCCAGCATATCGTCCGGGGTGCCGACGCCCATCAAGTAGCGTGGCCGCTCCTGCGGCAGCAACGGCGCGACTTCCTCGATCATCGCCAGCATCACGGCCTGCGGCTCACCGACCGCGAGACCGCCGACCGCATAGCCGTGAAAACCGATGTCGACCAGCCTGTGCGCGCTGTCCCGCCGCAGTTCGGGGATGTCTCCGCCCTGAACGATGCCGAACAGCATGTAACCTTCCGGAGCGCTCTCAAAGGCGCGCTTGCTGCGCTCCGCCCAGCGGATCGAGAGCAGCATCGCGCGCTCGATATCGGCCCGCTCCGCCGGCAGCCGCACGCATTCATCGAGCTGCATGGCGATATCGGAGCCGAGCAACCGTTGCACCTCGATGGCCCGCTCGGGTGACAGTTCCACCTTGCTTCCGTCGATGTGCGAACTGAAGGTTACGGCGTGCTCTGTCACCTTGCGTAGTTTCGCCAGCGACATCACCTGAAAGCCGCCGGAGTCGGTCAGCATCGGTCCGTTCCAGGTGGTGAATGTCTGCAGGCCGCCCAGCGCGGCAATGCGCTCGGCGCCGGGCCGCAGCATCAGGTGATAGGTGTTGCCGAGCACGATATCGGCGCCGGTTTCGCGGATGTCGCGCCAGTGAATGCTCTTCATCGCACCGGCGGTGCCGACCGGCATGAAGGCAGGCGTGCGGACGACACCGTGCGGCGTCGTCAATTCGCCAGTGCGGGCCTCGCCGTCGCGGCCGAGAAGTTTGAAGTGGTTGGGAACAGCCATGGCGCGACGTTATGGGTCAGGTTGACCGGCGAAACAACAGCGATGCGTCGCCATACGAGTAGAAGCGATACCCGCTCGCAATGGCGTGAGCATAGGCCCGCTGCATGGTCTCAAGCCCGCTGAAGGCCGAGACCAGCATGAACAGTGTCGAGCGCGGCAGGTGAAAGTTGGTCATCAGCACATCCACCGCCCTGAACCGGTAGCCGGGGGTAATGAAAATCGCTGTTTCCGCGGTGAACGGCTTGATGGTGCCGTCATCCGCCGCGGCGCTTTCGAGCAGCCGCAGTGAGGTGGTCCCGACCGCGACAATCCGGCCCCCCCTGGCGCGGGCTTCGTTCAACGCAGCGGCGGTCTCGACGGACACCGTGCCCCACTCGGCATGCATCTTGTGGCCGTCCGTATCGTCCACCTTCACCGGAAGAAACGTCCCTGCCCCCACATGGAGGGTCACCCGATGCAGGCCGACGCCACGCTCGCGCAGGGCGGCTTCAAGGCCCGGGGTGAAATGCAGCCCCGCGGTCGGCGCCGCCACCGCGCCCTCGCTGACCGCGAACATGGTCTGGTAGTCGGCGTTGTCTCGCTCATCAGGCGTGCGCCGCGAGGCGATGTAAGGCGGCAACGGCGGCGCGCCGACATCGGCGATGGCCTGATCCAGAATGGGGCCGTGGAACGAGAACGACAGCGTCACCTCGCCGTTGTCGCCTTTGTGCTCAACCTGCGCGTCGAGATTGCCAAGCAGGCAGACGCGGCCCTCGTTGCCGAAGCGGATGACATCACCCTGAGCGAGCTTCCTGGCGGGTTTGACCAGCGACTGCCATCTCGAACCATCAAGACGCTTGATCAGGGTCGCTTCGATTTTGGGCTCGGTTTCCCGGCCGATCCGGCGGCCGGTCAGTTGCGCCGGGATCACCTTGGTGTCGTTGACAACGAGTTGGTCGCCGGGCTGCAGGAAACGCGGCAGATCCGAAACAATGGCGTCGGTCAGCGGATGGTCCGGCTTCACGACAAGCATGCGCGCCGCGTCGCGCGGGCTGACGGGCCGCAGCGCGATGTTGGTTTCCGGAAGCTCGAAATCGAACAAATCTGTACGCATGGTGGCAACTCGTCGTGGCCGGGCATAGTCCGTCGAAGACGGGCGTGAACGCCCTTATGTCCCGGCCATCCACGTCTTGAAAGCCGAACCCTAGAGACGTGGATGCCCGGCACACGGCGGGGCATGACAGTCTCTGGGGTTCGGGAAAAGCCCGGCTCAGGCCGCGTCGGATGCCATATGCGCCTTGACGATCTTGTCGGGATTCTGCACCGGCTCGCCGCGCTTGATCTTGTCCACGTTCTCCATGCCGGACGTCACCTTGCCCCAGACGGTGTACTGCTTGTCGAGGAAGCGTGCATCGTCGAAGCAGATGAAGAACTGCGAATTGGCGGAATCGGGATTGGCGGCGCGTGCCATCGACGCCGTTCCGCGCACATGCGGCTCGGTGTTGAATTCGGCCTTGAGGTTCGGATACTTCGATCCGCCGGTGCCGGTGCCGTTCGGACAACCAGTCTGGGCCATGAAGCCCTCGATCACGCGATGAAAGACGATGCCATCGTAGAAGCCTTCACGCACCAGCTTCTTGATGTGCTCGACATGACCCGGGGCGAGATCGGGGCGCATTTCAATGGTCACCGGACCCTGCGTGGTTTCGAGGATCAGGGTGTTTTCAGTGTCTGCCATGATGTTTCCTTTGCAGATTGAGGCAACTGCAATTCCTGCAGGTTACCTAACTCGTGTTACTTGATGTCGGAGGCGACCTGCACCTTCACCATCTTGTCGGGGTCCTGAACCGGCTCGCCGCGCTTGATCTTGTCCACGACATCCATGCCGGACACCACCTCGCCGACAACGGTGTACTTGCCGTTCAGGAAGCTGCCGTCAGCGAACATGATGAAAAACTGCGAGTTGGCCGAATTCGGATCGCTCGCGCGCGCCATGCCGACGATGCCGCGCTTGAACGGGACATTGGAGAATTCCGCTGGAAGGTTCGGATATTTCGATCCACCGGTGCCGTTGAAGCGCTGACCGTCGCCGGTCTGCGCCATGAAACCCTCGATCACGCGATGGAAGGGCACGTTGTTGTAATAGCCGTCGCGAGCGAGCTGCTTGATGCGCTCGGCGTGCTTGGGGGCGAGATCGGAACGCAGCTTGACGATCACGCGGCCCTTGGTGGTGTCGATGACAATGGCGTTGGCCTTGTCCAGCCCGGCCGGAAGAGCCTGCGAGAACGCGGGCGTGGCAAAAACAAAAGCCGCGAGAACGGCAAGAATGCGGATCATGAGAGCTCCGGATCAGAGAACTTGATTATTTGCCGGCAAATTTGGTCTTGAGGCGCGCGGCGACCGCCTTGGGCACGAAATGCGAAACGTCTCCGCCCATACCAGCGATCTGACGCACCAGTGTGGCGGTGATCGGGCGGACGGTGGCGGAAGCCGGCAGGAAGACGGTGCGGATTTCAGGCATCAGCGTCTGGTTCATGCCGGCGATCTGCATCTCATAGTCCAGATCGGTGCCGTCGCGCAGGCCACGGATCAGAATCGTCGCCCCCGCCCGTTGCGCGGCCGTCACAGTCAGGTCGCTGAACGTCACACAATCAATCTCGCATTTGGCGCTGGCGGCGATCGGCGCAAACACCTCGCGGATCATCTCCTGCCGTTCCTCGACCGGAAACAGCGGAGCCTTGCCGGGATGAATGCCGATGGCCACAACCAGCCGGTCGACCAGACTGCAAGCCTGACGGACGACATCCAGATGGCCGTTGGTGACGGGGTCGAACGACCCGGGATAGAGCGCGATGCGGGACATGCATCCTCCTAACCCGGCCCGGCGACCGCCGCAAGCTGGACCGGTTCCACAGGCTGGCCGCCTTCCGATCCCTTTTATTTCTTGAAGAACGTGTGAACTTTTCCCCCTCGCCGCGCGTCATCCCTGCAAGCCGCCACGGCGGCTGCAGCAAGGGACGCGCACGATGATCAGGGCACTGGCAGCGGTGGCCGTTGCGACATTCGTCGCAGCCGCGATAACGATTTTTCCCAGCTTCACACCCTCCGCCACGGCAGACATGCCCCAGGCCCTGGCCAAAGCCGACCGCCTGCCAATCGCGGCGACAAACCCGTCCTGCACAGCGCAGAACTGGCCCAATATCGACGAGGCCTGCTTGCGCCGCACAAATTCCAGACTCGGCGTGCAACCCGTTCGCCGCGTCTCCACCGATCGGGGTTAGCAAAATCACCCCGTCACGGACTTGCCGGCGTCAAGGCTGAACGCATCGAATAATTTCAGATCGCAGCATAGCAATTTCCAACCTCCGGTAGCAGACTACAGGTTGCGCCACTCAGTGGACGCATCAGGCTACAGGGGGCGCTGGTGACTGCCGTTCATGCTGCATCTGGGGGCCGCAACACCGGGCTCCCGATTACCGCGACTGTTGGCGCCCTCGGTGTCGTCTACGGTGACATCGGGACCAGCCCCCTCTATGCCCTGAAGGAAGCCGCCAAGGCCGCGACCCACCATGGCCAGGTCGCCCTTACCAATGAAGCGATCCTCGGTGTGGTTTCGCTGATCCTCTGGGCGCTGATCCTGATCATCTCGTTCAAGTATGCCCTGCTGATCATGCGCGCGGACAACCGCGGCGAAGGCGGCATCGTCACACTGCTGGCACTCTTGTCCGCACGCAACGCGCAACCCGGAACATGGCGCGCGCAACTTCTTGTCGTCGGTCTGGTTGGCGCGGCCCTGCTCTATGGCGACGGCGCCATCACGCCCGCGATCTCCGTCCTGAGCGCGGTAGAAGGCCTCAAAGTCGATGCGCCCTCACTGGCGCCCGCAGTCGTTCCAATCACAGTCGCTATTCTGATTTGCGTTTTCCTGATGCAGCGCAAGGGCACCGGTTTTATCGGCGGAATCTTTGGACCCTTCATGCTGATCTGGTTTGTTGCGCTCGCGCTGCTCGGAATACACGGCATCATGAAAAACCCGAACGTGCTGGCGGCCCTCAGTCCCACCTATGCGATCAGCTTCCTTCTCAGTCAGAACTTCCACATCTCTTTCGCCATTCTGGGCGCGGCGTTCCTCGCTGTGACCGGCGGCGAAGCCATGTATGCGGACATGGGACATTTCGGCCGCTTTCCGATCCGGCTGGCGTGGTTCGCCGTCGCACTGCCTGCACTGGTTCTGAACTACTTCGGACAGGCCGCATTGCTGATCAGCGATCCCTCCACAATCGAGAATCCGTTCTACCAGCTCGCGCCCGACTGGGCGCATTACCCCCTGGTGGCGTTCGCAACGATCGCGGCGGTGATTGCATCACAGGCCATCATCACCGGCGTGTTCTCCCTGACGCAGCAATCCATCCAGCTCGGCTTCCTGCCGCGCATGCATATCAGGCACACCGCCAGCCATGAGATGGGACAGATCTACGTGCCGCTGGTGAACTGGATGCTGGCCGCCGCGACCCTTTGCGCGGTGATTGGTTTCGGCACGTCGGACGCACTGGCCGGCGCCTATGGCATCGCCGTCTCCCTGCTCATGGCCATCACAACGCTGCTGGCGGCGCTCGTGGCCATCCAGTGGGGCTTTCCGCCGTTGCTGGTCATCGCCGTCAACGGACTTTTCCTGGTCATCGACTGCATCTTCTTCGCGGCGAACTCGACCAAATTTCTTGAGGGCGGCTGGTTTCCGCTGGTGCTCGCAGGGTTCATCGCGTTCCTGATGCTCACATGGCGAAGCGGCGTGCGGCTGGTCGAAAAAGCCCGTGGCCGACTGCGCCAGCCCGAAGAGGAACTGATTGAAACCATCGTCGGGCAATGCCCGACACGATTGCCCGGGACGGCGGCGTTCCTTGCATCGTCATCGAACGGTGTACCGCTCGCGCTGACCCAATTCGTCCGGCACAACCACATGCTGCACGAACGTGTTCTGCTGGTGACGGTCGTGATCGACGAAATTCCCCGTGTCGACGATGAGAATCGCGTGGTGATCACCGATGTCGTCCACGGCGTTTCGCGCGTCATCCTTCATTTCGGATTCATGCAGTACCCGACGATTTCCGAGGGACTCGAACTTGCATGCGCGCAGGGCAAGCTCACCGGCATCAATCTTGCGGACGTCAGCTATTTCATCGGCCGGGAAACCATCGTCCCCACCGAAAAGGTCGAGGGCATGGCGGTGTGGCGCGAGACGGTGTTCGCATTCCTGCAGCGGAACGCCGAGCGCACGGCGGCGTTCTTCGGCGTTCCGACCAAGCAGGTCGTCGAATTCGGAACCGAGATCGAGATCTAGCGCGGCGGCCTTAGCCGCCGTTGCCGTTCTCCGACTCGTCTTCGGGGATGTGCTCGACGGAAACGACATGCTCGTCTTCCGCCGTATCGAACACGATCACGCCCTGCGTCGAACGGCCCGCGACGCGAATGCCCTCGACCGGACACCGGATCAACTGTCCCGCGTCTGTCACCAGCATGATCTGGTCGCTGTCCTCGACCGGGAACGAGGCCACCAGCTTGCCATTGCGCTCGTTGACCGACATCGCGACGATGCCCTTGCCGCCGCGCCCGGTGGTGCGATACTCGAACGACGACGAACGCTTGCCGTAGCCATTTTCACTGATGGTCAGCACCGACTGCTCCGCCGCCGACATCTGCGCATAGCGATCCTGGCTCAGTTGCACAGCCGCCGCCTCTTCAGCGTCAGCCTCGCCATTTTCCTCAGGCGCCGTTTCACCCGCAACGGCACGGCGCATTTTCAGATAAGCGGCACGCTCATCAGATGACGCTTCGAGATGGCGCAGGATGGTGAGTGAGATCAGCTTGTCGCCCTCGGCGAGCGCGATGCCGCGAACGCCCATCGAGGTGCGCCCGCTGAACACGCGCACATCCGTAACAGGGAAGCGGATGCACTGCCCGCCGGCGGCGGTCAGCAGCACATCGTCATTTTCGGTCGCGATCTGTACATCGACGATGGCTTCACCCTCGTCGAGTTTCATCGCGATGATTCCCGATCGGCGCACATCGACGAAATCCGAGAGCTTGTTGCGCCGGACGTTGCCGCCGGTGGTGGCGAACATCACGTCGAGATTCCCCCACGAGGATTCGTCTTCCGGCAACGGCATGATGGTGGTGATGCGCTCGCCCTGCTCCAGCGGCAGGATGTTGATCAGCGCCTTGCCGCGCGAATTCGGCGCGGCCATCGGCAGGCGCCAGACCTTCTCCTTGTAGACCTGGCCGCGCGACGAGAAGAACAGTACCGGCGTATGAGTCGAGGCGATGAACAGACGGCTGACAAAATCCTCGTCGCGCGTCTGCATGCCCGAGCGGCCCTTGCCCCCGCGCTTCTGCGCACGGTAGGTCGACAGCGGCACGCGCTTGACATAGCCGGCATGGGAAACGGTCACGACCATGTCCTCGCGCTGGATCAGGTCCTCGTCCTCGACCTCACCTTCCTGGTCAATGATCACGGTCCGGCGCGGCGTGGCGAACTCATCCTTCACTGCGGTGAGTTCGTCCTTGATGATGCCTTGAATGCGTGCACGCGAGCGCAGGATGTCGAGATAATCCGCAATCTCGGTCGCGAGCTTGTTCAGTTCCTCGGAAATCTCCTCGCGGCCAAGCGCCGTCAATCGCTGCAGGCGCAGATCGAGGATCGCCTTGGCCTGCTCCAGCGACAGGCGCGCCGTGCCGTCCTCGGAGACCCGATGACGCGGATCGTCGATCAGCGTGATCATGGCCGCCATGTCCCTGGCGGGCCAGTCACGCGACATCAGGGTTTCGCGTGCGGTGTTCGGGTCTGGCGACGTCCGGATCACCCGAATGACTTCGTCGATGTTCGCCACGGCGATGGCAAGGCCGACCAAAATGTGCGCGCGGTCACGCGCCTTGCCGAGCAGGAACTTGGTCCGCCGCGACACCACGTTCTCGCGGAACGCGATAAAGACGGTCAGCAGGTCCTTGAGGTTCATGACCTGCGGGCGGCCGCCGTCGAGAGCCACCATGTTGGCTCCGAAATTGGTCTGCAGCGGGGTGAACTTGTAGAGCTGGTTCAGCACCACCTCGGGCACGACATCGCGCTTCAACTCGACAACCACGCGATAACCGTCGCGGTCGGACTCGTCGCGCAAGTCAGCGATGCCCTCGATCTTCTTTTCCCGCACCAGTTCGGCGATGCGCTCGACCATGCCGGCCTTGTTGACCTGATACGGGATTTCCGAGACCACGATCGCCTGACGGTCCTTGCGGATGTCCTCGATCTCGACCTTACCGCGCATCACGATGGAGCCGCGCCCCAGATGATACGCCGCGCGGATGCCCTGGCGACCGAGAATGATGCCGCCGGTCGGGAAATCGGGGCCAGGCACGATGTTGATCAGATCGTCGATGCCGAGCGAGGGATCGTTGATCAGCGCGATGCAGGCATCAATGACTTCGCCGAGATTGTGCGGCGGAATGTTCGTGGCCATGCCGACGGCGATGCCACCGGCGCCATTGACGAGAAGATTCGGAAACTTGGCCGGCAGCACGCGCGGCTCGCGCTCCGAACTGTCGTAGTTCGGCTGAAAATCGACGGTATCCTTGTCGATGTCATCAAGCAGCGAATGAGCGACCTTCTGCAGGCGCGCTTCGGTGTAACGCATCGCCGCGGCCATATCGCCATCGACGGAGCCGAAGTTGCCCTGCCCGTCGATCAGCGGCACGCGCATGGAGAAATCCTGCGCCATGCGCACCATCGCGTCGTAGACCGACTGGTCGCCGTGCGGATGATATTTACCGATGACGTCGCCGACGGTTCGCGCCGACTTGCGGTAGGGCTTGTTCCACTCGAAGCCGTTCTCGTACATCGCGTAGAGAATGCGGCGATGAACGGGCTTCAGACCGTCACGCGCATCCGGCAGCGCTCGCGCCACGATCACGCTCATCGCGTAATCGAGGTAGGAGCGCTTCATCTCATCCGTGATTGAAACGGGACGGATATCAGCCGCGTCGGGCGGCCCGGACGGCGGATCTTCTTGGTCGGTCAACGTGCGAATCCTGGGTGCTGAATCGTCCTGTTATATAGGCGAATTCGAGCGCCAAAGCCAACCGCATCGGCCTTCAAAAACACTCATAAAATATAAGTTCTTTCAATGTCTTAAACCGCACCTCGGGAGCGTCCAGGTGCCCCTGTTGCAAGCCGGGTCCAGGGCGTGAGCGGGAACGTCGAGACATGAAAAAGCCGGCGGAGACCCGCCGGCTTTCGCACTCAAACGGGCACCGAAAACTCAGAACGGAATATCGTCGTTCATGTCGTCGTTGCGGCCGCCGCCGGCCGCAACGCGGCGCGGAGGCGCTGAGCGCGACGGACCGGACGATCCGAAATCGCCGCCCTCATCCGCGCCGAACGAACTGCCGCCGCTGCTCTTGCCGTCGAGCATGGTCAAGGTCGAATTGAAGTTCTGAAGAACAACTTCGGTCGAATAGCGATCCTTGCCGTCCTTGTCCTGCCATTTGCGGGTCTGCAACTGCCCTTCGAGATAAACCTTCGATCCCTTCTTCAGATATTGCTCCGCGATCTTGCAGAGCCCTTCGCTGAAGATCACGACGCGATGCCATTCCGTCTTCTCTTTCCGCTCGCCCGTATTCCTGTCGCGCCACGTCTCCGACGTGGCAACGCTCAGATTGGCGATCGGGCGGCCGTCCTGTGTCCGCTTGATTTCCGGGTCGGCACCGAGATTACCGACCAGAATGACTTTATTGACGCTTCCCGCCATTGACGCTCTCCACTTTCGCGCACACAGACGGTGCGCTCGAATCTGTCAGGATTTATGATCGCGGACTGCTTTCCACCCTCCGGAAAGACCCGCTCCGAAATTGACCCTACACGCTCGGCCAGTGCCATGGACGCGACTCGCCGGTTATCCACACGCAAGCTGTCAGCAAAACCCAGACACAATATGTACCTTTTTTGTTCTCATGCAAGCGGAACCCATCGAGCAACCTATTGAGGAATAATTTGTTACCCGCCGACGCATCACGGAATGTGACGAAAACGTGATCAAAACGTGGTGCGATGGAACCAGATATCCTAAGTATTTCCTTATCTTAGGAACCCTCACTTCCCTTCCGACTGTTGCATTTCGGAGACGGCATTTTTGGCTGAAGCCGGTATATTCCAATCCACGAAATCGAATCCCATTGCGTTGGCGCCCTGTCGTTCGCGCCTTGGAAAACCGCCCCGAAAAATCGGAGCGGATCAAAACTGGAGAAGATGAGATGAAGAAGTTCTTGCTCGGCACCGTGGCGCTGGTTGCCCTCGGCACTGCCTCGGCAGTCGCTGCTGACCTGCCGGCCCGCACCTACACCAAGGCGCCGGTTTATGCCGCTCCGATCTACAACTGGACCGGCTTCTACGCCGGTGTGCACATCGGCGCAGCCTTCGGCGGCGACAACGGCTTCGCCACCACCGACCCGACGGTCGTCGGCACCAACCGTGACGCAGCCTTCCTCGGCGGCGGTCAGATCGGCGCTGACTA
>JACDJC010002142.1_pt1 | contig 16022 bp, 20 predicted proteins | sample 7454191 | NCBI WGS metagenome assembly JACDJC01 (sample SAMN14253291, study PRJNA609438) | sludge metagenome | isolation source: sludge after 25d culture with pyrite and EDTA | collected 2018-12-20 | reverse complement strand
GGGGAACCCGTCGCTATCTCTCAATGGAGGCGCTGGAGAAACAGGACCTTGAGGATTCAATTACCGCTTAACCGCGAAGTCACCGCCAATAAAAGTGCGAAAGATTTTTGACACTACCCGTGGTATCGCAATGGCGCAACTCGGGGATCTCGTTCGAGCCAGGGAACTCCTGCGAAAGGCTGCGCGCGCATTCGGTCCGAAGGAGACCGTGGCCCGTGCACGATGCATCGTCGCTGAGACCGAGATCGCACTCGTTTCGCGCGACCTGGGCTGGCCTGCGAAGGCGCTCGACGCAGCGCGCGAGACACTTGAAGCGCATGGCGACCTGGCGAATGCCGTGCACGCGAGGATCCTCGAGGCCCGGCGCCTCCTTCTGATCGGGCGCCTCGACGCGGCCGAGCGTACGCTTGCAGGGCCCAACCCCGTGTCCCTTCCACTCGCATCGAGGGTCGCCCACGAGCTGATCGTCACGGGGATCGCGATGCGCCGCGTTCGGACGAAGGCGGCACGCGCCGCGCTCGTTCGCGCTAGCCGCGCCGCGCATAGCGCACGCATCCCTGCACTGACGGCAGAGGTTGAAAGCGTATCCCTCGCCCTGAATACACCCGCAGCACGCCTCATCGCGTGCGGCGAGGAGCGACTCCTGCTGCTCGATAACGTCGAAGCGTTGCTGGCATCGCGGACGCTCGTCGTGGACGCGTGCCGTCTTGTCGTGCGTGACGAGAGCAAGGTGGTTTCCCTTGCGCGGCGTCCGGTGCTGTTCACGCTCGCACGTGCGCTGGGCCAAGCGTGGCCGGGAGACGTCTCCAGGGAGACCCTCATCGCACGGGCATTCCGGGTGAAGCACGCCGACGACTCGTATCGTGCGCGGTTACGCGTCGAAGCCGGGAGGCTTCGCGCAGTTCTCGGAACGCTGGCCGGTGTGCGTGCGACGAAGCGTGGGTTCCGTCTGGTGCCGCGCGGCACACGCAAGGTCGTCGTGCTGGCGCCACCCGTCGACGACGAGCATGCGAGGGTGCTCGCCTTACTCGCCGATGGTGAGGCGTGGTCGAGTTCAGCCCTCGCGCTGGCGTTGGGCGCGAGTCAGCGTACCGTGCAGCGATCGCTCGAATCGCTTGCCAAGTCGGACAAGGTGCAGTCGATTGGCCGCGGGCGGGCGCAGCGCTGGATGACTCCGCCTGTTCCGGGATTCCCGACGATTTTGTTACTCCCCGGTCCGCTATCCGGTCACTAGAATGGTGGTATGAATCCAATTGACCAGGAGAGCATCATGCATCGATCAGCGGCCGAAATATTGAATGAATACGGATCCTTCCCGGGTATCGACAATGTGCATGGAGTGACCTATGACGGACATCACATCTGGTTTGCCACCGGAGACCAGTTGATCTCGTTCGATCCGGCGAGCAAAACAGTGCAGCGCTCGATCGACGTTGCCGCGCATGCGGGAACGGCCTTTGACGGTCATCACCTGTATCAGATCGCAGAGGATCTCATACAAAAGATCGATCCGAACACCGGCCGTGTCCTCGCCACGATCCCGGCACCCCCCGGCGGCGGAAACTCGGGACTCGCGTGGGCCGAAGGGTCGCTCTGGGTGGGGCAGTGTCCGGAGCGGAAGATCCTTCAAGTCGACCCTCGAACAGGAGCAATTCTTCGCACCCTCGAATCCAACCGTTTCGTGACCGGTGTCACCTGGATCGACGGAGAGCTCTGGCACGGGACCTGGGAAGGCGACGAGAGTGAGCTGAGGCGAATCGACCCGGCAACGGGCAAGGTTCTGGAGATACTCGACATGCCAGCCGGAATGGGCGTGTCGGGACTCGAATCCGATGGCGGTGAGCGGTTCTTCTGCGGCGGCGGAGGGAGCGGCAAGCTGAGAACCGTTCGCCGACCCAGGCGCGACTCCGCAGCCAGCAGCGGCTAGAACCCTTTTTCGAACCCAAGTGATCCAACCGGCACCCACCCATGTCAGAGGGTCATTCAATATCGATGTCACCGAGAACGCGCGTTACCGTTTCATCGAAGCGCGCCGGTTCTTCGAACGGAGGATTGTGGGCCGAATGCTCGAACCAGATCAGCCGCTTGTGCGGCGGGTGGAGTGATTCGAAGTAGCTGGCGGCGATCGCCGATCCGATGTGGTGGTCATACCGCCCCAGGAAAAAGATCACGGGCACCTTGACACGCGGCACCCTCTGCGCGAGATCCAGGGTCAGCAGTTCCGGGGTCATCGCGTCGAGCGAAACCTCGTTGGCGTGGATGAAGCGCGGGAGCTCCCAGGGTGTCACCAGCCCGTGAAGCACACCGGCCACCAGCACCCGCCAGCGGTTGGGCTTGCGATGAAACACGGCGCCGTAACGGTCCGCCAGTGCATCGACGGCCAGTCCCCGCTCGGCCGTGCTATAGGGGGGCGGACCGATCTCGCGCAAGCGCGTCAGCGTGGCCCCATCCTGCCGCCGCGTCGCTTCTGTAACGATGAAATCGTATTCCTGCCGCTGCGATTCGCGTAGTGACACGAGGGGCGCGACGGCGATGAGCGCGGCCACCTTCTCGGGATGACGCTGGGCGTAGAGCATTCCGAGCATGCCGCCCCAGGAGTGGCCGACGAGAATAATCTTATCCCGGCCGAGTGTATGCCGGAGGTGATCGACGACGACGTCCAAGTCAGTAAGGTGGCGCGCAACGGCCAGTTCGCGAGGATCGGCCTTCGAATCGAACGACCGGCCCGCACCGCGCTGGTCCCAATAGGCCACGACGAAGTGGTTTTCCAGATCGCCGTTGTAATAACGGAACAGCGGCCGCTCTGCGCCACCCGGTCCGCCGTGCAGCCAGAGCAGGATCGGCGCACGACGGTTCGTGCCACGGGTCAGCAAAAAGAGCCGCGCGCCAGCCACGGGAAGAAATTCACTGCGATCGATCGGGGCCAGTACTTCAGCGATCTCCGCCGGGGAAACCGCTGATCCGCGCGAGTATCCTGCAAGCACGACCAGAAGCACCAGCGCTATTGCCCGTTGAAAGCCGTGGGCTGACCACACTGTCTCAATCAAATGTTTCACCGGCACTGTGCAGTATCTTCGTATAGCGACGCTGCATCTCATCGCTCGTGACATCCTCGATGTGATGACCAATCAACCAACGATGACCAAAGGGGTCACGAACGGTGCCGGAGCGCTCGCCATAGAAATGATCCTCAGGCGCCCGTTCGAGTACCGCTCCGGCCTGCACGGACTGTTCGATCATGCCATCGGCGTTGTCGACATGCAGGTGGATGGTGACCGGTGTTGCACCGATGGCTGAGGCCGAGTCAATGCCACATTCAGGAAACTCGTCCGACAGCATGATCGTCGCGGGGCCGAACGTCAGTTCGGCATGACCGATGCGACCGGATGGCTCGGTGAGGCGGAACGTTTCGGTGGCACCGAACGCGCGTCGGTAGAAATCGATCGCGGCGGCCGCGTTCGACACACAGAGATAGGGAAACACATTTTCAATTCTCATCGGATTTTCTCCTTGGGTTGCCTGCACTCAGGTCGATTCACGCCGCAGGTTTTCTTGGATGAACCACAATACGGAATCTTGCCACCGCCCGGGATGCCACCAAGACCTGCCGGCATGAGCCGCAGCGGGGCTTGCAGCCGTCCAGTATTGGCTATTCATGGACACACTCCACTCGTGCCGATGATTATGATCAGGCTCTTAAACAACATCGCGGTCCATTTCGGTCCGGCCACCAGGAACGCGATGGAGCTGATTGTGAACGACGTTGCGCTGGCCATTCGACGATTCATCATCAGGGCTTCCCCTTTGGCGTTACCTTGCCAGTCATACACGCCGCCGCGCGGGCATACAGCAGCGCCCGTTCGCGCGCGTTGCGGGTAAGCGTCGCGGCCCGTTCGAACTCGGCGCGCGCCTCCGCGATGCGATCGAGCTTGGCAAGCAGGTCACCGCGCACACTGGGCAGCAGATGGTAATCCCTCAGCGCCGGCTCTCCCAGCAAGGCATCGACCTGCTCCAGTCCCGCAGCGGGCCCGAAGGCCATACCCACCGCCACAGCGCGGTTGAGCGCGACTACCGGCGAGGGCTCGGTTGCGGCCATGGCATCATAAAGTGCGGCGATGCGCGCCCAATCGGTATCAGCGGCGGTCGCGGCGCGGGCGTGACAGGCAGCGATCGCGGCCTGCAGGGTATAGGAGCCGAAGGCCCCGGGCAGCGCCTCGGCGCGCCTGAGTGCGGCGAGCCCCCGGCGGATCAGCGACCGGTCCCAGCGGCTGCGGTCCTGCTCGAGCAACAGAATGGGCTCGCCGTCGGCGTCGACGCGGGCCGCCAGGCGTGAAGCCTGGATATCCATCAGCGCCGCCAGACCCAGCACTTCGGCCTCATCCGGCACGAGCCCCGTCAACACCTGTCCCAGCCGCAGCGCCTCGTCGCACAGGGCGGGGCGCATCCAATCGTCGCCGGCGGTGGCGGCATAACCCTCGTTGAAGATCAGGTAGATAACCTCCAGCACCGAGGCGAGACGCACGGCGAGCTCGCCGCCGCGCGGCACTTCGAAGGGTACGTGCGCCTCGGCCAGTGTGCGTTTGGCGCGTACGATGCGCTGCGCGATGGTCGGCTCCGGCTTGAGGTAGGCGCGGGCGATCTCGTCGGTGGACAGACCGCCGACAACCTTCAGGGTGAGCGCGGCGCGCGCCTCCGGTGACAACAGCGGATGGCAGGCGGTGAAGATGAGACGCAGGACATCATCGCCGATGTCGTCGTCGAGTGCGGCGTCGATCCGCTCAGCGAGTTCTGCGTCACGCGCAGCGTGTGCCGCGTCCAGGTCCTGCGCCAGTTCGGCGTGCTTGGGCGTAGCGATACGCTCGTGGCGCAGCCGGTCGAGCGCACGGCGCCTGGCCGTGGTCGTGAGCCAGGCGCCGGGATTGTCGGGGATGCCCGATGTGGGCCAGGACTCCAGCGCCGCGACCAGGGCGTCCTGCGCGAAATCCTCGGCCAACCCCAGGTCGTGCGTAAAGCGCGCCACAGTGCCAACCACCCTGGCCGATTCGATGCGCCAGATGGCTTCGATGGTCCTGACAATTTGCTGCCTTGATGTTTGCATGATCCAAGAATACTCCTTAGCCCTGGATGGCAGCGGCGATATCAGCCATACGCCGGCATGCCGATTAAATGCACGGCACTCCCTCAAGTCACCCGTTGCTATCACCATCTACAGCGATCGTCTGGGCAACGAGTGGATGCGGCCGTGACGCTGTGGTGCCGCCGCTGCCGTACGGGCGGGTAATAATTTCCAGCAGATGACCGCACGGATCGTTAAAATAGACACCGCGTCCACCGTCCCAGGTATTGATCCGGTCGCGCTCCCGGCGCGACGGATCGGACCAGTAGGGAAGCCTCCGCGCCTCGATACGCGCGAAGATGTCGTCAAACTCCGCTTCCGTCACCAAGAAAGCGTAGTGCTGCGGGGTGATCTCTCCCTCGGTCTCCACATAGTCCAAAGATGTCTCTCCAAACTGCACCACCGCGAACGGCCCAAGCAACAAAGGCGCCGGAAGCGCAAACAGCTCAGTCAAGAAAGTCGCCGAAGCCTTGTGATCGTGGGCAGCGACGATCGTATGGTTCAGATGTATGGTCATTACTTCAGTTTCCCCTGATCTTTGGGATGCCAGCCCCATGCTTCGGGCGTGCCACCGTCGAGCAGCGCGTTTCAATAACGATCGATTTCATCCGCGTATTGCAATTGACCGCGAACAACACTGCGCGATTGAAGGCGTCGTGCCGCTCCGCGGTCATGACAGATTCAGAGCGAGCGGCCATCGTAGTGTTGAACCGGAACCGCTTCCAGGTCAATGTCTTCGATGCAGCGAATGTTGATGGCGACCATTGCATTGCCTTTCGCATCTGTGCCTTCGCCAAACGGATGAATACCGCAGACCGGACAAAACCGGTGTTTGATGGTGCGTTCGTTGAATGTGTATGTGCTGACCGCACTTTCCGGCGTAACAAGATGGAATTTCTCTGGTGGCACGAACCACAGTAACGATCCCTTGCGCTGGCAGATCGAGCAATTGCACGCCATGGCTTGTTTGATTTCGCCTTCGGCTTCGAATGCAACGCTGCCGCAGTGGCAGCTTCCCTTGTAGTTCATCGATGTACTCCTTGTGTATCAGTGACTCACGACGACAATGACTTCGCCATGAGTACTCCGGATCAGGGGCGGGGTACATTCGTCACCCCTCCTTTGCTTATCGCCGACTCAGCCCCAGGGAGAATGCGTGGCGATCACTCCGCGTAACAGGGCGCGCATTCGCGCACCTCGACGCTGGCAAAGCGCGCGGCCGGGCACCGCGCAGCGATGGCAATGGCCGCTTCCCGATCGGCGCAATCGATCAGATAGAAGCCCCCGACCATCTCTTTCGCTTCGGCGAACGGGCCATCGCGCAGTAGCGGCTTGCCGGATCGTTGCTGGATGCGCACGCCGTGTTTGTCGGGGCGCAGCGACCGGCTGGCCAGCAACTGACCTTGCGCGGCGAGCTTTTCACCGAAACCGACCATCTCGTCATACAGCGCGCGACCTTCCTCTTCGTTGCGTGATTCACGGTCACCGCGCGGCTCGACAATCATCAGCAAAAATTCCATAGATTTCCTCCATTACAGGCGCTACTCGGCGCATCAAGTGTCGGCCGAAGCGACAGGCAGTTGATCCATTAAAAATAGCCCACATCTTGCGGTCCGGCGAGTTGCGCTGATTCCGATTACACCCGAAGGCCCTTGTCAGTTGCGTTTCGGTTGCAGTGGATTGCGCCCCATCCCCCTCAACCATTGTCAGGAATATCCGGCTCAACCAGTCGCGCCAGCATCTCCAGGGATTCTTGCCAGCCGAGATAGCACATTTCCACCGGAATCACGGACGGGATGCCTTCCTGTACGATTTTGAGATCGGTCCCGCAGACCACCGACACGAGCTCTATCGATACACGCATCTCTCCGGGCAGGCTTTCATCATCAAATCGATCGGTGTGACGAATACGTTTGCCCGGAACCAGTTCAGTGAATTTAACGCTAAACGAGTGATCATTCCCCGTACTGAAATTTGTGAAAGACATCGTGTAACCGCCGCCAACGCGTACATCAATGTCGTGAATCCTGCCAGTAAATCCATAGGGTGGCAGCCAGCGTTCGATGGCGTCTTTATCGGTGAATGCCTTATACACTCGCTCGGCCGGTGCCCGGAGCACGCGGTGAAGCCGAACCGTTCCAGTTTCTTCAGACATACTATCCTCCAAGAACTTTCCATTTGTTCAGATCAATCAACCTGCACCCGGAATTTGCCTGACACGGGTTCGCGGAACCGCCGGGGCACGGCAAGCCCTGAAGCTGGATTTCATACCGAATGACACGATTGTCAGTCATGGCTTTCTCCTAGGGTTGCTGCTTCCCGTCCTCTGTATCGATGTGGCGCATGCGATCCACAGCATCCGAAGCGCCGAAGTCCTCGAGCTCGAACAGTTGCCGGACCTCGATCTCGGCCTGTCCGCCGTCCACCGCCGGATTCGGGTAACGGCGCGCCCACTCCTGCGCCTCATCGCGACTACGGACCTGAATCAAGGTATAGCCGGCGATGAGTTCACTGGCCTCCACAAACGGGCCGTCGATCACGGTGCGTTTCTCGCCATCGTAGCGGACGCGCCAGCCATCACGGCTCGGCTTCAGACCCGAGCCGTCCAGCAGCACACCGGCCTTGGCGAGTTCCTCGTGATAGGCGCCCATGCGGGTGAGCAGTGCCTCGCTCGGCATCACGCCCGCCTCGGAGTCTCTGGTGGCCTTGACAATGATCATGTAGCGCATAGTCGCCTCCTTTCAGGGTTGCTCGTTGACAATCAGCATCCAGCCCACACCGAAACGGTCGGTCAGCATGCCGAAGCAGGGTGCGAAAAAGGTCTTGTCCAGCGGCATGCGCACCGCGCCGCCTTCGGCGAGCGCGTCGAAAGCGCGTCTGGCGGCCTCGGCGTTGGGCATGTCGACGGACAGCGAAAAGCCCTCGAAACCCGGCGCCTCGGAACCGCATCCGTCGGATGCCATAAGAACGGTTTCGCCGATCCTGAGCTCGGCATGCATCACCTTCTCTTCCCAACCGGGCGGCAGGGGCATCGGCGGTGCCTCGGGGCTTTCCCTGTAACGCATCAGCAGCTTCAAATCCGCGTCGAATACGGCCTTGTAGAGATCGAGCGCCTCGTCGCAGCGCCCCTGGAAGAACAGATATGGCTGGATTTTCATGCTTGACTCCTCTCACACAGATGGTTGGGTACAGGTGCTGAATCGTGCTCAGCCGTTGCAGACGCGCTCGATCTCGAATTCGACGGTCATGACAGTGCCCTGGGCCTGGCCGTCGAACCACAGAAAAGGGCTGATGCGTGGCATGAGTCGCTCTTCGTGTGACGCGAGCCGGAATCGGCCCCGTTCATGGTTACGACGTATGAGGCGATATGGAATCGACAGGCGTGCGACGATACCCGGCGGCCCCGCCCGTAGCCAAATAATCTATATTTCCCGTCTCACCACTAATGCAATAAGGAACTGCCGCCGATTCCGCCCCGCCAGCACGACAAGCGGGGTAAGGTCACCAAATGAAGCGGCCACAACCTGTGGGAGCGGCTGAAAAAGTACGAGGGATCGCTCCTGCTGTTCGCCACGAACCCGCACGCTGCCTGCACCAACAACCGGGCCGAGCATGACCTGAGGATGAGCAAGGTGAGGCAGAAGGTCTCAGGCTGCTTCAGACCAAGGGAACAGGCCGAGGCATACCACCGCATCTCCAGCTATCGGCAAACCATGGCGAACAGGGGCTACAATCCACTGGCCGCCCTACTGCCGATGGAATAAGTAGTTACGATTTGACAATATCTCACAAAGGCCTACCTTTTTAATGAGTGCATCGCCTGTTAAGCGGAGGTAATTTGCCATGTCACACGCTGAATCGTCACGCCGCAAGGGCGTGACAAAATTCATGACCGGCGCTATCGCTGCCTTGGCTATTGGTATTGCCGGGACTGCCAGCGCCCAAAATCAAGCCACACCTTCACCACTGAAATTCCCCACCAGCTACGGAGACATGACGTTTCCGGCGCAATATCCCGATGGCACAGCCATCAGCATTACCCAATGGAGCCACTTTGTTCCAAGTTACGATGAATGGGTCGATCAGTACGCGCAGAAATGGGGTGATGCACATAACGTCAAGGTGACGATCAGTCACATCAGCCTCGGTGATATACCCTCTACTCTGTCAGCCTCGATTGCTGCCGGTCAGGGACCAACTCTGGTAGAAATGAACGCCGCACCATCTTCTTTCATTGAAGGTTTGCAGCCGCTGGATGATATCAATGCTGCAGCCAAGGCGGCATTTGGTGATCAGGCCAAAACCTGTCGTTACACCAGCTATCTGCCAGCAAAAGATGAATGGTATGGGTTCTGCCATGGCTGGGTGGTTGATCCCGGTGTCTACCGCACGGATCTATGGTCAGATGCCGGTTATCCTGATGGCCCACAGACCTACGATGACCTGCTCAAGGGCGGAACAAAAATCCTCCAGGATACGGGCATTCCAGTCGCTGTCGGCCTGTCACCGGAATTGGACTCGGAATTCTTTGCCCGCGCGTTGATCTGGTCGTTCGGCGGCACTCTGCAGGATGAAAACGGCAATGTCACCATTGACTCGCCGCAGACCCTCGCGGCGGTCAAATACATCAAGAAGCTGTTCGATAATGCGCTGACTCCAGAGGTCTTTGCTTGGAATCCGGCATCCAATAACCAGGCTTATATTGCCGGTACGGCATCCTATATCCAGAACTCCATCTCGTTCTTCCGCAGCGCCCAGGATATCGGCAAGCCTGTAACTCAAAAAACCGGTTTCCGGCCCGGCCTCAAGGGTCCCGGTGGTGAAGTCCACATGCCGGCGCACATCTGGTTTACTTACGTAATGCCCAAGTACGTGACTGATCCGGACAAGATCCAGGCTGCCAAGAACTTCATACTGGACCTGGAAAATAATTACAGTCATGCGACTTATACCTCCAAACTGTACAACTTTCCGGCATTCTCCAAACAGGTACCGCAACTCTATACCGACGGCGGATGGCTGGATAACGATCCATGGGGCTCGAAACCAGCCAACAAGATGGCGTTTATGAAAACAGCCGAAGACTGGACTGTATGGCCAGGTTACCCAGGCTATGCCAACCCGGCAATCGGTGAGGTCTACCAGACCCACGTCATCTCAACCATGATGGCCAACGCCGCCAATGGGAAGGTATCCCCGGAGCAAGCGGTTAAAGATGCTACGGATCAGATCAATAAGATCTTCAAGAAGTGGCGTGACCGTGGGTTTGTCGGCAGTGGTGCCAAGTAATTACAACCACCGACACATAGCCTGGAACGGGTGACCTGAACCCGGCAACGGGTTCAGGCCGCTACGCTACCCACTCACACATCTGAATTGCTGAGAAACTGAGGGAAACACCCATGACCGAGCTGACTCTGCGCGCGCTGGAAAAGCATTATGGCTCGATCAAGGCCGTTGTAAATGTCGACTTGCAGCTCGAAAGCGGAGAGTTTATGGCAATACTTGGGCCTTCCGGATCAGGTAAGAGTACGCTCATGCGCATGGTGGCTGGCCTGGAATCACCTACTGCAGGCGACATCCTGGTCGATGGCCAGTCCGTGGTAAACGTACCCCCCCAGCATCGTAATGTGGCTATGGTGTTCCAATCGTTTGCGTTGTATCCACATATGAGTGTGCGCGACAACATTCTTTTCCCATTGGTTTCACGAAAGGTACCCAAGCAAGAACACGAGGCGCGCCTGAACAAGGCGACACGCATGCTGGGTGTCGAAGACCTGCTCGATCGTCGGCCCAACCGGTTGTCTGGCGGTCAGCAACAGCGTGTTGCGCTGGCGCGGGCGCTGGTCCGTGATCCGGAGCTATTCGTTTTTGATGAACCCTTGTCGGCACTGGACGCGCAGATTCGTAGCCGGGCGCGGGCGGAATTACGCGAGCTGCACGACCAAACCCGCATAACCACGCTTTATGTCACCCATGATCAGGTTGAAGCTATGGGGCTGGCCGATCGTGTTGCTGTGATCAATGAAGGTCGTCTGCATCAGGTCGGCACACCTCAGGAGTTATATAACGACCCGGCCGATCTGTTTGTTGCAGGCTTCATCGGCAACCCGCCCATGAATCTTGTACCCCTGGACGAGACAACAGTAGCGGGCATACGCCCCGAAGACATGCTTGTCGATCCGGCGGGCGACGTGTCGGACATATTTGTCGATCTGGCAGTAACCATTGAACACATCGAATATCTGGGGTCAGAATGGTTGGCTCACGGCCAGGTCCAATCTGGTATTCATACAAATGGCCAGCCGTTGCACGTGATTGCACGCCTGCCCGCCAGTTCTCATCCTGATTTTGTCTCGGGTCAGAAGTGTCGCATGGTCGGCCAGCGCAAGGATGTCTGCCTGTTTGATCGTGCCAGTGGCAAGCGTCGGACACGGGCCGAGGCAACAGCATGAATACCCAACAACATTCCGTTATGCCGCAATCTCGTGGGCGCATGGCACGCTTGGGGGCCTGGTTGGATCAGCCGAAGGTGCTGGTCTGGCTGATGCTTGGCCCAGCAGTGCTTTACGTGATCGCGTTTGTCGGCTTTCCGTTTTTGCTGGCGATTGCGCTGAGCATGAGTGACGCTACCATTGGCGACCCTTCACTGGACAAGTTTGTCGGCCTTGCCAATTTCAGCGCTGTCATGCAGACCGATGCCTTTCAGTTGGCGTTGCGCAACAGCCTGATCGTGACGGCGGGAACCCTTGCGTTAGTGTTGGTGCTGGCTACTCTGGCCAGTGAACTGTTAGTCCACTCCTTTCGGGGCAAACGCCTGTTCCAGATGATCTTCATCCTGCCTTGGGCGCTGCCGGTATCGTTGACAGCCATCGTCTGGATGTGGTTTCTCGATTCCACCTTCAGCCCGGTGGACTGGGTTCTTGTTAAATTGCACCTGCTTGGCCCGGGTGGTGTCTGGGGTCCGTTCAAGCATCTGTATTTTCTCGGCCGCGAATGGCTTGGGCTGGCGTCAGTCATTGTCACCGACACCTGGCGTATGTTGCCGTTGGCCACGATTATCGTGCTGGCGGGGCGTATGTCGATTCCCGAGGAGCGTTTTGAACAGGCACGAATTGACGGTGCCGGCGTTTTCCGGATACTTTTCCGAATTACGCTGCCGGCGCTCAAACCAATGCTGATTGTTGCCATTCTGTTTACCGGGCTGCTGGTGATCGGCGAAATGTCACTGGTCCATCTGTTGACCAGAGGTGGTCCCGGTCACTCCACCCAAGTGTTGCCTTATTGGGCTTACCTCAAGGGGATCGAGGGTGGTAGCCTGGCGCAGGGTGCGGCAATTACGCTGTTCCTGTTTCCTTTTCTGCTGGTGGCATCGGTTCTCGCATTGCGTGCGGCCTACCGCTCACAGGAGGCATAAGACGTGTTGCGCAAAATCGGATTTTATTGCGGCATCGGTTTTCTGACACTGTTTTCCATAGTCCCTCTACTCTGGGCGCTGATAACAGTATTCAAGCGCAGCAGTGACATGTACTCGGTGGGTACCGTACCGTTTTTCTACAATGAACCCCCAACCATAGATCACCTGATTTTCCTGTTTACACAGTCAAACTTTGGTCTCTTTTTGCAGAACTCAGTCATTATCGGCATTTTCGTAGTGATCATAACGCTGATTCTGTCAATTCCAGCGGCCTTTTCGTTAGCACGGCTGACAGGCAGCTGGGGTGAACGTTCGGGAATGGCCATTTTCCTGGTCTATCTGATTCCTCCCAGCCTGCTGTTTATCCCCATGTATCAGATAGTGGTTTGGCTGGGAGTCGCCAATACTATCTGGTCGCTGGTCGTGGTGCTGCCCACCATTACCGTGCCTTTCTGTACCTGGTTGCTGCTGGGATTTTTCCGTTCTGTGCCGAGAAGTCTTGACGAGGCTGCCATGCTTGACGGCTGTGGTCAGTTCACAACCTTTCATCGCGTGTTATTGCCACAGGTCTGGCCCGGTGTAGGTGCCTGTGCTGTTTTCGCCTTTTCACTGTCACTGGGAAACTACATTTATGCAGCAACCTTCATTACTCGATCAGCCGCACGTAATATAAGTGCTGGTGTGCCGACTGAGTTGATTCGTGGCGATGTTTTCTTTTGGCCAGAACTGATGGCGGCTACACTGGTGGTAGCAATCCCGCTGGCGATCGTCTATGGCTTGTTCTTCAATTACCTTGTTGGCGGGTTCAGAAACGCAACCTAAGCATGCTTTAGTGACATGTTCGTTGCAAAACCTGAGAAGGTCACCCTGGTGATGATATCGGCCATCTGCGTCGGGTACATCGCCACCTGTATAGCCGATCCTGGATGAAATTGACAGGGAGGTCTTGGTGCGGTTTGACACAATCAAGGTTGCCCGACGGCGTTTCGAATGCAACCGTCAACCGGATGCTTGAAATTGTTCGAGCTATACTCAGGCGCGCGGAGCGTACTTCACACATTCGGATGCACTTCAGCCACTACCCCACGGCGGCTGGCCAACCATGCACTGTCACTCTTTGGCTGCTTTTTCTGTGCGGTGGCCTCTGGTTTGGTTACTGGATGCACCAGGATCCAATTCAGAACGTACATATGACGTTAGTGCTGATCCCCTTGCCCCGCTGATTTTTATCAACCTGCCTGGTAACTGCTTACCCTCATCACTCATAGCTCCCATAAATTGAATTGTAACCGCCAAGAACGCCAGGAACGCCAAGAAAAAGCCTCGGTTTTCCTTTGTGTGCTTCGCGTTCTTGGCGGTTATCTGCTTTTTGCTGAGCATATCTCTGTGCTCTCTGTATGCGGACTGGGGCGAGTAGTTACCCTGCCTGATAACAAAACTGATTCTGTCGATTGAGACAATCCGACGATCGTCCTCTGCCATGGAATGACCGCTTTGCACTGATGCTTCAAGCGGCAATATCGTTCGACGCATCACCCAGCAAGTGATGCCGGCAGTCATTACGACAATCTGGGTTTTAGTGCTGTTACTGATCGTATTTTTTGGGTGGAAAATCCATCCGGTTTTTGCGGATAGGGATATTGAACCTGACCAAAATTCCTGATAACCACTGGCCCCCGGCACCTGCCAATTGAGAGCCGGCTGTTTCCCATTACTGGTTAACGCGGCCACCGCTGGAGGGCTCGCTCTACCCTCCCCCAATGCTGCTCCACCTGTGCCGACGTGAGTTCTTCGCTCTTATACAGTGACAGCATCTCCAGCCGACACTGAGGCGCGCAGGTTCCGACAATGGCGGTCTTGAGTGTCCGCTTGACGGGCTGGCGCAGCACCAAGCGATCCACCCACCACGGAGACCCGAGCGAAGTAACGGCCAGCATATGCCGGAGGTGACTCAGCCGCGGTTTAATACGGCCGTACTCATCCGCATGGTCATACGCCACGCCGGGCGCCCACACCCGATCAAACCAGCCCTTGAGGATGGCTGGGAACCCAAACCACCAAGTGGGGAACACCAACACGATGGCTTCCGCTACCAGTAGCCGTTCAATCTGCGTTGATGCCTGCTGGACGGAGTAAGGCCCCGCGTAGTAACTGCGCCGTTCGGTTTCTGTAAGGGAAGCATCAAACCCCTCTCCGTAGAGGTCTTCCACCTCAACCGCATGCCCCGCACCCTCAAGCACTCGGACGACACGCTCCGCGAGGGATGAACACAGGCTATCTGAAAGCGGATGGGCTTTTACTACAAGGCACTTCATTTGGTTGCTGCTCCTCTTGCTCATTCAACACAAACACCAAGCTCAACCGAGGAATGCCGTGGCACGGACTAACACGGTTGGAGTGACCTGTCATACAATGGATTACCCCGCTTATGGTTTCCGGAAAACATCATCACCTCACCTCGATCCGGCTATTCAGGTATCTCTCGGATACTCGTTGCAATACTCCCGGGACGCACCCCAACCATCGATTGAAGTGGATGCCAAGTAACCTATTATTTCCTGCTTTCTCCCTTAAGGCATCTTCCAAGCTCGGATAGACCCGACTGCCATTGTCAAGGTCTCTGATACGTGCCTGGGAAAACGCATCCCCGGTGGCGTCCCATTCGCATGTGGCTTCTTTTGTCAGCCCAAAGCCCACGGCCAAGCCGGACTTTTTCAATTTCTCTTTCTGCTGAAGAAACATATCGGGATGAAAAATGTAGCTATCGGTATTCAACCACTTCCCCTCTACGTTAACTTCCGTCACGGCGTGAAATAGCAGGGCAGGGAGGAGCATAAAGACCGGCCCGGGAACGGCATAACGAAGAATCTGCTTGTCGAGTTGCACAAAACGCAGACGCGCGGCAATGTCGGCAGCCGCCAGCAGGGTGCGAAAAAGATCGGCTTGAGCGTTGCAGTGTCCTCTTCGTATTTCCAAGGTTATATCAGGACTCACGCTCTCGAAACCAGTGGTAAATCCGAATGATATCTCATCCCGCACGAAGTCGTGCAAAGCCATGCAACGTTCGGTTTCGCTCTCAAATGGTGCTCTCTGCTTCAATCGCTTGAGCGTATGCTCGATTACCATTTTACTGGCTGCATAACATCGCCCATCAGCAGCAGAAAAAAGCGGTGTGAACTAGCACCACTTTTGCGTAAGCAAAAACGTGGCGTTTTTTGCCGAGTGCATTTGCCTTATTCGATTTCATCTAATTTATCCACCCCTTGGTGAATGACTGAAGACTGTACGCTTTATTTATTTCGCTAGATGATGCGTTACAGCCACTAAATTGCAGCACAACCTTTTTCCCTGGCTCTTCCCCAAATCAGGTGGGTAGGTTAGCTTAAGTGCCTATGAGAGATACAGACCTATACGCCCAGATATTGGGTATCAAAAGCCCGTGGCAGGTCACCCAGGTAGACTTGGCCTTGCCCAACGGAGAAGTAACGG
>JACDJC010002141.1_pt1 | contig 16044 bp, 13 predicted proteins | sample 7454191 | NCBI WGS metagenome assembly JACDJC01 (sample SAMN14253291, study PRJNA609438) | sludge metagenome | isolation source: sludge after 25d culture with pyrite and EDTA | collected 2018-12-20 | reverse complement strand
CGAGAGAGACATAAAACTGTGAAGAGCCCGGGTCTCCCTGGCGCCCGGCACGTCCGCGCAGCTGACGGTCAACACGGCGCGAATCGTGGCGCTCTGTGCCAATGATGGCAAGACCTCCGGCTTTTATCACTTCCGGTGAAAGTTTAATATCCGTTCCGCGTCCGGCCATATTTGTTGCAATGGTTACTGCGCCTGAATGTCCGGCTTCGGCAACAATTTCAGCCTCACGCGCATGGAGTTTGGCATTCAGAACATTGTGATTTATGCCACGGATTTTCAACATGCGGCTGAGCAATTCCGAAATTTCAACCGAAGTGGTGCCGACCAGTGTTGGCCTTCCCTGCTTGTTTAATTCAACGATTTCATCAATGACTGCACTGTATTTTTCGCGTTTGGTTTTATAGACCAAATCCTCCCTGTCGTCGCGGACTATCGGACGGTTTGTTGGAATTACCACCACCTCCAGCTTATAGATATCCCAGAATTCTCCCGCTTCGGTCTCGGCAGTTCCGGTCATCCCCGCCAGTTTGTGATACATCCTGAAATAGTTCTGCAGTGTAATGGTTGCAAAAGTTTGCGTTGCGGCTTCCACTTTCACCCGCTCTTTGGCTTCAATAGCCTGATGCAATCCGTCGGAGTAGCGGCGCCCTTCCATGATACGCCCGGTTTGCTCATCCACAATCTTCACCTTGTTGTCGATAACCACATATTCCACATCCTTTTCAAACATGGTATATGCTTTAAGCAGCTGATTAATTGTGTGAATTCTTTCGGATTTCACGGCGTATTCCTGCATCAGCCTGTCCTTCTCCTCAATAAGTTTTTCATAGGGCATCCCCGAGTTTTCGAGGTCTGCCATTTTTGACCCTATATCGGGCATCACAAAAAAGTTGGGGTCATCAAAACCGGCAGAAATTAAATCAATTCCTTTATCCGTAAGTTCAACTGAATTCATTTTTTCTTCAATAATAAAGAAGAGCGGATCGGTTACTATATGCATATTTTTGTTGTTGTCCTGCATATAGAAATTTTCAGTCTTAGTCATAATGGCTCTCATTCCTTCCTCACTCAAAAACTTTATCAGCGAATTGTTTTTTGGCAATCCCTTGTGTGCGCGCAACAAAAGCAATCCACCTTCCTTTTTCTGTTCTTCGGTGGCATTTTCATCAGAAAGCAGTCTTTTGGCATCTACAAAAATCCGGCTGACCAAATCGCGCTGCGCTTTATAGAGTCTTTCCACGTATCCTTTCAACTCCTCAAACTGCTGGTCTTCACCCTTTGGCACTGGTCCTGAAATAATCAAAGGGGTGCGGGCATCATCCACCAAAACCGAGTCCACTTCGTCCACAATGGAGTAATGGTGCCTTCGCTGCACCAAATCTTCAGGGTTAATAGCCATGTTGTCACGCAGGTAGTCAAATCCAAATTCATTGTTGGTTCCGTAGGTTATGTCGGCATTGTATGCCTTTCGGCGCTCCTCCGAGTTGGGCTGGTGCTTGTCAATGCAATCCACGGTTAACCCATGAAACTCAAAGATGGGTCCCATCCATTCGGCGTCGCGCCTGGAGAGATAATCGTTCACCGTTACGATGTGCACACCGCGCCCGGCAAGTGCATTCAGGAAAACCGGCAATGTTGCCACCAGCGTTTTCCCTTCCCCGGTGCTCATCTCCGCAATTTTCCCCTGATGCAGGACAATTCCGCCAATGAGCTGCACATCGTAGTGAACCATATCCCATGTGATTTCATTGCCCCCGGCAATCCACCGGTTTTTCCACAACGCCTTGTCTCCCTGAATGGTAATGGAAGAGCGCACCGAAGCCAGATCCTTGTCGTATTCTCTTGCTGTAACCTTAACGGTTTCATTTTCAAAAAATCTTCGGGCAGTGTCTTTGACAATAGCAAAAGCTACCGGGAGAATCTCATCCAATACTATTTCAATTTTTTCATCGATAATCTCCTCAAGCTTGTCAATCTGTTTGTAAATCTCTTCACTTTCCTGAATATCTGCTTCTTCCGCTTTTTCTTTCAATTCTGCTATCTCATCTTCTTCAGACTGAATCCGTTCCTGAATGATTTGCCTCAGCTTATCTGTCTCGTTGCGCAATTCGTCGTTGGAAAGGGGCAAAATGTGTATATATTCCTCCTTTATCCGTTCAACAATTGGAGTTGTTATTTTGATATCCCTGTCGGATTTACTTCCAAATAATTTTCCAAGTATATTGGTCACAAGTGCCATATTGCAATATTTTAATGCTTCAAATTTTGAAGTACAAAGGTAAGAAAATGTAAGGGGTTAACCCGAAAGGAGAGCAATTATTTACAGTAATCAAATTACTTTTATTATTCAGAAACATTGTTTAACACATTATTTTCAAATTACTTCCTAATTTTGCAGCTGATGAAGAAAGTTGTTATTGGTCTTTCGGGCGGAGTTGACTCCAGTGTGGCTGCTTATCTGCTAAAGCAGTTGGGGTATGATTTGACCGCACTCTTTATGGTGAACTGGCATGAGCGGGTGGGAGCTCTAACCAGTGAATGCACATGGGAGGAAGACGCCCTGATTGCCAGAATGGTTGCTCAAAAGCTGGATATTCCTTTCCATATTGTTGATTTGAGCGTCGAATACAAACGACGGGTTGTGGATTACATGTTTGCCGAATACCAGGCGGGCAGAACACCCAATCCGGACATACTCTGCAACCGCGAAATCAAATTTGATACTTTCTTTAAGGAAGCATTAAAATTCGGCGCTGATTACGTTGCTACCGGGCATTATTGCAGAAAAGGAGAAATCACCGCCGGCGGCAACATAATCTACAGGCTCATGGAGGGAAAAGACAAAAATAAGGATCAGAGCTATTTTCTGTGTCAGCTCAATCAGGAACAGCTGAGCAGAGCGCTTTTTCCGGTGGGTGAACTCACCAAGCAGCAGGTTCGCGAAATAGCACGCAGCGAGAACCTTCCCACTGCCGAACGTAAGGATTCTCAGGGAATTTGCTTTGTCGGGAAAGTGGATTTACCCACTTTTTTGCAACAGAAACTTCAGCCAAAAACCGGAAATGTGATTGAAATTCCGGCTGCCTTCATGGAGAAGAAAAAGCGGGTTGAAATTTCAGAAGAAAATTATCCCAAACTTTGCTTTCCATATCCGTATAAGCCGTGGAACGGAACGATAATCGGAGAACACCAGGGAGCGCATTTTTATACCATCGGGCAGCGGAAAGGGCTGAATATTGGCGGGCACAAGGAGCCTTTGTTTGTAATCGGCACCGATGTGCAGCGCAATATCGTGTATGTGGGCGAAGGGAAGGAGCATCCCGGACTTTTCCGTCCCGGGCTCTTCATTTCTGCAGAAAACATTCACTGGATAAGAACCGACATGATGATGCAGCCCGGAAGCAAAAGGGAGTTTAGTTTCCGCATCCGCTACCGGCAGGCGCTGGAAAAAGGAGTTCTTCACGTAAAAGACGAGGGGATATATGTGCTTTTTGAAAATGAACAGCGCGGAATCACTTCCGGACAATTTGCTGCATGGCATCAGAATGATGAACTCATCGGTTCGGGAGTTATCGCTTAAAAACTGTAAATTCACAAAAATTTTTACTGATGATAAAATCAATGACAGGCTTTGGTAAAGCCGAATTTGAAGTAAACAACAAGAAAATTATTCTTGAGTTAAAATCACTCAACAGCAAGCAGATTGACATCAGCGTGCGCATTCCGCCGGTCTATCGCGAGAAGGAAATCGAAATCAGGAAGGAACTTGCCGAAAAAATGTTCCGTGGAAAACTGGACCTGACCATTTATGTGGAAAATCACGGAGAGGAGACCAACAGCAAAATCAACGAACCGGTTCTGAAAAGTTATTTTGCAACCCTGCAAAGAATAAACGATGAACTGGAGCTGCCAACAGACCAGACCACCATGCTGGCAATTCTGCGCCTTCCTGATGCAATAAAAACCGAATATGAAACACCAGGCGAAGAGGAGTGGCAGATTATTCTGGAAAACCTGCACACGGCGATTCAGGATATCGACAATTTCAGAATAGCCGAAGGCAAAGCGCTTGAAGAGGACATTATTGCCAATACCAGAAGCATTATGGATTTGCTGGATGAAATCGAACCTTTTGAAAAAGAGCGGATTGAAACCGTAAAAAATCGCCTTACCGAAAACCTTGGCAAGCTTCAGCTGAACGACAACATTGATGAAAACCGTTTTGAGCAGGAGCTGGTGTTTTATCTTGACAAAATGGATATGAATGAAGAGAAAATACGATTGGCAAACCATTGTCACTATTTCCTTGAAACCATTGCCATGCCTGAATCCAACGGAAGAAAACTGAATTTTATTTCCCAGGAAATGGGGCGCGAAATCAACACATTGGGCTCCAAGGCGTATGACAGTTCAATTCAGCGGATAGTCGTGAAAATGAAAGATCATCTGGAGCGGATTAAAGAACAACTACTGAATGTATTGTAGCATGGGAGGAAAAATCATCATCGTTTCGGCACCTTCCGGAGCCGGAAAAACCACGACAGTAAAACATCTGCTTCAACAGAATTTCGGGCTTGAGTTTTCTGTTTCTGCAACCAGCCGCCAACCCAGACCGGGAGAGATCAACGGGAAAGATTACCATTTTATTCCTGAAAGCGAATTTCGCCAGAAAATTGAGAACCGGGAGTTTTTAGAGTGGGAAGAAGTTTATGAGGGCATTTTATACGGCTCCCTGAAAAGTGAAGTAAACCGCATTCTGAATTTGGGGAAAAGTGTAATTTTTGATGTGGACGTCGTGGGCGGATTAAACATAAAAAAATTTTACGGAAACGATGCCCTTGCAATTTTCATCACCCCGCCATCTGTGGAAGAGTTGGAAAAACGCCTGAAAAAGCGCTCAACAGAAACCGAAGAAAAAATCAACACCCGCATTGCAAAGGCAAAAAAGGAGATGGAATTTGCCGGTCAGTTTGATGTAATTATAGTAAACGATGTACTTTCAACTGCTCTTGCCGATGCAGAAAAGGCAGTTGCCAGGTTCCTTTCAGAAAATTAATTTCAGCAACCGTTTTCACCATGCTGTGAAATCCAATTAATGAATTCAACAGTAATGAAACAGACACCTAAAAAAAAATATCCTGCAAAAATCACCGGATTATATTTCGGTTCTTTCAATCCTGTTCACATCGGGCATTTAGCCATTGCAAACTACATGGTGGAATTTGCCGGTCTGGATGAGTTCTGGTTTGTTGTTACACCACAAAATCCGCATAAGTTAAAAACCAATTTGCTAAACGATTACGACCGCTTAGAGATGGTTCAGCTTGCTATTGAGGGAGATGACCGCATGCAGGTTTCCGACATCGAATTTTTCCTGCCCAAGCCAAGCTATACCATTGACACACTAACCTATCTGCAGGAGCGAAACCCCGGCAAAATTTTTAAAATACTGATGGGGTCAGACAATCTGGAAAATTTTCACAAGTGGAAAAATCACGAAGTTATTTTAGAGCATTTCGGAGTAGTCATTTATCCGCGTCCCGGTTTTGACCCTTCTAAAATAGAACACCCAAACATTGTTGTTGCGGAAAATGCCCCGCAAATGGAGATTTCATCATCTTTCATCAGAAACGCCATCAAAGAAGGAAAGGACATTCGCCATTTTTTGCCGGTCAAAGTTTGGAATTTTATCGATAAAAAAGGTTTTTACAAATAGGGATTTAACTCATTGTCTGACTAATGAAAACAGTAAGAATCATTTTGCTTTTCCCCTTAGCCCTTTTCAGGATGTTGTTTATTATTGGAGTTTCAGCCTATGTGGTGGCAGTGGGTATGGTCTGGCTCAAAATATACGGTTTCAGCCGCCGTTTGCAAAACTGGGCGATGCACACCTGGGGAAAAAGTATTTTATGGGTTTGCGGTGTTAAAGTGAAAAAGAATGAATCTCCGTCGGACCAACACTTTATTTTGATGCCGAACCACCGCAGTTATTTGGATATTTTCATTGTTGCAGCCTATACCTCAACAGGTTTTGTGGCAAAAGCTGAACTAAAGAACTGGCCCTTTCTGAAACCGGGAGCAAAAATCACAAACACTATTTTTGTTTCCCGCGCCGAATTGCAGAGCCTTCTTGCAACTATGAACAAAATCAAAGAGTCGATAGACAGCGGAATTCCTGTGGTACTTTTCCCGGAAGGCACTTCCTACAAAGGACCGCTGACGAAATCTTTCAAAAACGGCAGCTTTAAAATTGCCGCCGATGCCGGAATTTCCGTAATTCCAATGGCGATTCACTACAAAGACATTAACGATGCGTGGGTGGGTAACGATACGTTTTTTGGTCATTTTTTCAGACAGATGAGTAAACCGCTTACTCACGTAACAATCCGCTACGGAAAGCCTGTAAGCCACAGTGACTACAAAGTTCTTCAAACAAAAACCCGGGAGCAGATAAACGGGATGCTGAAGGATATTATTTCAGAAATGCAGTAGTCAGCGGTTTTTCCTTTTGAACCAGTAGAAAACGGGAATTCCGGAAAGCGCAGTCAGAATCGCAATTGTTGACTCTTGCGGGCGCTCAAAAAAAGAGAGCACCAAAATACCCATGCTTACCAGAATAAAGAAAATGTGCACAAACGGGAATCCGGGCAGTTTGAGCTTGCTCATACCTTTGATGCGCAGTTTAAAAACTCCCAAAACTGCAAGAATCGGAAAAATTCCCAAAGAAAAGCCCATATAGGCAAGTATTTGCTCGAATGTTCCGGAAAGCACCAGAATAATGGCAATTCCGCTTTGAAGCATCAGCGCATTTTGTGGAACCTTAAAGCGCGGATGCACCGTTGAAACCCATTTGAAAAAATACCCGTCGCGGGACATGGAGTAATAGACGCGCGGTCCCAAAATTATAAAAGCGCTCAGCGATGAAAATAGAGCAAAAGAGATGAGCAATGAGATGACTGTACCCGTAAATTCTCCAAATGCCAGAGAAACAGCCAATCCGCCAATTTCCGGCTCGCCTGCCATCATGTCGGGAGGAATGGCATAAACGAAAAAGAGATTCAGCAGAAGATACAAAACAGTTACAATAGCTGTGGAAATGAGCAGGGAGCGGGGAATCACCTTCATGGGATTTTTAATTTCTGAACCGATATAAGTTGCCGCATTCCAGCCACTATAAGCAAACATGATAAACATGAGTGAAAGCCCAATGGACTTCCATCCGCTGAAATCGAAAGAAAATGCTTCCCTGCTTGCGGCGGATTTCAGGTATTCATAGCTCCCACTCCCTAATGTCAGTCCGGCAATTGCCAGTCCGGCAACTAAGGCAATCTTCAGGATGGTTAACCAATTTTGAACTCTTGAGCCAAAGACAACCCCAAGAGCGTGAAGTGATGAAAAAACGAGAATTACAAAAATTGCCAACAGCCTGCTGAATATTTCGGGATTTAAATGAACACCGAACGAAATCCATGATTGGAATCCGGGGGCAGCCATCAAAAAATATTTACTGAAACCTATTGCCGAAGCGGCAATTGGCGCTGAAAACCCAACAATGAGAGAAAGCCAGCCGCTCAAAAATCCAAGCATCGGATGAAACAGTTTGGAGATAAAAGTGTATTCGCCACCCGCTTCGGGGAATGTAGCTCCCAGCTCGCCAAAAGCCAAAGCGCCGCAAAAAGCTATCAGCCCGCCAAAAAACCAGAGTGAAATCATCAGAACAGGATTTCCCAAAAAATCCATTAAATACCCGGTTGTGGTAAAAATTCCCGCTCCGATAATATTGGCAATCACAATATTCATTACAGGAAAAAGACCAAGTTTCCTTTCGAGATTTTGAGATTTATCCTTCAATTTATTAATTATTGATTTTTGGCAATTTTATAGCTGATAGAAATTCCCTGGTTCTCCTCGCTGGCAAATGTAGTTTTATAATCAGCGCGGCTTTCAACATAATCCAAAAAATCACGAATCCCCGAAATCCTCAAAGAGGTATTGTGTGCAGTAAAGCACCCTCCAGCTACGAGTTTAGGGTCTAAATCCAAAAAGTACTGTTTATACCAGTACTTGTCGGCGTCGCTGAAAACAAAATCAAACTTTCCTTCAAGCTGCGGCACAATATCGTGAGCATTTCCCAGGCGCGCATCAATATATTTATCAACACCAGCTTTAACAAAATTGGCTTTTGCCTGCAACCAGCGATTCTTGTCAATTTCAATAGTAATCAACCTGCCGCCGGTTTTACTCAGTGCCCATGCAATCCATATAGCTGAATGCCCCGTAGATGTTCCGATTTCAACGGCATTGGTATATCCGTTTTCCACAATAATATCATATAGCGCCCTGCCATCGGAAAGAGGAATATTCATATCGCTCCAGTTGCTGACATTTTCTTCAAGAAATGCCTTAACTTTCCTGTCAAGATTGTTTTGTACTTCAGGAAACAGAGCCTCAGCAGATACACAGCTAAAAACCATAAATGAAATTACCCAGTATTTAAACTTCATTTGAATAAAATTAACTCCCCTGCGTAATTACAGAATCTTCTTCCAAAGTGTCAACATCTGTGATTATAACAGGGGTGGAACGATAATTAAAAAAGGAGTTCAAAAACACCGGAGCGCTTTGCGATGCCACTGCATCCGGTGAATTTGTCAGATAGACAAAACCGATGTTCTCTTGCCGGCAAATAACAATCTCTGACTTGTAACCCCTCACATATCCGCTGTGACAGGCAATCTTCCGCCCCTTGTAATCGATCAGCCGCCAGCCGAGTCCATAGCTTTTCAAATCGATATCATCCCAGTATTTAAAATATCCGCGGCTTAGCGGTGTAACAACCTGGGGTTCAAAAACAATCTGACTTACGCTGTCTCCCAGTAAAGGATTTTCATTGTCGAGCAGCGCAAGGGTATATTTTGACATGTCGGAGATACTTGCATTGACGCCGGCTGCCGGAGCTGTGGAGTAGTAGCGGTTATTCAGCGGAAGCAGCTGGTATGAAGTATTTGTTTTGCCGTGCGGCCATGCTTTATTTTCGTTATCTCTGAAACTTTGAAAACCGGTTGAGGCATCACTCATATCCAATGGGTTAAAGATTTTCTCACGAATCTGCCGGTCAAAATTCATGTCAGTTTTTAAGGTAAGAATGGTATCTATCAGGCTAAACATCACATTCTGATAGCTATATGCTTTTCCGGGATTTGCAGAGATTGCCGCATGTTTCAACCGGGTAAGAATCGTATTGAAAGGAACGTGACTTTCCACCAAATCGTCGTAGGCGTGAGGTGTCAGCCCGGAAGTGTGTGTCAGCAGATTTCTGATGGTTAAGCTATCTGTGTTTAATGATCTGTTTAACTTGAAATCGGGAAGTATTTCTTTTACGCACTCGTTAAAATCTAACTTATTCTCCTGTGCCAAAATTCCGGACAAAACGCCCGTAAAAGTCTTTGAAACAGAAGCCAACCGAAATACTGTGTGTTCATCGACAGAGTCGGCAGTTCCGGTTTTGCGCACGCCAAAGCATTTTTGGTAAGCAATTTTATCCTTATATATAATGGCAACAGCTCCTCCCACCGTTCCGGTGCTTTCTATTTCAGCGTTCAGCCATTCGTCAAAGTTGCTGAAAAGATGCTTCATCTCATCCAGTTCTCTATCCGTATCGGAAATAAACTGCGACTGCTCATCAATTTTTGACAGGGAATCCGGCGAAGACGAAATACGTTGGTTTTTTGTAATAAACAACACAAAAATCAAGAGCAACAATAGCGTAATCAATCTTTTTCTTTTCATCCACCTCTGTTTTCTTTTCACAAATTATCTAAAAAACCTCAAAATTAAGAAAATCATCAAAACCTGAAAGTCGAATCCCTTTTTTTATGAAATTACTTTTGTTAATAACTTCGGTGGTTTTTTATATCAAAACTTGTCGTATTTCAAATAATCTTGTGTGTAACACCCTGATTTATACAAGCAATGAGTAACCTCAAGTAAAATAAATCCTTCCGGCATTAGTCAGAATTCTGTTTTTCCAGAAAATACCTGAACTGGTCGAGCATTATGGGCACATCATCTTTATTGATGCCCTGGTCAATCAGATGGGGCAGGTCTTCATCAAAAACCTCAAGAAATTCCTCTTCGGTAAATCCCTTTTGTGACACAGATTTGCAGTAGAAATCCAGGGCTTCCTTCCGGTTTCCCATGCTCCATTGTACGTGCCCCATATTCATGTAATCATGTTTCCCGGGATTATCTTCCAGTAATTGAAGCAGGTATTTTTCAGCCTGTTCTTTTTTTCCGGTCAGGAAAGAACACCATGCGATGGGGCGCCACACTTTTTTATTTCCCGGAGCGAGATACTCCACCTTGAAATAGCACTTCAGCGCTTCTTCGTATTCATGCAGTTCCAGCAGGCAGTGCCCAATATTGAGCTGATTGTTCAGGTCATCAGGCTCGAGCCGCTCGGCAGCCTGATAATACTCCAGCGCCTTGTCGGGCTGCTTCAGATAGCGGTAGCAGAGGGCAATCTTCTTCAAATTCCACAAATGGTTTACTTCATATAACTCTGCTTTCAGGTAATTTTCAAGTGATTTTTCAAAATTTCCGGTTTGTTGCCAGCAATAGGCAATCTTCTGATACAACTCACCATTGGGCTTCTGTTCAATCAAATATTCAAAAATCTCCGCAGCTTCAGCAAAATAATTTTTTGCAAAATAATACTCTGCAATATTCCGCAAAATTTGGGGATGTTCCCTGAGGATGTCTCCTAATGCAAGCGTATTGTGAAAATCCAGCTTCCAGTTAAATATATCTTCAAAATCGCTTTTTCGAGGAAAGAGCTTGTAAAACCGGTATAAATCCTGGATATACCGGTTTGAAGCAATTTCATCCAACTGTCCGGGTTTGGTAAGCTCCTCATCGTCCATCAGCTCTTTAATCTGTTCCATTTCAGCCTGAACAGCCTTCTCCATAAAATTCCTGTTCTCCCGGGGTATGGACTGAATACTAAAACTGAATGAATATTTATCGGAATTGCAAAGAACAGGCGCCATGCCAATGGCGTCGAGCAATCTTTTTATCACATCGTCCGAAATATCCAGGACTTCTGCAATTTCCGGATTTTCAAGGAAATAAGGAATAAACCAGTTTCCCAACTCATTATAGAAAGGGAAAGATTTTAACATGGCAAACGATTCCATAAAAACATCGGCACCTTCCATCTGCAACTCGGAAAGCTCTTCCATTTTATCTATAAATCCGGGTGAATCACTGAAAATTTCCTGCCAGTCGGGATTTTTATCCTCTCCCAAAACATCTTCCATCAAGCTGTCCAGATTGATTTTATCTTTCAGATTCGGACTGATTTTAATCATCTCGGGCACAATCTCATCACGAATGAGCTGCTGCAGTTTCTCGGTCTCCTTGCTCCGGATCAGCTGTAAAATAATTCGCTCTAAATTTTCCGTAAATCCCGGATTTTCGCTGACTATCTTCAACCTTCCGGTTAAAGATGGGTAAAAAAGCATACGCTCATCGTATCGGTAAAAACCGATTAGCAGCCCCACCAGCGCACGCTGGTTTATTTCGGGATTTTCTGAAAGAAAGGTATCAAAGAGCAGATGAAATTTCTCTTCGTCAAAATAGCGTTGGAGGCTCATTGTCAGCGCAGTGACTATAAATGACTTGTAGTGCAAAGAAACCAGCGGATTTTTGAAAAAATCCTTTAAAGCATCCGACTCTTCCGGCGAAATGTTGTTGTGAAACCAAAGGTGATAGAACAACCTGAAAATCTCTTTCTGATGATTTTTCACATTTTCTGCCAATCTATGACTATCCTGAAGGTAAAAATTTTCAAGGCTATCAATAAATTTCGGAAAATCAACAGCAGGAATCTCATTGAAAGTTCTTTTTTTCTCATACTCCAATGATGAAGAAAACCTCAGCCGGATAGCTTCATTCACCTTATCGGCAAGGCTGAAAACAGAAACAATTAGTTTCAGATAAACTTTCTGCCGCTCGGGGTCCTGAATGCCTTCCACTGTATATTTCAACATGTAGTGATAAGTCTCCTCAAGGTTTCTGTATTCGTCATAAAACACTCCCTGTCCGGTTTGTTGAATCAATCCGCCCAGCAGGTCAAATGCAGGCTTAAGCCTTCGTGCAGAAAGGTTATTACAAATTTGTCCGTATATTTTTTTAAGCTCCCTGTCTGTCATTTTATTCTTTTATCTCTATCAAAAGTAAGTTAAAACCATCTTCTATCAAAAAATAATCCAACTAAAAGAGCATGCAGATATGTCAGTAGAATTTTTAAATGTGGTTATTGGAGTTAAAAAAGGAAAATTTCCTTCTGTATTTCAAAAAAAAAATGGCAGGCTTGTAAGCCGGGTTCTGTATTTTCGGTTTTCACCGGAAACCTTTATCATTTATCTTGCCCCGTCATCGCTGACGGGGTCCTGCAGCCTACCCCTCCCGACACTCCGAGTTGAGATTTCGGAAACGGAGCGGGCAACTCCGCTGCGATGCAACAGCCGCACAATCGGGATATATTTGGCTTTGCAACCCGTGAGGCGTACGGCTGATTGTGTTGCCACAACCACCGGTGGGCTTTTACCCCACCTTTTCACCCGTTCCCCGATTAATCGGGATGGTTATTTTCTGTTACGCTGATATCCCCTTTCGGAGATCTTCCTGTTAGGAAGCACGGCGCCCTGCGTTGCCCGGACTTTCCTCTCTTTGTCAGCAAAGAGCGATAAAGCAGCCTGCCACTGCAAAAATAGTGAAAAACCGGCAGAAAAAAGAATAATCGGGTCAACCTCTGCGTAAAATTACCATTGTGGCGCCATATCCGTACTCCTTGAATGAGGCATCGTGAAATTCATACTTCGGGAATTGCGATTTTAGCAGCCTGGCAACTTCCTGTTTCAGCACTCCCTGCCCCACTCCGTGAATAAAAACAATCCGTTTAGCACGGGATTGAATTGCCTGGCGCATTTCGCGTTCCACCTTTTCAAGCTGAATCTCAATGATTTCGCGATTTTTCAATCCTTCGGCATTGTCAACCAGCTCGTGAATATGCAAATCCACTTCAACAATTTCGGGAGGTCTAGATTTTTGCACTGCCGGCGCAGGCTCACTCTTCTCCTTTAACCTGATGACTTTCCTGAAATCTTCGTCAGTGAGTTTGTCAATCTCCGTGTTCAAAATATTTGCAGAAATCTGATAAATCAAAGCATCTGTTTTGAAAAAAGAATTGGGCAAAAAGCTCTTTTCCTTATAAAACTTCACGGGATTCACTTTAAAAGTTTTGGTAATGGGCAGTTGCAGTTCTTTTTCTCCGTTTCTGAAAAAAATGAGCTGAAAACCATATTCCGGCAAATCTGAAAATTCGGACTGATCAATTACTTCCAGCTCTTTTTTGGAATTCGGGTGAACCAATCCGCGCTGTATAGTTTCATATTTCCCCTCTTTCAAATGGGAAAAACGATATAGCAAGGTAAAATTGCTGTTATTCACCAGATATAAACCAATTTCACCGGATAAAATATTCCTCACATCATCGGGCACAAGGCAGAAATAAAAATCGGGCGAATCTTTGCCTTTAATGATTTTCCCTTTTCTTTTTTTCTTTTTGTGAAGAGAAGGTGTGGAAACCGATGGCGACTCCTGTTCATCTGCTGCTCTGTCCGGTTTATTTAGTGCAGGATCATCCACACGAAGCAGTTTTGAAACCGGATAGGGCACTTCAAAACCATCTTCATTTTTAACTTTTGCCCTATTTTTTCCGATGAATGCCGTTACAATTCCGCCGCCCACATCATTCAAAAACTTTACTCTGTCTCCTACTTTTATCATTATATCCTTTTTTACAAAATTAAGACTTATCTCTTCTCAAAAAAACAAATATTCTTCAAGTGCAGCAAAAGCACCGGTTGCAAAATCCCACAACTGCCAGAAAATCAATATTGAGTCTGCTCCGGGTTTTAGTGGCATTAATCATTTTTGGGATTGATCTCAGATTTTTCACCCGTCAAAATTTTAGTGTATTTTTACCACTTCAACAAAACAGAATTCTTGACAGATTACAAAAACATAAAGATTGGCGATTTCAGCTACCATCTTCCCGAAGAGAGAATTGCCCGCTATCCGCTGGCAGAACGTGACAGTTCAGCTCTTTTAGTGTGGCAAAACGGTAGGATAAACAAAGACAAATTCAAAAACATTACTGACTATCTTCCTACGGATTCCATGCTGGTTTTTAACAATACTCGCGTCATTCACGCACGTTTGTTTTTCAAAAAAGAGACCGGCGCAACAATTGAAATTTTTTGCCTTGAGCCGGCAGAGCCGGCTGATTATCAGCTTGTATTTCAGCAAACTGAAAAAGTGGTCTGGAAATGTATGGTGGGGAATGTAAAAAAGTGGAAAGATGGGACGTTAAAAAAAACCTTTGAGCTGAATGGCAATACGATTGTCCTTCAAGCAAAAAAAATCAGACAGAAAGGCGAGACTTTCCTCCTTGAATTCAGTTGGAATTCCCCTGTCACTTTTGCTGAAATTATTGAAGCATCGGGCGTTTTGCCAATCCCTCCATATCTGAACCGCGAAACAGAACCGGATGATGAGCTGACATACCAGACAATTTATGCCAAACTGGATGGTTCTGTGGCATCGCCCACTGCAGGACTGCATTTCACTGAAAACGTGATAAAACAGCTTGCAGATAAGAACATTACCCTTCATGAAATTACTCTTCATGTGGGAGCGGGCACCTTCAAACCGGTGAAATCGGAAACTATCGGCAAACATGAAATGCACCGTGAACAGGTGATTGTTTCGCGAAAACTTATTGAAGAGCTGTTACAAAACCGTCAATCGCTGATTGCCGTCGGCACAACCTCTGTCCGTACGCTGGAAAGTCTTTACTGGCTGGGAGTTCGATTGGAAAACCAAACGCCGCCTGCCGGAAAAATAACCATAAATCAGTGGGAACCATATAATTCAGACGCTTCAGTAAGTGTGAATCAGGCATTGAAAAATATCATTGGCTGGCTTGAAAAGAACAGGCTGGAGAGTCTGAATTTTGCCACAGAAATTATTATTGTCCCAGGTTATGAATTTAAGCTGATCAAAGGGATGATAACCAATTTCCATCAGCCGCAAAGCACGCTGCTTCTGCTCATTGCCGCTTTTTTGGGAGAAAACTGGAAAGAAGTATATAATTTTGCATTGAAAAACGGATTTCGCTTTTTGAGTTATGGCGACAGTAATTTATATTTAAAAACAGAATACAATGAATAAGCTGGAACACTTAAAACCACAACCGCTTTTTAACTATTTCGAGCAGATCTGCCAGATTCCGAGACCGTCAAAAAAGGAGGAAAAAATCAGGAAATTTCTGCTTGATTTTGCCAAAGAACACAACCTGACCGCAAAAACTGACAAAGCAGGAAACGTTCTGATTTCCAAACCTGCATACCCCGGCAGGGAAAACAGACCCGTGGTCATCCTGCAAACCCACATGGATATGGTTTGCGAAAAAAACAGTGACAAAATCTTCGATTTCGACAACGACCCCATTGAGCCAATAATAGCTGACGGCTGGGTGAAAGCCAACGGAACAACATTGGGAGCCGACTGCGGCATCGGGATTGCTGCACAACTGGCTGTGCTGACATCGGACAAAATTAAACACGGCCCGCTGGAATGCCTGATAACCGTTGACGAGGAGACCGGACTCACCGGCGCCAAGGCGCTTGAACCGGGGTTTATGACAGGTTCGGTTTTGCTGAATCTCGATTCGGAAGATGAAGGCGAAATCTTTATCGGATGTGCCGGCGGAATTGATACGGTTGCAGTTCTTCATTATGAAAAGGAGCCTGTTCCGAAGAGTCATGCGGCAATGGAAATTTCAGTATCCGGACTTTTGGGAGGCCATTCCGGTGACGATATTCACAAAAACAGGGGCAATGCCATCAAAATCCTGAACCGATTTTTGCTTCGTGCTTTTAATGATTTTTCTGCACGATTGGCAGACTTCAACGGCGG
>JACDJC010002139.1_pt1 | contig 16055 bp, 15 predicted proteins | sample 7454191 | NCBI WGS metagenome assembly JACDJC01 (sample SAMN14253291, study PRJNA609438) | sludge metagenome | isolation source: sludge after 25d culture with pyrite and EDTA | collected 2018-12-20 | reverse complement strand
TATTACCATCCGGGATTCCTTGAGGATATAGGGTTCTTCGCCCAGGTATATCATGGCATGGACTATTACAATATTTACTTCAATCACCGGCTGGATGTCATCCGTTTTGGGATTATGAGCGAGAAATTAAGGTTTTAAATGGTTGTTGGTTTTCCATTGATGGAGTACAACCAGTCTAAACCATTGGTCAATAATAGATGAAATCGGGTTTTAGGTCGGGACAAAAGGGCCCTTGGTATATTAAAGTTTTCTGGCAGGCTTAAAAGCAAAATCTTTGCGTAAGAAATAAACATTACATGTCATGAAACGCAAGGAATTACTGATTTTTGTCGGGCTGCTGACAGCACCTGCCGCTTTCTCCCAAATTAGCAATGAAGGGTGGGATTTGAATCGATGCATTGAATATGCCGTTGAGAATAATATTCAGGTCAACCTGAAAGAGCTGGAAGTTTCTGCAAGTGAATCGGACCTCGAATATGCCAGGGCTCAAAGGTTGCCGGATTTAAGGGCTTCGGCATCGCAAACCTTAAGCCATGAAAAGATTTTTGATGAATCCAATCCGGATGGAACGTGGGATGCCATCAATAATACTTCGGCATCGATAAATTCAAGCTTAACGCTCTACAAAGGGGGGCTGCTGAATGTGGGGGTTCGTCAGTCGGGGCTTGAACGTGATCTTTCGGTTTTGAATGTAGAACAGGCCCGCAACGATATCACACTGGCCGTAACCCAGGCTTACCTCAACGTGCTGTATTCCAAAGAGTCGGTTGGTTATGCCCAGGAAGTGCTGGATGCATCACGGGAGCAGTTGATACGGGGAGAGAGGTTACTCCGGGCTGGCTCCATCGCCCGCAACGATCTGGCGCAAATAAAAGCGCAATATGCCGCCGACCAATACTCACTTACACTGGAGCAGAATAATTTGCAGAGCCGCATCACGGAGCTCAAACAACTTCTTGAGATTCCCGTTCAGGACTCATTTCAGGTAATTTTTCCGGAGTTAGCCGTGGATGAATATCTCCTTCCGGTTACCCCAAAACAGGAGGCTTTTAGCGCTGCCTTGGCATACAGGCCTGAGATCAAAGCCAATAAAGTCTCCGAATCAATCGCCGACCTCGATATCACCCGTGCAAAATCGGGTTATCTGCCCTCATTAACGCTTAACGCAAGTTACTCCAGCAGGTATAATGATGTTTACTCCACCGGATTTACCGACCAATTCAGCGATAACCAGATTCAAATGGCAGGACTTACTTTAAGTGTCCCCATTTTTAGCCGTAAAGCCAACAAAACCAATTTAGATCATGCCCACATTAACCTCGACCGGGCCAGACTTAACAGCCGTGAAGTGGAGAAAAACCTGTTGCAGGTGGTTGAACGCACCCATCTGGACGTGGTTTCAGGCCTGGGACAATACGAAACGGCCCTGGTGCAAAAAACATCGGCCGATGAAAGTTATCGCCTGAATGAAGAGAGGTTTAATCTGGGAATGCTCACCGCCACCGAGTTACTGCAGGCAAAAACCACCCTGCTCGATGCCGACAAAGCGCTCATCCAGTCAAAATATTCATTGATCCTCTACCGTAAAATCCTCGATTTCTACCAGGGGAAGGAAATCACATTGTAAGCTTTAAAACAAACGCTATGAAACGTAAAACATGGATAATAATTATTGCAGTCATCGCGGTTATCACCGCAACTGCCGTGGTGTTGTCGGCCTCCAAAAACTCCGGAATACCTGTGTTAACCACCCAACCGGTAACTTTAGGAAGCATTCAAACTCTGATAACTGCCACCGGCACCGTTGAACCCGTTGATCAGGTGGTGGTGGGAACCCAGGTGTCGGGGGTGATCAAAAAACTCTATGTTGACTACAACTCCCTGGTAACCAAAGGGCAGGTGTTGGCCGAACTGGATAAATCCACGCTCAGAGCCAAGGTGTTGCAGACCCAGGCCAGTCTGGCTGCAGCCGAAAACGAACTCACCTATCAAACACTTAATTTTAACCGCACCAAACAACTTTGGGACACGGCCATGGTAAGCGATACCGAATACGAAGCAGCCATGTACAAATACAATAATGCCAAAGCCTCGGTTGACCGGCTGGCCTCGGAACTCGAACAGGCTGAAGTGAACCTCTCCTATGCCACCATTATTTCACCCATTAACGGCGTGGTACTGGCCCGAAATGTGGATGAGGGACAAACCGTGGCTGCCAGTTTTAACACACCTACCCTGTTTACAATAGCACGTGACCTTAGAAGGATGCAGGTTGAAGCTGATGTGGACGAGGCAGATATAGGGCAGGTTAAGGTTGGGCAAAAGGCGATCTTTACCGTGGATGCTTATCCCGACGATGAGTTTGAAGGCCTGGTGACCCAAATCAGGCTTGAGGCAAAGGTGGAGGCCAACGTGGTTACCTATACCGTTATAGTGGAAACCGACAATCCCGACTTAAAACTATTGCCGGAGCTAACAGCCAGCATCTCCATAATTGCCGGGGAGGTGAAAGATGTGCCGGTGGTGCCTGCCGGGGCCCTTTATTTTGATCCCGAACCGTCGCTGCAAGCTCACTACCACATTGTGGAACCACAACAGCTTCAAACAGAAATCTCCCAGGCTAACCAGGATAAAGTGCAGGCAAGTGGATTGCTTGCACGGAGCAATCCGCCTGTGAAACCGGAGGTGGTTTGGATAAAGACAGGTAATACCATCCGGGGGCAAGTGGTTAAGACCGGCCTGAACGATGGTGTTTCCTGTGAGATTGAAAGCGGTGTGCAACCGGGTGATACCCTTGTGTTGGCAGCCACAGTACCATCGGGGAAAGAGGAGCTGGCGCAGGGAAAGGAACGAAGCCCCTTTATGCCCACTCCTCCCAGTAGAAAATAAAGGATTATAAAACCTGCCCTGCCGGCAGGGCCTCTAACCTGCCTACATGCCTTGGCAGGCAGGCCTCTAATCCCGATAGCTATCGGGACTAACCTCTAACTTCTATTAGTTACAACCACATGAAACAAAACATTATACGTATAGAGGGACTGAAGCGCCACTTTCAGGTGGGAAGCGAAACGGTAAAAGCGCTCAGGGGAATCTCCTTTTCGGTGAAACAGGGTGATTTTATAACCATCATGGGTGCCAGCGGCTCAGGCAAAACCACGCTGCTCAACATTCTGGGTTGCCTGGATAAGCCAACCAAAGGTGACTATTTTTTGGATGACGTGGCCATCACCACACTCTCGAAGAACCAACTGGCCGGCATTCGTAACCGGAAGATAGGTTTCGTGTTCCAGTCGTTCAATCTATTGGCACGTACCACAGCCCTTGAAAATGTAGAGCTTCCTTTGATGTACAATGCCCGGGTGTCAGCCAAAGAGCGGCGCGAGAAAGCCATTGCTTCCCTCGAGGCAGTGGGGCTGGCCGACCGGCTGCATCACACACCCAGCCAGTTGTCAGGAGGCCAGCAACAACGGGTGGCCATCGCCAGGGCACTGGTCAACGATCCGGTCATGATTTTAGCCGATGAAGCCACCGGAAATCTCGATACCAAGACTTCGTATGAGATCATGCAACTCATTCAGGAGCTTAATCAAAAAGGTAAAACCATTGTGTTTGTAACCCATGAGCCCGAAATTGCAGCCTTCAGCCGCCGCACCATTACCCTGCGCGATGGGGATATCATTAAGGATGAGGTGATAAAGGAACCCAAATCGGCACAATGGTTTCTTGAGCAATTGCCGGTAACCGAAAAAAATTAACGCCATGAATCTGTTAAATTTATCCAGAATAGCTCTTAAAGCTATGATAAGCAATAAGATGCGAACATTCCTCACCATGCTGGGGATGATAATTGGCGTGGCTTCCGTAATTGCCATGCTGGCCATTGGCCAGGGCTCAAAGCTAAGTATTGAAGAGCAGGTTTCGGATATGGGCACCAACCTGATTTTTATACGGCCCGAGAGCGAATCGCATGGGGGCGTAAGGCTCGAAAGCGGCGTAATGGAAACTCTTTCCCTGGAGGATATTGAGGCCATTGAAAGAGACGCTCCTTCGGTGATGGCGGTATCGCCACAGGTATCGGGTCGCGGACAGGCCATCAATGGTTCCAAGAACTGGCCTACCAGCATTCAGGGTGTTTCGCCCGAGTACCTGCCAATTAGAGCTCTGGAAGTGGCCGACGGTACAGTATTCACCCAGCGTGATATTAGAACCGCCGCCAAGGTTTGTATGTTGGGCGAAACGGTAGTCAAGAACCTCTTTAAAGAGGGGGAGTCGCCCATTGGCCAAACTGTCCGTTTCAACAACATCCCGTTTAAGGTAGTGGGCATTTTAGGCGAAAAGGGAGAGAGCACCTTTGGTCAGGATCAGGATGATATTATATTGGCACCCTATACCACGGTTCAGAAAAGGATACTGGGCATCACCCATGTTCAAACCATCTTTGCCTCGGCCATCAGCGAAGATCAAACCGATAGGGCGGTAGAGGAGATATCTGAAGCGTTGCGACGCTCGCACAAGCTGGACCCAAGGGTAGGAGACGACTTCATTATCAGAACGCAATCCGATCTGTTACAGACCTTTGGTTCCATATCAAAAATGCTCACCGTGTTACTGGCTGCTATCGCCGGAATATCGTTGCTGGTAGGGGGCATCGGCATCATGAATATCATGCTGGTATCGGTAACCGAACGTACCCGTGAAATTGGTCTTCGCATGGCCATTGGCGGACAGGAGTCCGACATACTGATGCAGTTCCTCATCGAATCGGTCATGATAAGTATCGGTGGCGGCCTCATCGGCATCATACTGGGACTGGGTGCCTCCTCCATTGTAGGTTCCGCCCTGGGGTGGCCCATTATGGTTACCTCTTATTCTATCATTATCTCCTTTGCCGTTTGTGCCGTCATAGGCATGTTCTTCGGCTGGTATCCGGCCCGAAAAGCCTCTTATCTCAATCCCATTGATGCTTTGCGTTATGAATAATGTCTTTGGAAAACCACAAAAAGAACAGGGAAAAGGCGGCTTCTTTTCTTATTTTATCTACATTGGTCTTAAATAAATCCCTGAATTGATGAGACGACTTCTGTTTATCCCTCCAAAATACACCACTCCATTGCTGCATCTTTTAATATGGGGTGGCTGGATGCTGGTGCCGCTTATTTTTATCCCCTCCGAAGTGGAGCGGGATGCACACCTCTACTTTCGCATATTGAGCTCTTTCGTTTTGCTGGCCACTTTATTTTATGTTAATTATTACCTGTTGATTCACCGGCTGTTGTTTCGCGAACGGATGGTTTTTTTCTTTTTGGTGAATATTGCCCTGCTTACCGGTTTTATCTTTTTGGCTGACCTTTCCAGGGAGATGGTCAAAGCTTATTATGACAGCGGGTTACAACAGGCCCCTCATAAACGGCCCCCTGTAATATTGCACCTGGTGCCATACATCTTCATCATCAGTGTGAGTGTAGCGATTCGAACCACCCAACGATGGTATTTTAGTGAGCGCCAGCGCAAAATGCTTGAGAATGAAAACCTACGTTCGGAGCTGAATAATTTGAAGATGCAGCTTAACCCGCATTTCTTTTTCAACACGCTTAACAACATCTATGCGCTCATCCGGATATCGCCCGACAGGGCCCAAAAAGCTGTGCACGACCTGGGCCGGTTAATGCGCTACCATCTTTACGATACCCAATCGGATAAGGTGCCCCTGGAGGGGGAAATCGAGTTCCTTAAAAATTTCATTGCATTGATGCAGCTCCGGTTGGGAAATAATATCACCGTATCAACAGATTTTAATGTTGAGAATCAGCAACTTAAAGTTCCCCCTCTGCTCTTTATTGCGGTCGTTGAAAATGCCTTTAAGCATGGCGTGCATCCCACCGATGATTGCCGGATAAGCTTCAGGTTGTTCCAAAATGATGAAGTACTCTCTTTTGAAAGCGTCAACAGCAACCATCCTTCCACAGAGGCAAAAGCCGGTATAGGACTGGGCAATCTGAAAAAGCGGCTCGAATTGCTGTATCCTGAGTGCCATACCATACAAAGCGGTGTGAGGGACGCTCACTTTTATCTTAAAATGGAAATTAAGCTATGAGAAAAATAAGTTGCCTGATTGTGGACGATGAACCTTTAGCACTTGAGTTGCTCTATGACTATGTGAAAAGGACGCCATTTCTGCTGCTTAAGGGACAATGCAACTCGGCCTTTAACGCCATGGAGATTCTTGAAAAAGAGGCGGTGGAACTCCTGTTTATGGATATCCAAATGCCTGGTCTCACGGGGCTTGACTTTTACCGGTCGGTCACACATCCTCCTAAAGTAATTTTTACCACTGCCTACAGCGAGTATGCCGTGGAGGGCTTTAAGGTAGATGCGCTGGATTATCTGCTGAAGCCCTTTAACTACCCTGAATTTCTTAAAGCGGCCAACAAGGCCAAAGAGTGGTTTGACATGGTAGATGCCGGGCAGAAGCAGGAAAAGTCAGAGGAGAAGGAGGAAGCCATCTTCGTAAAATCGGAGTATCGACTGGTGAAGATACAATTTTCGGAGATACTCTATATTGAGGGATTGAAAGATTATGTGAAGATATTTATCACTACTGCCGATAATCCCATACTTAGCCTCTTGAGTCTTAAATCGCTGGAGGAGAAACTGCCCGCCGCTAAATTTATGCGGGTGCACCGCTCCTTTATTGTTGGGCTGGGGCATGTAAAAACCATTGAGCGCAGCCGCATTTTATTTGGAAAGGAGCGTATCCCTATAGGCGACAGCTACAGAGAAAAGTTCCAGCAATATCTGGATAACAGGATGTAATAACGAACCAATGGGGATTCAATATCCCCGTTATTTAAATTTCGGCTTACCAAACCATCTTTCAATACCCGAAAAACCAATTTTAAAGTTGTGATAGTTTTCCTGAATGAGTCCATTGGATTCGGTACCTGATATTTTATATTCCCAGGCTATATTTATGGTTCTGTCTAATGCCCGGGAGGGAATTGAAAAACCTAAAGTAAAGCCTCTTTCTTCAACTCTCTTCCCTCTGATTTCCAGATAACCGTCCGAATAAAACAACCCCCCGCGATAGCTCATGCTGTTGAAAAACTGATGTTTGTTCCTGGAGGGAGAGTAGGCCAGGCCCATTCTATAGGTATGATTATCTACCAGGTCGCCTCTTAACGTCTTCGAGTCGTCCAGAGAAGACCAGTTGCTGTAACGAAAATCGGCAGAGAGGGAGAATCCCTTTTCCCAGTCTCTGCCCAGGCCCAGTCCCAGTGTTTGGGGGATGAAAACATCGTCAGCCGATTCGTCTTCGTAATAAAAAGTTGAACCCCTTGTGCTCTCAATGGTCTGGTTAAAGGTGGCATAAACATTCGACTCCGGGTTGAAGACGAGGCCTGCGTAAAAGTTTCCGTTTTTCAGAGGATGTTGATATCTCACGCCATACTCAAGGAAGAAATTATTGTAGTACCATTTTTTGGTGTTCACAATGGTTTCTCCCCCTAATGAGGCATACGACGATGTTTCAATCACATCCATTGAGCCCCACAGAAACGAGAGATTTAAGCCCACCGAGAACCCTTTAAACAGACGAAAGGAATTGCCCATGGCAAATTTTGACAATCCGCCTTCTCCCGTGTGCCATACCGGATATTTTTGGCCATAGCCCAGAATGTCTTTGTTCTCTGTAATCTCGTATCCCACGCTCGAAAAGGGGTACAATCCCATAGAAAATCCCCAGTAGGGCTTAATCTTAAAGCCCATTGCCACCGCATCAAAATTGGAGTCGAAACGGGTTTGAGATTGTGTAGAAGTGGAAAATCGATTACTGGTGCCCCGTGCCTGCAGATTAAAATAAAAGGAGAGGCTGTCTAATGCCGAATAGGATGCCGGATTTAAGCTGTTCAGGTAACCGTTTGAGGGCATGGCAATACCCGCATTACCCGAGCCGGCAGTTACAGCATTTCCGGCACTCTCCAATACGCCCAGGCCAAACATTGAGTAGGGGGAAGAAGTATTGTGTTGCCCAAAAACATTGTGGAGACTTGTAAACATCAACAATAGGGATAGTACTTTCAAGCAATAAAGCTGCGCGCTACTCTTTATCATAGTAATAATAAAAAACTTTTAATTTTGTTTCGGTGCCGGGCAATCCATATCCCGAAAATACTACCCGGTCAACCGTTCCTGAGAGTGATTCCTCGGGCAGAGCCACCGCTACCCCCGTTCCATCGGGGATGACATCGGCTTCAACCATTCCGTTCAGAAAATGGGTGATATCAAAAGTGTACCGTGCTTCGTACTCATACATCTTTCCGGTGGATTCAAGATGAGCTACCACACTTTGCCCATTTCCATCGGACAGATAACCTTTGAATTGATTTACACGGTCTACTTCCAATAAAGAGAGAAGAGGAGGCGGGTCTTTGTATGGATAAGTGTCCTCTTTGACCTCTAATATTAAGTAAGCTTTAACAATATGCCCCTCTTCCCTGAGGGTTTGCATGGTATTTACCCCGGGAAAGTCAACTCTGGTAAAATATCCCACGCCTCCCTGTTGGAGCGCTGTGTATTGAAACTCTTGTTCGGGCAGCAGTTTTTTGTAACTATCAAGTTTCAAAAGAGCCGATGTGCCGGGGTCCCCCTTTATCCTGTTGAATTGATAATCGGGACTGATAAGCGGAAAATCGTGGTATATCTCTTTCTCTTCGATCAGGGTAAGATGTGTGTACAGTCGGAGATATATACTGTCGGCGGAAGCTTTATACCCTATCACAGCCCGGTTGTTAACGGTGTCGGGAATCAGTGCAATACCCGGTATCCAATCGTCAAAATCGGAAGGGGTTAAACCGCTCCCCTCCTTTAAGGTATCGGTAAGCAATTGGCCCAGTTCATCGCTCAGGCGAATCTCAACCTCTGTTTCGTCCACATTGTTGGGTTCGGGAATATAAGTCCGGACGCCTATCGGGTCGGGATTATATTTGGCCCTGCTTGTATTATATAATTTCCCGTTGTCTTCAAACTCAGGCTCTTCACTCAACAAAAATACCTTAAACGAAAAAAGCGCAGCAGTATCTCCATAATGATACCCTGAGTGTTTCATCACCAGAGTGAGTGAATCAAATACCTCATCGGTATTAAATGTATCGCCGGTTTTAGCTATTTTAAAAAATGCATCCGACGTAATTTCCCCACTTTCAATGTCTGTGGCCTTTCCTAATAAAGCAACTCCTGTAGCCGAGGTAATAACAGAATCTACCTTCATGGTAGAGAGTTGCAACGAAAAGGTGTCAATTACCGATGAGTAAGTCTCCGAATCGATAAACCGGTCACCTATTTCCAATTCGCCATCAGAACAGGAAATAACCCACAGCGCTATAATTAAAAGTACACCGCGCAATAACAACCAGGCTTTACCATGATAATTCATACCTTTTAAAATTAATGATTCATATTCATACCCACACTCAACGCCCCGTTGTCCTTCAAAAACGGGAAGAACAATAAAACCGGCATCAAAAGAACCATTGAATCTTCTATAAATAAAAAATAATCAACCAGCAACCGGTTTCTATCTATGATGAGCCGAAAAGCATCAACAATAAGGGTTGATTGAATTTTTGGGGTTGTTGGAAGGGAGAATAAGCCGTTTGATTGAAAAGTTTAGGAGGCTCCCGGGCGCTTTGGTTTCTTTGACCCGGATTTAGTAATATGCAAAGGCTGAGGGAAGAGTTAACCACTTCTCAGGCCGGAAAGAATATAAGTTTAAAATAAAAATCAGGCAAAAATGACTTGGAAAAACATTCTATGGATTTTGGGTGGCATCGTGATGTTTGCTTTCGCAGGTTGCGACGGCGACGATGATGATCTCTGGGGTAACTGGGTGGAGTTGGGCTCCTTCGAGGGAATTCCCCGCAGCGACGCAGTAGCCTTTACGATAGATAATTATGGATACGTGGGAACGGGTTACGATGGCGAGGAAGATGAACGGTTAAGAGATTTTTGGCGCTACGACCCCGCAAAAGATGACTGGCTGCAGGTTGCCTCGCTGCCCCCGGAAGCTAAGGCCAGAAACGGGGCGGTTGCTTTTTCTGCAAATGGAAAAGGATATGTGGGAACCGGCTACGACGGTAAATATAAACTTAAAGATTTCTGGGAATACGACCCGTTGGATGGCGAGACAGGTTCATGGACCCGGATAGATGATTTTCCCGGAACGGCACGCTATTCGGCGGTGGCTTTTTCCATCAATGATAAAGGATACGTGGGAACCGGCTACGACGATAATCGCCTTAAGGACTTTTGGCAATACGACCCGGCTATGGGTAAGTGGGAACAAAAAGTAAGTGTGGGCGGAAAGAAACGAAGAGATGCCGTTGCTTTTGTGATAGGAGGCCGGGGATATATTTGCACGGGTCAGGACAATTATACCTTTCTGACCGATGTGTGGGAGTATGACCCGCAAGATGATATATGGACGGCCAAAAGAGAAATTACCTCGAATACCAACGACGATGAGAGCTATGATGATGATTATAATATTGTATCCGATAATGCGGTGGCTTTTGTTCAGGACGGGAAGGCTTACCTCACCACCGGCGGAAAAGGGTATGCCGGTAACCTCACCTGGGAATACGACCCGGTACTTGACTTTTGGGATGAGAAGACCTCGTTTGAAGGCGCCTCACGAAGTAATGCAGTGGCCTTCGAAATAAACAACAGGGGCTACGTAACCACAGGAAACAGCTCGGGATATTACTTAGATGATGTATGGATATTCTTCCCCGACGAAGAGGAGGACGAAAACGATTAATTGCTTCACAATCTGCTTTGTTTGTGTCCTCGGGCGGGAGGTGTTTTTACAACGCTTTCCGCCCGTTCTTCTTTGTTCGGTTATGGTTCTGTTCATATAGATACCAGTTGTTAAAAAGAACTGCATCAATATCACTACATTTGCGAATAGACAGTGTTAACTTTGCAAAATGAATAGACTTTAGAGATGGGCACAGATGGTACAGGCAAATCTTCAAATGACTTCGAGGGAACTTTGGTCAGGCTAAAAAGAATGGGATTCCTTCACATTTTACTGTGGATAGGGTATTCCTTTTTGTTTTTTTATGGTCCAAGCATGGTTTTTGATACCCATACGGCCCTGGTGATGACTTTTAGAGCACTTGTTTTCAACGCGTTTGTGTTCTATGTCAACACCTTGCTTTTGTTACCTGTTCTTTTGGAAAAACAACGTTACATCAGTTATGGCGCATCGGTATTGGTGATGATTGTTACCATATCGGTCATTTTTTACGCTACCGACCCGTTGACTGATAAAAAATGGGAAAAACTATCGGTACCGGGAAGTAACAGCGCGGGGTTGTATTTACCCTCTCCCTACGGCGGTGAAATGGAGAACGAAGCGGCACCCTCTTCTAAAAACTACACACATAAACTATTTAAAGGAGATGCCGGGTCAAATATTCTCTTGCGGTCGCTGGTTTTTAGCATCATAAATTCACTGGGTATTTTATTTATCAGCACCCTGTTTTGGGTTAATATCGAGTCGCGCCGCAAAGAGAGGATGAGGCTTTCGCTGAGTAATCAGAACCTTCAGACGGAGATGAAGTTTCTGAAATCACAAATTAATCCGCACTTCTTGTTCAATGCGCTCAATAACATCTATTCTTTGTCGCAAAGCGCCAACTCCAAAACACCTCTTCTGGTACTTAAACTCTCATCTATGCTGCGGTTTTTGTTGTACGAGAGCGACGAAAAGAGAATTGCACTGAGCAAGGAGATCAACTACATTAAAGACTACATTGAGTTTCAGAAGGTAAAACTCGAGGATGCTCCCGATTTGCAAACAGACTTCAGCCGGGATTCAGCCCTGATGATTGAGCCTATGCTCTTTTTCCCTTTTGTAGAAAATGCGTTTAAACACGGCAATATTGATGACCCTAAGAAAGGCTGGATACGAATCACTCTTAAAACTTCGGGTCACAAGGTGCTCTTTAAAATTGTAAACAGTAAACCCTCCGGGCCCGTTTCAAAAGACAAAGAAGGGGGCATTGGCATCGACAATGTAAGAAAAAGACTCGCCTTTCTGTATGCCGGTCGTCATCATCTCAATATTTCACAAACACCGGATTACTATGAGGTTAACCTTGAAATTGACACCCTATGAGGAAGATTTTATGCGCTATAATCGACGATGAATATCCGGCCAGGACGTTGCTCAAAAACTACATCTCCAAGTTTCCCCACCTGGAGCTGGCGGGCACTTTTAAATCGCCTCTCGAGGCCCTGCCTCTGATTCAGGAAGGCCGTATCGACCTGGTTTTCCTCGACATTCAAATGCCGGATATTACCGGGGTGGAGTTCCTAAAAGCTTTTCACCTGAAAAAAATCATGGTGGTAATCACCTCCGCGTACCCTGAATATGCCCTGGAAGGTTATCAACTCGATGTGCTTGATTATCTGTTGAAACCCTTTGCCTTTGAGCGATTTGTGCAGTCGGTTCAAAAAGCTGGTGAACGATTCCGGTTACTTACAGAAAACAGACTTTCACAAAGTGATTCGAATTTATCCCCCAAACAGGAATTCATAATCGTAAAGGCCGACCACAAAACTTACCGGGTTAATTTGCCGGAAATCATTTTTGTTGAGGGACTTAGAGAATATGTTACATTTCATTGTATCAACCAGAAGCTCATCTCCCTGGAATCGCTCCGAAACCTGGAAGAAGCCTTAGCCCCAAACGGCTTTTTAAGAGTGCACAAATCGTTTATTATTAATAAAATGCATGTGAAGGCCCTCTATGGCAACCAGCTTCAGATGCACAATGCCTCTGCCCTGATTCCCGTGGGCCAGTCGTACCGCGAGTCGGTAAAAAAACAACTGTTTAACGAATAAAAACTTTTCCTGAAATATCAATTTCGGTCTATTTTTATTTCTCAATTGAGAATATTCTCATTATCTTTGTAGTAATAAATTGAATATGGCACGCCAAAAACGATTGCGAAAAGTAGTTGCTCCACCCGGTTTTAAAGGCTTCAGGCCCTACGGGGCAAGAGGCAGAAGATCCGACAAGATTGACCTGCTGTACGAGGAGTACGAAGCCATTAAGCTGGCCGACTTCGACGGGATGAAACAGGAGGAATCCGCGCGGATCATGGGCATTTCGCGCCCCACCTTTGCACGTATTTACCAGCTTGCCCGGCAAAAGATAGCACAGGCACTGGTAGAGGTAAAAGAGATAAGAGCCGTTTACGGCCACACCCTGTTGGACAAAAGCTGGTTCATCTGTAACAATTGCCATGCACGGTTCACTCTACCCAATAATGGCTTTGGCAGTCATTGCCCTCTTTGCAAATCGGATAAAACGGAGGCGGTAAACGAAGCACAAAGATAGAAGGATTAAGGATTAAGGGATTAAGGATTAAGGGATTATAAAGGGATTAAAGATGAAAGATGAAAAAAGGATTAGGGAGCTGAAAGCTCAAAGGTGAAAGCTCAAAGCTCAAAGCTGAAAGCTGAAAGGGGAAAACGCTAAACGATGAAGAATAAGGGGATAGGGTTTTACGGAACGGTTCTGTATAACCATTTTGAGAATCAGAACCGTTCCTTAACCTGGCGGGTAAAGAGTGAAGGGTAAAAGCTCAAAGCTCAAAGCTCAAAGCTGAAAGGAGGGCAATTTAATAGTTGAAAAAACTTTGAACCCTGAACCCAAATTGTACAGGAAAGGCATGCCTTCTCTCTAACCCGTAACGCATAACACACAACACAGAACTCTGAACTCTGAACACAGAACACACAACCCTGAACACAATAACCATGAAAACAATCATCACATCAACCGGCAACCACACCAATGCACCTTTCGACAAACGTTACGGGAGGGCGGCATGGTTTTGCCTTTACGATGAAACAACCGGTAAAACGGTGTTTCACAAGAACGAATACGCCGATGCACAGGGTGGCGCCGGCACTAAGGCAGCCGAAAAATCGGTGGAACTGGGTGCACAAAAAATTATCTCGGGTGACTTTGGGCCTAAAGCCAAGGAGCTGCTTGAGAAATTCAAAATACAGATGGTCATCCTTAATGATGAAGACCAAACTGTTGAAGACATTATTAACCGCTTAAAAAAATAGGTTTATGCCACGATTAGATCGCACAGGCCCCGAAGGACAAGGTCCTAAAACGGGTCGTAAATTAGGCCGTTGCAAAAAAACGGAAGAGGAACAAGAGAATGCCCAACTGGGGCGCGGACAAGGCAAACAGCGCAGAGGAGGCTGCGGGGAAGGCAGAGGTCGCCGCTTGAACAGCAACCGGCCCTAACTACATCCGATGTCTTTAAAAATCGCCATAGCCAGTGGCAAAGGAGGCACCGGCAAAACTACTGTGGCCGTAAATCTGCAGTATTTAATTAATAAATACCGCACCCAAAAGGTACTGCTGGTCGATTGCGATGTGGAAGAACCAAACGACAAACTGTTTTTCCGCGATAGGACTACTCTGTCCAAAAAAGAGGTGGTGCAAATGGTGCCGGTTATTGACACAGTCAAATGCACCTTTTGTCGCCGTTGCGTGGAATATTGCGAGTTCAATGCCATAGTGGTGATACCCCCGGCACATTTTGCCGAAGTAAACCCAAGCCTGTGCCACTCCTGTGGTGCCTGCCTGGTGGCTTGCCGCGATAATGCCATCACCGAAAAGCCGCATCCCATTGGCACCCTTGCCCGCTACAACACCGGAATCGGGAACGGTCTGCTTGAGGGAAACCTTAAAATAGGCTCCACCATGCAAACTCTGATGATTAAAGAGGTTAAGAAGTCCATCCCACCCGGCAACGACATCGTGCTTCTGGATGCACCCCCCGGCACCAGTTGCCCGGTAGTGGAAACGGTGGCCGATGCCGATTTTGTCATCCTGGTTACCGAGCCCACACCCTTTGGTCTTCACGACCTGAAGCTTACGGTGGAGCTTTTGAAAGAGATGGCGAAACCTTTTGGAGTGGTGATTAATAAGGCCGGTCTGGGCGACGAAGCCGTTTACCATTACCTGGAAGAGCAAGGCATTGAATTGCTGGCGCAACTGCCTTTCAACCGCGATTATGCCCGGAAATATGCCACCGGAGACCTTTTGACGCACATCGATGCGGAGACAGAAGATCGGTATCTCAACCTCATCCAAAAACTGGAAAAACACCAATTGATCCATGAAGGAGATTACCATACTCAGCGGTAAGGGCGGAACCGGTAAAACCACCATCGCGGCAGCCCTGGCCGCGGTAGCTGCCAACGCCGTGTTTTGCGACAACGACGTGGATGCTGCCGATCTCCACCTGTTGCTCAACCCTGAAATTATTGAGAGCCATACCTTCGACGGTGCCTGGGTGGCGACCATTAACCAATCGCGATGTATCCATTGCAGCATCTGCAAAGAGTATTGCCGCTTTGAGGCCATTCATTATAAAGAAGGAGGCCGAATGAAAATCAACCCGTTTCAGTGCGAAGGCTGCCGGCTTTGCGAACGCGTTTGCCCCGCCGGCGCCATCACCTCACAGCGGAGCACCAACAACCACTGGTTTGTCTCCGAAACACGCTTTGGAACCCTGGTACATGCCCGCATGGGCCCCGGCGAGGAAAACTCGGGCAAACTGGTCACGCTTATCCGGAAAAAAGCCGCGGAGATTGCCAAAGCCACCCATGCCGATTTTGTGATCAACGACGGCCCGCCGGGCATCGGCTGCTCTGCCATTGCATCCATAACCGGCACCCATGCCGTGTTGGTGGTCATGGAACCAACCCTGTCGGGGCTGCACGATGCAAAAAGACTCATTGAACTGGCTCAATCCTTCAAGATATCTACGTTCGCCATCCTTAACAAATACGACCTGAACGAAGATATCACATCCCTTATTAAAAAGTACCTGGATAAGGAATCTATTCCCCTGTTGGCCCAAATACCCTTCGATCCTAAAATGGTTACCGCCATGATACATCAAAAAACCATTGTGGAGTTTGAACCGAAAGGAGAACTGTCAAAACAGATAGAAACC
>JACDJC010002138.1_pt1 | contig 16059 bp, 12 predicted proteins | sample 7454191 | NCBI WGS metagenome assembly JACDJC01 (sample SAMN14253291, study PRJNA609438) | sludge metagenome | isolation source: sludge after 25d culture with pyrite and EDTA | collected 2018-12-20 | reverse complement strand
TAATAGTAAGTAAAAATACTTAGATTCAAGGAAAGCCCTAATTTTCCATCGTCTTATATTTATCCACACATGTGAACCGGAGAATTTAGATGATGGAATGAAAACAGGTTATGATTCTGGTTCATGTTAATTAGGTTTGCAAAATGACTTTCGACCGTAAAGATTTATCCGACGAACAGCTTGTACATTTCTACCGCAGTATCCTCTGGCCCCGCATGATCGAAGAAAAAATGCTGGTCTTGCTGCGACAGGGAAAAATTTCTAAATGGTTTAGTGGTATCGGACAAGAGGCCATAGCTGTTGGTGCCACACTGGCCTTGCAGGAAGATGAGTGGATCATGCCGCTACACCGGAATCTCGGCGTTTTCACTACCCGTAACATGCCATTGAGCAAACTCTTTATGCAGTGGCAGGGTGCACAGGAAGGATACAGCAAGGGAAGGGAAAGAAGTTTTCACTTTGGTAACAGGGAGCATCATATCTGCGGAATGATATCGCATTTGGGTCCACAGCTGGCTATTGCAGATGGAGTGGCATTAGCGTATAAACTTCGTCATGGTTCGACTGGGTCACCATTAAAAGTATCCCTTGCTTTTACCGGTGATGGCGGTACCAGTGAAGGAGATTTTCATGAAGCACTGAATACAGCTGCTGTTTGGGACCTGCCTGTCATCTTCATCATTGAGAATAATGGATATGGATTAAGCACACCAACGAATGAGCAGTACCGTTGCATCAGCTTAATAGATAAAGCCAAAGGTTATGGTATGGAGGGAGTGCAGATCGAAGGGAATAATATATTATCAGTGTATGATACAATAAAAGGTGTAAGAGATTACTGTATAAAAAACCAAAAGCCCTATTTAATAGAATGTTTGACATTCAGAATGAGAGGACATGAAGAAGCCAGTGGTACCAAATATGTGCCACAGGATTTATTCAAATTATGGGAGATGAAAGATCCTATTAAAAACTTTGAAGAATTCCTGGTTGGTGCAGGTGTGTTGAGCGAAATGAAAGTGGCAGCAATAAGAAATGAATTCAAGGAGAAGATAGAAAGTGAATTGGCGACCGGGTCCACTATAAAACCGGTGGTAGCGGATACGGAAGTTGAACTGGAAGATGTTTACGCAGAGAAGTTCGATGTTCGGGGTTTGAAGTTTGATGTTAAAATAATTGACAACTCGAAAATAAATCATGAATTAGAAGTACAAACGAAAGACTCCCGGCTAATCGACTCTATTAAAGAAGGTCTTCATCAATCCATGCAGCAACATCCTAACCTTATATTAATGGGGCAGGATATTGCTGAGTACGGCGGTGCATTTAAAATAACAGAAGGATTTGTAAATGAGTTTGGAAAAGAAAGAGTGAGAAATACACCGTTATGTGAAAGTGCAATTGTTGGTGCTGCATTAGGATTATCGCTGGAAGGGTACAAGAGTATGATGGAAATGCAGTTTGCTGATTTTGTAACGGTAGGATTTAACCAAATTATAAATAACCTGGCAAAAATTCATTACCGCTGGGGACAACATGCAGATGTGGTGATACGGATGCCGACAGGTGGTGGTGTAGGTGCCGGTCCATTTCATTCACAAAGTAATGAGGCCTGGTTTGTACATACCCCCGGATTGAAAGTTGTTTATCCTTCTACACCCATGGATGCAAAGGGATTATTGATTGCAGCTATCAATGATCCGAACCCCGTGCTGTTCTTTGAACATAAAGCCTTATACCGTTCAGTGAGCGGTCCCGTACCATCAGAGTATTATGAAATTGAAATAGGTAAAGCAAGACATGTAAGAGAAGGCGAAGAAGTTTCTATCATCACCTATGGTGCCGGCGTACTTTGGGCGGACGATTATGCGGCTGAACATCCTGAGATCTCTATTGATATACTTGATCTCCGGACTTTGTTGCCCCTGGATTACTTCGCTATCCGTGAAGCAGTACAAAGAACCGGCCGTGTATTATTATTGCATGAGGATACATTAACGGGCGGTATCGGCGGTGAGATCGCTGCCTGGATCGCTGAGAACTGTTTTGGTTTATTGGATGCCCCGGTGATGCGTTGTGCTTCTTTAGATACACCCATTCCATTCAATATTGAACTGGAACAAAATTTTATGGCAAAGGCCAGGCTGGGTGAAACCATACAGAAATTGCTGAACTACTGACATGCGGAGAAGTAAAGAACTAAAAGCAGAGAAAGAATTAAAACGCCGCTACGGCCAACTTGCCGAAAGTATGGAGCCCTATTATCATCAGCTTGATCTGCGACCGTTTGATGATTTGGATGATTATGCATTCGCTTACATCATGACAAAAGTGAAAGGCGTAAATATGCTGGACCTTAATGAAACAGAAATAACCAATGAAAGCATTAAGCTGCTGACACGGCTGGAATATGTAAACGAAATAAGGGCGAAAGGTTGTCGCCAGCTGGATAATGGTTGTATTGCGTACCTGAATCAATTGCCTTCGCTTAAGTTCCTTCATCTGAAATCAACAGCTGTCACCATCAGCGGTTTACTGCAATTGACCAATCTTCCGGAACTGAAAGAATTGATGTTTTCAGCTGATGACGTTAACCTGATCGGGTCAGCTATGCAGCAATTAAAAGCATTACTTCCCGGCTGTGCGTTTACGGTGAATTCCAGCCCCTGGGTTTTTGATGAAACAGTAGTATAAATTTTTTTCTTTTTACTTTTTTGCAATCCATATATAAAAGCATATCTTAATTTCTTATTCCCCCTGCGTAAGCTGCTTTACTCCTGCCTATTAGTGTAACCTGTTAACCAACGAACCAACATGTCAACCACCCCTTCAACGTCAGTAACTGCTGCGCCTGTTACTCAATCTGAACGTATTGTTATTCTGGATGCATTAAGAGGAATTGCCATCCTCGGCATTTTATTAATGAACATCCCGGGCTTTGCACTACCCTCACCGGCGTACGGAGACCCCACACTGATGAACGAAATCAGTACTATTAACTTTAAAACATGGTATTTTGTTGAGTGGTTCCTGGAAGGCAGTCAGCGGGCCTTGTTCTCTATGCTATTTGGTGCCGGGATGATCTTATTTATCAGTCGCCTGGAAAATAAAACAGACGGATTGTGGCCGGCCGATTATTTCTTCCGTCGCCAGTTATGGTTATTGGTATTTGGCTTATTCAATGCGTTTGTTTTATTGTGGTTCTGGGATGTATTATTCCATTATGCCTGCTGCGGTATGATCTTATTTGCATTTCGCCGGCTGCCGGTTAAAAAATTACTTATTGCAGCAGCTGTTTGCCTGGTATTACAAACGGCAAGGGACAATGTGGATTTTTACCGCGATAAAAAAGTAATAACCCGGGGTGAAATGATTGCAAAGATGGATACCACACAAACAAAACTTACCGATATTCAAAAGGACCAGTTACAGGCGATGACAGGATTTAAAGAAAAAACATCACCGGAGGGAAAGAAAAAATCAATGCAAAAAAGCCTGGATAAAGTACGGGGTGATTATGCCGGCTTTTATGAATACCAGAGTGAGCGGAGCTATAATTCTGAAGTGAAGTATCTCTATTTTGGTTTGTGGGATATTCTCATATTCATGTTCCTGGGAATGGCTTTTTATAAATCCGGAATATTAACCGGGCAGGCCCCTGTAAAGACTTACTGGTTTTTATTTATTGCAGGATTGGGAGGTGGATTAATATTGTCCTGGTTACGGTTGAAGCCATTGATTGATTATAATTTCAATTTTTTCGAGTTTACAAAGAATGTAAAATTTGAGTTTTATCAAATTTCAAGAACCTTCCGGGCTGTCGGCATTTTTGGTTTGATCATGTTGTTGTATAAGTCCGGTTGGTGTAAATGGTTCTTCAGCCTGATGCGGCCGGTGGGGCAAATGGCCTTTACCAACTACCTGATGCAATCCTTACTGGTTGGTTTATTCTTCTATGGAATTGGATTCGGATATTTTGGCAAGCTGGAACGTCACCAGATCTATTATGTAGTGGGAGCTACCTGGCTGCTTCAAATTATCTGGAGCCATATTTGGTTACGGTTTTTCCGATTTGGTCCGCTGGAATGGGCCTGGCGCAGCCTGACCTATTGGAAAAAACAACCGATGCGGAAAGCAAATACGAAAGACGTTATGTCAATATAAAAGGCAAAGCTATTTTTTGGGATCGTTCAAAATGAAAGGTCAACATCCAGATACCAGGAGAATGACTTAAATTAGGTTTTATAATACTACTATATAATTTAATATGTCTCCATTTAAAATTGCTTTTATGAAAAGATCATTAATTACCCTCATTTCTTTAGTACTGGTATATAACTTATCTGCTCAACCGAACTGGAGCCCCGAACAATGTTTGAAAATTAAAAATATAACAGCAGTTGTCCCTTCGCCGGATGGAATGAAAGTACTTTATACAGTCCGTGAGGCCATGATGACCGATGACCGCAGTGAGTATGTAAACCAGGTCTGGTTATGCAATGCAGATGGCAGTAATGCAATACAACTAACCAAAGGCGATAAGAACTCTGCCAATCCTAAATGGAGCCATGATGGTAAATGGATCGCCTTTACTTCTTCCCGCGACAGCAAGAATAATTTATATATCCTGCCGGTCGGTGGCGGGGAGGCGGAAAAGGTCACTGATGTAAAGACAGGTGTCGGAAATTATCAATGGAGTGATGATGGAAAGATGATCGCCTTTACCATGCCGGATGCGGCGGAAACAAACGAAGAGAAGGATAAAAAGGCAAAGAACGACTGGTATTTTATGGATGAACAAGTAAAGCAAAACCGGTTATATGTGTTATGGCTGGAAAAAAAAGATACTGCCGGTAAATATGTACAGAAAAAGATCACTAAAGAAAATTATAATGTCAATGCGTTTGACTGGAGTCCCGGCGGAAAGAGCATTGCCTATAGCCATGGTAAATCACCCGAAGTAAATGATAATGTGTACAGCGATATTTCGTTGATAGATATTGAAAGTGGCACCATCAAATCAATTGCAAACTCAAAGGCCGGTGAAACAAATCCGCAATTCAGTCCTGACGGGAACCATATTGTTTACTATTGTACGGCAGATCCGGTTGATTGGTCAGGACCACGTCATGCCAAAATATATTCATTGTCAGATGGTAAAGCATGGAGACTAAAAGCTACACCTGATGAGAATGGTGGTATCATCGGTTGGACACCGGATGGTAAAAATGTTTTGTGGAATGAGGCTAACCGCACCCTCTCCAGTGTTTATATTTTAAGTGCAGATGGAAAATCAATTTCGGAATGGAATAAAGGATCGAAAGATTTAATTGGTGGTATTACACTTAATTCATCCAGAACACATATTGGGTTTACATTACAAAACCCTTCTACGCTGCCGGAAGCCTATATCAGTCCCCTTGGTAGTTTTTCCCCGGCAAAGATTACGGATGTCAATGCTGCACATGCAAGCAAATTTTTACCAAAGACCGAAGTAGTAAAATGGAAAAGCAAGGATGGAAAAGAGATCGAAGGTCTGCTTACTTATCCTGTTAATTATAAACCAGGGCAAAAAGTTCCTTTTGTCTTAAATGTGCATGGCGGACCGGCAGGTGTGTTTGCACAAGCATGTATCGCCGGTAACCAGGGTGCTTATCCCATTGCAGCATTTGCTGAAGCTGGGTATGCCGTGCTACGGCCCAATCCAAGAGGTTCTTCCGGGTATGGTACTGAATTCAGGATGGCCAACCGGGCGGATTGGGGAGGTAAAGATTATGAAGACCTGATGGCAGGAGTGGATCATGTAATAAAAATGGGAGTGGCCGATGAAACTAAAATGGGAGTGATGGGCTGGAGCTATGGTGGCTTTATGAGCAGCTGGATCGTTGGACATACCGATCGGTTTAAAGTAGCTTCTATCGGAGCCCCGGTAGTTGATCTTGCTCACCAAAATCTTACTGATGATATCGAAGGATTTTTACCATCCTATTTCAAAGCCAATCCGTGGGATGACTGGAGTAAGTATGATGCCCATTCACCGCTACGCTATGTACAGAATGTGAAAACACCGGTAATGCTGCAACACGGGGAGGCTGATGCAAGAGTGCCGTTCAGCAATGCAGTGATGTTTTATAATGCCTTGAAAAGAAGAAATGTGCCGGTACGTTTACTGGCTTTGCCAAGGCAACCGCATGGTCCGCAGGAGCCGAGGATGGTACTGAAAACCATGCAGACGAATGTGGAATGGTTTGATAAATACATTGGTGAGAAAAAGGGATTTTAGTTATAATAGAAATAATACTGACCAGGCGTATGAAATATTTTCTGATCTCTTTTTTAGCAGCCGGTTTTCTTTCTTCCTGTAAGCAAAGTAAGCAAGCAGAGAAGATTACTGTAGTTCAATATGATTCCTTGTATCATCCGGCTGTATTTAGTGATGCTGCGAGAATGGAAAAAATAAAACAGGCATTGCCGGTTATTGACAGTATTTATAAAAAACATGCCGCAGAGAATCATTTCCCTGGTATTTCATTTGGTATTGTAGCAGACGGACAACTGATCTATAAAAACAGTTATGGGTATACAGATATTGAAAAAATGATACCTGTCACTTCTTCCTCTATGTTTCGTATCGCTTCGATGAGTAAAAGCTTTACAGCGATGGCCATTTTGAAATTAAGAGATGAAGGAAAACTGGATCTCGATGATCCGGCTTATTTCTATATTCCTGAGTTGAAAAATATAAAGTACCCGACAGCTGATGCCCCGCATATCACTATTCGTCATTTACTGACACATGGGGCAGGGTTTCCGGAAGACAATCCGTGGGGTGACCGTCAGCTGGCGGATACAGATAAAGAGCTGATGGAATTTATCGGCAAACAGATCTCCTTTTCCAATCCACCGGGCATTGCTTTTGAATACAGCAACCTTGGTTTCGCCTTGCTGGGAAAGATCATCACTACTATTTCGGGTAAACGCTACCAGGATTATATCAAAGAAAATATCTGGGAGCCGCTGGGCATGAAAAATGCCGAATGGGAATATGGTAATGTACCGGCAGATAAACTGGCACATGGTTACCGCTGGCTGAACAACAACTGGAATGAAGAACAATTATTACATGATACACCGGATGGCAGTTGGGGAGCGATGGGCAGTATGATCACTTCCATTGAGGAATTTGCAAAATATGTGGCTTTTCATTTATCAGCATGGCCTCCTTCCAATGCTGCAGAAAAAGGCCCGGTAAAAAGAAGCTCCGTCAGGGAAATGCATCACCCGTGGAGATGGAATGGATTTAATCCCAATTTCCAATATCCCGATGGAAGAATTTGTGCTGTAACATCCGCTTATTGTTATGGTCTTGGATGGGTAAAGGATTGTGATGGAAGAACAATTATTTCCCATAGTGGTGGTTTGCCCGGTTTTGGCAGCCAGTGGCGCATAATGCCTGAATATGGAATAGGGGTGGTGGCTTTTGCGAATCGTACATACTCACCTTTTAGTACAGTCAATTTAAGAGTACTTGACACACTGATTAAACTGGCAGACTTGAAACCCAGCCAGCTTCCGCCTTCTGCTATTTTGGAAAAAAGAAAAAATGAGTTGGTCAAGTTATTACCCGACTGGAACAATGCCGAGCAAACTGGGATTTTTGCAGAGAATTTCTTTCCTGATTACCCGATTGACACGTTGAAGAAGCAGGCAAGAGACCTGTACACGAAAGCCGGAAAGATCATTGCGATAAAAGAAATGAAACCGGAGAACCAGTTACGGGGTTCCTTTATTTTGCAGGGAGAGAAAACAGACATTGAAATATATTTCACTTTATCACCCGAAAATCCGCCACTGATACAAGAGTACCATATCAGGGAATTGCCGAAAGAAAAGATTCTATCACCTTAAAGCAACTGTTATGTACATTGTCCGTGAAATTTTCCATCTGCAGTTTGGCCGCTACCGCGAAGCCAAAACACTGCTTGATGAAGGCATGCAAAAACATTTACTACTGCAACCTTCGGGAAGCCGCATCCTTACCGATTTTACCGGGGAAGGTTATCGTCTCATCATTGAATTACCGTATGCCACTTTAGCCGATTATGAAACCGATCTGAAAAAAGAACTTGGTGGTACCGGCTGGAAAGACTGGTATGAAAAATTTAAAGCCCTGATACGTTATTCGGAAAGAGAAATAATGAAGCAGGTAATGTAATTATTCATTGGTTTGGTCGGTTGTCTTACTGACGATAAAAGATTTTCTTTCACCAATTTGCTGCCGCCACATGGCGTAGTACAATCCTTTTTTATCCACCAGTTCATCATGGGTGCCCTGTTCAACAATTTTTCCTTTTTCCAATACATAAATAATGTCGGCATGCATGATAGTAGAAAGGCGGTGTGCAATCAGAATAGTGATTTGTTGTTTTAATGCAGAAATTTCTTTGACGGTTGCTGTAATTTGTTCTTCTGTTAAAGAATCTAATGCAGAAGTAGCTTCATCAAAAATCAACAGCCGTGGTTTTCGAAGCAATGCTCTTGCGATAGACAGACGTTGTTTTTCACCGCCGGAAACTTTTCTGCCCCCTTCACCCAACACTGTATCTAATCCCCTGCCATTACTGTACACAATATTAGAAGCAGAAGCCTGTTTTAATGCTGCATTTATTTCTTCATCTGTAGCATCTGGTTTTACAAACCTCATATTATCCCGTATAGTACCGGAAAATAATTGGGTGTCTTGTGTTACAAAACCCAATTGCCTTCTCATCCGGTTGTAACGGATGTCACGGGAGGAAATATTATCGTATAGAATATCACCGGTAACGGGAGTGTAAAGACCAACCAATAATTTTACCAACGTTGATTTGCCGGAACCGGAAGGGCCTACAAAAGCGATGGTGTCGCCGATACCGGCTTCAAAAGAAATATTTTCAAGTGCATTCGTAGTAGCGTTACGATGATGGAATGTGACATTATTAAAGCTAAGATGTTCAATCTCTCCTACATCTATTGGTTCTTCGGGGCGATACTCTGGTTCTTTTTGCATCAACTCATTAAATAATTGTAAGGATGCTTCTGCCTCACGATACGAAAGAATAATACTGCCAAGGTCCTGCAACGGGCCAATAATTCCCGAGGAAATAAATTGCATGGAAATTAATTCACCCGGTGATAGTACTTTTCGGAAAATGAGCCATAGTAAAATAAAAAGTATGGACTGTTTAAGAAAGGAGAGGATAGCTCCCTGGAAAAAAGTAAGTGTCCGTACTTTTTTCACTTTCTTCATTTCAAGGTCATAAATATCCCTGGTATGTTGTTTTAGTCTTCTGATTTCAGGATAAGTAAGCCCCAGGCTTTTTACCAGTTCAATATTGCGTAATGATTCTGTTATCGTACCACTCATCTGCCTGTTTTGCCGGACGAGTGAACGTTGTAATACTTTTATAGAACGGCTGAGAATGCTGGTTAATCCGCCGAGTAGTACAACGCCAATTAAAAATACAGGGATCAATGCCCAGTGTTTGGTTACAGCATACCAGATAAGAAAACCAATGCCAACGAAAGAAGAGAACAGAATATTGATGAAGTTCGTAATAAACCGTTCTGTATCGGTTCTTACTTTCTGGAGTATAGAAAGAATTTCACCACTACTCTGGTCCTCAAAATCCTGGTAGGGTAATCGTAATGTTTGCCGCAATCCATCATTGAATATCTGCATACCAAAACGTTGAACGATCAGCCGTATCACATAATCTTTGAAGACCATCACTAACCTGGCTGCCAAAGCAATGGCAATTGCTATACCAAGCCAGAAGGAAACTCCTTTAACTAATTCATCTTCCGTTTTGTTACCGGGATTTAATGCATAATTGTCAATGATCTTTCCGAATATAACAGGATCATAGAGAGAGAGTATTTGTGCAATACCTGCAAGGGTGAGGGCAAGTATTATCCACCATTGAAAAGGTTTCAGGTATATCCACAGAATTTTCATGATCGGTTATAGAACGGCTTCAATCATTGATTGCCCGGTATGTCAATGGCCTGAAATATTCCATCATAGCTCCATGATCAGTTTTTTGTAACTGGCGGTAAAAAAGAAACAACTTAGCAACAGGCGAACATTGTTTTGACTTGCTGGATGCACCGGTTATACGATGCGCTTCATTACACACTCCCGTTCTTTTTGATACAAAACCAGAACAAAATATTTTGGTAAAGGTAAGACCGGATGAGGCTGTACAAAAAATTGTTTCATATTAATAAATCTTTTTCGTAACCCGGATTCAATACTCAATAAATTAAAACTTTCGTATGTACCTTTCACATACAAAACCTTACATTCATAAATGAAAAAGGGACTATTATTACTGTTTGTAATCATTTCTCTTGCCGCAGGTGCACAAAAAAAAAGGGTTCCGCAAAAAGAAATCAATGAAGCCGGAAGGCTACGGGCACTGGAGCTGGTTGCCGGGGAAAGAAATACCCTTGAACAAAGCAGTTTCTGGCCTCACATTACACCTTCTGCATTTTTAGATAATCTTAAACGTAATATTGAATATCCGTTAAAAATGAATAATGGCCGCAGTGCTAATTTTTGTGCTTACGGTGCATTAACATACACCTGCCTTAAAAACGAACCGTTTCGGTACACAATATCCATGCTTAATCTTTATAAAAATGGCGAGTCCTATTACAGGCAGGCAATATTAAGACCCTCCCAAACTATTAAAGAGGCAGCCGGGCTTATGATGTTCCAGGGCGACCTAGATATTCAACCCGCAGACCAAATGTGGTTTTTGTGCCTTGCACACAGGTTTAAAGGGTACCTTAACTTTTTTAACAGGAAATATGACAAAGACGATGAAAATACCATGTGGGCAGCAACTAACCTGGCAAAATTTAACCGTATGCTGCGCAAAATGTGTAAATATAAAGTACAGTCGAAGGGCTCTGATCTTATAAAACCAAAAATCAATAATTTACCTGGGTTTTTAGAACAAAAGCTGAACGCTGGTGAAGTATACCTGTATCTTAATAATGCCATACTGCGAAAGAAAAACCATAACAGGATAAAAAAACGTATACCAACACACTACGTGGCGCTTACGGGTATTGAAAAAAACAATGATCGAATTGTAATAAAATACTGGGATGGGGGTTATAAAACGCTGAAAGAGGTTACCCCTCATTCACTAAAACAAATTATTTACGGAGTTAGCTGGGTTAATTATAAGGAAGAAAGTAATGACTAAGGTTTTTGGTTTACTATTTTTTGTCGTGGCAGCTTTAGGTATGTTTTCATGCACATCAAAGCTATATCCCGTGCAATATTATGAACAGCATAATGCTACTATACATGAAATTGAAACTTTGTATAAAAAAACTACTGCCTCCCGGTTTTTGTCAGTTGCTTTTTACGATTTAGGCTTTTCCGATATTTCACTGGAGTTTAAAACAGATTCGGTAAGGTATATCTATGATTTTGCCTATAGTGAAAGCCGGATAAATGATTCGCTGGCCCGATTTGGGTTTGATACTGCGATGGTGCAGAAAATGATAGGCGATATGCGGCGAATTGGCTGCTCATGGATAAACAACCTTGACTATTATGTGGATGGGAAAAAACAGTATTTAGTATTTATGTCGGTACCAGTTAAGCAGTTCAGCTTGTTTCCAGTCCTGCAAAAGAATAAATATTACCTTTTTAATTTTTATGCACAGCCACAATATTATGATGAGCAGGGGCGTCTGCTCGATAAAAAGAAACTGCAGCGGTTAAGGAAAATTAACAGCGAAGTTTTCAGGCGCATTAACGAAAAAGTTTGCTATACCATTTCTGGAAAGTTCCGGTAGTGCATACCGGCGCAATAAAGCAATGATTTATAGTCTCCTTGTATATTGTATTTTGTCTGTCTTACGGAAGCGTAGAAGCAACCGGGTTTATTTTTGAATACATACCCATTTTTATGATCATTCCTTTTAAGACGCAACCTCTAAGAAAAGTTCCTTTTTCATTTCCATCAATCGTTCATCGCCGCATAAGTCAGTGCCCTGAATTTCTCTACTACTTCTCCTTTTGTTGTGTTTTGCAACTGTCGGTAGAATAACATTACAATCTTTTCTTTTGGATCTACCCAATAAGAAGTGGCAAAAGCCCCACCCCAGCTGAAAGTGCCGGCCTGGGCAGGTATCCTGGCACTGCCCCTTTCAGTTACCACCTGGAACCCTAATCCAAATTTATCATCACCTCTTGACAGGTCACCTATCTGGTTCATCGTCATCATACGGACTGCGTTGCGGCTTATTATTCTTTTGCCGTTATACACCCCGTTATTCAATAACATTTGTAAAAAGACTGCGTAATCATAAATAGTGGAAGATAAACCTGCGCCACCTGAATAATAAGTGCTGGCCTCCAGCGGGTAGTTGGGTGTAATGGTTTTCCCGTTCAGCATGTTACCGGTTGCTTTAACCAGTTTGCCGGTTGAATCTTCACGATATAAATTCACTAAACGGGTTGCTTTTTCTTTTGGCACCAGGAAATAGGTGTCTTTCATTCCCAGTGGTTCGAAAATTCTTTTTTTAAAAAATTCATCAAGACTCATTCCTGAAATTACTTCTGCCAAACAACCCAGCAGGTCAGTATTCAATCCATAGGTCCATTTTTCCCCTGGTTGATGCATCAGGGGTAATTTAGCCAGCCGGTTCATGGCATCCAGTAGTTTATCCTCCTGCACACCTAACCCGGCGGTAAGATCATGTTTGGCATAAATAGCATTGGCTTCTTTAGAACCGATCTGTGCATAGCCTAATCCTGAAGTATGAGTCAATAATTCCCTGATGGTAATTTCTTTTTTGGCAGGCATGGTGGTGTAAGTAGTATCTGTTGGATTGAACTTATCCAGGACCTGTTGTTTCTTAAAAGCAGGTATGTATTTGGAAACCGGATCGTCCAGCAAAAGCTTTCCCTCTTCAAACAGGATCATGATGGCCACACTGGTAATCGCTTTAGTCTGTGATGCAATGCGGAATATATTTTCTTTCTGCATCGGTGTTCTGCTGTCAAGATCATTATAACCGGCTGCTTTATAGTATACGATCTTTCCATTACGAATGATCAAAGCAGTGCCACCCTGCATCCAGCCTTTTTCCACCCAGTCGTTCATTTCACGGTCGATCCTTTTTAACCGTTCTGCAGAAAAGCCGGCTGATTCAGGGGAGGCGGCGGGAACTATTTTTTGGCCAATAACAACAGCAAGTTGAAAAACGGCCAGAACGAAAAGGAAGTAATGCTTTTTCATTTATTAGTATTTGATCGTTATTTTAAATATGCCTGGGCAGCTTTTATTATTGTATTGAAACCCGGATGCGCATTATTATTCAGCAGGATGATTGTTTTTTGTTGGCCAGGATATCGTATGATCATTGTTTTATAACCCGGATTATCGCCGGTGTGATAGACATATTTTCCAATCACCGGATCTGTTTGCAACATCCAGCCAAAACCATAATTGGAATAACTGCCAGTATTCAATTTCATAGGGGCATAGGCTTCCTGCATGGTGGCTTGTTTCACCAGCTTTTCTGTAAATAACGCTTTGTCCCATTTCAACAGATCAGCAACCGTGGAGCTGATACGGCCGGGACCTTTTCGATTGCCCAGCCAGATGGTATAATCTGAGGATGGAAATGAGTCCGCCCGGATATACTGGTCTTTTTCTTTTACATAGATATGCCCGATGGCAAAGTTCTTTGTCGCGGCTTTTTCCGCTAAGGTCCTGATAGTCGTACTTTTCATTTTCAACGGGTGGAAGATCCATTTGCGGCATAATTGAATAAAGTCTTTTCCACTGGCTTTTTCAGCGATGCTTGCCAGTAATAAATACCCGGTATTACTGTATTCATATTTTGCACCTGGTTCAAATGCTTTTGGGGGTGCATATTTGTTCAGGTATTCAATACAATCTTTGTTCCCGGCTACTTTTGTTTTATCCCAGTACTTGTCCATTATATCCTGGTAATCGGGCAGGCCACTGGTATGTGTCAGTAAATGACGGATGGAGATTCCTTTATAAGGGATGGTAAGATATTTTTCAACAGCATCATCATAATTCAGCTTTCCTTTTTCTTTCAGCATCATGATGATCATGGCGGTGAATTGTTTGGAAACCGAGGCCATTTCAAAAATAGCTGACTCCTGTAAAGTGATTTTACCGGCAAACTCACGATAACCAACTGCTTTATTATAGATAACGGCTCCTTTTTCTGCTACCAGTAATACACCGCTGAAGCCTTGTGATGCCTGTTGTTGCAGCAGGCTGTCATAGAATGCGGTGGCTGATTGTTGTGCGACAACAAATCCCGGCAACAAACTCAGGATGATCAGCAATTTCCGCATGCACTATTTATATTATTTTAATTACTATGATGGGATGCACCCGGCCCGAACAAAGCTTTACCGGCCCGGATTTCTAAATGTTTTTCGTTTTCCACTGTCACCACTCCATTCACTATCACATGGTGAAACCCTTTAGAGTAGGCATGTGGTTTTTCAAACGTAGCAATATCTTTTACTTCTTTTTCGTCAAATATGACGATGTCGGCTGCATAGCCTTCTCTTAATAATCCACGGTCTTTTAATTGAAATTTCTGTGCCGGTAAACTCGTCATTCTGCGGATGGCTTCTTCCAATGAGAGCACTTTTTCTTCCCGCACATATTTTCCCAACACTCTTGCATTAGTGCCATAGCCGCGGGGATGCGGCATGCCTGCATTTAATACCCTTATCGTGGCATCACTGGCAAACATATTGAAAGGATATTGCATGATGCGTTTTACATCTTCCTCGCCCATGCCATGAAAGACGGCGCTGGCGCCTCCGGCGATCATGATATCGATCACCGTTTCTGCTTCATACCGGGCTTTATGTTTTCTTCCTTTCATTAAATTGATCTGCTCTATGCTTTTACCATTATAAGTGGTGTCTGCAGCATGATAGGCCACGACGGCATAACCAAAATGTTTAAGCTTTCTTTTTTTAAGCCGCTGGAGCATAGAGTTGATCACATACTTTTTTATGTCAGGTCGTTGTAATCTGGCTTTAATGGAGTCCTGCCCATCTGCTAAAATTTCATCAGGGATCAAAGTGCTGATAGAAGTGCTGCTGGCAGTATAAGGGTATTGGTCGATTGTTACCTCAATGCCTTCTCTTCTTGCTGCTTCTATCATGGCAACGGTTATTTTACTTCTTCCCCAGTTTTGCTGACCACTCAATTTAAAATGTGATATCTCCACTGGTATTCCGGCTTCTCTTCCGATAGTCAGTGCTTCTTCAATGGCCTGTGTCACACTATCACCTTCATCCCGCATATGTGAGGCGTAAAGTCCGTTATATTTTGCTGTAACCTTTGCCAGTGAAACGATCTCTGGTGTTTTACTATAGGTGCCGGGTATATAAATAAGACCGGTTGACAAACCAACAGCACCATCTTTCATTGCCTGGTCAACGATAGTTTCCATCCGCTGCATTTCTTCCGCGGAGGCATCCCGGTTGGCACGACCCATCACAGCCTTACGAACATCATTATGTCCCACTAACGTGGCCACATTAATCGATAATTTTAATGAATCAACCCAATGCAGGTATTTTCCAATATTTACATTGGAAGAACCACAATTACCGGTTACACAGGTGGTAACACCATCATAGATAAAACTTTTAGCGGTTGGGTCCCTGGCTTCATCACCTTCCAGGTGAGTGTGTACATCAATGAAACCCGGCGCAACGATCAATCCTCTTGCATCTATGGTCCTGGCAGCTGCATAATTAATATTTCTGCCAATGCCGATAATTTTTCCATCCTTAATAGCCATACTGCCGTAATACCAGTTGTTACCGGTGCCATCAATGATCTTTCCATTGGTGATTAATAAATCGCAGGAAGGTTGCTGGGTAAAGGCCGCTACAGGATAAAACAGGAATAAAAGGATCCATTTCATCCCGACAAGTTACTGAAAGTTTGGAAGGGTTGAAGTTGGTGATTTATATAAATT
>JACDJC010002135.1_pt1 | contig 16065 bp, 5 predicted proteins | sample 7454191 | NCBI WGS metagenome assembly JACDJC01 (sample SAMN14253291, study PRJNA609438) | sludge metagenome | isolation source: sludge after 25d culture with pyrite and EDTA | collected 2018-12-20 | reverse complement strand
TGCGGCCGGTAGCCGAGCAGGCGATGCAGGGTGCGCGCGTCGGCGTGCGGGATGTGTTCCAGGAGCGCACCGTATCCACGAACGGCGGGCCCAGCCCGCCTCGCGACATCAACATCAAGAGCATCGCGCACGACCGAGGGACGTCCCTTGTGGACAGGGTGCGCTTTTGCCAATTCCGCCTTGCCCCCGGCGATCGCCTGCGCCAGTCGCTGCGCGGCCTTGCCGGTGGGTGCGGCCAGTGCGATCGATGGTCGGGCGGGCAGGCCGCAGGCCTGGGCATGACGCAGCAGCATCAGCAGCATGCGCAGCACGGTGGTGGTCTTGCCGGTGCCGGGACCACCGGTGAGCACGAACAGGCGGGTGCCGGGTACCGCGGCCACGGCGGCGCGTTGCCAATCGGTGGAGCCGGCCGGCATGCCGGCGAACAGTGCGTCGAGGTCGGCGGCCAGCACATCGGTGGAAATCGGCAGGCTTCGATCGGTGCAGCGTTGGCGGATTGCCGCGGCGAGCCTTTCCTCATGCTGCCAGTTGCGCCACAGGTAGAAGCGCCGGTGCGTATCCAGCACGAACGGCGTGAACGTCGAGCCGTCACCAACCCAGGCGTGCTGGCGCAGGATGGCCAGGGCGTCAGCGTCGAAGCTGGCGTCCGCCCCGGGATCATCCAGCGGTGCGCAGGCATGCCCATGCCCCTCGGCACGACTGGCGGCCCGTACCGCGGCGGCGAGCAGGGCCGAGCCGGTGCGCTCGTGCACCCATTGCGCCAGGCGCTGGTCGATCGCCCGCTCGTCTGCTGCGTGGGAAGGCGAGGGAAGTGCATTCATGCCGCAGCCTCCCCGACGCCGGCGAAGGCGTCATCGAGTGCTTCGACCAGCGCGGGGGGCCAACGCTTGCGCCAGACGCCAACTCCTGTTGCAAGACCGAGCGCGCGAACGAACAGATAGCGACTGTCGCCAAGATGCCGCTCGGCCGCGTAGCCGTCCATCCGCTGGCGCAGGTAGCGATGCAGGGCAACGGTGTAGATCAGTGCCTGCAGCGGGTAATGGTGTTCGGCCATGGCGGCGTCCAGGGCGTTGCCGCGGTAATCGTCGAGGCTGGGGCCGAGCCAGTTGGTCTTGTAGTCGAGTACGTGGAAGCATCCCTTCCACACCAGGATCAGGTCGGCGAAACCGGTAAGCATGCCGTTCAGGGTGGTCAAGTCCAGGCTGGCCGGAATCACCTTGGGGCAGCCGTGGGCGATGCAGAGCTCGCGCAGGCGCGCCAGTGAAACCTGCTGCACGGGAAACTGGAACTCGAACTCGATGATGCGCTGGTCGGCAGCGAGGTCGGCCAGGCGCAGGCCGTCACCCAGGTCCGCGTGGCGGGCGCGGTCGATCATCCGACCGACCCGTTCCAGTGCGTCGTCCGCATCCATTGCGTCGCTGCGGACCGCCTGTGCGGTGAGCTCGCGTCGCAGCAACCGGCGCTGGTCCGGCCAGAGCGGACCAGGTTGCGCCAGTTCGAACAGCTTGTGCACAGCGTCGCCAAAGCGTGGGCCGCGCAATGGGTACAGCGAAAGCAGGCGGGCATCCTCGGCATGCATCGTGGTGTCGGCGATTGGTTGCTCCCGGTCGGCTGCGTCCATGTCGTCGCCCTCGTCCACGGTTGCGACCGCCGCAGCGTAGCGACTGAGTCCGCTGAAGCTGTGCAGCCACTGGAACGGACGCCGTTGCGGCAATGGTGTCTGCGCGGCGAGCCGGGATCGAGCCTTGGCAGGGGGCTGATAGCTGACCCGCCCGGCGGCAAACGGTGGCGCGATCCGGATGCCACCGAGGCGCGAGGCGAACGCCTCGAGCGACGATTCGCCCCCGGCCAGTCCGAGCTGATGCTGGGCCTGTGTGATCAGCAGGTCGATCGCGGCACATTTCCAGGCCTGGTCGTCGCTGTCGGGCAGTGGGCCGCGATCCACCCAGTACACATGCAGGCCGTGCACGGCCCGGGTCATTGCCACGTAGAGCAGGCGCAGGCGCTCTTGCAGGTCTTCGTGGAAGTGCCGGCGGCGGTGCGCGATGAAATTTGCCGAGCCCAGGTCGACGCAGCGCCGGCCCATCGCATCGTGGTAGCGCAGCAGCCTGGGTGCGTAAGACCCGCTGCTGCTGCGGATGCGCCAGGCCAGCGGCAGAAACACGATCGGAAACTCCAGGCCCTTGCTGGCGTGGATGGTCAGCAACTGGACACGCCGGGCATCGCTTTCGATGCGCAGTTGGCGTTCGTCGGCGGCTTCGGTATCGCCGTCGCGGCCGCCCATGCGCATCTCGCGCAGCCATGCATGCAGGCCGTCGAGGCCTTGCCGCAGGCCTTCCTGTTCGGCCAGCAGTTCGCCCAAATGACGCAGGTCGGTGAGCAGGCGCTCGCCTTCGGGCAGCGCCAAGAGCCCGGTGGCGCGTGTGGCCAGGATGTCCTGGACCAGCGCCAGCACGCCGCGTTGGCGCACCAGCGTGCGCCAGGTCTCGAAGCGCTCCAATTCGTGCTCGAACGCCTCGGAATGGTCCTGCCAGTACGTGAACTGCGCCAGCGTGGCGCCAAGCAGGCGTGTAGCCAGCGCGCCGCGAACGGCCTGGTCGTCATCCGGGTGCCGTACCGCGAACAGCAGCACGTCCAGCTCGCCGGCCAGCTCGCCCGAGAAGATGTTGCCGCGACCACTGCCGACGCAGGGCACGCCGCGGGCCACCAGTCGCTGACGCAAGGCCACGATCTGGTCGTTCTTGGACAGCAGGACGGCGATGTCGCCGGGACCGACGCGGGTGCCGGCAATCTGCTGTTGCGGATCGTTCAGCAGCTGCGCGATGCGGTTGGCGCAATCATCCAGCGCCAGCGCCTCCAGTTCGCCAAGTGCGCTCAGCGGCTTGCCGTTCTTGTCGGTGGCCTCGCCACGGAATGGGTGGATCACCAGCGGGTCGGATACTGCCCGGTTCTCCACGGTATACGGCTTCTTGTCGGTCCCGCCGGCTGCGGCAACGCGTTGATAGCGGATCTGCGGATGCTCGAAACCGCCGTCGACTCGGCCGTACCAGTCGTTCAGTGCCTTGACCAGGGTTTCACTGGAACGGTAGTTGGTGCCCAGCGAGAAGCGGTGGTCGGTCTGTTCGGCGGCACGCAGGTAGGCGGCGATGTCGCCGCCACGGAAGCTGTAGATCGCCTGTTTCGGGTCGCCGATCATCACCAGCGTGCCGCGTTCGCGATAGATCCGGTCGAAGATCGCGAACTGGCGCTGGTCGGTGTCCTGGAACTCGTCGATCAGGGCGACCGGAAAGGCGTCGTACAGACGGTCGGCCAGCAGACTGCCGGCGTTTGTGCCGCACAGGCGCTGGTACAGCGTGTCGATCAGCATCGAGAAGGTGAGTACATGGCGCCGGCGTGCGCGTCGCGGGATCTCCTCGCGGCAAAAGCGTGCGGCCTCGGCGAGCACGGCACCGCGGGTGAAGACGTCGCGCAGGCCGAGCAGTGGGCGAAGTGCCTGCAGCGCAACGATCAACGGATGGCTGGAGAGTTCGCCCTTGTGGCTGGCGGATTCCTGGGCGGCAAGCTTGTCCGGTTCGAACACCTCGGACAATGACCTGGCCAACTGCGCCTCGTCATCGTCGCGCAAGGCCGTGACGATTTCCGACAGCCGGCTGCGCAGCGCGCTATTGCTGCGCTTGTACAGTGCGGCATCGTCGACCAGTTGCTGCAATCGGGCGATGTTTTCCGGGAGCTTCAAGGTGGTGATCCCCCGCTCCAGCTCGACCAGCCCGCCGTCCTCGATCCGCGCATCGGTGTTGTTGCTCAGGCCGCCAAGGTCGCGCAGCAGGCCTTCGGGGCCGTCTTTCAGCAGCAGTTCGGCCTCGCGTGGATCGACGGTACCGGCAAGATAGCGGCGTCGCCAGAAATCCTCTACGCATTCGCGCCGCAGTTGCGATTCGTCGAACAGCTTGTCGCTGGCGAAGGCGGCGCCGCTTTCCAGCGGGTAGTCGCGTTGCACGCGCTGGCAGAACGCGTGGATGGTCGAAACCGGCGCGCGATCGAGCTCGGTACGGGCCAGTTGGACCCGGCGCAGGGCTTGCTGCCTCGGCTCCTCGTCTGGGCACAGCGCGGCGAGCCAGGCTTGCAGCGGATCCTTGCTGGCCGGATCGAGTGCGCCGGACTGGAGTAGGCTTTCGGCTTCCACCAGGCGCCGGCGCAAGCGCTCGCGCAATTCTTGCGCGGCGGCATCGGTGAACGTGGTCACCAGGATCTTTTCTACCGGCAAGCCTCGCTCGAGCAGCAGGCGCAGGTAGATGACCCCGATGTTCCAGGTCTTGCCGGTGCCGGCGCTGGCTTCGATCAGGACGCGCCCATGCAGGGGCATCCTGCGCCAGTCGAGCAGTGGCGTGGCGGCGCTCACGTCGCCATCCGCTCCCGCAAAAGCGATCATGGCCGGGGCTCCTTCAGCAGCGAGCGCTGTTCCGGGTCGAGTACGCTGCAGACCAGTCTGGTTGCGCTGACGAAGGCGTGGTGGTCAGGGCTGTCCGGATCGAACAAATCGATCCCCCGCGTCAGCAACGCGGCGTAGCCCGGTGCGTAGTCGCGCTCGCCGATCTGGTTGAAACCGTTGCCTTCCCAGGCGGACCGGGCGTTGTGCATCCGATCGTCAGGGGCGGCGTGGGCCCAGGCCAACGCGGTCTTCGGAAAGAACAGCAACGGTTGCTGTTCGGCGCGGCGACTTGCCTCGATCAGGGTGCGCAGGCCGTGGCGCAACTGTTCGGCATCCTGGGCATGGATCGCTTGCAACAAGCCGGCGCGGCGGGTCGGTTCGGTCTTGGGGCCCGGCTCGAGATACTCACCGTGCACCACGCCGGGCAGACTCAGTTGCAGCGCCGCCCAGTCGATGTAATAGCCAAGCAGGTCCTTCAGCCCGGCTGGGCGCGCCGGCTGCATGTCGAACAGCAGCAGCCCGCCGGTGGCGCCGCGAAAGACCCGCTCCACGGTACCGGCCAGGCGCAGCTCGCCGCCAAGGTCGAGGTCGATCACCTGCGGCAGGCTCTGTGCACGCTTGTCGGCAAACAGCGGGCGGGCGCCGTCGAGCATGGGTTGCAGTTGATCGCGCAGTTCGCTCCAGGTGCGTTCACCAATGGTGCCGCCGGCGAGCAGGCCCGAGCGTGTCAGCCAGGCCGGTGGTTCTGCCGGAAGTGTCTGCATGCCGTTGGCGAGCGCCTCGAACAGGACCTGCCGGTCGACGCGTTCGATGCGTGCAAGGACCGTCTCCAGCGGTTCGCGATCGGGCCAGCCGGCGTTGTCGAGCGCTTGCAGGCTGATGCCATGACCGCGCAGCAGCGTGGCCTTGGCCGGCTCGCGCCAGAAGCGGTGCAGCGAGTCCAGGGAAACTTCGCCTGCACTGCTGGTGGGCGTGGCGGTAGCGGCGTGGAGGAAGCGCGGCTCGACCTGGCTGGGTGGGATGGCCGCGAATGCCGGGTCGTAGGAGAACAATCTCGGGTCATGGCGGGGCAGGTCGTTGGCATCGCGTTCGTAGTAGCGCGCATCGAACGGCTGCAGCGGATGGCGGACCCGCCAGGGTCGGTCCGCCTGATCGTCGCCGGCGATGCCGTGCTGCTCGTCAAGGAATTGAAGCAGCTCGGCCAGCGGTGCGGCCGGATTGCGCGGTTTGCCGTCGCGCACTCCTTCGCCGATGTAGCTGATGTGCAATATCTCGCGTGCCGACATCAGCGCTTCGAGGAACAGGTAGCGATCCTCGTTGCGTGTGTCACGGTCGCCGCGGCGTGGCTGGCTGGGGATGCGATTGATGCCGGTGTCCTGGCCTGAACGCGGGAACTCGCCCTCGTTCATGCCGAGCAGGCAGACCACCCGGAACGGAATCGACCGTTGCGGTACCAGACCGCAGAAGGTCACTCCGCCGAGCAGAAAGGGTTGCCGTTCCGGCACGGCGTCGAGCGCGCCGCGCAGGGCTTCGCGCACCACGCTCCAGGGCAGGTTGGCGGTCAGGCCGGTCTCCTCGGCCTGATGGCCGAGATCGGCGGCGAGTCGGCGCAGGCTGTCCAGTGCATGGTTCTCCGCTTGGTCGCGGGGATCGGCGAGGAACAGTGCGTCGATCAGCTCCAGCAGCCATCCGCTCCAGGCTGCCAACGGGCGTTCGCTGCCGAACGTGGTGCGGGCGCGGCGCAGTTCGCCGAGCAGGCGATCGAGCTGGCCCAGGGCCTCGGTCGCGCCGCCGGAAACCCCCTTGAGCGGCAGGATGCCGTCGAGCAGTCGATCCCCGCCATGGTCGCCGACGATCAGGCCGGCATACATGCGGTCCAGACCAAACTGCCAGCTGTTTGCATCGACGGCTTCGGCGCCGGCCTCGGCCTTCATCGCGGCATCGAGTCCCCAGGCCACGCGGGCACGGTGCAGCCAGGCTTCCAGCGCATCGCGGCCGGCGCGGTCGATCGTGAAGCGGCGCGCCAGTGCCGGCACGTCGAGCAGGTCGAGTACCTCGCTGACCGTGAGGCGGCTCTCGGCCAGCTCCAGTACCTGGGCGAAGGCGCCCAGCACCGGATGCGTGCGGGCCATGCCAACATCGGCCAGGTGCCAGGGGATGTGCGCGGATTCATCGCGATACGTCGCCGGTTCGCCGAAGACCGCGGCCAGGTAGGGGGCGTATGCACTGATGTCGGGCGCCATCACCACGATGTCGCGATGTTGCAGGTCGGGATGGTCGGCAAGACAGCGCAGCAGGGCGTTCTTCAAGACTTCCAGTTCGCGCAAACGGGTGTGGCAGGCGTGCACGCGCAGGCTGGCGTCATGGCGCAGCGTCGACAGCCGGTCCTGCAATCCGTCGGCGTCGGTCGATGGTTTGCGGATCGGCGCGCCGACCAGATCCGGCTGCAGGCAGCGGATGCTGGACTGCAGCCGGGCCAGCAATCGGCGGGCATCGGGTGACGGTTCGGCTTCGTCCAGCGGGTCACGCAACTCGACGATATCGCAGGCGTCCAGGGTGATGCAGAAGTCCTGTGCGATGCGACCCAGCGCCACCAGCAACGGATGGCCGATCTCGTAGTACAGCGCCTCCGGATCACCATCTTGCTTCAGCTGGAAGCGGCGGCTGCGCAGATCCGACCAGTATTCGCGGCAGGGGTCGGGGAAATACAGGTGTACCGGTGTGTGCTGCGCGGTGACCTGCAGCGCCTGCAGTACGTCTGGTGGCAGGTGGCTGACGCCGAACACGTGCAGCGGCGTGGAAGGCGGATCGGATTCGCTGGCGAGCGCGTCGAGCAAGGCCGCACTGCGCCGGGCCCGGTGTGGTTGCCGGATGGTGGCCTGCAGTTGCCGCCACAGCGTGGCCTGCCAGTCGTGATCGGACGAATCGTACCCGTGCGTACCGGATTGTTCCCAGGCGAGGATCCAGTCCGGTCGATAGAGCAGGTACTGGGTGTAGACGCCGGCCAGGTGCTCGGCCAGCTGGAAGCGCCGGCGGGCGGCGTCGTCGCCGGCAAGATAGGTGCCGACTTCGGCGGACTTCAGCGCGGGCAAGGCCGCCAGCAGGCGCCAGCGCAACAGCTCGTGCCGATAGGCGCCACCCGCCAGTGCCTCCTCGCCGAGCACGCGACGGGCGCTGCGCTCGAACCATTGCCACGGCAGGATCATGTCGAAGTTGGCGGCGATGCCATGAGCGCCACCCGGTCCGCGACGCCGTGCAAACCGATCCAGCAGCCAGCGCCGCAGGCCTGGGTGGGCCACGACCACAACCTGCGCCGCGAGTGGATTGCTTGGTCGCTGCACTTCCAGTTGACGGGCCAGCGCATCGGCGAGTCGTTCGGTGCGGCTGCCGCGATGAACGATCAGGTGGCCCGGGTTGTCAAGGGTCGGTGGAGGCACGGCTGAATCCGTGGAGATCAGGCGACACAGCATAACGAGCCCGAGTCGCAACTCCCGAGATTTGTTTCCGTGGCGGGGTTTGTCGACTCGTGCGGGTGTCGTTTGTCGGTTGGGCGGGGCCGGAATGCTGCGTGGGTCCCGCAACACAACGGCGGTAGACGTGACTGCTCGGGTGACATCCCTTGCCGAGCCAACTGTGACCCAAAATGGCCGGGCACCGCCGGCGACCGGGCCGGCGGGGTGCGCTGCCGGGTACGACAAGCGTTGGTTGACAAGGCTTGCGCCGGATCCTGCCCGGTGGCCCGAAAATTGCTTATTGCATCCCTCGAGAACCTTTCGCAAGCGGTTTTCAACCTTGGCCTGGCGCGAACAGCCCGGCTCCGCGCCATCCTTCGGCCGCTGGATGGATCTTGAGGCCACCAGGATGGGGCGTTCCGGGAAAGGATTTGGCATGACGATGGATGACCACCGGCGGCAACATGGTGATCTTCGCGAGCGCTTCCATCAGAGCGTGGCGGAGACGCTCACGCTGCTCCATCCGGCCGAGGATCACGATCGCCGACAGGCTTTGCTCGAAGTGGCCAGGACACTCGCCGGCACCATGGGTCTGCCCCTGGTGTGGATCGGTCGGCGCGAGCCGGGGCGATCCACGCTGGACCTTGTCGCGGCCGGTACCGCCGCAGCGTACGCGAGGGCGTTGTCGATCAGCAATGACCCCCGTGAACCCGGTGGCCGGGATCCGGCGGGGGTGGCTTTGCGCGAAGGCCGTCCGCAACTGGCCTCGGTCGACGCCCCCGAGTATGCGGATTGGGGCGCGGCGGCACGGACCCACGGGCTCGACTCGATCATGGTGGCGGCGTGCGGAACGGCTGACGGTGGGCAGTTGACATTGGCCATGTATTCGGCTGCGGGTGGTCCGGCACTTGCCCACGAACTGCTCCACTGGGTGCAGCGACTGGCTGACGAACTGGGTCGTTTCTGGGACGACCAGGCGCGGCTCGAGCGCAACCTGCGCCTGTGCCGTTACCGCGACGCGCACCGCACGATCCAGCGTGCCCTGCTCGGCCATCCCGAGCCCGCCGCCATCTACCTGGCGCTGGCCGACGCCATGGTGCAGGAGGCCACGGCGATTGCGGCCATCGTCTACGTGCCCGAAGGCGAGACGTTGCAGCGGGTGGTCGGTATCGGTCCGATCGCCGATGCGATCGCGGGATTGCCCGAGCCACCGACGCATACGGATGGCTCGCCGGTCCCCGCGCCCACGCAGGCGTGCATGGAGGGCTCGCCGGTAGTGCGCTTGCGGCCTTCCGTGCAGGCCGATCTGTCGCCTGCCTGGCACGGCGAATCGCCGCTGGACATGGCCGCGATCGGTTGCTGGCCGATTTTCTCGGACTTGGCCGGTGAGCCGACGACGGACCATCGTGTCGAGGCCGTGCTGTTGGTGGTCGCCGCCAAGGTCGATGCGTTCGATGCCGATATGCGCCGGTTGCTGGATGAAATGTCCGACACTGTGGGGTTGGCGTTGCGCCACCATCACCACCACCAGGCGCTGTCCCGGGAACAGGAGCGCCAGACTTATCTTGCGCTGCACGACGCGCTGACCGATCTGCCCAATCGTCGCGCGCTGGACTACCACCTCGAGCGTGCGCTCGCCCGGGCGGCGCGCTATCAACGTCTGGTCGCGGTCGGCATGCTCGACCTGGACGATCTCAAGCCGATCAATGATCGCTATGGCCATGCCGCAGGCGACCGCGTGCTGGTGGAGGTGGCGCGACGCTTGCGCGATTCGCTGCGCTCCGAGGACTCCGTGGCGCGTGTCGGCGGCGACGAGTTCGTGTTGGTGTTCGAGGACCTGGCGGGCGAGGACGATCTGGCCGGCCTGCTGGAGAGACTGTGGCAGTCGTTGCAGCAGCCGATCGCGTTCGGCGAGTCGAACATCGAGGTCACCGTCAGCCTGGGTATCGCGCTGTACCCGAGCCACGCCCAGGCCAGTGGTGAGCAATTGCTGCGGCTTGCCGACCAGGCGATGTATCACGTCAAGTCGCACAAACGGCAGGGGTTGAACTGGTGGGGCCTGGCGCGCCCTGAGGGCGATGCCGAGCTGGTGTCGCTGGACGAGGCCGACGTGGCCGCACCGCACGGCGAGCAGGCAGCCGCCTGGCTGCGCCCGTGCATCGACGCATGGCAGCGGCAGTTGCCGGTGGTGGTGGAGCAGTTCGGCGACGCAATGCAGGCGCATGCCGGTATTCGGGCTCTGCTCGACAGCTTCCCGCCGTACGCGCCGGATGCGTTCAAGGCACGTTTGTCACGCCAGTTGCACACCTTGATGTATCCCGACCTCGACCTGGAGACGCAGCGCCTCGGAGCGATCAGGGCCGGCGTTTGCCAGGCCGCCTGTGGGCTGGAGGAAGCATGGCTGGTGGAGGCGATCGAGCAATTGCGCGGGATCCTCGCCGGCACGCTGGCATCCAGTACGCGTGAGCGTCGCAATGCCCTGGCGGTCATGTTGCAGCGGCTGGGACTGGAACAGCAATGGCAACTGCGGAGCATGCGTGATCTGCAGCGCCGCCGCGGCGCGACCCTGGCCAGGATCCATGCCGCTGCCTGGTCGGCGCATGGCTGCCTGGAGCTGCTCGAGGACGTGGTCGGAGTGCTGGCGGCACACGAGGAGATTGTCTTCTGCGCCACGGTGCGGCCTGACGCCTCCGGCGAGATGGTCCATGAGCTGGTGGCGGGTCCGGTGCCGGCCGAGTATCTGCGGATCACCGATCGTGGCCTGGTGCCACCGCTGCGGGTCGATCGCGGGAACACGCCGGGAGAGGAGCCGATCACGCGGGCATGGCGGTCGGGAGGCATCGAGCGCTGTGCCCACTACGGCAGTGACCCGGCCATGGCTTTGTGGCGCGACACGGCCACACGCCATGGCGTTGTTTCGCACGTGGCGATCGCCCTGTGTCTGCTGCCGCGCAAGCCGGTGGCGATGCTCGTGCTGTACAGCCCGTATGCCGGGGGATTTGGCAGCGAGAACCAGCAGGCATTCATCGCACAGATCAAGGCCGTGCTGGAACATGCCCTGGTGCGCCTGGCGCCCCGGCGCCGGTTGGCCGCGATGTTGCCGGCCTTCGTGCGGCAGCGTTGGCGCACCCTTCTTGCCGGCGGAGCGCTGCGTATGCATTACCAGCCGATGATCCGGCTGGCCGACCGGCAGGTTGCCGGGTTCGAGGCGTTGGCGCGCTTGCGCGATGATCTGGGCGGCGTACTGTTGCCCTCCAGTTTTCTGCCGGCGCTTGGGGCAGCCGGACTGATGCGCTTGTTTCGCGATGGCGTGATCCAGGCGGTTGCCTGCCGGCAATCGCTGGCACGCACCGGCGTGGTACTGGGCATGTCAGTCAATGTGCCGGTGGCGGCGCTGCGTGATGCGCGCTATGCGAGGACAGTGGAGACGGTGCTGCAGGCAAGCGGGTGTCCGGTCGGATCGCTGCGTTTCGAAGCGCTGGAACCGATCAGTGGCATCAGCAGTTGGGCATTGCTGGCCGAAACCGGCGTGCAATCGCTCCGGTCGATCCAGTGGCAATCGTTCGAGGATGACATGGCGGTCAGTCGCAGCCTGGTGGCGCGCCTGTGCCAGTCGCCGTTCGACCGCATCAAGATCGACCAGGCCATCATCGCCCAGGCCAGGCGCGACCCTCTGGGTACGCTGCGTCTGCTGCGCCAGCTGATCCGGGTCGGACACGATTTGTCGATGGAGGTCGTGGTCGAGGGGCTGGAGTCGCCCGGCATGATCGAGGCCGCCTCGATCCTCGGCGCGGACTTCGGCCAGGGGTTTGCGCTGGCCCGTCCGATGCCGCCGCAGGAATTGCCGGATTGGCTGGCCGGCTACGGCGCCGGTGCCCAAGACGCGTTTCCGCGTCGTGCGCTTGGTGCACTGGCCGCTGCGCTGCGCTGGGACGAGCGCTTCTTCGATCTGTCCGACGAAACCGCTTCCCGCGACCGCCATCTTCAGTCCGGTTGCGGTGCGTCGGACTACCTGCGCCATGCGGATCACATCCCGGCCAGCTTGCGCACGAGCCACGACGCGATGTTCGACGCCGCGGAGCGCGGTGGACCGTTCGATCCCGACTATGGCCGGCAGCGTGACCTGTTTTTCTCCCTGCTGGTCGAGCAGGCGCTGGTCGAGGAACAACGCCAGGAGCGTGGGCCGGGTGCCGCATGAAGCACGGATCGGCATTGCGTTGGGTCCTCGAAACGGTCGTTGACGGTGGACCGACGGGAATTCCGGTAGGCTGTTTGCCCATGGAGGCCGGATCCGGACAGGGCCGGTGCGTCGCGAATGGCTGCCGCTTCGGGCGTGGTGCGGTGGGGTGCCAGCAGATTCCACGGTTGGTGAGAAGAGGCTGAAGAAGGCGATGTTGAGTCGACGTCAGGCCCCGAGTGAGCTGCGCGAGCGCTTCTATCGAAGCGTGGCGGAGACCTTGAGCTTGCTGCGTACCGCGCCCGGCGACAATCGCAGGCAGACCTTGCGTGAAGTCTGCCAGATCCTGGCAGCCACCATGGATCTGCCGCTGGTGTGGATAGGGCGGCGCGAACCGGATGCGACGGAAGTGACCGTGCTGGCTGCCGCAGGATTCGCGGAAGAGTATGCGTCGACGCTGCAATTGAGCAACGACCAGCGCAAGCCGGAAGGGTGCGGGCCGGTAGGCATCGTGCTGCGCCAGGAATGCGCCCAAGTGATGCCGGTGGATGCGGCGGAGTTCGCGCCGTGGCGCGATGCCGCCCGCCGGCATGGGCTTGGTGCCTGCATCGTGGCCGCCTCGAGAACGCACGACGCGGGCCAACTGGTGCTGGCGACGTACTCGCGCGAGCGCGGCCCGGCGTTGGGGGAGGAGTTGCTGGACTGGGCGCAGCGCCTGGCGGACGAGCTGAGCCGGTTCTGGGATCATCAAGTGTTGCTGGAGCGCAGCAATCGGATGAGCCGCTACCGTGATGCGCAGCGCACGATTCAACGCGCGCTGCTCGAACAGCCGGACCCGGAGGCGGTTTACCATACCCTCGCCGGTGCGTTGGCGCAGACCGCCGGGGCGGCGGCGGCGGACGTGTTTGCTGCCGACGGCGCCCACGGCATGCTGCGCCGGGTGGCGCTGGTCGGGCCCATTGCCCGCGTCATGCTTGGCCTGCCATTGCCGCCACGTCACGCGGACGGCCCGGTGATCCTGCTGCCGACGCAGGTGTTCATGCAGGGCAAGCCCGTGGTGCGGCGCCGCCCGGGCAATGCCGTGGATGGCCCAAACCACTGGCGCCGGGAGTTGCAGCAACATGCCGGTGCCATAGGGTGCTGGCCGCTATTTGCCTCGCCGGCCGGTGCGGCCGACGAACCGCGGGTACCGGCCGGGGTGTTCGTCGTGGTGAGTACCGAAGTGGACGCCTTCGATGACGAGTTGTGCCGCCTGCTGGACGAAATTGCCGACGCCGCCGGCCTGGCGCTGCGGCAGCACGCACAGCGCCACGCCTTGCTGCAGGAGCAGAAACGGCAGGCCTGGCTTGCCATGCACGATGACCTTACCGAATTGCCCAATCGCCGGGCACTGGATCGTTTTCTCGACACCGCGCTGGTCCGTGCGCAGCGTGGCGGGCACCGCCTTGCGGTGGGTCTGCTCGACCTCGACGACCTGAAACCGATCAATGACCACCATGGCCATGCCGTGGGTGACCGCATCCTGGTCGAGGTGGCGGATCGGCTGCGACAGGTGCTGCGTGGCAGCGACTACGTGGCTCGACTGGGCGGCGACGAATTCGTGCTAGTTTTCGACGACCTGGAGCACGAGGCGGACCTCGACGATCTGCTGGAGCGGGTCGGCGCATCGCTGCAACTGCCGATGAGTATCGACGGCAAGGTATTTTCGATCAACGCCAGCCTGGGCATCGCGCTGTACTCGAGCGACGCGCACACCAGTGGCGAGCAGTTGCTGCGCCGGGCGGACCAGGCGATGTACCAGGTGAAGGCGCGCAAGCTGCATCGTGCGCGCTGGTGGGCGATGGCACTGCCCGATGGCGCACTCGAGGCGACGGTGGGGTCGGACACCGAGGTGGCTCCCTACGGCGAGCAGGCTGGGGCCATGCTGGCGGCTTGCCGGGAAACATGGCTGCCCCGGTTGTCGACTGTGGTGGAGGGTTTTTGCGCCGCCCTGCGCAAGCATGAAGGTATCGGCAGGCTGCTGAGCCTGCTGCCGGAGGGCGAGACCCGGGTGCTCAAGGAGCATATGTTACAGCACCTGCAGGTGCTGGCCAGAGCGGATCTCGACCAGGCGAGCCACCGTGCACGGGCCACCCGCAGCGGCCGGTTCCACGCCGCCTGCGGTCTGGAGGAGGTCTGGCTGCTGGAGGCGATCGAACAGTTGAGCGACCGGCTTGTCGTTGCCCTGGGCCAGGCGCACCGCCGTGCACTGGAGGTGGTGCTGCAGCGACTCGGTGCCGAACGGCAATGGCAACTGGAAAGCATGCGCGAGCTGCAGCGCCTGCGGGTGGCGCTGCTGGCTCGGCTCAATGCACTGGCGTGGTCGGCCGATGGCTATCTGGAGCTGATCCAGGGCGTAGCTGACATTCTGGGATCGCACCAGGAGATCAGCGCGTGTTCCGTGGGGCGTCCCGACCCATCGGGGCAACTGACCTACGAAGCGGTGGCGGGTGACGCGTTTGCGCGATACCTGCGGGCACTGACCACGGGCCGGGCGTTGCCGATCCGCGTGAATGCGGATCATCCGGAAGGCGGTGGCCCCAGTGGGCGCGCCTGGCGCACGGCGACGATCCAGCGTTGCGCGCACCATGGGAGTGATCCGGCCATGGTCGGCTGGCGTGATATCGCGTTGCGCCTTGGCGCGATATCAAGCGTGGCCATCCCGCTGTGTCCGTCACCATCGAACCCGGCGGCGGTGCTTTCGCTGTACAGCCCGTACGTTGGCGGCTTCCAGAGTGAAGACCAGCAGGCATTCGTGGAACAGATCAAGTCGGTGCTCGATCTGGCGCTTGCGCGCCTGGCGCCGCCGCGCCAGGGCGCCGATGTGCTGCCGTTCTTCGTGCGCGAACGCTGGCGTGCGATGGTGGCGACCAAGGCGTTGGAGATGCATTACCAGCCGCTGATCCGCTTGGCGGGCCACCAGACCGCCGAGTTCGAAGCGCTGGCACGCCTGCGCGAGGAGAACGGTGAATTGCTGGCCCCGGCCCGTTTTCTTCCCGCGTTGGGCGGCGATGATCTGATCGCGCTGTTCCGCCAGGCTTTGGCCCAGGCTGCCGCGTGCCGCCAAGCGCTGCGGCGCGACGGCTACATCGTGCAAATGTCGGTGAACGTGCCGGCGGCGGCGCTGGAGGATCCACGCTATGCCGAGGCGGCCGCCGCGGTCATCGCCGACAGCGGTTGCCCCGCGCAGGCTTTGTTGCTGGAGATACTGGAATCCGCACTGGGCGCGGAGCAGGGCGCCGTGCGTGAAGATTCCGGCATGCAATCGCTCAAGGCGCTCGGCCTGCGTCTGGTCGAGGACGACCTGGGGGCGGGCTACAGTTCCCTCGTGCGCCTGCGCCAGTGGCCGTTCGACCGCATCAAGATCGACCGGGCGATCGTACTCCAGGTCCGCGAGGACCCGCTGGGCACCTTGCGCTTCATGCGTCAGCTGATCCGGATCGGGCATGAGCTGCGGCTGGAAGTCGTGGTCGAGGGCCTGGAATCGCCGGGCCTGATCGAGGCAGCCACGATCCTGGGGGCGGACTTTGGCCAGGGCTTTGCGCTGGCACGACCGATGCCGCTCCACGCCGTGCAGCCTTGGCTGGCGCAACACAAGTACGATGGCGGGCGCAGCGTGCCGCGAACCGCGTTGGGTGCGCTTGCCGGCGAACTGCGTTGGGAAGAGCAGTTCATTGCGTTGCCGGCCGAGCCGGCGTTCTGGAAGAGGCACGCGGGGGAGAGTTGCGACCCCGGCCAATACCTGCGGGGGGCAGAACGCCACATCGCACTGAATTCCGCGCACGAGGCGATGCACGCAGCCGCCTCGGCCGGCCCGTCCGATCCGGCCTACCATCGTCAACGCGAGGCATTTCTCGTACTGCTGGCCCAGCGCGTACTTGACGAGGAGTGCCTCTGAGCCATCGTTGCAAGCTGGTTTTCAGGCAATACGAGCGACAAAGGGTTGCGACACCTGCCGTGTAAAGGCA
>JACDJC010002134.1_pt1 | contig 16074 bp, 16 predicted proteins | sample 7454191 | NCBI WGS metagenome assembly JACDJC01 (sample SAMN14253291, study PRJNA609438) | sludge metagenome | isolation source: sludge after 25d culture with pyrite and EDTA | collected 2018-12-20 | reverse complement strand
TTCCCTACCCTGCATCGGTCTGGGAAGAAAGCCGAAAAGATGCCCGCCACGTCTGCTGCGCTCAAGGTAGCTCCCCGCTCCCCTGTCGCGAAACGCTTCGGCTATCCCTATCAATCGTCGCCAGTCCGCTTCGCTGTCGGCGTCCAGCACAAAAAAGCGGCCTTTGCTTTCCTTGTCCAGAATGTACGTGCCGAGTGTAATGCTTCCCCGCAGGTGGTCGAAAAGAAGCCCTGTATGCAGAGGCTCGTGTATTGTCACATATTGCCCGCTGTCCAACTGGCGTGGGTACATATCCCAGCGTTGGATAAACTGCCTGGCCAGCACCTCGACAAACGGTGAAAGTTCAAGGTCGGAAGGTTCCCGCTCTTTGAGGCTCATTCTGTATCCAACATACCGAACAACCAGCCCGTGCGCTGGTGTGTGAGTATTTAAATTCAATTACAAGGCTTGAAATGCTAACCACTATTTTCACTTCTTTAGCACTTCTTTAACCGTTTCTGATATCGGTGTATCTTTCGGCAAACCTCTTAGAGTAGCTTCGTGCTCGTCAATCCGCTTCACAGCTTCTTCATGCCGTTCTTTCACACCAGCCTGTTCCATGGCTACTTTAACCGTTTCAGATATCGGTGTATCTTTCGGCAAACCTCTTAGAGTAGCTTCGTGCTCGTCTTGACGCTTCATTAACTGATCTAAATCTTCCGCCATTCAAATCACCTCCCCTTTTTTAATCTGTTTTAGTTTACAACCTCAAGTCAACATTTGATCAGAGAGTCGCCAGAGAGGCGGTGGATTCACCCATTGCAGATATGTTGTTTTCGGTGCACAAAATTTTCGCCGTTAGATTGCGCCAATTGTCGAACTCCTCAGAGCAAAGTGCGTTGGTCGAATAGATTTACAAATTGAAGCGCCATAGGCGCTTCTCTATTCTCTTAGCCCCCGTCACAGATGGTTCGTAAGATGTCGCGGGCGAAAGCCGTCGGGTACGAATAACCCGACCACCCACGCCAAGCGAGGTCGGCAGTCGCGCAAGCGACTGGCGGGCGAAGCGTAGCGCCGCAGCGGGCGACCACTGTCCGTTAGGACTGGGGAGCACGCCAGGGCACCGGGCGTGATTTTTCAAGCGAAGCGCAGAAAAAGAAACGCACGGCGCGGCGTGGGTGGTCGGGGTCGCTTTCAGCAGCAAAGCGGCGTGAAATCGACCCGACGGCCTGGTCTGTCCGAATGGGGGGTCTGCGGCGAGGTCGCTTTTTGCGTGAAGCAACAAAAACGGATGAGACGCACGGCCTCTCTGAGGCAGACCAGTTCTTCCGACTTGAGGCTGAGTGCTCGATGCGCTCAGGCTCAAGAAAAGGAGTGATAACGACTGCTCTTTGTGTACCGATGAGGTGAATTGGTGCTCGTGAAAGGGTGTCCGGTACAACCGGATAGGCAACAGGGCAACCTACAGGACAACCTATAGCGATTTTTTGAGGACAGTTTATGAACGTGTAGTTTTTCTTTTCAGTTAGCTTCAGGTCAGCTTTGCTGTCATTTCGGTCACTGTCTGAGCGAAATTCTGAGCCTCTTCGGGGAAAACCATAATTGATCTTCGCTCTCTTTTTCCTTCTTCGCCTTTGAAGCTGCTCTCGGTGATTACGAGGTAGCGACTCCCGCCCTGGGATTCCCTTATGTCGAAGAAGTAGGTTTTGGAACCGGCTTTGACCGTCGCGCTGGATTCACTTTGCGTCAAGCTTACCACCTCCTCCCCTTTCTCAATCTTTCTTACTCCTCTCCTTATATCCAACGGATATCTTGACTCGCCCAGAATTTTGAGGCCTGCTGCAAGTTGCTCGGCCTGCTGCGCCAAGTCGTCGATAGTTAAGAATTTAGGACGCTTGAGATCACTTCCCTGTCTTAGTACCTTGTCGTTTGGTATAAGCTCTAACTGCCGCGTCAATGACCTCCCAGGCCGGTAAGGCCTTGCCGGTCTTGCTCCTGTGGTTTGTCTGTATGTTAGATATGGCATTGTAGGCGTCGGTGGTCAACTGTACAGTGAGCCGTATCCTCTTCGGCTCGGGTCGGTTATTACTTTCCTTCTTTTCGCTTTTAGGCATAAATTTTGTGTCATTGTGCAGGTGTGTATTGGCGCTTTGGCACAAGCGCATACTCACCTTATCAGTTCGGATTGATATATGTCAAGTGGTAGGATTGGCGTCCGATTCGTCTGGCTTTGCTATGCTTTGTACAAGATCATTTAGGATCAAGAGCAGCGCGTCTCGTAATTCTTCCCTTTCCTCAGGCACGTCCATACACAGGCCATCATGCTCCTCCAGCACTTGTGTGATGATTTCGCCCAAACGCGCTGACGCTAAAGGGTGATTGGCATCAGGTTTTGCCGGTACAATGGGAACTACGAATTCAGTCGGTACTTCTATTGTCATTTCATTACATGAATTGTGCGACGTTTCAAATCAGAGCTTGACACACATCTTCCCCAGAATCTAAAATTATTTTGCCTTCGGCAAAATCGTTATTTGAAAATTCCTTTCTGAATTGTTGTTCTAGGACTTTCAAAGTAACAACTTAGATCAAACCGACGCCTTGAAGCTATTTTGAGGCGTCTTTCGTTTTTCCTCATATAGCTTCGTGCCGTTCTTTTTTCTCCGGCGGCCTCGACCTTCTGCCTCTTTCGTTCGGATTTCTCCTAGGTCGCGGTGGCTCAATTGTCCACACTCCCCTGCTTTCAGGATCGCTCCTCAAGTCAGGTTCAGATTTATCCGGCGACATCTCTACTTCAGCAAAAGGATTTCAAAGGACTGCATTGCCAATGTATTCAAATAATCATCAAAAAACGCCGAAGTCAAGGAGAAAAACGCACCGTGGTAGCAACCATGGTTGAATGGTGTCGTGGTATCGTGGTGTCATGGTAGCATGGTATCGTGATACCATAGGCACGTTTCTAGTCATTTAATGCCTTAATTGCCTTATCGAGAACGCTGTTTTCACCATTTTCTTTGAAGTCCTCAACAATGAAATTAATGGCGATCCGCGCGATTTCGTTCTCGCTGGTCCTGATTCCCTGGCTTTTGTAGGTATAGATAAGATCGGCAACGGCTTGCTTTTCTCCCAATGTAAAGCGATGGGTGGCGGCTTCTTTACCGAATTCTTTTACTGCTTTGCGCACCAAGCCGATGATGGTATCGTGATACCGTGATACCGTGGTGTCATGGTATCGTGGTGTCGTGGTATCACGGTTGCTTGTTCTTTCCTCGTTTCTTTCTTTCTTGTATGGCTCCTTCCTGGGCGATTTAGTAGGGGAAGATCGGCGAATATTTTTATCCTCTACCAAATCGCTCTTAGCCTCAGGCACAACTGGTAGGGAAGTGTCCGGTACAGGAGAAAAGAAGGCATCAAGACCTTTGGCGGCTGACTTCTGCAAGTTTTCCGCGAGTCCCTTATCGTCAAATGTAAGCGGGTTACGTTTTGCCATTTATTATTTCTTCAACTACTTGAGCGTAGGCTTTTGAGCCTTCGTGTTCGGGTTCAACAAGAATAAGTGGCGACTTGGCATTGGGGGACTCGGCAAAGCGAACTGAGCTCGTGATGAAGGTGTTAAACATCCTTATGCCGGAATCTCTGCTCGCTTTCTGAAGCGCGTCGAATATTTCTTTGCTGTTAATCGTCCTTCGGTCGTACTTGGTGGCCAGAATCCCGAGATAGGTTAGTTCGGGATTGGTGATGGCGCGGACCTTTGACACTGTTTTTGCGAGCATGTCCAGAGCTCTCAAAGCCAGGAACTCCATAGACATCGGGATAAGGATTTCTCTGGCTGCTGTCAGCGCATTGAGGGTCAACATGCCGAGGCTGGGCGGGCAATCCAGAAGCACGTAATCGTAATCGTCGATGACCTCCTCCAGTTTGCTTTTCAATATCTGTTCGGCCGCGAGTAATTGCTTCAGTTCGATCTCGGCTCCGGCAAGGTCGATATTGGAGGGGGCAAGGTCAAAGCCGTGGGAACTCCTTATGATGACATCCCTGAATCCAGCCTCGTCGTTCATAAGAACTGTGTAAACAGTCTTATTGAGCGAGTCCGTGGAGATTCCGAGACTGACGGCGCAACCTCCTTGGGGATCAAGGTCAATGACGAGAATTTTTTTGTTTTTCCTGCCGAGGCCTGCGGCAAGATTGAGTGTCGTTGTTGTCTTGGCAACGCCACCTTTTTGATTGGCTATGGCGATAACTCGTGTACCGGTGCCAACCTTGCCAACCTGATTTTCGATAGCATCACGGGGGATCCGGTACTGTTTGCCAATCTGGGAGGAGGGGAGTTTGCCGCCTTTTATCCAGCGCAAAATTGTATTAGGATGTACATTCAGCAGCTTGGCTGCCTGTTCTGTTGTTAGATATGTTCCTTTGTCTGGCACGCTTTCTGGTTGTGTCTTCTGATCAGCATACCGTTAAGCAGCTAACCATTGGACACTATCAGTATCTAATGGGGAACAGTGAATTGTCAATAACCATAATCGTCTTGAGGCAGGACAAGCGAAGGCGAAAGCGGCGCAAGCCCGCAAAGCGTGGGCGAAGACTTGGCCACCAGGCGCTAGCGGAAGCCGGTCGTGAGGAGGTGTGGGAACGCCTTGATCAAACGAAGTGAAGTGAGAGAAGTGGACACTGAACGCCGAAGCGACGGGCGAGAGCGAAAAAGCGCCGGTAAGGTGGCGATGGCGAGCCAAGAGGAGCGTGGCAAGCGCGTAGCCGGAGCGGGGGACTACTTTAGACTTCAGGTGGACTTGGTAAGTTTCGCACTTACTACTCCCTTACGGGCGGTTTAACTTCATACACCTACAAGCCCTAATGCCTCATAAAAATAATCGGTATATCTTTTTCGTCTTGGGAATAGATATAGGCGCGTTCAAGCATTGTGGGCGTATAAACCATTATTCCATTGGGGTACCTTTGGGTAAGTAGTTTTCCGACAAGATATTCGACTGAAACTATCGTATCGGTTCTGTCCTTAACCATCTCGTCGGTCCAGCCAAACAAGGTATAGAATTTCTTGCCTCTCTCGACAATCCTTTGATAAACGTTCTCTGCTATTGGCAGCTTGTTATTTTTGAAACCATGCCAACCTGAAATTATTTTCATCTCCGGCAATGCATCAGTAAGGAGATCAAATGAAACACCTTCAGGTATGTTCTTGGTAAAGTTCTCGATGTTTTTTTGAAGATCGGAGGGTTTTGCTTTATCGGGTTGCTCCACTGCAATATCAAAAAAGATAGCTCGAGGTTGCTCTACCTGGAAAGTTGTACTCGTGTGATCGGAGACTCTCTTAAGTGTTTCAAGGCCGGTCGTTGTTGTACTACCTATACCGTCTGTTCTAAAACCAAACTTGCCGTCACCTTTTTTGTAAGAGGGGCAAAATAAAGCAAAAAACATCACAGGTTTTCTGCTGGCAAGGAGCTCAGCAATCTTCCTTGTCATTTGTTTTGTGCGCCAACCATAAGTCTCCTCGTTGTGGATATAGTTAAACCAATCAATTACCAAGGGATCACTTGTGACCTGTTTAATGGTCTTCAATTCATCGTAGTATTTTTTACTTATCATAGTCCTTAAAGCGCATGTGTGATTTAAAAGGTAAACCTCTTTTCTTTCTCCACTCCTGATATAGAGTGTCACACGGCTTTACCAGAGACTCGTTTTTGCTAAACCCCAGTTTTTGAGCCAAAACCCAAATGTCTTTACTTTTCCCTTCAATTTCAATAAAAGTATCAAATGGATACTCGTCTACAGTAACTTGAATTCCATTTTTCAACAGATAGTGACGCTTCTTCTCGTAGGACGAAACAGGCGAGAAACTCAATTTTTCAAGTATCTTTTCCATGTTGCTCGCGCCATTGAGATGTACCGTGTGTTCGATTTCTCTTTTGGCACCATCCTTTGCAGGCAGAGGTCTTTTGTAACTTATCTCAGCACGAAGGTTTTTGGTCTTAGAGTTGAACTCTCCTCGTAATCGCAATCTCGCGTTGTCCTTGGCAAGTATTCCATGCTCGTTGTCATACATTGTGGTGGTTTCATGTACTGATCTGGAAATAATAAAACCAAGGCCAACTAATTTTTTGATGTACTTACTCTTCCCCCCAGTTGGTATTCGGAACTTTAATTCGGTTTCTATCATAGTTTCAATAGTGATAAGAATTCATTGCGTGTCCTCTCGTAAAGTTTAAAGTCTCCTTTGACGGCCGATGTCACATTAGTTGTTTCGGACATTATTCCGCGCATTTTCATGCAGTAGTGTGTTCCTTTAATGATTACGGCTAAACCTTTAGGGTTCAACTTCTTCTGGAAGATATCGACAATTTCCTGAGTAAAGTCCTCCTGATTCATCGGGCGGGTGGCTATTAGCCTTATGATCTTCGTTATTTTTGAGAAACCCAGTTGCCTTCCGTCCTTGGGAATGTAGGCAAATGAAATCTTATACACAATAGGGAGTAAATGGTGCGAGCAAAGAGAAAATGCTGTAATGGGATACTGGACGAGCATGCCTTTGTACGGCTTGTGACCATTATGAGCTGGAAACACTTTGGCTGCATTCTGGTTTAATTCTTCTTCCGCCTCTCCACGAAGAGACTTGGTAAATTCCATAAGAACATTGACCATTCTTTCAGGTGTGTCTTTGTAGTTTGGGTCGGTCAAATCAAGGCCGAGATTTCCGAGCAATCTACCCGCGTCTTCAATTGCTGCCTTTTTATCCATAGGTTTGTTTAATCCCTAAAAAGGGATGTAAAAAAATAGCGAAATTTCCTTCTGGGTTTGCCTCCTTTGTTTTTGCGATTTTTAAATTGTTTGTTATCGACAATAACAGTAATTTCCCGCCAATATGGGGTAGTCTAACATTTTTAAGGATCAGTTCTCAAATAGACTGTCTGATCGACTGCATCAGCCCGAACCAATACCGATCCACAGGGCGCATGTACTAACATCGGATCGTCCTTCCGGCCGTATCTGACGCTCATCCCACAGTCAGGACAGGACCACTTGTGAAGGGTAGACCGTCCCTTCTTCTGGTCTTTGAAAAACTCCCTCCACCAATGTTTGTCAAATTCCTCGCCGAATGGAGCCTCCTCAGGTGGTGTTATACCCCATTCCTTCATCAAAATTCCAAAAGGTGAATCGACGTCAGCTATTTGTGAATGATAGCCTTCGGGTACACAGTGAATGCCCAGTTGCGCCATTTTGTCAGTGAACTCTTTGTTATGAGTCACTCTGGATGTCGGTTTGAAGGGATTCTTGCCGTTAAGTTGTTGCCAGTGGTGGCCGCCTTCATGAACAAGGGTTTCCGACTGTGCCCATTCGCCGTATTTCCAGACCGGTTTTCCTTCATCACCCTTGATGTAATGCTGTTCGTTGAAGGTGATTTTAAAATTGAAACCGTACTCATCTGGCACGAGCCTATAGGCGGCTAGGGTGTTTTTATTTCTTAGGGAGTCAATGGCAATTAAGACTGGAGGGAGTTGTCCGTCAAATTTGGTCAAATCGAAAACTGGATAGAACCTGGCCATTACAACCTCAGCTCGTCTATAGAGCTTGGCAGCCTCCTCCTGGAACTCCCAACCTCGGTTTGCCTCGGTAAACTTCCTGATATCAGGTTGCGGGTCAGGACGTGTAACTAGTCCTCTTTCCGACATGGGATAACTTGATCATACCATGCCAGTAAAAGCCCTGGTGGAAGTCCATAAACCATGACCTATAATGTTTGTCCTAGGTTCAGGGCGCATTTCCAGCTTATCATTCAGCCTCGAAAATACGTCAGATAATGTATCAAGCTGTTGAAAAAGGAATTGCTCTTGAGGGAATAGGTCGGGAAACCAATCTTCGCACCAAAAAACAAGTCCCACCAGGGCCGTGCTTCATCAGTCTTTTCAGATTTTGCCCCGCGGCTATCATCATTCCTTCGATATTTACCTTGTTCAAACCCCTCAAGCGGAAACGTCTTAATCGGTGAAACTCTTTCGCTTCACCAAATAGCGGCTCAACCCAAACGCCCCGTTTGCGCATTGCCTTTCGGTAAGGTTCGGTCTGATGATACACCTTCACCTTGTCAATGTATTCTTGATAAAAGGATCGGAAAATGTGCCGCCCACTTCGACTGGCAGTACATTTTTCTCTCACCGGACAAGCGTTGCACTCATCTGCGTCCGCTCGATAGACAAGCTTCTCTTCACTCTTGCGCCGTGACATGAGCGGCAGTTTGTTGTTCTTCGGGCAGGTGTATAGGTCCTGTTCGACATCATATTGAAACAAGTCTGAAGCATAGAAATCTGTTCGTTTACTCAAATCAGGAATGGGGAGGTAGGCGTGGATTCCGCGTTCTTCCAGGCCGACAATGTTGGGAACCGTGCCATACTTGGCGTCACCGGCGGCGATCTTGGGCTCCAACTGCCAGCGCGAACACACCCAATCGACCAAATCCAGCAAAGGCGTGTTATCCGTAATTGAGGCGGGCGCTACCAATGCCGAGAGAATAATACGCGCTTTGCCACCGTCGACGATGTAATGATCGCGATAACCCAGAACAGTACTACCACCACCTTGAGCACGCATGGGGGCAGCGTCTGGATCGGTCGGGCTGACTTTCTCATCGGTTTTTCTCTTGTAAGATGGTCTGCGCGAGCCTGTCAGCCGTTCGCCATTGTATTTCTCGACCAATCCCGACAACGTGGCCTTTTCATCGTTTTCCCACAGCTTTTCAAGATGTTGGACGGCCTCGTACTGTGTTCTGTCAATCATGCCGCTAATGGCGGCATTAGCATCCACTTTGGTGCTGTCAAAGTACAATTCCTCGCCCCAGACCAATCCCGCCTCCACGCATAATCCCACGATGTGCTCAAAGAACTTCTGGAAGACTTCCATGCCATAACGTTCTCTGATTTTGCTCAGGCTGCTGTGGTCAGGCACAATTTCATCCAGGTCATAGCCGATAAACCAGCGGTGGGCCAGGTTCAGACTGACCGTCTCCATCAGCAGTCGCTCCGAGCGGATACCTTCGAAGAAGGCGATGAGCTGAAGTTTGAAGAAGACCACGGGATCGACAGATGGACGCCCGAAATCCGCATAGAGATGACGAACCAGATCGCGGACAAAACTGAGGTCGATACATCGTTCCACCTGGCGGTAGAAATTGTCTGCGGGGACCAGGTCTTCCAGGGAAAAGGACGTGTAGGTTTTGAGGTTCCTGCTCTTGAAGCCCATCATGAGACACCTCGCGCGTTGATGAGGCGGGCTAGAGGTTCAGGCGTTTTGACACGGCCTGGAGTTCATCATCGGTGATGCCCAGATATCGCTTGGTATAAGCAATGGTTTCGTGATTGAGCTTATGCATGATGAGTGCCAGGTCCACGCCTTGCATCCGCGCATGGTAGCCCCAGGTTTTTCGCAGACTATGGGTGCCGAAGTTGCCGCGCAAGCCCACTTGCTGACAGATGGTGGTGATGACTTTCCAGGCCTGGCCACGCCGGATCGGTTGCAGAAAACTGTTGGCCTGGCTGTTAAAGAAGACGAAGTGTTTGTAATCGCCTACGACGGCCGGATATGCCTTAAGGTACTCTTCTAAGTTTTGCCGGATGCTATCATTGACCACCACCTCCTGTCGTTTGCCGCGCTTCTGTTCCTTGATCCAAAAACGTTGCCGGATTCGTTGACGGTCATCCAGTAAATGCTCTACGCGCAGCTCCAGCAGGTCGGAAATGCGTAAAGCTGTGTTGATCCCCACTACGAACAGCAACAGATCGCGGAAACGTTTCTGTCCCCGCAGCAGGTTTTTGATTTGGGCGATCTTTTTCCGGTCGCGAATCGGTTCCACAAAATTCATAAAATCAGGTGAACACAAGCTCTGCCAGAGTAGAATATGTTCACTAAAAACACAGTAGCAAACAGGTACATAAAAAACAAGAGCCGATTTGACGGCCCTTTTGTATCCTAAGTGAACACAATAGGTATTATGTTTACCTTGGGTTCTCTATTTCAACGACTAGGGTTTCGATGCGCTTGATTAACCCGCGCACGTTGCCTAAACAGCATGAGCCTTGGGGATTGCGCAAATCACAAGCACATTGCCCAGCGTTTATGCCTGTGTTGATGTCGTCTACAATTTCTATGCGCGACTCCAACGAGGCGGCGCGAACATGTCCCACTGTATGCCGAAAGCAGTAGCAGGCAAATACATCATCGCTATCCGGTTCTTTTTGATAGACACGCTCTCGGACCTGTTCAACAGTAAATGTCTGCTCACCATCGAGCGAGAAATACACAACAGGGCAAGTCCGCGTTTTACAAAAAAAGTATTCAACTCCCTGCACTTCGCGCAAACTCACTGACAAAAGGGCCTTGACCGTTTGCCCCTGGACAGGCTTACCCCTCATACCACAGTCAGGGCAAGCATTCGTGGCGCGGGATGGGCGCTGGAAATTCTGCGCGGACAATTCACAAACGGCAATTCCTGCTTCGGGTGGACAACAACAAGAGTCAGTCATTAAAAACTTTCCCTCCTAAACAGGGACCTGTCTGGGATCGCATCGAGTCTTGAATCTATAGTAAAAAGAGCAAGCTTAGGTACTATACAGGTTTTTGTAACATTTTCTATTGCGCGTCTAGTCTTGTCCGCCATTGCACAAAATTTCCCCGCAAATTGTGAAAAGTCAGACTTTTTCAACAGGCTGGTATATTGTGCGACTCATCCATTAGCTCTTCAAACATACTTTTGCTGTGCCCCAGTACCCAAAACTGATAAACTCGGGTCATGTTCGGATATTTCAAGAAGAAGCCTGAGGTAAAAGGAAAGATTGGGTACTTTGGACTCCAGGATTGGTGGCTTTCTGCTTTTACCCAACAAGAAAGATCCCATATTGAAGAAGTCTTTCATCCATTAGGTTCGAACCCCGACGCTAAACCTCTGACAGAAGGCGAAATCTCGTGGAGTTCCGGAACAGCTCCTGGATTACTTCATGCACTGGCTGGTTGGTTTAACAATCCTAGAGACAGAGAGGTTGCTAAAAAGATAATTGCGAAGGCTTACGAATTGGCCATTCAAGGCGATGATGTCTTAGACCATCACTTCACATTGCAGCAAATTATTCAGATCTATTATCGTGAACGGGAAACCAGTACTGAAGCACTAGATACGGCTATTAAAGCATGTAGAGAACAAATTGCACTTGCTCCAAAAGCAGCTAAAGCATTTCTCAAAGAATTTCCACAGCAGCCACTTCCAAGCCATGTAGGTTACTCTCAACTGAGGATCATTTGGGAAAAACAAGGTAAGTATGATGAGGCCATAGAACTCTGTGAACTGGCGAAACACCAAGGGTGGAATGGTAACTGGAGCAAACAAATAGAGACACTCATCAAGAAGAAGAGTAGAATGCGATAGAGTTAACTGTTTTATTGCAATGCAAAAATTAACGTTTGTTTCTCCAAAACCATCGCCTAGCCTCCATCCCTTTCGGAGTTAAGGTAACACCTCTCTGTGCTATCATGGTTTTTGGGCTTCCAAGCTCGCGGGTTGCCTCTACGATTTTCCCAGAGGCAGTAAAGTACTGAACCCGAAGAGTGAAGAAGCACTCGTCAATCTCGAACCTTTGTTGAAATTGAGCCATTTCATCTTGGTCAATTTCAAACACAAGCCCCCTATCATCACCACTGCGAAGATAAGACTGTCCATCTATAACGTAATTCACCTGCCTTTTCTGGTCGATTCTGTCCCCATACTTCATAAGAATTTTGTTAATCTGGAGAGGCTTGTCACTCATGTTCACTAATCTTGCACTATATCCGAATGCAGAGGGTGATTTCCTCTGGAGTGTTTCAACATTGATATCGTCAGCAAGTGGCTCCTGACCCATCAATGAAGTGTAAGTGGTCTTTCCAATGATCCTGCTTGACTGAATGAGTTCATCGAGAATTTGTAGACGAGGTTCGTAATCAAACGTCTGGTAACGTCTAGCAATGTAAAGACTATAAACGGATATTACAATTGCGGTTCCGGAGAGAATGGTGCTTATCCAGTCACTAGCTGACATGGTTCTATATCAATCCCGGAAGTACTCGGATTGAGGTTGATTTAATCGGATTTCCAACTTCTCATACTCCCCCAAATGTACTCGCATTAAGCTCTTCCACAGCTTCCCATGATTGGGCACAAAGAAATGTAGAAGTTCGTGGACAATCACATAATCACTGAGGTCGTCGTCCAAGTCGAGTAATTCCGTGTTGAAATTCAAGTTTCCATTGGTCGAGCAGGATGCCCACTTGTTGCTCATCGGCCGCACGGCTATGGAGTTGACCTGAATATCGAGCCTCTCAGCCCACTCCTGAACCCGAATTTTAAATTCGTCTTTTGTCCGCGCCATGATCAATTTTCTCTAGCCTGCATCATCAGGGTTAGAAGATTATCTACAGTCTCGGCCACTTTTTCTTCATCATCATCTTGGGCGTAGAGAGCTAAGGTGATTTTCTGGCGGACCTCCCGCAATTGTTTCTCGCTTCTATACCAATTAGGATGACTGACAAAGACAGCCCGGATTTTTTGGCTCACGGCTTCAGGTTCCTCAATGTCAACATCTTTCAGGGTCGAGTAAACAAAGTAAGTCAGGCCATCCATCCCTTTGCTGGCCTGCTTTTTCTTTCGGTCTTCATTTTTCTTTATTTCGTTAGTAAGTTCATTTAATGCTTCGGCTGTGCTTGCCTGGCGGCTCTCAAAGTTCTCCTGTACTTGTCTGGCTCGTTCAGCCATGCTGATGAGGTAAGGATCGTTGCTGGCTTCCTCGGCAAGCTTCTCGATGCTCTTTATCAGATTGATGACTTTGGTAGTCTCCCCGCCCTGCATCTTCTCAATAAGATCGATGGTATCTTTGTTGATTTCAACCAGGTCGGTTACAGAAGTCAGTTTTTCCGTGTCGATATGTTGCTGCACCAGCGCGTTCGTTTTGCGTAGGAACTCGCGATCCGTTTGAACACGTTTTGTGTACGCCTTGCGAACGATAACATAGATGCCTGAAAGCGTGGCGTAATCGTTCAGATAGGGACGCAGGAATTTGTCCGGCGAGATGATCTCATAGAGCATCTCGATCTCCTTGTACTCCTTGAAAAATGCCTTGCGCCGTTCCTTGTCGCGAAAGTGCTCGATCAGGCTATCTACATCGCGATCATCAAAGTTGTGCGCGATAAGCTTCAAGTATGCCGGAGCCTTCTGCTCCATTTTGGTTTTAAATAGTGCCTTCAACAGCGCCAAGTCTTTGATGATGGCGTTCACTTCGTCGCTGTCGAAGGAGAGGGCTTTCTCCAGCTTGTCGAAGATACCGACAAAATCAAGCACAAAGCCATGTGGCTTGACCATCTCCTGCGCTTCGTTCTCATACGGCCGGTTGACCCTGGCAATCGCCTGAAGCAGGGTATGGTCGCGCATCGGTTTGTCGAGGTACATAGCGTATAGGATAGGCGCGTCAAATCCGGTCAGCAGCTTTTCGGTGACGATCAGAATTTTTGGAAACTCGCCGAACTTGCCGAAGGCGCGGCGAATATCTTTCTCCTTTCGCTCATCAATGTGGAACTCCTTGAGCAAGGTTGAATCGTTGTTGTTGGGGGTATAGACAACCTGTGAGTATTCGGGCGGCAAATGCTGATCGAGGGCTTTCTTGTAAAGGGCGCAGGCCTCCCTATCTACAGCTACAAGAAATGCCTTGTATCCCAGTGGCTCGATGTTCTCCCTGTAGTGTTCGGCCACGTATTTGGCGACTTTCTGTATCCGTTCCTTGCCCTTCAAGAAGTTCTTGAGGTTTACAGCCCGATCGAGGATTTTGTTGAGTTCCTCGATGTCGGCGATGCCCTCGGTTTCCGCCAGCGCGAAAAACTCCTTGTCCATCGTCTCCGATGGGACGCGCAACTCATTGGGTGCCAGACCATAATACAGAGGCAAAGTTGTTCCGTCTTCGATGCTTTCGCGGATGGAATACTTGTGCAGATAACCATGCGGAGCGTCGTCTATGCCGAAGGTTTTAAAGGTTCCCTGACCGTGCGCTGTCTTATCGATGGGTGTGCCGGTGAAGCCTATGTAAGTGGCATTGGGTAAGGCGGCCATGAGGAAATTGCCCAGGTCGCCGCCGGTAGTACGGTGGGCTTCGTCCACCAGTACATAGATATTTCGACGCTTATTGAGGTCAGCCGGCATGTCGCGGAATTTGTGAATGGTCGAGACGATAAGCCCCCGATGGTCGCTCCTGAGCAATTGATTGAGACGAGGAATGCTGTGGGCTAGCTCGACATTCTCCATCCCCAGTGAATCCAGGTTCTTAACCAGTTGGTCCTGTAATTCCCTGCGGTCAATGAGCAGGAGAATTGTTGGCTTATCGGACTCCGGCGCTTTGAAAAGCAACTCGGCGACCTTGAGCATCGTGAAGGTCTTGCCGCTGCCCTGAGTGTGCCAGACCAGGCCGCGGCTCTTGGCCGGATCAAGCGCCCTCGAAAAAGCCCTACCTATGGCTTCGGTCTGGTGCTGCTGGAGGATGTACTTCTGAAGCTCCTCCTCTTTCTCGGCGAAGATAATGTAGTCGCGCAAAAAGGAGAGAATTTGCGGGATGGCAAAGAAGCTCTTAACCTTTGCCTCCAGTTGTCCTACCTGCTCCGATTTCCAATGGAAGATGTTGCGCTTGACTGTGTTCCACGTCACGCCATAGTCAAAGCCCAGAGCGTCGGTGGCAATGAAGGTCATCTCGGGGACGAAGTATTCAGGTGTTTCCGTATGGTAGCGACGTATCTGGTCGATACCGAGGGCGATACCCTCGTCTTTACTGGCATTTTTGCACTCGACAACGGCGACGGGGATGCCGTTTATCAGGAAGACCACATCCTCGCGGTTCCCGTAGCGGCCGTTGTGCCAGTAGAACTCTTCGGTGACTTCGTAGACGTTGCGCTCCGGCTGATCGTAATTAATAAGAATCAGGTCGCGCTCGCGGTTCTCTTCGGCGTAGAAGAACTTACCTTTATTGCGTAGATAGTCCAGAAATTCACGATTGCCGTGAATATCGTTGTGGAGTCTTCGCAGTTGCCCTACTAATGCGCCTTCAGCCTCGCCGTAGAGGGCGTTGAACTCTTTGACCTTCTCATACAAAAGCGCGTTGAAGTAAAGGGATTCGGGCTTTTTGGCGGCATTCAAGCCACGCCGATTTTCCGCTTCGGGGCGCGGCACGAACGTCCAACCGATCTCCTGTGCATACTGGAGGATGCGGGCTTGTACTGTTTTGTGTTCTCCTGGTTTCGGCATAGTTACTTTCTAATTAAGAACCGGCACTTCTATGTCGGTCACTCGAATCTGACCTGTCATCAGTTGATGTAACAACCCTCGAAATAGTTCTTCAAGTAATTTGAGCTTCTGTTGAGTAACGGCGACTTTAGAATCAAGAGAGCCTAAGTAGGAAGCGATTTCTTCCTGTTCCTCTAAGGGGGGGCGGATGAGCTTAGTAGATCCTAACTGGTTCCGGTTAATTTTTGGGATACCTGTTCGATCTTGGTGAGAAACGGCTTGCTCTTTAAATACATCGGACAATAGCAATTGAAAAAGGAAGCCTTTATTAAAAGCTCCGTCTTGGGGTCTTAGTGGATACATGTCTGCACTACAAGTGCCTTCAAAGTCTGGTAAGGCAACCTTATTTAGATAGGGACGGATTTTAGAATAAAGAATATCTTCGGCCGTAAAGTAGTAATTACCACTCTTAATTCCTAGGGCATTATTAGTGTTTAGATCAACCAATCGGCCAGTATCACGCTCAATATTCTCAGAGCCAACATGAATCATGCTGGCGAAAGGTTCTTCTGTTGGATCAACTTGCCCACTCTTGATGTCAACACAATCCGAAAAGGAAACAATCTTCCATCTTTCCGGCATAGGTCCAATCTCTGTCTCCTTTTGCTTCTCGCCGCGTAGCCCTTCGGTGAATAGCTTACGCATCAGCGCGGCTTTGAGTTCGCGGGTCAGGGCAATCAGCCGCTCCTGTTGCTCGACGGCGGCTTGTACAGTAGAGAGGACATGGGCAATGCGGTATTGTT
>JACDJC010002129.1_pt1 | contig 16103 bp, 13 predicted proteins | sample 7454191 | NCBI WGS metagenome assembly JACDJC01 (sample SAMN14253291, study PRJNA609438) | sludge metagenome | isolation source: sludge after 25d culture with pyrite and EDTA | collected 2018-12-20 | reverse complement strand
TTTCACCGGCACACCTCCACACCTCTGCTCCACACCTCTGCTCCACACCTCCAGCCCGCACCCTGGCCCCGGGACCGCCGCTCGGCGCGTCAGCCGGCGTGCTCCCAGGTCCACTGCTGCACCGAGATGCGCCCCAGCTCGAAGCCAACCTGGCAGTAGGCCAGGTAGTAGCGCCACATGCGCCGAAACCGATCGTCGAAGCCCATCGTCTCGATCTCGGGCCAGGCGGCCTCGAAGCGCTCCGACCAGTGCTCCAACGTGCGGGCGTAGGACTGACCAAAGTCGAGCACGTCGACCGTGGCCAGCCCGGCGGCGTCGGACAGCTCCGAGATCACTTTGGGGGCGGGCAGGCGGCCGCCCGGGAAGATGTACTCCCGTATGAAGTCGTTGCGACCCCGGTAGGTGTCCCACAGTCCATCGTCGATCGTGATGATCTGGAAGGTCGCCCGTCCACCGGGCTTCAGGCAGCGGGCGACGGTGTCGAACAGCTCGGGCCAGCGGTCCTGCTCGATCGACTCGATCATCTCGATCGAGACGATGGCGTCGTAGCGGCCGGTCGCGTCGGCAAAGTCGCGCAGCTGGAAGTCGCTGGCGTGGCTCCAGCCGCCCTGCGCCGCCCGCTTCTCGGCGTAGTCCAGCTGTTCCTGGGCGATCGTCACGCCGGTGATGCTGGCGCCCACCGTGGTGGCGGCCTCAGCAAAGCCGCCCCAGCCGCAGCCGATCTCCAACACGTTGGCGCCGGCGGTGATGCCGGCCCGGTTGAGCACCCGGTCGTACTTCGCCCGTTGAGCCTCGGCCAGGTCGTCGGTGCCGTCGTAGAAGCCGGACGAATAGGTGACCGAGGGGTCCAGCCACTGCTCGTAGAACCGGTTGCCCAGGTTGTAGTGGTCGGCCATGGCGTCGACGGCACCGCCGCGACGCCGGGGGCGCCGATCCCACACCGACGAACCCACACGCTGCACCTTCGAGCCGAGCGAGCCGGCGTTGGTGCGGTCGATCGACGCAGCGGCCAACCTGAGGAAGGCCGGCAGGTCGTCGGTGTCCCACCAACCGTCGACGTAGCCGGCGCCCAGCCCGGCGGCGCCTTCGGCCACCAGCCGGCGGGCCAAGGTCGGGTCGTGGGCGACCAGCGTGGCCTCCGGCCCGGAAGCCGCGCCGCGGTGGGTGCTGCGGGTGCCATCAGGGGTGGTCAGGTGCAGGGTGCCGGTGCTGACACGCCCGGCAATCGTGCGGGCGAGACCGGCGGCGAGCCAGTCGGAAGTGGTGCTCATCGGGAGCTTCCTTTCGGGATTCGATCGATCGTGCTGTTGGATGAACGGGCGTCGCAGTAGCGGCGGCCGCCGACCGGGCAGCTACTGCCGGCGGTCGTGGGACGCTGCGGCGGTTCGGGCACGCTGCGGTAGGCAACGCCCTTGCGCCAGATGCGCAGCGCCTCGACGTGGATGCCGACGATGGCCTTTTGGGCCACCGCCGGGGTGTGGGCGATGGCGGCGAGGGTGCCCAGCGTGGTGAAGGGCCGGCGCACCCCGGCAAAGGACGCTGTCAGCAACGGGCCGTCATCGTCGCCGTAGACGATGCGGACCGACACCGGGGAACCCTCGTCGGCTGTGGGCGGAACGATCCGAAAGTCGTAGCGGCCGTCGCGGTCAAAGAACGGGGAGACGTGCATGGTCTTGTCGGCGCGCTGGCGCCAAGGAGTGTGCTGGGGGTCGTCGATCGGCGCCACGTAGGCGTGTCGGTCGCCGAAGGTGTTGCGCACCTCGTGGATCAACGCGCTGGGGGTCCCGTCGGCAAAATGCAGGAACCAGACGGTGATCGGGTCGAAACCGAACCCGAAGGTGCGCGGCATGCACAGCAGGCGAATCGGCCCTTCCGCTGCGGCGGCGTCGATGCCGGCGTCGGCGAGCCGCTCGACCGCCCAGGGGCGCAGCGGCGACCCGTCGGCGGCGCCATGATCGGCGGTATGAAAGCCGATCGGCGAATGGCGGTCGACCCCAAAGCCGCGCACCTCGGCGTCGAGTCGATCGAGTTCGTCCAGGTCGAACAGGCCCATCATCATCGAAGAGTCGAAGCGGTGAGTCACCGGGCGATGGCGCACGTGGCGGACCCGACCGACGTACCACCCGGAGGCCAGGCCGCCGAGTTCGACCGAGCCCGAGTTCATACCAGTTCCTTCGCCCGGGCCGTCTCGGTGACGATCGAGGCCGGCCGGTCGACGCGTCGGATGAGCTCCCAGGGCACGTCGCCGCCGAGCGCCTGTCCGACGGCAAGGCCGGATTCGGCCCCATCCTCGTGAAAGCCGTAGCCGCACCAGGCGCCGCAATGCCACACCGAGCCGAGGCCCTGAATCGTCGGCAGCACCCGCTGGGCGGCGGCCGACTCCGCCGACATCACCGGATGGGTGTAGTCCCGCACCCGCAGGACACACTCGGGACGGGTCGGGGGGTTCAAGGTGACGAACAGGTCGGTGTCGCACTCAAGCGGCTGCAGACGGTTCATCCAATACGTCACCGTGACCTCCTCCGATGGCGTCCCCGAGACGTTCCAGGCCGACCAGTGGCTGCGTCGGCGCGGCATCCATGAGGGATCGGAGTGCAGGTATGCCCGATTGGGGCTGAAACGAAACCGGCCGAGAACGTCGCGCTCGGTGGGGGTTGCATCGTCGCCAAGCAAGGCCAGGGAGACGTCGGCGTGGGTGCCGAGCACCACCCGGTCGGCGCTCCAGGACTGTCCGTCCGCCGCGGAGACGACGACGGCGTCGCCCACCCGGGTGACGCTGCACACCGACACGCCGTGACGAACCTCGCCGGCGAGCGAGCCGACCAGCGCGTCGACGTAGCTGGCGCTGCCACCGGCCAGCGTCGACCACCGGGGGCGGTTCCGCAGGCGAAAGAGGCCGTGCTGGTGGAAAAAGGCGATCAGCGAGCGGGCGGGCATCGCTGCGACGTCGATGTCCGGCGAGGACCAGATGGCGGCCGCCATCGGGTACAGGTAGCGATCGCGAAACTCGGGCGAGAATCGGGCGGACAGCTCGGCCAGCGTGATGTGGTCGGTGCCGTCCGCAGACGCGGCGGCCGCCACCCGACCGAAGTGGACGATGTCCCGGGTCAGCCGAAGGTTGCTGCGTCGGTGCCAGCCGCCGTGGCCCAGCAGGCCACCCAGCGAACCGGAGTACTCGGCCTCGCCGCCCCTCGAACCGGCGGCCGGGCCTCCGGTGAAGGCGAAGGACATGTCGCTCGGGGCACGTTCGACGTCGAGATGCTCGAACAGGGCGACGAGGTTGGGGTAGGTCAGGTCGTTGTGGACGATGAAGCCGGTATCGACCGCCACCTCCGGGCCGTCGGGCCCATCCGGCCGCACGACGGCGGTGTCGCTGTGTCCACCGACGTGATCGCCGCCGTCGAGCACCAACAGATCGGGGTCGTCACGTAGTGCCCAGGCGGCGGAAAGCCCGCCGATACCGGCACCGACGATGATGGTTGAGTGTTTCATCGAGGGAAGTTCGGCGCCGACGACGCGTCTGGATCACCGCTCGATGGCTGACATCCGTCACTCGGTGCCCATCACTGAGCCCGACCGGTGGCTCGGCTCGGGTTCTAGCCCGGGTCGACAGCGTGAACGGGTTGCCCGTCGGCCAGGGTGAGTTCTGCCGGCGTGTCCACGGTGCGATGCAGGTATCCCAGACCTGTCCACCCCTCCCCGGCGGCGGGGACGGCCGTGGTGACGCTGGCCCGGTCGGTGCCGTCGACGCTGAGCGCAGCGTCCCGTTGCGGCACCTCGCCGTCGCCTGTGAGGAGGACCAGCCGGGTGGGGGTCACGTTGCCCCGGCTGTCGATGCGCGCCACCAACTCCTGGCCGGTATAGCAGCCCTTGGTGAAGTCGACCGAGGCCTCGACCACCCGGGCCGCAGCCGGGATGGTGTCGGGCCCGATCTCGGTGCCCATCGCCGGCACGCCGCTGGCCACCCGGGCCCGTTCCAGCGCCTGACGCCCCGCATCACCCTCGAGCCTGACGACGTCGTCGGGGAGGGTCGCCCCGTCGCCGATCAGATCGAAGCCCGGGTGCGTCGGCCACGGCGCCGGCGCCACCAGGATCGGGTCGGCTCCGCCGGGTGTGACGTCCTCGGCTGCAGGCACGGCCAAACCGTCCGGCCAGGCGCGCACGGCCAGCGTCGGCACATCAAACCGTGTCGACAGCTCGGCCTTCGTCCGCAGCCAGAAGCGACGCAACCGCTGCTCGACCACCGTGCCGAAACCCGCGTCGACCACCAAATGCACAGTGTCGTCGGCCGCCCGGTGCACGCGCATCCAGGCGCACATCTTGCCCTGGGGCTCCAGCAGCAACGACGGCGCCCACGCCCCCACCGCCAAGCCGGACACGTTCTGGCTGAGCTGCCCCTGGAGGTATCCGACCGCGTCGGGGCCGACTACCTCGATCACGTCCAGCGACGTGTCGGCCGCCCAGGCGCCGGGTCGGGCTTCATCATCGATCTGGTGGGTGTCCGGTGCAACCTGGCTCATGGGCGCAACCTATCGGCCCGGGGCACACTGGACCGCCCGACCCGACCGCCACCCCCTGTGCCGAGCGAGAAGGAACGCACCATGCCCACCCCCGTCTCCACGTCCGGCCATCAGCCCGGCGAGCAGCCACCCGAAGCGCAGTCGACCGAGGCGCAGCCAACCGAGGCACAGCCGACCGGGGCACAGCCGACCGGGGCACAGCCGACCGGGGTGTCGTCATCCAACGGGCTCGAATCCCCAGCGAACACACTCGACCCGGTGATCAACCTCGACGATGGCTTCGCACGCGCCTTTCCCGAGCTCGTCGTCGAGTGGGCGGCAACCGCGGTGCCCGATCCGCAGATCGTGGCGCTCAACGAGCCGCTCGGCGCCGAGCTGGGCCTGAAGGCGCACGCACTCTGCAGCGACGACGGCGTGGCCACGCTGGCCGGCAACCGGGTCCCCGTCGGGGCACGACCGGTTGCCATGAGCTACGCCGGTCACCAGTTCGGCAACTACTCGCCGCGCCTGGGCGACGGTCGGGCGTTGCTGCTCGGCGAACTGGTCGGCCCCGGCGACCGACGCCTCGACGTGCACCTGAAGGGGTCGGGCCGCACCCCGTTCGCTCGCGGGGGCGACGGCAAGGCGACCATCGGCCCCATGCTGCGCGAGTACCTGGTCGCCGAGGCCATGTCGGCGCTCGGGGTGCCGACCACCCGGGCCCTGGCGGTCGTTACCACCGGCGAGTCCGTGCGCCGCGACCTGGCCGAACCGGGGGCCGTGCTCACCCGTGTGGCCGCCAGCCACCTCCGGGTCGGCACCTTCGAGTACGCCGCCAGGCTGGGCGTCGATGGGCTGGTGCAGCGGCTGGCCGACTACGCCATCGCCCGCCACCACCCGGAAGCGGCCGCCTCCGAGACGCCCTACCTGGCGTTTCTCGATGCGGTGGTCGGAGCCCAGGCCCAGCTGGTGGCCCGATGGATGCTCACCGGGTTCATCCACGGGGTGATGAACACCGACAACATGACGATCTCCGGCGAGGGCATCGACTACGGGCCGTGCGCGTTCATGGACCGATACAACCCGGCGACCGTGTTCAGCTCGATCGATCACGCCGGTCGTTACGCCTACCGCAATCAGCCTCCGATCGCCACGTGGAACCTGGCCCGGCTCGCTGAGGCCCTGCTTCCGCTCATCGCCGATGAGGTCGGTCGCCCACTCGACGACCAGCCCGGCGACCAGACCGACGAGCCGACGGATCATCCCGCCATCGCCATCGCCACCGACTCGCTCAACCGCTTCGCCACGCGTTACGACCTTGAATGGCGCGCCGGCATGCAGGCCAAGCTCGGCCTCGTCGCAGCGCCCACCGATCCGGAGCTGTTCGCAGACCTGCTCGGCGTGATGGCCGACGACCGGCTCGACTACACCCGGACGTTCCGGCGGCTCGCCCGTTCGTTCGACGATCTCGACGAGGGCGAACCGACCGAACCCGCGTCGTCGGCAGCCCTCCGGTCCTGGGTCGGTCGCTGGCGCGCCCAGCTGTCCGCCGAGGGACGCCCCGTCGGGGTGGTCGCCGAGGAGATGAACGCCCGAAACCCGGCGGTCGTCCCCCGTAACCATCTGGTCGATGAGACGCTGCAGGCCGCCACCGACGGCGATCTTGATCCGTTCAACCGTCTGCTGGTCGTCGTGACCAACCCGTTTGACGAGCCGGACGATCCCCGCATGGCCCAGCCAGCGCCCGAGGAGTTCACGGCACGGTTTCGCACCTTCTGCGGAACCTGACCGCCGGTCGACCGCGCGCCCTCGCTGAGGGGTGCGACCAATGGCATCCGGTCGTGGCCACCGGCGATCTGCCATCGTGGCACCATGGCCGAGTTCGACCCCGTCCGACCCCCTCCCCCGGCATCGGGGGGCGGCCCTGAGGAGCCGTTGGTCCTCATCGACCGAACCCACCCCCAGACGGCGGTGATCACGCTCAACCGCCCCGAGCGCATGAACTCGATGAGCTTCGAACAGATGGTGCCGCTTCACGCCGCGTTCGCCGAGGTGGCGGACGACAACGCCACCACCTGCGTCGTGCTCACCGGCACGGGGCGCGGCTTCTGCTCCGGTGCCGACACCGGCCCGTCCGAGCCTCCACCCAACATCGAGAACCTGTCGATGAGCCGCATCGCCACCCGGGCCATGTCGCTGCTCGCCGACCTGGTGCCCGCCATGCAACGCATGCCTCAGCCGGTCATCTGCGCCATCAACGGTGCCGCAATCGGCGGTGGGTTCTGTCTCACCCTGGGGGCCGACATCCGCCTGGCCGCCGAGTCCGCCTACTTCAGGGCGGCGGGCACCAACAACGGCCTGACCGCCACCGAACTGGGCCTCAGCTTCCTGTTGCCGCGGGCGATCGGCTCCTCCCGGGCGTTCGAAATCATGCTGTCGGGCCGCGACATCGATGCCCATGAGGCGGCAGCGATGGGCCTGGTCTCGCGGGTGGTACCCGACGATGCCCTGCTGGACGAGGCGCTCGAGCTGGCCGATCGGATCAACGGTTGGAGCGCCCAGGGCATGGCCCTCACCAAGCGCATGATGTGGGCCGGGTTGGAAACCTCCAGCCTGCGGGCGGCCATCGAGATGGAAAGCCACACCCAGTTGTTCGTGCGGATGACCACCGGCAACTTCGAGGAGGCCGCCCGCGCCCGACGGGAGGGTCGGCCGCCAGACTTCCAGGACTGATCACCAGGCGGCGGCGTTCCCGGCCTGGGCGACGGCCGGCGGCTCAGCGGCCCGGGCGGTCGATCCGCCCGTCCGGGTGGCGGGCAAAGCGGGCCGGGTCGGCCCCGTGCACCGGACCATCGACGTCCCATGGCCAGCCGCCAAACCCGGTCGCCCGGTAGTCGGCGAAGGCCGCTTCGATGCCCGCCCGGTCGTTCAAGACGAACGGCCCGTACTTGGCCACCGGTTCGCCGATCGGGCGGCCCTGCATCACCAGCAACTCGACGCCCGCCGGCCCTGCGACCAGGCCCACCGGGGAGTCGCTGTCGACCAGCGCTCCGGTGCCGGCATCGAGACGCTCCCCACCGAGGTCCACGTGATCCCCCTCGAAGACGTACACCATGCGCTCGGTCTCGACGTGCTCGGTTGCGGGCATCGCCCAGCCGGCCCCAGGGCCCAACCGAACGTGCCAGATCGCCACCTCAGCGTCGTCCCGAGCCGCCCAGGAGCCGGCCGGCGCCGCTGCGGCCGCTCGACCAGCCAACTCGCCGACGACGACGGTGACCGAGGCTGTCCGCCCTTCGTCGTCGGTCACGTCAACCACCGGCGTGTCCTCGGCCCACAGCATCGTGAACGCCGGCTGGGCCATCTTGTTGGCGGCGGGCAGGTTGAGCCAGATCTGGAACAGCTCGGTGGGGTTGGGCGCATCGCCGTTGAGCAGCGGGAACATCTCGGAATGGACGATGCCCGCCCCGGCGGTCACCCATTGGGTGTCGCCGTGTCCGAAGCGAGCGGCGGCGCCCAACGAATCGGCGTGATCGATCAGTCCACGCCGCACATAGGTGATCGTCTCGAACCCACGGTGCGGGTGCTGGGGGAACCCCGGGACCACCGCACCGTGGTACATGTTCCAGCCATCCTTGGCGGCAAAGTCCGAACCCATTTGACGCCCCTCGAGCGATGCGTGAGGGCCAAAGTCCTCGGTGCCCTCGGGATAGGCGTCGTCGTGGTGGGCGACGAACAGAAACGGATCGAGCGTGGGCCACTGGGCCCCCAGAGGAAACCGCTCGCGGATCGCGCCAGCCATGCCGGCCGGGATGGTTGGCGTGGTGGTTGCGCTGGTTGGGCTCATGTCGGCTCCTGGAAATCGAGTGGCGTCACCTCGGACACCCTCCGAGGTACTTCCAAAGAGAACCATCTTGGGTGCGGAGTATTCCTCTCCCATCGTCCACGGCGATCCCGATCGATGATCAGCCTTCGAGTCTCGCCCGCAAGCCCAGCCGCTAGGTTCCTTCGCAGTCTGTTCCCGTTCACGACAAGGAGCGTCCATTGAGCCAGCTGCGCTACCCAGGTGCCCATGCCCAAACCAATCCGGACCGGGTGGCCATGACCATGGCCGGTACTGGCGACACGGTCACCTTCGGCGAGCTCGACGCCACCGCCAACCGGTTGGCGCGCACGTTTGCATCGTTGGGTCTTGAGTACGAGGGCCACGTGGCCGCCTGCATGGAGAACCGGCTGGAGGTACTCGAGGTTGCCTGGGGCGCCCACTACGCCGGCCTGCACTACACGTTCTTCTCCACGCACCTGACCGCGGACGAGGCGGCCTTCATCATCGAGGACTCCGGTTCCAAGGTGGTGGTGCTCACGCCGGCGATGGCCGAGCGTTTGATGCCCGCACTGGCCGAGCTGGTGGGCGACGACGTGACGTTCGTGTCGGTCGGCGGCGAGGTGGAGGGCGCCCAGAACCTCGACGCGCTGGCCGCCGAGCAATCGCCCGACCCGCTCCCCGGTGCCCTCGAGGGGACCGACATGTTGTACTCCTCGGGCACGACCGGTCGCCCCAAGGGCGTGCTCCGCCAGCTGACAGGCCAGCCGCTCGGCACCAGTGCCGGCCTCGGGCTGCTCGGCGAGCTGCTGATGGGCATGAACACCGAGAGCGTCTACCTCTCCCCCGCCCCGATGTACCACGCCGCCCCGCTCAAGTGGAGCATCGAGAGCCTCGCCCTCGGCGCCTCGGTCGTGCTGATGGAGCGCTTCGAGCCCGAAGCGGTCCTCGACGCGATTCAGACCCACCGGGTGACCCACGCCCAGTTCGTCCCGACCATGTTCGTGCGCATGCTCAAGCTGCCCGAGGAGGTCCGCATCGGCTACGACGTGTCCAGCCTGGTCGGGGTCATCCATGCTGCGGCGCCCTGCCCGCCCGACGTCAAGCGCCAGATGATGGACTGGATGGGCCCGATCATCAACGAGTACTACGCCGGCACCGAGGGCTCGGGGTTCTGTTGGGCGTCGGCAGAGGACTGGCTGGGCCACCCCGGCACGGTCGGCAAACCCCTCGTCGGGGTCATCCACATCGTCGGGCCCGACGGCGAGGAACTCCCGGTCGGCGAGGAGGGCGTCGTCTACTTCGGCGAGGGCCCGCAGTTCGCCTACCACAACGATCCCACTAAGACGGCCGAGGCCCACCACCCGAAGGGCTGGTCGACCCTGGGCGACATCGGGAAGGTGGACGAGGATGGGTTCCTCTACCTCACCGACCGCCAGACCAACATGATCATCACCGGCGGGGTCAACGTGTACCCCCAGGAGGCCGAGAACGTGCTCGCTTCCCACCCCGACATCTACGACGTGGCCGTCATCGGCGTGCCCAACGAGGACTTCGGCGAGGAGGTCAAGGCGGTCGTCCAACTGATGGACGGCGTCGAGGCCTCCGATCAGCTCGCCGCCGAACTCGTCGAGTACTGCCGGGAACGCATGGCCCACGTGAAGTGTCCCCGGAGCATCGACTTCACCGACGAGCTGCCCCGGCTGCCGACGGGCAAGCTGGTCAAGCGACACCTGCGCGACAGCTACTGGGAGGGCACCGGCTCCCGGATCTAGGCCGCTCGGCCCTGCGGCCGTCTCGGCTGCCACCGGGCGGGGAGGCTCACAGCTCGATCCCCTCGTTTCGCAGGTCCAACTTCAGGGTTTCAAGCCCCTCGTAGTGGCGGGCGACCATGCCCAGCTCCAGCGCTCCGGCCACGTGCGCCGGTGAATCATCGGTGAAGAAGACGTTGGCGGGTTCGACGGTGAGTTGGTCACAGACGTACTCGTAGACCGCGCGGGCCGGCTTGGCGATGCCGATCTTGGCGCTGTTGAAGATGCGGTCGAAGTGTCCGACGAGGCCCAGGTCGACCATCTCGTCGGAGATGGTGTCGGTGCCGTTGGTCAGCAGCGCCACCGTCAACCCGCCCGAGCGCACTGCATCGATCACCTCCAGCAGGTCGCAGTCGACCTCGCCGCGGTCGGACAGCCAGGCGCGTGCAGCCAGCTGGCTGGCGAGCTGTTCGCCCACCCGCTCGCCCCATTCCGCCCGGGTGATCCGCCCGGTGGTGACCTCGTTGAGCAGATCGCGTTCGAAGGCCACTTGGATCAGCTCGCCCGGCGCCAGCCTATGGGTGCGTTCCACCTCGGCCAGATGGTCCCGATCGAAATGCCGGACGACGCCGTCGAGGTCGAACACCACCGCTTCGATTGCCATGGCAACAGTATTGACGAGCGAGCGACAACAGACTGACCGGTCAGCAACGGCAATCGGGATGGCCCACGCTGCGCTTCCGCTTCAACCGATTCGGTTGCTCAACCGACCTTCGGCTCCCGGGGCAGGCCCAGCACCCGCTCACCCAGGATGTTGCGCATCACGGTCGAGGTGCCGCCCATGATCGTGTACGCCGGCGAGTACGCGAACGAGCGAGCAATCACACCCTCTGGCGCACTCTCCGGGCGGGCATCCGGTCCCGAGCTTTCGGCGATCGCCAGCGGACCCAGCATGCGGACGGCAAAGTCGGCCACCCGCTGTTCGTGCTCGGTGCAGAAGCACTTGGTGGCGGCGCTGAACCCGGCGGGCGCCTGCCCCAGCGCCTCCCGGTACACGAGCAGCCGGCCCAGCCGGTAGCCCGACTCCAGCCGGGCGATCGCCTGGCGCACCATCGGATCCCTCCGGTCGCAGACCTCGAGCGCCCGCTCGTACAGCGCCCGGTTGGACACCAGCCGGTCGATGCCGCCCCGCTCGTGTTCCAGCTGGCGCATCGTCTGCTTGAAGGCGTCGCCCTCGATGCCGACCAGGTTGTCGGCCGGCACCCGCACCTCGTTGAAAAACACCTCGCAGAAGTGGGCGTTGGTCGTCATGTCGACGACCGGTCGCACCTCGATGCCCTGGGTCTCCATCGGCACGACGATCTCGCTGATGCCCCGGTGCGGTGGGCCCTCCCTCGACGTGCGACAGATCAGGTAGCAGTAGTCGGCCACCTGGGCGAAGCTGGTCCAGATCTTCTGCCCGGAGATGACCCAGTCGTTCCCGTCGCGAGCGGCGAACGTGGCGAGCGAAGCCAGGTCGGAGCCGGCGTCGGGCTCGGACATGCCGATGCACCAGGTGGTCTCGCCAGACAACATGCCCGGCAGGAAGCGCTCGCGTTGCTCGGGCGTGCCGTAGGCGATGAACGACGGCCCCAGCTGCCGGTCGGCAAACCAGCTGGCGGCGACCGGGGCGCCGACGCTGATCATCTCCTCGGCCATCACGATCCGCTCGATCGCCGGGCGGCCCCCACCACCGTGTTCGGTCGGCCAGGTCATGCCGATCCAGCCCTCGGCGGCCAGCGTGCGGGAGAACTCCTTGGAGTAGCCGTTGATCCACGAATCGTGGAACGCGCCGTGTTGGGCCACACCTGCGAGGGCCACCTTGCGCGCCCGGCACCGCAGCGCCGTCAGCTCATCTCCCAGGTCAACGTCCATGTGCCCCGTTCTACTCGCTCGGCCGATCGGGCCAGACGATCTCGGCCAGCACGCCGAAGTGGTCGCTGGCGACGATTCCGGTGATCGGCTCGTCGGCCACAACCCGTGCGTCGACAACCCGTCCGGCGTTGCCCCGACGCACGAAGGCGTCGCCGACGAACACGTAGTCGATGCGCTTGCGGTGGACGTTAAGGGCGGCGCAGTACGGGTTGGCCTGCCAGTCGTTGGTGTAGCCCGAGCCATCGCCGGCCGTGCGCCACGCGTCCAGGTAGAAGGTCGTCTCACCGTCCAGGTCGGTCAGCCCGCACAGGTAGCGGATCTCGTCGCTGTCCGGCTCGGCGTTGAAGTCGCCACACAGGATGGGTGGAAGCCCCTGGCGGCGTTCCCCGAAGCGCTGTTCGTCGCGATCGCCGCGGGCCGCTTTGATGATCCGATCGATCTCGCTCACCTGAACACGCCGGTGCGCGCCGTGGCTGGGGGCGGGAGCCAGGTGGGTGGAGAACAGGTCGATGCCCGCCGTCCGTGCGTGGAACAGCTCCCACGGCACCGCCTCGACCAGCGGGTCGGGGGTTGCGCCGGGAGCTGTCCCAAGCCGGTGGTATTGCGACTCCTCGATCGGCCAGCACGACAGCACCGCCGAACCGAACAGGGTCGTCGTGTCGGGCCACATGTCGGCCGGCAGGTGACCGCCGCCGAACATCCAGTGCCAGTCCCGTTCCGTCGCCTCGGCGATCCACCCGGCGGTGTTGGGGCGATCGGCCCTCTCGGACACCTCCTGGAAGCAGATCACGTCCGGATCGAGACGATCGACCCAGGCGACGATCTCGTGCCGCCGCCGGTCCCAGTCCGGCTCGAGCAGCGATCCAATGTTGAGGGTGAGCACCCGCAGCGACATCGTCACGTCCTCAGCAGTGGCCATGGATCGAACCTACCCGTCGGGTCGAAACCTGAGTGGCCGTCGGCGGCCGGCCTGGCTTGTCATCGTCAGGCCTGCGGGGTGACCAGCGCCTTCTCGCCCGTGGCCATCACCCCGTACCTCTTGACCATCTCGGGGTCGACCGCGTCCGCGAGCGACAGCGCCATGCCGTACGAGCTGGCGAATGTGGTGGTGATCTCGTCGGCGACGCGGGTGCGGAGACGATCCACTACCTTCTTGCCGCTCTCGACGAGAAACGGTGTCAGCAACCATCCGCCGACCGACCACGACATGCCATAGCTGCGCCTCAGCGTGGTGGGCCCGCGGTCGAGGCCACCGTAGATGTAGACCTGCTTGTGGGTGTCGGAGCCATAGCGGCTGAACCCGTCGGCCTGCTCACCGGCCACCGTCTCCATCGCCGACAACAGCGTGTCTGCGAGGTCGCCGCCGCCGATCGCGTCGAAGGCGATGGTGGCGCCGGTCGAGCGGAGCGCATCGGTGAGGTCGCTGCGGAACGACTCGGCGCTCGAGTTGCACACGTACTCGGCGCCTGCGGCGCGGAGGAGGTCGACGTGATCCTGTGAGCGCACGATGTTGACGAGGCCGACCCCATCGTCGAGGCAGATGCGGTGAAGCATCTGGCCGAGGTTCGATGCACCGACGGTGTGGACCAGCGCCGTGTGGCCTTCAGTCCTCATCGTCTCAACCATGCCGAGCGCGGTCAACGGGTTGACGAATGCGGCCGCTGCATCGGCCGGATCCGTCCCGTCGAGCATCTCGAGGCACTGCGAGGCCTCCACGGTGCGGAACTGGGCATAGGCGTTGCCTGAGGAGAACCCGACGACCTTACCGAGCAGCGCCTGGGCTTCGCTGGCCGGTCCGGCGGCCACGACGGTGCCTCCCCCTTCGTTGCCGGTCGGCATCGGCTTGTCGATGCGCCCTCGCTGAGCGGCGACTGCGCCGGCCGACACCGGGACGGTCACTGCGGGGAACTCGGTGCCCTCGCCGGCCGACGCCCTGGAGATGTCGCCCATCGCGAACAGCATCCCGAGGTCCGACGGGTTGATCGGGGCGGCCTCGACCCGAACGACCACCTGGCTGCCCGTCGGAGCGTCGACGTCGCACTGCACCATGCCGAGCATGACCACCCCGTCGCCGGTGAGTGTCGAACGTAGCTCGAGTGCGGTCTCGGGAACTTCAGGCTGAGTCATGTTGGCCATACTGCCCGATCGGCTCAGTCGGCGTAGGTCCAGTCGGGGCGCTTGAGCATCTGCCGAGCGTCATAGGTGACCACGCCGTCGGCAAGGTCGACGATCTTGGGGACCGGCAGCTCCGCTCGATCCGACGGACAGTGACCGTCGAGGTGGGCGACCACGTCCTCGGGGAAGGCCCGCAGAAAGCTTGAGATCAGCTCCCGTTCCTGCACCGGCAGGTAACAGCGGTTGCCGTCGGCCACCACCTGCAGGCGGCGCTGGATCGTATCCAGGTCGGCGTCGCGCCCGTCGCCGGTTCGGATGCGGTCGAGTGCCTCGGTGATCGCACCGGTGCCCAGCTTGCACGGCGGGCACTGCCCGCACGACTCGACGTAGAGAAACCTCGACAACATCGCCGACACCTCGACCATGCAGGCGCTGTCGTCGTAGACGATGAACCCGGCTGCACCCAGCCCCGACCCGGCGGCGGCAAAGTGCTCATGGGTCAGGGGCGTGTCGAGCTGCTCGGCGGTGAGCACTGCGTTGGCCACCCCCGGCAGGATCGCCTTGACGCTTCGGCCCTCGGCCACGCCGCCACAGGCGTCGATCACCTGACGCAGCGGGGTACCCATCGGCACCTCGACCACCCCCGGCGCCAGCACGTCGCCGACGACGGTGCACACCACGGTGCCGGGCGACTCATCGGTGCCCAACGAGCGGAATGCCTCGGCGCCGTGGGCGACGATCCACGCCGCCTGCGCCAGCGTCTCGGCGTTGTTGACCAGGGTGGGGTTGGACTCGTGACCGGCCTCATGGCCCGGCTCCGATTCGGCCGACTCCCAGCCCAGCTGCGGGGCGGTGGCGAACAGGCCGTGCAGGAACGGCGGCAGCCAACGCGGCAACGGTTCGTTGCCCTCGATCACCTCGAGGAGGGCCTTTTCCTCGCCGAACAGATACTCCTCGGGGCCGGTCACCACCGTGACGTTCAGCCCCTCGAGCCAGCCGGCGGCGGCCATCTCCTCGACCGCCGCGCCAACCCGAGCCAACTCGGGTTCGAAGCTGGCCTTCAACGCGATGTAGGCCTCGAGGGCGCCGACGCTGTGGGCCGCCACCAGCAACCCTTCGATCACCGCATAGGGGTTGTGGCGCATCACCGCCCGGTCCTTGAACGTGCCGGGTTCGCCCTCGGCGGCGTTGCAGACGGCGTAGTGGTGCCGACCGCCACCGTTGAGGATCGAGTCCCACTTTCGTCCCGCCGGGAACCCGGCGCCGCCGCGTCCGCGCAGCCCGGCGGCGCTGACCTCGACGATGGTGGCCACCGAGCCCAACTCGAGGGCTCGGGTGAGGGCACTACCCCCGCCACGCTGCAGGTACTCCTCGAGCGACGCCACCGGTGCACCGGCCAAAATCCGGGGCCAACCCCGGCCGTCGGCCTCGTCGGTCTCGTCGGTCTCGCTGGCCTGTTGTGTTCCGGGGCTCACACGCATCCTCCTGTCCTGGCACCTGACACCCTGACGCCGCGCCGGCTCAGGGCGTTGCGGCCACCATAACGAGAGCCACACGGAAAACGTCACGACCGCCGGGGCCCGAGAGCCCCGGCGGCCGTTCGCCCCCCTCATGGAGTCGGGAGGAGGCCTGTGGGCTCGCCTAGGCGACGATCACCTTGCCGATCATCCACGGGTGCGGTTCGCAGAAGTACGTGAACTCACCCGCTTCGGTGAAGGTGTACGAGAACGTGTCACCCGCTTCGATGTTGCCCGAGTCGAACTTCCCGTCCGGCTCGGCCTTCGACCCGTCGGACGGGCCGGAGGTGACCGTGTGGAAGATCGTGTCCTCGTTCGACCACGTCACCTTGTCGCCAACAGCGACCTTGATCGTCGGCGGGGTGTAGGACCGATCGGCATTGGCCGGGTCGAAGGCGCCCTTGATGATGGTCACCTCGTTGGTCTCCACCGGCTTGGACGGATCGACCGCGGCCGCTGCGGTCGTCGGGGTGACCACCTCGCCGCC
>JACDJC010002128.1_pt1 | contig 16106 bp, 29 predicted proteins | sample 7454191 | NCBI WGS metagenome assembly JACDJC01 (sample SAMN14253291, study PRJNA609438) | sludge metagenome | isolation source: sludge after 25d culture with pyrite and EDTA | collected 2018-12-20 | reverse complement strand
CCGCCGACAGGAGTTTGAACGCCTTGACCGCAGTCATGATCGGACCGGCCAACTTGCCGATCATCGCCCCGGCGGCGAACACTCCGATGAGCCCGGCGAGCACGGGGGCCGGGAGCGAAGCGAACGCCTCGATCAGCGGGATCATCGCCTCCACGATCATGATGATCGACGGGGCCATCTGGGTCGCGGACTTGCCGATGGTGTCGAACAACTTTGACGCGGCCGGACCAAGAGCGGTGGTCAGACTGTTCTTCAACATGGTCATCGACTCGGCGAAGTCCATCGTCTCCGCGCCGACCCCGATGATCGTGTCCTCGGTCTTGCCCAACTGCTTGCCGAAGTCCTCCATCGAGAGCGTGCCGTCACGAATCTGCGCAGCCAACTTGGCCCCGGCGCGAGGGCCGAACGTTTCGATCCCGATGGCCGCCGCCTCAGCCTCGGACCCGGCGTTCTTGATCGCGTCCGAGAAGAACTGCAACGCGTCCTTCGCTGGCACCCCAGCCTTGGACGCTTCCACCAGCACCCTGTTGAGACCCATCGTGGCCTCACGCGTCGTGATGCCGTTCTTGCCGAGCAGGGCGAGCAGATCGGCGGACTGGTTCACAGTCAGCCCGAACTGCTGGAACACTGCTCCGCCCTTGTTCACAGCGTCCGCTAGTTCATTGACGCCGATCCCCGACGCTTGCGACGCTTGGAACAGGTCGTCCAGCAAGATTCGTTGCTCGTCGCCGGTCACGTTGAACTGGTTGAACAGAGCGGTGACCGTCTCGATGCTGCCACCGACGTCCGTGTCGGTGATCCTTGCGAGTTCAAGGAACTGCTTGGACAGCCCTTCCAACTCGGGGCCGGTCAACCCCAGACGCGTGTTGAGGTCGGCGACCGCCGTCCCCACCGAGTCCATGTCCGCTGGCACGGAGTTGGCGACGTTCGTGAACGAGTCCTGTAGCCCCTGGAGGGCCTCACCCGTCGCGCCAGTGCCGATCCTGATCTTGTCGTACTGCTCATCGAGAGTCTCGCCGATCTTGTACAGCCCGGTGACTGCCCCAGCGGTGGCAGCGAGCCCGGCCGCCGACGCGACGGACACCCCGCCCAGAATCTTCTGCGAGGTCGAGGAGACCGACTGCTCCAACTTCTCCCCGAAACCGGTCGAGTCAGCCGTGATGCGGACGGCGAGTTCACCCACCACCTCACCTGAGTCCATGGATGATCACCTCCCCATCTCGGCGAGCCGACGCCTGCGCGCCTGCTCCTCTCGCTTCTGCTCCTCAGCCCACTCTGCCACGTCCTCAAGGGTCAGGTCAGGGTCCTGCCACGCCGCCAGCGCAGCCTTGTCCTCGTCGCTCTCGGCCCCGGAGCGCAGCCTCGCGTACACCCACGACAGGACGGGCCGGGCCCCCATGCCGAACAACGGGGCCGCCACCCCGGCATCCAGCATGGAAGACTCAGCCTCACTCCACTGGACGGCGAGCACCCCGGCAAGCATGAGAGCCCCTACGTAGGGCGGCCCGCACCGGCCTCCACGAACCGAGCGACGTCCTGCTCCATGAACGCAGCCATATCGGCCACGTCCTCCAGGCACTCGTCAAGCAGATCGTGCTGTTCCGGCACGATCCACGCCCGCAGGAACCGGACCACGGCCGACGCCTGGTCGAGCCCCTTGCCGTTCTGGATGCGGTAGGCGAACACGGAGAGGGCCCCGACAGGCACCGGGTTGCGCAGCGTGAACGTCACGCCACCCAGGACTGCCGTGAGAGCCCCCTCTGCTTCGATCTGAGCGGCGTTCAGTGCTGGCGGTACCGTGGGTGCAGCGAGAATGGTCTCGGCCATCACACGAGCCCGTCAGCGTTCGGGAACGCCCGGTACAGCGGGTTGCCGGTCGTCTTGGCCGCCTTGAACTCGACGGGGAGCGTCGACTTGGCCGGGGCCTTCTGCCGCGACACCGACACGGCGCCGGTCTGATACGCCGAGTAGAACACCCAGCGCCGGTTCTGATCGTTGCCGGTCGCGGTCTCCTCGGAGTCCCAGACGAGCATGACCGGGGTGTTCTCCTCGGTCGCCACGTCCAGGGCGTCCAAGGCGGCCGCCGAGTCGACGTAGCCGCCGCCGAGCCCGCTGGCGAGAGCGAGCCGCTTGCGGGTCATCTCGGCCATCGCCAGAGCGATCGTGGTCGAGCGGGCAGAGTTGACGTACCGGATCGGGTCCAACTCCTCGGCGACCATGATCTCCTCGGTGGTCAACTCGATCGAGACGGTCGTGCCCTCCTCGGTGTAGCCGACCGCCCAGAACGCCGGGTCCAGAGCCGCCGACGCTGAGGTCGGCGCGGTCGTCCCGACGGGGGCGACCCACAGTCGTCCAGGTCCGATGACCACGTTGTCTGCGGTTCCACCTGCTGCCATGTCGCCCCTCCTTCGGGATCATCCGGCCCACCGTCGGTCCGGTGGACGACAGAGTAGCACCACCCTTGCGGGTGGCGCATCCTCTGTCAGTCGGCCATGGGGGCGGGCAGCCGCACCCGGTGCTTGGCGGCGACGCCCTCCAGTACCCAGCCGTAGCCCCATGCGCAGTCACGTTGCGCGATCCAGCACACCCGGCGCAGCAGGGCGAGCATCTCGACCTTCTGGGCCACGCTGAACTGGTGCTGAGCGGCGCTGTACCGGCACGGCTCCGGGCCCGTGCGGGCGAGCACGTCGTCCCAGCCCGCCGTGACGATCGCGAGCATCTGGTTGGCGAAGTGAGCAGCAGTGTCTCGGCCGTTCCCGAACCGGTTGGGCAGCCCGAGTCCGGCGACGACGTACGCCTGCCATTCCCCGCCCATGGCGAACCGGCCCAACTCCTGCACGATCTGGCCGTACTGGCGGGCGGTGAGCGTCCCCTGACAGCCGGTGTGCCGGTTGGCAGCGGCGACGCGCACTGCGGTCTTGAACACTTCGTCCGAGTCGATCTTCTCCTCGTGGGGGTCAAGTCGGTTGGTGGTGGTGGTGGTGGTGGTCATGGCTTGAGCGTACGCCCCTCCCGCCGGGGCGTCAAGCGGTTTGTCGTTAAGGGTTTGTCAAGCCCCAGACGCGGCCGGAGTGGCGGTCACCTGGACCGTGAGGACATAGCGAGGTCGCTCACCGATCGCCCCATCGGAGTCCTGGGCCTGCGGCACCGGGAACCGTCGATCGTCACGAACCGTCGCCCCCCACAGGACCGCCTTGCCCGCCACCGGGGTCCGTTGGCGCACCTTCGACAGCGCCTTACGGACAGCAGTCCGCACCTCATTCGCCTCCGACAGCCGCTTCACCCGACCCCACACGTCGATCTGCACGAGCGCCAGGTCCACCGGAGCCTCGCCGGTGTCCTCACCCCCAGCGATGCGGATGAGCGTCACGCAGGGGAAGGTGGGCGAGTCAGGCAGGGCGAGGTAGGTGCGCGCTCCAGCCGGACTGGCAAGCACGTCGACGTCAGTGCGGAGGTACTCCTTGAGCGCACCCTCGACGTCAGCGAAGGTCTCCCCCAGCGCCATCACGGACCTCCCAACGTGCGCACGGCCTCATCGACGCCGCCCCGCAGGAACGCAGACGGGGCAGTGCGCTCCGTGCCGAACTCCACGTACGGGGCGTACTCGACGTTCGTCCCTACCACCCCGACGACAGCGTTCTCCTCCTGCTCCACCCGGTGCGTGATGGAGCCCCGCAGACGGCCGGTGTCCACCGGGCACCTGTGCTTGGCCGAGGACTCGGCCTTGAGGACCAACTTCAGCATCGTCTTGCCGACCGGTCCGTCGCCGGATGTGAGCAAGTCGCGAATCTTGTCGCGGTCAACTGTGAACGTCCACCGGTCAGTGCCAGCGACACGCTCACCCCCCGTGCCGGGGATTTCCTGTGAGCCAGGGAAGCCGCCGACGTCAGGCACCGGCCTCACCCTTCACTCGACGCAGACCGCACTTCCAGTGGTCGAGCCCGAACCCGATCACCCGCTCCACGTACGTGACGGCGAACACCTCATCGGAGTTCCCATGGTCCACAACCCGGCAGAACCGGTCGATGTACGTCTCGTCGCCCAGGTACAGCACAGCGTCCACCTGCTCACGCCCGGCTCCGGCGTCACTGCCGGACGGGCCCGACAGGTGAGCCCCCACCCCATCGGCCAGGGTCTCCCAGACGTCCACGGTGTCCACCGGGTCGTCGTCCACGGACACGGGCTTGTCGATCCTGACCGTGCGGGTCGTCATCGGGATCGGCATGTCAGCCCCTCCAGCGGTACGGGGCGAGCAGCCGTGACGCTCCGGGGTACACCTCGTCCAGCGGGTCGGCGGGCGGGCCCCCGGCGTAGGACACCGACACGTCCCCGACCTTGACGCTGGTAGCCCCTGGAGGGGCGCTGGACACCTGCGGATGGGCGAGCCCGTACGTGATGAGGGCGATCGCCCTAGCGACTGCGAGAGGCGCGTTCTGAGCCGTCCAGCCGCCAGTGTAGGTGAGCGACACCCTGCCGGACGTGGCGGCGTACCCGTCCCAGCCGACATCCGGGTAGTCCGCGATGAGGTCGTACGCAGAGGCGACGGACTTGAGCGTCACCTCGTCCTCGATCTCGTAGGTGGCGGTCGCTGGCACGGACACAAGCGGCACGGCCTTCGGGTAGGCGCGCCCGGACGGGTACACGACGAGCGAGTCCGTGTAGAGCCCCTCGGCCAGCGGACGGTCCAGGAACCGTTCAACCTCCTGCTCAGCGACGGCGATCTGCTCCTCGATGGTCGCCGAGGCAGACGCGGTGTCCCCCGTCAGGACGACGTAGCGGGCGTAGGTGAGCAGCGGCACTCCGTCAGAGTACCATCCACGCGCCGCAGCCCGCCTCTAGGGCGGGCCGGGCGGGGGCGGTGGTCAGTCGAGCCAGTAACGGCTCTCGGTCGGCTCCTCCGTCGGGTGCATCGCCTTGCGGTTCCGGGGGTGGCGGTAGGTACCGTCCTTGCGCAGCCGCAGCGTGATCATCTCGGCGTCGCCGATCGACGGCACCGCTTCCCACACGGTCCGCTCGGGGTTGTCGCGCACCATGTCACCCTTGGCCATCCGGCGCAGGGTCACGGTCTTGGGGGTCGAGCGCACGACCTCCCAGGCAATCCAGTCGGTCACGAGCGACTCGATGAAGTAGCGGGGGTTGGTGGTGGTGGTGGTGGTTGTCATGCTGTCACTCTACGGTCGTCCCGGCTTGGCGTCAAGGGGTTTGTCGTCAAGGGTTTGTCAAGGTCGGCCGACCTTCTTGCGGTGAACGATCTTCACCCGGTTCGGCGCGAACGAGCGCACTCGCTCACGTCCTGTCCCCAGCGGGCCCCAGCACGTCAGGCTCGCGTCCTGGCCGTGCCCGATCACTCTGAACCGGCCGCGCTCCCGAGTGATGCTCACCTCGTCGTCCAGGCGAGCGACGTGACGAAACGCCCCGCCTCCCCGCCACTCGATCGGCAGCCCGCACACGGCGCACCGGTGCGGCGTGAGGTACTGCGGGCCCGGCTCCGGCCCCGGAGGGGCGGGCTGTGGGCGGGCGGCGTGCAGGTCGCGTTCCATCACGCCTCCCTGTGGCAGCCGGTGATGCGCACGCGGGTGGCCCCACCGATGCGAATGGCGTGCTCCCGGGCGATGATCCGGGCGTCCTGGGCGCTCTGGGCGATGACGTCCAGGCGGTCGGCGTACATGCCGTCGGCAACGATGCCGACGCTGTACACCCGCTCCCCGTCCTTGGGGGCGGTGCCGCTGTACACCCGGCGCAGCAACTCGGTGTCGGTGTAGGTGGTGGTCGAGGTCATGCCATCACTCTACGGCCCAGGACACTCGGCGTCAAGCGGTTTGTCGTTAAGGGTTTGTCAAGGTGCGGACGGCCAGAGCGACCGGAACAGCACCGTGTCCTCACCCGCCGCCTTCTGCGTCCACGGCTCGGAGTTGCCGGTCAGCGAAGGCTCGGGGTGATCCACCGGCGCACCCAAGTGGACGCCCAGCCGCTTCCCCTCAGCCTTCAACCGCTCAGCCAGATCGTCGTCGCCGAACCACCACCGGAACCGCGAGTCCACCAACGGGGCCCCAGGGGCGAGCACGAACGCGAACCCGCCGAACCCTCCCGTCCGGTAGGTGCCCGACACCTCCAGAACCGGCATCGTCCGGTCGACCACGTGCGCAGGGGCCCGGTAGTTCAACCCGACCAACGCCCACCCTTGAGGGATCACGGACTCTGCCACCTCAAGGGACCCGTGAGTCAGCACAATGTCGTCGTTCAGCACGGCGAGCGTCTGCTCGATGTCGTTCGCCACCCGGATCGACCAGTTCCAGGCGTCGTAGATCGACGCCTCATAGCGGCGCAGCAGTAGCCGCCCGGTGTCGAACGCCTCCTCGATCAGCACGGCCGTCAGCGGCGAGGACGTCGCCCGTGCGAGGGCAGGTGACTCAGGCAGCCCAGAGTTGTCATGGAGGTGCACCTCGTCCACCTCAGGGTCCGTCAGCAGAACGGTCAGCAGGTCAGGCAGGTACGGGGACCGGCCGATCGACGGCACGCAGACGATCACGGAGTCACCCCTCGCAGCAGCGGGCCGACGTCCTCGCAGACGTCCAGCACGAACTCCGCAGCGACACGCTTGCCTTCCTTGGACGTGATGACCCAGTTCACCCACAGGGTCGTCCGCTTGGAGTCGAGCCACCGCTCGATCGCCTCGATCTGCTTGGCGCGCAGCACAGGGTCGGTCACTTGGCGGTCCATTCGCCGCACCATCCTTCGTCGGTCGTTCGGGCGTAGTCGCTCACCCACTGGTCGGTCTGGGTCACAGGGTCTCGGTGCACCCTGAGGGTCGTCGGAGGGAACCGGCGGCACTGCCCCGCACGCAGCCCGGCCGTGACGTAGAACCCGCACGTCTTGCACGTCTTGATCGGGGGAGGCTTGGGCATGGTCACCACCTTGTCGGTAGGCCGCTCGTGTTGGAGCCGTGATGGTGCCACACCCACGTCGTGTCCGGGCACGCGTGCAGGTGGGCTCCTAGCCGGACCATGGTGTCGAGCAGCGGTCGGTCTTGAACGTCCCACGAACCCCCCACGTCCGGCTGGAACCCGCCGATGGCGTCCATGGCGGCGTGCAGGACCTCGGTGCGGGCGAGGTACGTGATCGGGACGATGTGAGGCTGGCCAGGGTCGTACTGGCGGCCCCGGTAGTGCGGGAACGGGTCGGTGCCGCCACGGACGTCGAACCAGCCCCATGCGACGTCGGCGTGCTCGTTCTTCGCCACGGACAGCAGATGCTCGACGTGGTGAGGCAGCAACTCGTCGTCGTCATCCAGGAACGCCGTCCAGGTGGTGCGGACCATCGACGCCGCCCGGTTGCGGGTCGCCCACGCCCCAGAGCGGTCGGTGTCCATAGCGATCGCCACCGCCGCCACGGGGTGAGTCTGCCCGGTCACGGACAGCAACGCTCGGGCGAGCAGGTCACGGCGCATCGGGATCGTCGGGATCACCACGGTCACGTCACTCGTCATCGCCGCTCCACGTCTCGACGTACCACCACGGGTCGCGGTCAGCGCGACGGCGTTCACGGCGCGCCGACCACAGAGCCCGCCTCAGAGCTCACCACAAACCCGGCTCGCTCACGCACCTCCCCTTGCGGCGCGCCTGCCCCACTGTCACCTTCCAGCCGTACAGACCGTCGTACGTACGGTAGACGTACACGTCCTCGCCGGGGTTCGTCCTTGGCCTCATCGGCTCAGCCTGTCCATGATCCAGCCGATGACCCAGCCAGCGGCTCCACCACCGACGGCGACAACGACGAAGGCGAGCATCCCGTACAGGGCCCCGCAGTGCCGGGGAGGGTCGTCATCCACGGGGGTCATGGCGGGCCACGAAGTCGGCGACGGACAGGGTGAGCAGGTCGGCGAACCTCGGATCGTTGTCGGGCCACTCCCACCATGCGATCCGCTGCAACGCCTCAGCGTGCTGGGAGTGCGGCCACCTCGGGCGCGCCTGGACCGGGTTGCCGACCGCCAGGTAGTACGGCGGGACGTCCTTCGCCACGACGGCGTACGCGCCGATGACAGCCCCGTCGCCGATGGTGACACCTCCCAGCACCTTCACCCCTGTCCCGATCCACACGTCGCTGCCGATGCGGATGGGGCCACGGAGCCGGTGCCGGAACCCAGTGTGCTTGCCCAGCCGGTGCCACGGAAACGCGGACACGGCCTCTATGTCGTGCAGTTCGTTGGGGAGGAATTCGATGTCTGCCGCCAGCGAGCAGTACGCCCCCACCTCGATGTCCGGCTCGGGCTCGCCGACGGACCCGAACGAATGGACGATCGGTTGAGTCGCGGCGTAGGAGTGCTTGCCCCAGCGGATCACGGCTTCACCAGCCGGGCGATGCCTTCCCACCCGGAGCGCACGCTCCAGAACGACCGGTGAGCGACGCACCCGGCAGGGTCGGTGCGGTAGTAGTCCAACTCGACGGTGGCGTCCTCCGGCTCGATCCAGGGGCCCAGCGCAGCCCAGGTGTGGATGCCGTAGTCGGCGTGCGGCTTGAACGGACCCTCGCAGAAGTACAGCAGGGACTCCGGCAGCCACCAGTACTGGACATGGGTCGGGTCGGCGTACGGTTGCCACCCGTTCACGGACACCCCGCCCCACCCGACGAGAGGCATGATCATCGTGAACGTCCCGCCCGGCTTGAGGATGCGCCACGCCTCGTTCATCACGTCGATGATCGGCTTCCCCTTGGGGATGTGCTCCATGAAGTGCGACGCGTACACGGCGTCGATCAGACCGCTGTGCAGGTACCCCTGACCACCCTCCTCCCAGGGGCCATGGTTGCACTGCCACGGGGTCACGGTGGCGTCTTGCGCTGGAGCGTTGTGGGGGTGGTGTAGGTCGATTATCATGTCGGCTTTTGGGTGCGGGTTCGTCCCGCCGCCGAGTTCTACGAGCACGGCGAGCCCAACCCTTCTGTGTCGGTGGTCATGCCATCACTCTAGGGCGGGGGCGAGGCTGCGTCAAGCGGTTTATCTTCGTAGCAGGTGGATTTCCACCCGCACTCGGGGCACCGCCACCGGAACCTGGCGGGCGGGTACTCGCAGCCGCAGTGCTCACACTCGATCACGCTCGGGACTCTAACCGCGCAGCCGGATGAGGTCGCGCACCAGTCGCGCCCCGTTCAGCCACGTGACGAGATGCGCCAACTCCGACGCGTCCAGGGTCGCCCACGACACAGGCTCGGACACCCCCATCTGTGTCGGGAGCATCATGGCGAGTTCCCGGCGCTCCTCGTCGGTCAACCGGAGTTCACCGGCGAGGGCCTGGGCGTAGCGCATGTAGTACCCGCGGTCACGATCCACGGAGAGGGCCCTCTGTGCCTGTCTCGGCGACGCTGTAGGGCCACCCTGCCAAGTGCACGGGGTCGGGGTCCTCTCGGGCTACAGCGACCATCCTCACGAGGGCGGCGAACCCTTCCGGGCCCAGCACCTCACCGGACAGCACCACCTCTCCCGGCTCCTCGCCCCAGCCTCGACGCAGCACCAACTCGCCGGACTCCATGGCGTTGTACGCGTGCGCGCTCACGGAGCAAGCGCGGCACCCCAGCCTCAGCGCTTGATGAGTACACGCTACCCGGCGGATCACGTCCGCCGGGTAGCGCAGCCGGAACACGCGGCGCTCTACTTGCACAGGTGAGCCCAACCCGGCCTCCGCTCGATCGCCTCAGCGGGCCAGATGTGCTCGCCGGAGTACCCGGCATAGAGGTTCGCCTCCGCTCCGGCGCAGCGCATCTGCTCCAGGGTCTTGGTGGCGTCGGCGCGGGTGAACGGCCCGAACCGCTCCGTCATCCCCGTGTCTTGGTGCACGAGGACCCAGTACTTCACGTAGTGGGTGACTCCACTCGTAACGCGGGTGGTCATGGCCGGGCCACCTCCAGCACAGCGTAAGCCCAGCAGTAGCGAACCCCGCGGTCGGTCTCCAGCCTCCACACCTCGCCGCCGAACGACGAGGCTTCACGGAGGATCGCTCCGTCGTGGTCGATGAGCATGTCGCCGGTCAGCAGTCCGGCGGGCTCGGTCAGCAGGTGGTCTCGCATCACCCCTCCTTGTGGGTCTTGCAGTAACGCTCGTGGCGCTCGGCCTCGATGGTCGTGAACTCTCGCAAGGCGTAGCGCGTGTTCTCGCCGCAGCGCAAACACACGATGTGGTAGGTGCCGCTGCCCCACGGGTCGCGCTCCGGGCCGTACACGTAGGTCTGGCCGATCGACTTGATCAGCACGGTGTCTGGCGTGGTGGTCGTGGTCATGGCTTGAGTATCGGGTGCGTCCAGCCGCAAGTCAAGGGGTTTGTCGTCAAGGGTTTGTCAAGGGCCGGGAAGTCCTTGTGGCATAAGGATTCCCCGATCCACCCTTGTCGCATAAGGACTTCAGCGTGTCGACGGCGGGAAGTCCTTGTTCTGTAAGGGTTTCGTGGCGGGCGTCGCCGGACCCGGTTTCGCCTCTCACCCCCGTTAGGCGTCAAGTCGGTTGACGGGGGCCGACCGGGGGTCGAACGGCCTCTGCGACCACAGAGCGGCCTCTCAGCCGATCTGGCCAACACGCCCCCGAACGCGCAAGAGGGCCCCCGAAGGGGCCCCCTCGCCGGATCACGCTCAGGAGAACGTGCACCGCACGAAGAAGTCGGGGCGGTGGACGGCGAGCGCGGCACGCTCCTCGGCCAGCACCGCGATCTTGTTGTTCACGAAGTAGTCCGAGTGCTGGTTGCCGACCACGATGCGGGTCTGCATCCGGTCGAACAACGTCGCGCCGAGACGCCACGAGCCGACGATCCCGGTGCCCTGAGCGACCGCCCGCGAGCGGATCACGGGCAGACCCCACACGCCGCCGGGGGCGTTCGTGTAGGGGAGGGAACCGGTGCCCGCGCCGTCGAACTGGTTGGCGTTGCGGGTCGTGATCATCGTCCAGTAGTCCGTCGGGTTCATCACGATCCCGTCGGGGTCGCCGTCCACGGACTCGATCTTGCCGATCGCCGTGCCCAGCACGACCGGCTCATCGGAGCCGCTCGCCGTCTGGAGGTCGCTGTACTGGAGGATGCCCTTGAGGTTCGGGGCGTTGCCGTCGCCGTTGAGGACGTTGGCCTCCTCACGGACCGCGAGCAGATAGGCCAGGCGGCCGTCGATGTAGGACCGGAGGGTCGGAGCGTCATCGATGATCTCCGACGTCACGGTGACCCACGCCGCGATCTTGCGGACCGGGGCCTCGTCCAGCGACCACGCGAGCGTCTGCTCGGGCTTGGCGCTGCCCTCCGCCACCGCCGACGCGCCGTACTCGGTGGCGGCCGGGTTGGTCTCGCGGATGTAGGGCACCGATGCCAGCCCGGTCTCGGCGACGTCGAGGACGTCACGGATGAACAGGCGCATCTGCCGGACGCGGGGGCCGATCGGGTTGGGGGCCTGCGGCAAGAACGGGCCGCCGCTGGACGCACCGCTGTCGACGCGGAACTGCGGGTTGTGGGAGAACAGGCTCCCCCGCATCTCCATCTCGACGTTGCGGCTCGCACCCCAGCCGACAGGGCCCGCGTTGCGGAACGTGTCGGCCTCGGTGAACATCGCGCCGAAGGACTCGCTGCCGGGGTTGCTGGGCTGGAGGGCGCCGAGCGGGCCCTGGTGGGCGGCGGGGGCGGACCGCTCCAGGGCGGTGAGGATCGGGTCGGCCTCACGGATGAACGAGGTGACCGACGCGACGTCGACCTTCCACGAGTCGTTCCGGTCGGACTCGGCGACGGAGCGGAGACCGTGCAGGTACTCACCTGCGGCCATCAACTGCTCCCGGGAGTGCGCCGCGGTCGGCTTGTCGGGGAGAACGGGCTTGAACATGGGGTGCTCCTTCCCTCTATGGGGGTCAGGGGACGTGTGTGTCTGCTGATCCCCGTCCTCGGAGCGACCGGCCCGTCCACGGATGATCTGGACTGGGAGCGTACCTCCGGGGGTATTGGGGCGTCAACTCCGTAGACGAACCTTCTTGACGAACCCTTGACGACAAACGGGTTGACACCTGGCGGGAGTGGTCGTAAAGTGATGCCATACCCGGTGAGCAAGTGACCGGGGCGCAGTACCTTGACAACCGAAGAACGGCTACGGGCCCACTGAGGAACCGAGTAGCCCCGCCCGCTGACCTAGCCCCTGACGGCTAACGACCACGACTCAGCGACACGCGACAGAGACCGGGAACCGCACACGAGCGGGATACACCCCTAGCGGCGTGACACGTTGAGCGACCCCTGAACGAAGGACTAGCGAGGGAGGGGGGGGAGAGCGAGAGAAGGTGGAGCCCCGACCAAGCCAAGCCGAGAGCAGCCCCGGAGTGCGCACAATGAAAAAAAGGTAGGCGAAATGAGGTCGACGCTCGTAGCCGTTCGACGGTTGGCAAGCCTTGCCGAACCGAGACCCACCAAGAGCCATGCTGGCAGTGACGGGTGGGCAGCGTAGTAGTAGGCGAGCGAAGGACACGGACGGGCCCGCACCGGAAGCCCCACCTCAGAGGGGTAGGTGCGGGCCCCCTTCGCGTCTACTCGGACGCGTCGACCCAGACGATCGGCCGCCCCCACTGGTCACGAGGAACGTCGAACCGGCCAGCCTCGTCGCGCGGCTCCTTCGCCCAGTGCGGCTCCGCTTCGGGAGCGTCGGGCAGGTACGGGGCGTCGCTCATGCCAGGACGTCCACTCGGTCCAGCACCTCGTCGGCCTCGGCGAGCAGAGCGTCGACGTCGATGTCCTCACCCTCGGCGGCCGGGGCGTCATCGGCGTTGGCGTCATCTGCGGGAACCTCGTCAGAGGCCCCTCCTTCGTCGTCTGCTGCGTCGGCCACGTCGTCGGGCCCCTCGGTGCCGGGCTCGTCGTCGGCGGCGTCAGAGGGGGGCTCTGCGGGCTTGTCGTCGGAGTCACTTTCGGCGGGCAGCCCCTTCACCTCTGCGAGAGCGTCGGCGAGGTCGATCTCGCCGAGATGCAGACGCAGCATGATCGCAGCGGCCTGCTCCTTGGAGATGAGCGGCTCCCTGACGTGGAGACGCAGAGCCGGACGCTCCCGCATCCCGACGAGCGTGGTCTCCGGCACCGCCCCCACGAGCACGAGCGACACCTCATCCAGACGTCCACGGGTGAACCGGCGCACCGCACGGTTGAGGTCCTTGTCCTTGCGGTCGCTCCACTCCTCCGGGATGAACCCGACGGAGAACTGGTCGATAGTCCCGGACTCCAGTTGCGCCCATGCCTGCCGGGCCAGCGGGACGGCATCGAAGTCGTCCAGTTCCCCGACGAGTCGCAACTTGCGGTAGTCGCCGACCTTGACGTCCTCGTGCTTGGTCCAGCGGCCGAGAACCTGTCGCCAGTCGTGGCCCCACGCGATGCGCGGCATCCGCTCGTCCATGGACGCCCTGAACACTCCGGGGGCGAACTCGGTGTCGTAGTCGTCCAGGACGTCGTAGGTCAGGACGTCTGCCGTGAACCGGCCTTCCACGCCGTCGGGGGTCGCCCGGATGATCGTCGGGTGCACGGCACGCAGAAGGCGGCCGTCCGCACGGGGAGCGGAGACCAGCGGCCGGGGCAGGGTCAGTACGGTCATGGACGGCAGAGTAGCACCCGACTGGCATCGGGTGCACTCCGGCGGTCAGCCGACCACAGTGTCGGCGTACAACGGCCGCTTGTTCATCAGCTGCGCGACGCTGCGAGCGCCTATCCGAAGGTGCGCTCCGACCTCGATGTCGTCGTCGCCTCCATGCAGCAGGCGGAGCGAGTACCAGGTCCGCAGCGAATGGCCGTACTTCGGAGCCGCCGCAGGCTCGTGCTCCATCTGGAAGAAGCCGCATGAGGTCCCCACGATGGAGTCATGCCTGCCAATGGCTGTGAGCGTCACCCCGCAGCAGTCGAGCCGGGACAGTCTCGAACGAGCCGGCCCAGGGCAACAGCGAAGTCAGTCTTCGGTCGGGTTCGATTCGTCAGTCTCGGCCTCGCTAGCCGGCAGGTACTGAGCGTGGACGCGTCGCACGTACTCGAGGCCGTCCTCGGTCGTGGGCACGACCTCCAGAGCAGCACGGAACGCTTCGTACTTACGCCGGATCGAGTCGAGCAACTCACCCCAGTCGACGACCCACAGGCGGTATCGGCCATAGTCCTTGACGAAGCCCTTGCGATTCGCGTCATCTGAACGCTGGGCAGCAACTGCGTCGTCGAGTTCGGTTCCAACCAGCCAGAAGTCCCACACCGTGTTGGTCCGAGCCACCTCCGGATGGCTCGTGATCGCCACGGCGTAGTTCGTCACCTGGCCGAAGTGCTGCATCGTGAGCTTCCCGGGGCGCTTCAGCTCGACGACGAGATGGCGGTCTCGCTCGCTCTCGGGCATCGCCTTATGGAACAGAAGGTCCACACGACCACGCTGCCCGTCCTCCAGCGTCACCGGCGCGATTGCTACGACCGTCTCCGGGCTCTGCGCCGCCACGACCGCCTTCACGACGCGGGTGAGACCGTGTTCCGACAGACAGTTGTCCCACTCGTCGCCGAAAACCCATGGCTCACGCACAAGCATCGGGTGGAGCTGATCGACCTCACGGAAGATGCGCCGCGTCTCATCGGCGTAGAGAAGCGAGGCCAGCCCGTTTACGAAGTCGAGCCGATCCGTCACGCGTGACGCGGCACGGATGACGGACCCCAGAGCGGTGCGATTCAGCAGCCGATCCAACTGGTCGAGATCATCGGGGTCGAGCTTCACGAGTGCCTGTAGTGCACGCGACAACCGCCCTGGCTCGGACTCCAGCGCCGTCTTGAGGAGGCCGAGCGTCAGTCGCTTCTGATCGGTTCCCTTCTTCGGGATGGAGTCGCTCGCGATGACGGCAACGATGTCGAACAACTCACGCTCAGCCACCTCGATGGGATCGCTGGGCTCTCCAGTGAACGGGTAGACGAGCTCCTTCTTCCACTCGCGCACGAGGTCGGACTTTGCCGATTGCAGCCGGGCTGCCAGGTAGTCGTTGAGAGAACGCGTCGCCCCATCGAGCAGGTCTCGGTGCGTGAACTCCGGATGGTGGAGGTCTGCCACGCCCATGAGTTCGGGGTCGGCGAAGCCGGACCATTTGAGATAGGCGCTCCAGCCACCGGCGCTCGGAATGAGATCCGGCTTGTGCGTGGTGACGACAGCTCCTGACTCGTTGCAGAGGTGAATCCGCTTCGAGCCTCTCTTCGAACCGGTCCACTCGACCGCGATGAGCACGGGTGGCGTGTGCCCTCGCAGAACCTCGGGACTGAAGGCAGGGAGCGGCAGCTCCTCGCGCTTGAGCACGTGGCCATCGGTCGAGGTTGGGGCACTCCGGTCGGTCATGCCCATGCCGGGGCGGCCGCGGCTCGGGCAAGCATCTCGGCGTACTCGGCATCCGTGACGTGGTACAGCGCGTGGTGCTCGTCCTCACGGCGGGCGATGCGGGCGTCTGCGGGGTGCAGGTCCCGACGCTGCTCCAGCCTGAGCAGGTCGAGGGTGTCCCACTTGGCTCGTGGGGCCTCCAGGGGGGTGATCGCCCCGATGTTCCTGACGTGGTGGGCGAACACCTCCCCGCTCGGGTGGTACTTGACGTGCAGGGTGTCGGTCATCTGGCTCCGGCCGGTGCCGACGAGCGATCCGTACACGGTGTGTCCGGTCGACTGGTCGATCACGACGAGGCACAGGGTGCCGTTCGTGGCGGCGACGACGGCATCCAGCACGCCCCTGGTCCACTGCGGGCGACTGAGGTTGCGCCACAGCGGCTCCGGCACGTAGTCGTAGGCGAAGTCGATCGGGGTGAGGGTGCAGGTGGTGGCGGCCACGGTCGGGTCCGCTAGTTGGGCGGCGATCTCGGCACGCTTGGCGGCGAGTCGCTGACGGGCGTTGTGTGCGGTGGTCATGCCATGACTCTACGCCCAGACCACGATCACGTCAACCCGTTTGTCGTCAAGGGTTTGTCAAGGCTCCATGCGGGCGACGAGCAGATCAGCCATCTCGGACCTCCTCGGGATCGTCCCACCACCCAGTCCCACAAGCGATGCAACGGAACGTGGGGGCTTCCATGAAGGGCGGGCACTTCGGGCAGCGGAGTCGGGCCATGTCGCCGCCACGGGACCGCAT
>JACDJC010002127.1_pt1 | contig 16118 bp, 9 predicted proteins | sample 7454191 | NCBI WGS metagenome assembly JACDJC01 (sample SAMN14253291, study PRJNA609438) | sludge metagenome | isolation source: sludge after 25d culture with pyrite and EDTA | collected 2018-12-20 | reverse complement strand
GATCACGTCGCTGGGCTACGAGCGAATCGTCACCGACCCCGAGCGCATCGCAGCCGCCCGGGCTCAGGTGGCCGACCATCCCTCCGCTCTGTTGTGGACCCACAAATCCCACATCGACGGCATCGCCCTGCTGTCGACGCTGTACGAGAACGACTTCCCGGCGCCCCACGCCATGGGCGGCCTCAACATCGCGTTCGCCGGCGTGGGCACGATGGGGCGCCGCAGCGGCATCATCTTCATCCGGCGATCATTTGCCGACAACCCGGTGTACAAGCTGGCCCTGCATCAGTACCTGGCCTACCTGATGGAGAAGCGGTTTCCGCTCAGCTGGTCGTTCGAGGGCACCCGCTCCCGCACGGGCAAGCTGATGCCGCCCCGGTACGGCCTGCTGAAGTACACGTTGGATGCAGCTCACGCGACCGGCACCGAGAACCTGCACCTCATCCCGGTGTCGATCAACTACGACCTGATCGGCGAGGCGGCCGAGTATGCGGGCGAGGAGGTGGGACGGGCCAAGCAGTCCGAGAGCCTCAGCTGGTTCGTCGGCTACCTCCAGCGCCTGCGCTCACCCCTGGGTCGGGTCTACCTCGACATGGCCGACCCGATCGTGTTGGAGGGTCCGGCGCCCGAGCCGACCAAGGCGCAGGTGGCATCGATCGCCTTCGAGGTGGCGCGGCGGGCCAACGCCCTGGTGCCGGTGACGCTGCCGGCCCTGATGTGCACCGCGCTGATGGGCGCCGCCCCGGGTGCGCTCACCTTGGCGGAACTCGACGTCACCATGCGCACGTTGATGTCGTGGCTTCGGAGCCGCAACGTACGTCTGGCGGAGGGCCTGGCTGTTGAGGATGACGAGCTGGTGTCGCTGGCCGAGCTGGTGTTTGCCAAGGGCATCGTCACCCGCCACCTCGATGGTGACCAACCGGTGTTCTCGATCGAGGAGGCCCAGCACCCGGTCGCGGGGTACTACCGCAACACGATCATCCACTACTTCGTCAACCGGGCGATGATCGAGCTCGCGCTGCTCGCCGCCGCCGAGGCTGACCCGGCCTCGGCCGCGCTCGTCGGTGAGGCCTTCTGGGACGAACTGTTGGAGGTGCGGGACCTGTTGAAGTTCGAGTTCTTCCATCCGCCGACCGACGAGATGAACGCCGTCGTCGACCGGGAACTTCGCGACGTCGACCCAGCCTGGCGAGATCGGCTGGCGTCGGGACCCGACGGCGCTCGCCAGCTGCTCGAGGCGATGAACCCCCGGGTAGCCCACGCCACGCTCCAGCCTTCGGTCGAGGCCTACTGGGTGGTCGCCAGGTGGCTGGCCGACCAGGGCGTCGAACCGGCGGGCGAACGCAAGGCCGTGGTGAAGGCCTCGCTGGGGGCGGGCGAGCAGGCGTTCCTCCGCCGCCAGATCACCACACGTGCGTCGATCGGCAAGCAGCTGTTCACCGGCGCACACTCGATGCTCGGCGACCGTTCACTGTTGGGAGGTGAGGGAGACGACGCCGACGCCGACGACCTCGCCCGCCGGCGAGCCGAGCTGGCCGACCGCCTCGGTGCCCGGGTCCGCCGGCTGGCCGAGCTCCGGAGAATGACCCTGGAGGACACCGCACCCGATCTCGTCGGCGGCCCCGGCACGGCGGCTCGGGGCGAAGTCAGGTACTGAGAAGTTCGAACGTGACGCCGACACGCTGATAGTTACCCACCACCCGGCGGTCGCGGGTCATCAAGGTGTGCCCATGCTCTTTGGCGGCTGCGGCCACCAGCGCGTCGTAGACCGAACCGCCGGAGATTCCCAGCTCGGGCAAACCGACGAGAAGCAGGGTTGCTGCGCCCGGCGAGAGGAACCGGTTCTCCGGGAAGTTTGCGGCCATCAATGCCGAGATCACGTCCGGTGAACGCCGGTTCGACGGAGGCAGCCGAGTGAGCACCGAAAAGGTCTCGAACGCGGCAAGGCCGGACAAGCCAAGGGTCATGCCATCGAGGCAGTGACGCGTTGCGACATGAAAAGGGTGATCACCGCTGACCAACGCGACCGCGACGCTGGTGTCGACCAAGCGGTCCGGACGTTTAGCGCTGGTCGGCACGGCGCATCTCATCGACCAGCGCATCGTCGAGCTTCATCCCGCTCGCCGGGATCACCAAGCGACCATCGACAAGCTCGAGGCCGTTCGTCTCATCCAATTCGGAGTCAACCAGCGGTTCAATCCGCAGCGCTGCACCATCGACGGTCACCTCGACCTTGCCGGGCACCAAACCAACCACGTCACGAAGCTGCTTCGGAATCACCAACCGGCCTGCCTGATCAATGGTTGTTTCCGTACCATAAATCTACCATTGAGCTACCACCCGCGACCCTCCCGTCTGCGTAGGCGACCCGCCCCTTTCGCGGGCGAATGGCCAGCGACGACCCGGTCCCCAGAAGCGAACCGCCGTCGACCCCGCTCGTCCACGCGGCCACCATCGCCTCGCAGCTCGTCAACCACTGAGTCGAGAGCGTTGCCATCGCTGTCGACCGTCCCAATGATCGCCCCCTCCGTCGAAGCCAGGCGTTCGCTGCGGAGGATTCAGTTCTGTCTCTCTCCTTCGGCTAGGTCAGCGAGGAGGTCGTCGAGGACCTGCTCTTCGTGGATGGCGACGTTGTGGGCGGTCATCGCTTCGACGAGGCCGGGTGCCCACGGCGCCGTGGCACCGGCACCGGGTGGGTCCAGCAGCAACGTGCCAGCCGGAGCGGCGGCCAGATAGTCGGCGACGCCGAATCGCCAAGGCTCGGCGCCGTACCGCTCGATGACGGTGGTGGCGATGCGGAGACCGCCCCAATCGAAATCGCCGTGATAGGCGAATTCGGCACCGTCGGCTGCCAGCAAATTCAAGAGTGCCAACACCGCTGAGTTCGGTTGGCCCTCGACGCACACCAACGGAGCCGCCTCGCCCTCCAAGGTCGTGGCCGCATGGGCCAACACCGACGGGTTCTCGCAGATCCGCACCAGCGTCCCTGGGGGAACCTCAAGTTTGGCGTCCCCCAACTGCCGCAGCGTCAGCCGAACCGGTTCTCCGCACCTCCGGTGGTTGAAAACGACTCCGGACGTCAACCCCTCGCCCGAGGCGGGCAGATTGAGGGCCAACGCACTCACCGACAACTCGTCGCAGATCACCCCCTGACGAGCCCAGCGCCGGCGCCAGCCGTAGGCAGCCGGTACCTCACCATTCGGTCCGTTGTCATCGCCGGCATCGGGCAGATCGTTGGCTTCGTCGATGACGCGAATCGCTGCGTCGGACAACCGTCCAAGGGCCTGATCCCGGTCGAGCGCGTGGGCATCGCCGGTGAGCTGCGCAGCGAGTTGGGCGAGGGTCACGTTGTGGGCCGGGAGGGCTGCCATCACGTCGAGCACCCGCCTCGCCAACTCCGCGCCGGCCGACACCGAGCCCGCCATACGGGTCGCCGCCCCGCTTCGGCGGACGTCCGTGACCCAGGCCTGAAGGTCGACACGATCGCCCAGCGCGGGATGAGCCTCGGTCGACGACCAGGATTCCTCGCGCTCCGATTGAGCGCTGGCGCGCTCGGCCGGTCGGTTGCGGATCGGGCCGTCCAGGAGTTCCAGCCATTCGACGAGGCCGACCTCGGCGGCGCCGCGGCGCAGTCGACCGTCCAACGTCTCCAGCCGGACCGAAAGTGGCTTGTCGCCTGCAGCCGACGTGCCGAGCAGCCCCGCGATCGCCCGACGCTGGTCGGGTTCCAGCCCATCGAGGCGCAGCGGGGTGCCCTCCAGGCTGAGGCCGTTGCGCTCCAGCCGCCTGAGCGCCTTCGCCCACAGCGGCCAGTAGTCGGTTCCCCGCAACTTGGAGCGAGCGCTCTCGCGTCGTTCGTCGCTCACGTTTGATCGGGGTCGGGGGCAAACAGGCCTTCGTGAGGGGCACGCTGGGGCACCGACTCGGTGGCGGTGCCCGCCAGATCGCCATCATCGATCAGTTCGTGGCCGTCCCAGCGCAGCGACACGACGCTGACCCCCTCGGCGGGCGGGCGGCGCAGCAGGTCGAGCACCGCCACCGACGGCACCTCGCCGTAGGCGCCCCACAGCTCGTGGCCGGTCAGGATGACGTCCAGGTCGAAGGCCACGGTCAGCCCCATCAGCTTGCCTCGCATCTCCTCGTCGATCCCGGCGAATGCCTCGTCGAGGGCGATCATGCGGGGGGCGTCGGGCTCGGCCCGGTCGTAGTGGGCGGCCGCCGCCGCGAACAAGGGCTGGTGCAGCGCCATCGCCTGCTCGCCGCCCGACAGCTGGCGATACTGAGTGCGGGTGAGCTTCACCCGCTTGTTGTCCGCCGTGCGCAGGTACGGCCGGAACTCGTGCCAGGACCGGTAGTCGAGCGCCTTCTCCAGCGCAGCCCGATACCCGGCGGTCGGGTCCTCGGCCCGTTGGGTGCGGATGACCCGCTCGAAGAACGCCCGCAACGCCTGGCGCTCCTCCTCCCCCATCTGCTCGGTGTCGTGGCGCAGCAACTTGACCGCCTGGCGGATACCGGCGTCGTCGGTGTTGAGCTCCCAGCCCAGGTCCACGCCGAGGCGGCTGGTGGTTCGCACATCGGCAAGCGCCTGGTTGACCCCGGCGACGAACTCGTCGGCGTCGGTCAACAGCCGCCGCAGCTGATGGGACACCTGGTTGAGCAGGAAACGCTCGAACACCTCCCGGTCGCCCTCGGTGAGATAGCTCTGGAGGGCCGCGTCCTGGCGGGCCAGCTCGGCGGTCAGGTCGGCCAGCGAGACGGTACCGCCGTCGGAGTTGATCTCGACGGTCACGAGATCGTCGTCGTGGGGGAACGCGGCGTCGTATCCGTGGTGCAGCTCGTCGATCACCTTTTTCTGGGCACGATCCAACGCAGCGACGTTCTGCTCCCGCTGCTCGGGTGTCGGCGCGGAACCATCCAGGCGGTCGTTCAGCCACCGGGCAAACTCGACCGCGCCGATCGGCAACGGTTCAAGTGGAACCACGTCAACCTCGGTTGGGAATCGATCCGGCACGAGCAGGGCCAGCAGATCGTGACGGCGCAACACCGGCAGCCGCTCGGATCGCGCCGCCAGTGTGCCCTCGTGCCGGGCGACCGCTCCTCGTGCCTGGTCGGCGGCCTCCTGAGCCCGGCCCAACGCGGTCTGGAGGTCACCGAGCGCTTCCCGCAACACTTCGGACCGCTCGTCGAGCGCCAGCAGTTCGGCCTCGGCCCGCTTCAGCGCTTCCAGTGGCGCCTCGGCATCCTCGCCCAGCCGCTCGCGCAGGGTGGCCGCGCGGGACGCCAGCGTGGAGTGCTCCTCGGCGGCTGCTGCCAGATCCCGCTCGGCGTCGGCGAGCACTTGCGCTGCGTCGGCCGCCCGACCACGTTCCTGCTCGGCCCGTGCAGCATCGGCCTCTGCCGACCGGCGGGCGGCGATCGCCGTGCGGACCGCACCTGCGTAGCGGTCGACCAGGTCGGTGACCCGGTCGAGTGAGGCGGCGTCGCCCTCCAGCCGGTGCTGGACCGCCGTCGCCTGGAGGTTGGCCTCGGCGGCGCCAGCCGCCTCGGCGGCGAGCGCCTCATCCTCGGCGGCCCGCTCGGCCAACTCCCGACGGGCCTCGGCCTGCGAACGAGCACGCCGTTCGGCGTCGACCGCACGAAGCAACGCGTCCGCCGACGGCAGAGTCGCAGCCGCAGCTGCCAGCCCGGCCAGGGCGGCTTCCAGACCGAGGAGTACTGCCGACTCGACGTTGACCGCCGCCTCGGCAGCCGCGATCAGGGCTTCGAGTTCGGCAAGACGGCGGCGTCGCCGCTCGGCCCGGGCGGTGGCACCCACGTACTCCGGCTCGGGTTTGGTGGTGCGGCCCCGCAACGGTCCGAGGGCGAACCGACCGTCGACGGTGACGCCTGCTCCGTCATGGACGACGCCGCCCTCGGTGAGCGTGATCACCGCCAGCACCCGACTGACGGCCGCCTCGGAGAGACCCGATCCCCCGGGAACCGATGGCACCAGCACCGACGTCAGGTCCGAGCGATCGTCCGGTTCGGCCGCCGACGCGTGCGATGACGCCAGCCACGAGTCGGCCGACCCGGCTGGCGCTGCACCGCCGGGTTCTTGGCCATCGGGTGCGATCCAGGCGTCCAGCAGACCGGCGGCGTCCAGCGCCGCCTCCAGCTGGCCCCGATCGTGGTCGTCGACCCCCGGTGCCCAGTCGCAGCACCGCCACAGCGGCGCCCCGGGGCGTCCGGGCTCACGTTCGGTCCGCCAGGTGGGCGGCGCCGGGCCCGGGTCGGTCTCCGACCCCACCTCGTCGCGCTGGGTTTCCAGCGACACGACCTCGGCCTTCAGGGTGTCGATGAGGCCCCGGCTGGCGCTGCGGCGTTCGATCAGCTCGACCCGGGCCGGGTCGGTGGCCTCCCCGAACGCTGCCGAAAGCGACGGTGCGCCCGCTTCGCCGAGCGCATCGATGGCGTCGGCCAGCCGGTCACCAACCGACGCGGTGTCGACCAACCGGGGACCGACCAACGCCGCTTCAGACAATCCTCGCTCACCCGCTGCAGCGACGGTCTCGGGCACCCAGGGTGCGGTCGCCACCCACTGCTCAACCGACTCACCCAGCGCTGCCCGAGCCTGCTCGGTGGAGATCGCAGCCTCGGCCGCGACCCCGTCGGCGTCGTCGGCCGAGCGCAGCGCCTGGGAAGCGGCCTCCTCCGCACGGACGTGGTCCCGGGCGGCCTCGTTGCGTTGCCCCAACGCTGCGCGTACCGCCTTGAGGTCGTCGCGCCGGGATCGCTCGGCCACCCGGGCTCCCGGCTCCAAGCGGTCGGGCACCCGTGCCTCCTCCCGGGTGAGGGTCCAGGCGATGTCGCCGGCATCCGCCGCGTCCTCGACCTCGGTGAGGGCCGCCTCGGCGCCGGTCAGCGTTTCGGCGGCCCGCCCGGTGGCAGCGGTTGCGGCCGCGTCGGCCGCGTCGGCGCGCTGGGCGGCGCCGTCGCGCTGTCCCGCCGCCTTGGCCTCGAACTTGGCAGCCCGGCCCACGGACGCCTCCACCTCGGCAAGGCTGCTGGCGTCCCGGTAGGCGGGCGATTCCAAGACGGCGGTGCGACGCCCATCGACCACCGATCGTTCCAGGGCCATGCTGCGACGGCCGGCCTCGTTCTCGGACACTGCGCCCTCGATGCGAGCGGCCTCGGCCACGGTGTCGACGACGGTCCGGTTGGCCCGCCGCAGTACCTGGGCAGCATCGATCACCGCTGTCGATCGACCCAGCGCCTCGCCGGTGAGGTAGGTGACGTAGACGGGCACGAAGGCGTCGACGATGGCCCGGGTGGCCTTCAGGTCGGCCAGGTCGCGTTGGGTGGCCTCGAGGTCATCCAGGCTTTGGGCCACGTCGTCAAGCACGTGGTCGTCCAGCGCCGGAAGTCCGCCGGAGAGCACCTCGGACAGCAGGCGAAGGTCGAGCTTGCCCGCCAACTGCGGGCGACGAAGCACCCGGATCAACGTGGTCAGCTTCTGGTGACGGTCGGACCCCATGCCCAGCAGCGCACGATCGACTGCGGCCCGATAGGTCTCGGCGGTGTCGAACACCGCGCCGATGCCCAGCTCGTCGCGCAGGCGGCCCCGGGTGAGCGGGCTGCCGTCGGGCGCCAGGTCGAAGTCGAGCCCGACCCGCTGCTCGGTGACGAAGAACCAGGACGCGGTGTTGGTCGACGCAGCGGTCGCCCGGGCGCCGCAGCCGATCGTGAGGTGCGCGGGCGTCGCCCCGTCACCCGAGGCGTTCCGTTCGAACTCCATCCACACGTAACCAAGCCGCTGATCGTGACGGAACTTGCGTGACCCCGCTTCGTCGTCGCGCAGCACCCCGAGCAGCAGCGATCGCATCGAGCGGCCGCCGGCGAACGGGTCCATGGCGTCGGCGCTCATCACCCCCTCCATCAGGAAGGGGAACAGCAGGGCCAGCGCGTTGGATTTGCCCGAGCCGTTGGGGCCACGAAGGATCAGCCGTCCGCCGGCGAACGAGAACACCTGGTCGTCGTATTCCCACACGTTGCGGATCCCCGCACGGTGGGGCCTCCACCGATCCGTCGGCGCTACGCTCGCGCGGGTGTCGGCACTCGATTCACTCACGGTTGATCATCTCCAAACATCTGCGAGGTGAGGGCGTTCTCGGAGGTCTGCCCGTCGACCTCCGCATCGGCGTCGGGCCGATAGCGGGCCAGCGCTGCGTGCACCCGCAGCCGGTCGCCCTCGACGGCAAGGAGCCCGAACCGCGCCAGCAACTCCCCCACCTCACGACGCAGCTTGTCGGGCGACTCGCGGTAGTCCGAGGAGAACTTCGACCGGTACCGATCGGCGATTTCCTCCCAGGCCTCATCCGCCGCGGCGCCGTTCACCCACCGTTCGGCCGCCGGGGCGAGACGGACCTCATCATCGGGCTCCAGGACCGTCTCCCGAATCACCTCGTCTCCGGTCGCCGCCAGCTCGACCAGCGCCGCGCCCCACAAGAGGGCGGCCTGGGTGAGCGTTCCTCCGCTGGGAAAACGATGCCGTGGCTCGGTGATCGGCTCGATCGTGGCGTCGACCAGGCTCATGCCCTCGGCCCGGGACTCGACATGGCAGCCGGTGAGCTGCTCCAGGTCACGGACCAGGCGGGTGCGTCGCTCACGCACGTAGTTCAGTTCATCCGCGCCGAGATCCGAGTACGACATCACCGGGCCCTCGACCAGTCGACGAGCCAGCCGGTGGCGCAGCGCCTGGGGCCGATCCTCGGTGCCGGGAGCGGTGGGTTCCACCAGGAAGTCGGCGGCCTCCCCCACGCCGCGCAGCACGCTGGGCGAGCTGACCAACAGTCGGGACACACAGTCTCGGTCGACGTCGTAGAGGGCATCGCCGTCTGCGTCGTTTTCCAGCCACTGGTCGGCGCCTCCGTCGCGCAGGCCGAGCACGCCGCGGCCCTCCAGCCACGTCACCGCGTCGACGAACGCCCTTCGCTGCGTGTACGCGGTGAGGTCAACCGGCAGGGCGTCGTCCCCCGAACGCAAGCGCAGCACGGCTTCGGCCAGGCGGGACGCCGTCGTCTGGTCGCCCAGCTCCTCCAACGCCGCCAACACCAAACACAGGAACGAGCAGGCGACGTGCCCCAGCGGGCGGAGCGTGCGGGTGAAGGCCCCACGGTGCTCCGACGTGGTGGCCGACCGGCGATACAGCCGGGCCGAGCTGCGCCCGACGTCGAGGCGGAAGCCCAACACCCGCGAGAACTCGTTGCGCAGCGGCACCTCCCAGCGGCGCACGGCCGTGAACGCCTTGGGGCTCGGCCAGGTGGGAGTGACCAACGGATGGCCCAACAGCAGCCGAGCGGTGCGCTGGAAATCCTCGAGTTCGCCGGGATCGATCTGCACCGCCGCCCTCGGACCCGAGGTGGCTCCGTCGAACGGAGCGATCAGGCCGGTGGTCACAGCGCTCACGACGTGGCTCCAACCGGCTCGATGTGCAGGCGGTGCTCGCCGATGGTGAGCGAACCTCGGCGGGTTCGTATGACCATGCCGTCGGGGTCGGGCCGAAACGTGGCCTGCGCACCCTCGACGCGAACCGGGTCGTCGCTGCCCGGCTCGTCGCCGACCGAACGCAAATGCGCCGCCCGATCGAGCAGCTCGAACAGGATCGTGGCCTCAGCGTCGGAGAGCACCCGTCCCTCCACCGGCCTGGCACCCAGCCGAGCGGCCGCCTCGGCCCGGGCCGTCTGCGCCGACCGGTGCTCAGCCATCAGCTGGGCCTTGGTGACCGAATAGTCGGTGGCCTGGGCCGGGCGCCCCGGCGATGGGCGCCGGCCGTGCTCACGCAACGTCACCGGCACGTTCACCGGAGGCGCATCCCACCACGAGTCGGACGCAGCAACCGTCTCGTCGTCGGCCTCGCCGTCGCTCAAGTGCAGCGGCCGACCCAGGCCGAAGGCGGCATCGAACAGCTCGGCGGCGGCCCGGTCGTCGATGCGGCGGAACCAGCGGGCCAGCACCAACAGCTCCGACGCTCGGGTGATCGGGCGGCGAGCGCTCTCGGTCACCCGCCGCAGCAACGCCAGCAGCTCACGGATGGCCGTCGTGGTGGCAGCGGTGAGGTCGTCGGCGCCGGAGGGCCGGTCGCCGACCGAGACGAACCAGTCGGCCAGGCCGGTCCAACGGTTGCACCATCGCTCGGCCCGGTCGTCGGTGTCGAACAAGCCGGCCGAGTCGTCGCCCGCCGCCGCCAGTTCGCCCAGCCGCTCGACCCCCCGCTGGTTCACCGCCTCCACCCCTCGGGCCACCAGGCCCCGCTGGGTCATCAGGTGGTCGAGGAACTGCTCCAGGTAGTCGATCAGCAGGTCCTTGTAGACCAGAAAGCGGGCCGGGTCCGCGTCGTGTTCGCGGCGCAGCTGGGCGACGGCGGCGTGAAAGTCGCGGGCGTTGGCGGCCAGTTCCCGCAGCGATCCGTCCAGGTCCCGCAGGCGCAGGTACACCTGCTCGCCGTCGGAACGATCGATCGCATCGGCCAGCAGCGCCAGGTTGTCGCGGATGTCCCGAAACAGGGTGCGCTGTAACGATCCACCCTGGTCCGACGCGCCGAGCACGGCCAGCACCGCATCGTGGGAGGCCTGCCCCGCCGCCGTCAGCTGCCACAGCGCCCGTCGGCGCCGGAAGTCCTCGAGCCGGGAGACCCGGACCGTGTCCTGGGTCCAGGTGAGGTTGCCCCAGTCGCGCAGTTGCTCGAGGGCGGGCTCCAACCCCTCGGTACCGAGGCCCGCCGCCGCCAGCTCCGCGGCGATGCGTTCGGTGCGGATCTCCACCTCGTAGCGCTCTCGGGCTGCGACGAACACCGCCAGGATGGCCAGGTAGATCGGCGCGTTGGCCTCGGTGGCCGCCTTCAGCACCCGCAGCTTGTTGCGCTCCTCGCCGTCGAGCAGCCGCAGGTGCATGGCGCCGGGACCATGCTCGACACCAGCACCCCGGTCGAGCAACGGCGCCACCTCGACCTGGCGGCCATTGGCGCCGGTCGTGTCCGCTGAGGAGGGCTGCGCCGGCTCCGCCGAAGGGACGCTGTCCGGAAGATCCATCGCCACGACCGTACCGCAGGAGATCGGTGGGGCTCCCGCCCGCTGGCCTTGCATTCTCAAACCCCAGACGCCATCGGATTCCAACGCCTGGGTCCCAAACTACGTTGCCGGGAGGGCGGCCAGCGGTGCTGCACCGACGTCCGGGCTCGAGGATTGGTTGCCTTCCACGTCGCCGAAGCTGAGCTGCGCCGAGTCGGCCGCCACGCTGCCGTGGGCGGCTGCAGCGGGGTCGTAGCCGCCTCGAACGCTGCCGCTGACGGTGTCCCCGTAGTTCTCGGCCATGAAGTCGTCGATGCAATCCTCCCGCGCCCGCAACACCGGCAGGAAACTTCCCCCCTCCCGCTCGGCGACGTCGGAGGCAACGGCCGCATTGATCTCGGAGAGACGGTCGCCGATGCGATGCGCATAGGCGACCAGAAACGAGGATCGATACGAGGTGCTGCGAGTTCGGGTGCCCGGAGGCGCGGTCTTGCCCGCCTGCGCCAAGGCGGTTTGAGCCTGGATCAGCAACGAGGTGAACAGCAGCTCGACGGCGGTGAGGTCGGCCGGATACCCGACCACCCGCGACATGTTCAGCCCGTCCATCATCACCGCCCGACAGCGGCTGCGTTCGGCGACGAGCTGCAGCATAAAACCCTTGGCATCCCAATAGGGCGGGTCGATGGGGACCCGAATGATGCTGGGTTCCTGCTCGGACGTTGCATCGGCGTCGGCGAGCATCGCCTCGTCGATGGCATGCCGGGTGATCAACTCCTGGGCCTTGGTGGTGAACGCCATCGCTTCCTCTTCGAAGTCGGTCGACTCGGCCTTGGCCAGCAGCGCACGAATGCGCTCGAGCATCGGATCACGTTCTGAGGACGTATCGCCGCGCACCGGCTTGGACCTGGTCGAGGCGGCACCCAACGAACCGGGCGGAGGGATCAGGCACTCCAGCCGGGGAAGAAACATGACCGCCAGGGCGTCGATCAGCGCGTCACGGGCGTCGGCAAGGTCCAATCCCTCGCCTCCAACCCAGCGGCGGATCCAACCCGGTTTGGCGTCGGCGGCGGGGAGGTCCAGCGCCTCGACCTGGGAGATCCACCGCGAGTCGAGGGTGGCTGCTCGTCGCCGAGCATCATCGTTGGCGACGACCTGGGCCATCAGCCTGGCCGTGATCGCTTTGCTGCCGTTGAGCCGGGCCTGCCGAAGCAGCTCGACCGGTTGCCACCCGCTCTGCCACAGCGCCTCAACACGCCCGAGCAACGCCCGCTCGGCCGCGGTTGCCAGCACGTCCAACGGCACCCGACCCAGCTGGCGCAGCACGGCCGTGCGAAGGTCACTGTTGTACCGCCGGTTCCGCTTCTCTTGGTGTTGAAACGAGCTGGCGTCCACCAGCAGGTCGTGGGTCCATCCTTCTGGATCGGCCCGATAGGAGTCACCAAAGATGTCGTTGGTTTGGCGGTGGCCCTCGCCCCCGCCATGCCCAGTAGCGCCACTCGGCCCGGCAGCACCATGGCCGCTTCGGTCGTCGGCGTCAGCCTGGTCACGGCGCCTTGCCCGCTCACGTGAAGTCGCCTGCGCCCTCGACCTGGCTTTGGCTTTGGCCGCCCGCCTTGCCCTGTTGTTCTTTCCCATGGGGGTACCGTAGCGATGCACGGTGACAGCCAGCAGGCCGTCACCTCTGCACCGCTACGCCGACGCCGTACCATCGATGACCGACATGGACGACGAGCGCAGTGACCGCGTGTTTCGGTACCTGGCCTACGGCTCCAACCTCGTCGTCGGCGGGCTGGCCCGCTACGTCGGACCGGTCGCCGATCACTCCCCCGGCGAGCACGTGACCGTGCCGGGGTGGCACCTGCGGTTTCAGGGGCACTCCACCCGCTGGGACGGGTCGCCGGCAACGATCGCACCGGACGGTGCGGCGCGGCTCGTCGGCCGTGCCTGGTCGCTCGGCCGTGACTCGCTGATCGCCGTGGTGGCAGGCGAGGCGGGCGTTGCGACCCACCGGGCCGCCTTCGTCGTCGACGCGGTGATCGAGGGGATCAACGAGGCCCGCGCAGCATCGCCTCCCGGACGGGCGCTGGGTACCGGCGAAGGCTTCGTCGGTGGTGCGGTCGATCGCCTCACCGTGTCAGGCACGCATTGGAGTGCACCGGTGACGCGGCCGATCAGCCAGTACGACACGGTCGTTGCGATCGACCATGCCGACGGAGCGCTGTGGGCTGTGACCGCCTCGGTGCCCGACACGCTCCGGCGCCGCTGCGAGCCCTACCTGGCCCAGGTACACCTGGGGCTGACCGACCTGGTGGGACACGAGGACGCGACCGGCGAGATCGAGGCCGCCCTGGCCCGGTCCTCCCGGCTACCCCACACCTCGGCGTAGCCGGGGACGGGGGCTGAAATTCGCCTCTCCTGCACCAGGAGCAGCACAAAAGGGAGAACGTCGGGCGTCCAGGCTCAGCCGATGAGCTCCGGGGTCCGATCCTGGGGCGGAGCCTCTGGGCTCGGCGGCTCGTCCACTGGCAGTTCGTCGTCCACGTTGCCCTCGACATCGATGTTGGGCAACAGCCGGTCGAGCCAGCCGGGCAGCCACCAGTTCTTGTCGCCGAGCAACTCCATCGTCGCCGGCACCAAGAGCATGCGCACCACGGTGGCGTCGAGGAAGATCGATGAGGCCAGGCCGACGCCGAACAGCTTGATGATGCGGTCGCTTTCCAGCACGAAGCTGCCGAACACGAACACCATGATGGCGGCCGCAGCGGTGATCACTTTGGCGGTGGCCGCCAGGCCGTCGGCCACCGACGTGTGGCTGTCGCCGGTGCGCTGCCATTCCTCCCGCACCCGAGACAGTAGGAACACCTCGTAGTCCATCGATAGCCCGAACACGATGGCAAACAGCATCATCGGCACGAAGGGCTCGATTGGGCCGGTCTGGATGCCGGTGATGCCGTTGAACCATCCCCACTGGAACAGGGCTACGACCAAGCCGTAGGCAGCGCCCATCGACAACAGGTTCATCACCACCGCCTTCAGCGGCACGAGCAGCGACCGGAATACCGCCATCAACAGCAGGAACGACAGCGCCAGCACCGCCCCGAAGAAGTAGGGCAGGCGGGAGGCCAGGTACTCGGAGAAATCGACCTGAACCGGGACCGACCCGGTGAGCGCCACGTCGACGCCGGCCGCTCGCTCGGCGGCGGGCAGCGTCTCGGCGCGCAGGCGGTTAACCGTATCGGTGGTCTCCTCGGCCTGAGGCGAACTGGTGGGGATGATCACCCACTGCACGGCGGTGGCCGCTGCGGGATCCTTTTCGTCGTTGGGCGTCGCCGGGGTAACGAACACGACGCCCGGGTCGTCCTGCACGGCGGCCTGGATGGGCGCTAATGCTTCGGCGTCGAAGCCGTCGGGAAGCTCGGCCACCATCAGAAACGGACCGTTGAAGCCCGGTCCGAACCCTTCGGCCAGCAGGTCGTAGGCCTTGCGGGTGGTGGTGTTCTCCGGAAAGTTCCCCTCGTCGGAGAACCCGAGCCGCAGCCCGAACACGGGCAGCGCCATGCCGATCAGCAGCAGGGCGCCGATGAAGACAGAGGCCCACGGGTGTCGCTGGACGACGCGGCTCCACCGGTACGCAATCGTCTCCCGCAGCGGCTTCTGGCGCCGCATGGGCACCTCGCGCTTGAGGGGGCCAGCGAAGAACCCGGCGATCAGCACGACGACGGCAACCGGGAAGGCCAGGAGCAGCGGCGTGAAGTTGAGGCCGGCACCGACCAGGGCCAGCGCCGCAAGCCCGGCGGCGATCAGGCCACGCCAACGGGTGAGCTCCACCCGCTCGCCGGCGAAGCCGAGCAGCGCCGGCAGCAGCGTCACCGATGCCACGATCGTCACCGCGACCACCGAGGCCGCGCCGATGGCCAGGCCGGTCACGAAGCTGACGCCCATGATCAACATGCCCATCAGCGAGATGACCACCGTCGTTCCGGCGAACACGACTGCCCGTCCGGCGGTGTCGATGGCGATCGACGTGGCCTCGCGCACCGTGTGACCTGCGTGGAGCTGTTCGCGGTATCTGGTGACGATGAACAGCGCGTAGTCGATGCCGACGCCGAGACCGATCATCACCCCGAGCACGGTGGCAAAGTCGGGGATGGTGAACACGTTGCTGAGCAGCGCCACCGAGATGCCGCCGATGCCGATGCCGAACAGCGACACCCCGACCGGCAGGCCCATCGCCAGCACCGAGCCGAAGGCCAGGATCAGGATGACGATGGCAAACGCCAACCCCAGGATCTCCGACGACGGGCTCTCGAACTCGGCGAAGATCTGGCCGCCGAACTCGACGTCGACCCCATCGATCTTCGGGGCGGCCTCGGCGATCTTCTTTTGCAGCTCGGCCCCACGCTCCACGTCGATGTCCTCGTCGAGCTTCACTTCGGCGTAGGCGATCTTCCCGGCCTGTTCGCCCAGCGGTGCGATCTGCCGGGCGCCCTCCTCGCTGTACGGGCTGACCACCCCTTCGACGTCCGGCATGGTCGCCACCGTGTCGAACAGCTCGGTCATCGGCTTTTGTACCGCCGGATCGGTGACCGGCAGCTCGGACTGAAACACGATCGTGCCGCTCTGACCGCCAGCGCCGCCCCCGAACTCCTTCTCGAGCAGGTCCAGGCCGGCACGGCTTTCGACGTTGGGCAGGTTGAACTCGGTGCGGAACTGGGTGCCGATCACGCTCGAGAGCGCGCCGCCGCCCACGAGAGCGAGCAGCCACAGGCCGACCACGAGGCGGCGTCGGTCGTGGCACCAGTTGGCGAGACGTCGAAACATGTCAGGGAACTCCCAGTAATTGTCGTCATCCGACTCGGCGCCACCAGGAGGGGTCGCCGTTCGGACGGTGTACGGAAGCTAGCAACCCGAAAGACCGAATCCCCAGCCCCCAGGCGCCAAAGTGACCACTGACACCAGCCGGCCGACGCCGCCGGACGCGGCGTCGCCAGCGGCTACTCCGGGTGCCGCTGCTCGATCGCCACGATCAGGTGGCGCCGCTGACGATCGGTGAGCGAGCCCTCGGCAAAAGCG
>JACDJC010002126.1_pt1 | contig 16118 bp, 9 predicted proteins | sample 7454191 | NCBI WGS metagenome assembly JACDJC01 (sample SAMN14253291, study PRJNA609438) | sludge metagenome | isolation source: sludge after 25d culture with pyrite and EDTA | collected 2018-12-20 | reverse complement strand
ATAATAACTTGTTTTTACTAGGCGGTATTGATGTAAATCAATTGGAGTTGTTTGAAGTAATGATACAGGCAAAAGATATCAATAATAATTCGGTACCTGCTGAAATAGAAGTTTCTTCAATACCAAACGATGGAAACAACCCCTTACCAGAAATCAAACTTAAGGGGGGGGTTACCAGTGAAGGTAAATTTACTGCTTCATTGAGCGACTTGGGAATTGAAACTCTGAATCACAAAGCTACGCTGAAATTCTTTGTTAAATTTAATGATGGAGAGAATGTTATTCGCACGTTTCAGGTAAGGCCGAAATCTCCTTTTCAATACAATTCTCCTACATCAGTATTTGCAGTGATTGATAATATCTCAAATATTGAATATAATATTGATGCAGGAAAAGCTACAATAAATACAATAAAAATAGAGAAAAAGGTAAATGATGGTTCTGTTAGTGAAATTACCGGAGAATGGGAAAGTGAAGATGAAATACCAATTCAAGGTAGCGAATATAATGCTGGGGACAATATTTATATTAGAATTGAAACCTCAAGTCAGAATGCAACTGTAGTATCTGAATGGATAAAAGTACCTGTATTAAGACCCGAAGGACAATTCACCTATTTATTTGAAGATTTTTTTGAGGGCACGCCTGAAGCTGGTTTTACTGATGGATGCTGGGCTGGCGTTCAGGGAGGTAAAAGTTTTGTAAATACTATTTTTAATTATGATGGCGCTTCAGGAGGAACAGGTGCATTTGATGCTGATGGTTGGAATACGCTATATACACATATTGCAAATACTCCGATAGTTGCATTTAGTGGATTAGTATCAGGAAATTACTCAAGTAATTCATCTGCAGTTGGAAAGGATAAAGACTTACTTACACCTTTATTTGATATGTCAAATACAAAAGACAATAAGTTGATTTTTTATTATTTGTGTAAAGCTTCAGGTGAAAAAGTTAATCACTTAAAAATCTTAGTCACTTCTGATAATGTTGTCTGGACAGAAGTAGCAGATTTGGCAGAACAGACCGTTTGGGTTAAAAAAGAATTTGATCTTCCATCTAATACCAAACGAATCAAATTTACAGGTATAAGCGGAGGTGCAAATAAAGTTGACTTTAATACATATATTGATGATATTAAGGTGTTTGGTGAATTTTAATTAAATTATTTTTCTTCATATTGACTGAGTTAAGGGCAGGGTTCTTTCAAATGTTCTACCCTAAAATTTAAATATGATTTGTTGGTTTTATATGTATGAAAAGTAGGGAGTTTTAAAAAATAATTAGGTCATTTTAATAAAAATGATAAAAATTTTATTTGTTGCACTTTTGATTTTCACTTTTTCTGCATTACATGTATCCTGTTGTGAAGCTGATTCATTAGTAAAACTTTCAATAGTAATCAAAGGAGAAGGTAGAGTGAGTGTAAGTGAGTCTTCACCATATTCTAAAGGACAGTCCATAACTTTAAGTTTTTTTCCTTCAGGAGGGAATGAGTTTGTGACAAAACCCGATGTCCCAACTACGTTCGAATGCGACTCAAATTATGGCTGGGTTTTTGACCACTGGTCTTTTTCAGATTTCTCTGAACAGGAACTTTCCGGATTGGAAAATCCTTTAACAATTACTATTAATTCAGACCAGACAATATATGTTAGTTTTATCAATTTTGGTACAAATGGACATCCAACTGAAAAGCAATTTAGCCAGTTGATGCAAATCGCTAAAGGTAATTTCATTGAATGGCAGAGTATATCAGACTCTCAGAGAGAAGCGTTGTTCAGAAAATCGGAGTTCTATTTGTCGGATTTCATAACATTTAATCAAAAATGGGGGCAGCCGACTACTGTGTGGTGGAAAGATTTTAGTCGAAAAACTCCGCTAGGATATGATTATTTAGGTGAAGGAACTACCTGGGCGGGGCTGGTTTTACAGGCTTTGGCTTTAAAACATAAAATAATGCCCGATGATAGCGCGACTATTCATAATATTTTGGAGATATTAAATGCATTGTCGATAAATGTAAAGATTGCCGGCACTGTTGGACGTGTAGCGAGATTTTCAGGCCCGGCAGATGATGATGCTTATCGATGGTATTACGAGAAAGTTAAAGTAGGAGCACATATTGGAGTAGATCCTTGGCAAAATATGATCTGGCTGGGAAAACCTACCCGCGACACACACACTGGTTTATTCACAGGACTCTCTTCTATTGGATATTTCTGTCGCAATAATGAAGAAATATATGAGTTGGCTAAAAATATAACCGAAAACGTCATTGATCGGTTATTACTGGATAAATGGAAAATAATGGGATTCGATACAGATCCTCCCGTTAAAAATGAAAAATCTCTGAAACAGCTTCAGATGAGAACTGCATATTTTTTTAATCCGAATAAATATAGCAGCTTCAGAAGAGAAATTGAGAGTTATAAATTGAATTTGAGTAAAGGGAAAGAACTATACGACGAGAACTATTGGGTTGAATGGATGATATGGGCAAAAGCTTTTGGAATTATTCTGTTGGAAACCTCACACTCAAAAAGAGTAACCCAGATTAAGAAAATTAATAGCTTGTATGCAAAGAAAGAACTTCATTTAAATTCTTACTACACAGGCATCACTGCCTATTTGAATAATTTAACCGATAATGATATTATTTCATTATCACAAAATAAAATATTGCAAGCCGAATTGGAAGGAATACTACTCTCATATCCGGATGGAATTAAATGGAGCAGAGAGATAGATCTCTTTCAAGACTCCAGATTTTCTTTTTATAACCAGAGACACGTAAAAGAGTCGGCATTGCCAAATCAGAGAGTAAATGCCGATTTTAATGCACAAAGATCGGCAGCGAGGGCAAAAGGTGGGAATAATAAACAAGCTTATCAGTATACAAATTTTGACATGTTTTTAATGTATTGGTTAGCAAGGGCCTCCATGCGGCTCTGAGTATATTTGACGAAAAACATTAAAGTTAACTTTATTAATTCTAACGACTTTTATTATTCATAAAAACAAAAATTATTTAGATATGAAAAAAATCTTTCTTTTATTTTTTCTATTATGGTTTGGGGGTTTACTGATTACCAATGGGCAAAAGAAAATTTTAATAGTTGGAGATAGTTGGGCTGAAACAATTTGGAGAACAAAAGCATTCGAGGCAGTATTGCAAGAGAAAGGATTTCCGGCAGGATTAATTGAAGGTGGGGAAGGTGATAATAAAAACGGAACCCTAACTGCAATTGGAGGTTCCAAAGCAGAGCAATGGGCACAAAATTACAGGGATTGGCAAGGAAGAATTAAAACAATTATAGAGCAAAATCCTACAATATCTTTTATTCATCTGATTATTGGAGGTAATGATGTATTATCTGTTGTTACAAAAAATAATGTGATGGATATTAGTCCTTTGCTTAGAGAGCATCAATGGGGTATGATTAAAAATAATATTCAAACGTTAGTAGATTTTTGCCTGAGCTTAAAATCTGATTTGAAAATATTGATTTCTGATTATGATTATCTGAATATTGAAAATGCCCGGAAAATTTATGCATATGACTTTGGTGGTATGAGTCAGCGGCAACTAAATGAAGCTTTTGCTGAGGTCGGACTCAAAAAGATGGAAATCGCCAACTCTACCGAACGTTGTTTTTATATTGATAATTGGGGAATACTGGATGAATTTTATTCTCAGCAGGAAAATAAAAACAGCAATATTTTAGCTTATCCCCGAGGGGATATAAATTCTGCCATGCCAGCTGATGCCGATATAGGTGATGGAATTCATCCGAATGAAGAAGCTCACAAAGTGATACTGAGGAGGGCAGTTGATTTATTTTATAAAAAATATTTTGATTAAAAACCAAATGAGAAGTTAATGAAAGTTAAAATTTGTCTTATAGTCGGAATTATATTTCTCCCTGTTTTATTCCTTTTTGGTAATGGTTCTGAGTATGTTTTGAAACAAGAATTTATTCTTACCGAAAACGATATAAGACTATCTACTGATATTTACTTAACTGATGAAAATAGAAAATATCCTGTAATTTTAGTGAGAACACCCTATTCTAAGGAAAATTTTAAAAGTAGTGCGGAAAAATTATTAAAACAAGGATTTGCAGTAGTGGTGCAGGATTGCAGAGGAAAGTTTGATTCAGAAGGTGAGTTTTATGCTTTTAAAAATGAGCGCATTGATGGACTAAAAACAGTTTCGTGGATTAGAAAACAAACTTGGTGTAATAGTAAAATAGCAGGTTATGGCAGTAGTTATAATGCCTATACTCAGTTGGCAATTTCAGATGAGTTAGATGCCGTTGTTTCAGAATTAGGAAGCTCAGGCTTATATGACCTTCTTTATCCTCAAGGACTATTTTCGTTGGCAACAGCTTGTAATTGGGGATTGCCTATTGATTCAAAAACAATGAATCCGGTATCAACAGAAAAATTATTACAAAGTTATTGGTATTTACCATTGTCTATTGCAGACGATTCGACATTTAAAGATAATCGTTTTTTTAATGACTGGCTTTTACATGAAAGCGATGACTCTTATTGGAAGTCTATGACATACAGAGGTATTTCCAAGGCGCCCACATTATCAATTGCTGGGTGGTATGATATCTTTTTGTTGGCACAATTTAATGACTTTATCGAATTAGAAAAAAATAATAAAAATCAAGGCAATATATTGATAATTGGCCCATGGTGTCACGGACCCCAAGCTTTCAGAAACGATTATGGTGGAAGTAGAAAAACAGGGCAAAGGGAAGCTCTACAGAATAGATTTTTAACAAATCATATTTTGGGTAGTAATGAGAAAATACTTTTAGATCCATTTGCTAACTATAAATACAATTTCTTTATAATGGAGAGAAATGAATATTTTGGTAGTGAGTTATGGCCGCCCAAAGAAGTTATAAAGAAAGAATATTATTTGAATGTTGGAAAAATTTCTACAAATAAATCGGTCAATACAGATTCGGTAAAATTTATATTTAACCCATCTGATCCAATGCTCTGCTTGGGAGGGAACTATATTGGAATGGAGGTTGGCCCGGCTATTCAAAATCAAAATATTAAAAGAACAGATCAGCTAGTTTTTGAAACTGAAATGCTTGATAGCCCGTTAATTCTTTTAGGAAAAATATCTGCAAAGTTATTCCTTAGTAGCACAGTTTCACAAACTGACTTTATAATCCTGGTTCAGGATGTTTTCCCCAATGACACGATAATTAACATTCAAGAGGGAGGCAAAACTGTTAAAATTGATCAGGGCAAAATAAATTGTGTTGAACTTGAATCATGGCCAACAGGGTATCAGTTAAATAATGGGCATAAGCTTCGTATAGTAATTACTTCCAGCTGGTTCCCTCGCTACAACAGGAACTTGAATAAGGGTGAACAAACATATCATGCTAAAGAATACGAAACAGCAACTAACACTATCTATTTCGGCGAAAAATATCCTTCAAAAATTTCATTACCGCTTTTAAACATAAATCAAAAAAGTCATGAAAAGATTCATTAGTATTTCAATAATTTTATTTCACGTTTTAGGTGCTTTAGGATTGGAACGTAAATTTCCTGAACCAAATTGGCAAATTATATCATCAAAATATCCGACAAATAATACCATTATAGCAGGATATTCAGTTATAGATTTTGGAGCTAAAGGAGATGGCATAACAGATGATTCAAAAGCCTTTCAGCAAGCATTAAGAGCAATGAGATATCACGGTGGAGGCGTTGTGTTTGTGCCTGAAGGTGAATATCTTATTTGTAATTCCCTCGACATTTATGAAAATGTAACCTTACGTGGTGAATGGAAAACACCCGACAATGATGGGATTTATGGTACGGTTTTAATGGTAAAAACTGCGAATGGTGATGAAAATGCAAAACCTTTTATCAATTTATATTCCAGTGCTGGAATAAAGGATGTAAATATATGGTATCCTGAACAAGATGCGCAAGAGGTAAAGATTTATCCCTGGTGTATTCAACAATCTGGCCCGGATCATGCAACAGTTGAAAATGTTACCATGGTAAATCCTTATCTGGGAATTAGAATAGGCCCAAATGGGAATGCGTTACATTATGTTCACAATGTTTATGGGACACCATTAAAAACTGGTTTGCAGGTTGATCAATGTTATGATATAGGGCGATTGGAAAATATACAATTTAATCCTAATATTTGGAGCTTGTCAAAATTGCCGGGTGCTCCGGATAATAAAGATATTTTGTCTTTTACTCAAAAAAGCGGCACAGGGGTAATAATGTACAGAAGCGACTGGGAGTATGGATTTAATGTAAGAGTAGATGGATATAATACAGGATTTAATATTTCAGGATCTCCGCAATTTGATTTAGAAAGTGGGGCTCCTGAATCCTATCCTAATGCTCAGTTTTACAACTTTGAATTTATAAACTGTGAAAAGGCAGTTTATGTTAAAGGTGCAAATCCTTATGGCATCATGTTTACTAAATCTTTTTTCCAAGGAAATGAAATTGGTTTTGAAACAGCCGAGACATTTAATTCAGTAGTTCAATTTCAAGATTGCAAATTTTCAGGAAGGCAGCAATCAATAAAAAATAGCGGAAATGGACATTTAGCTTTACAACACTGTTTTATTGACAAAGGAGAACTTATATTTTTAGACGGTTCTGCTTCAATTCTGGATTCAAAAATGTCTTATAATGTTAGTGCTGTAAATATTATGCCCAATGTCAAACAGTCCGAGTTTTTGGGAAATGAAATAGATTCGAATATAAAATTAAAATATGATCATAATAATGCTCAAATCAAATTTGGTCAGGCGTCTTATCCTTTTTATCAATTGCCTGAATATTTACCCGGGCAAGAAAGAGATTATCGTCCGGCAAAAGAAAAATTATATGTGATAACTAAAGAGCCCTATTTTGCAGATATGTCAGGAGGTGAAGAATGTCATTCAATAATCCAGAAAGCAATTGATGATGCATTTGAAAATGGGGGTGGGATTGTTTTTTTTCCGGCAGGTAGTTATAAAGTATCTGGAAATATTGAGTTGAAAGAAGGTGTAGAACTTAGAGGAATTAGCGAAGTGCCACATCACACTAAATATATGGGAAGTGTTTTGAAAATTGAAACAGGCAAGGGAGAAGATGCAGATTCAGAAGCTTTCATTCGGATGAAATCCCGAAGTGGCATACAAGGGATGTGTTTTCATTACCCTGGACAAAGTTATACCTACGTAACACCTTTCCCTTTTATGATACGCGGCGAAGGTGATAATATTTATGTTGTAAATATTACAGCTACAAATCCATATCAAATGCTTGATTTTGCCAGCTACCGTTGTGATAATCATTACCTTTCATATGTTGCGGGTGCACCTTTATCTGTAGGTTTAAAAATTGGCAAAGGATCAAAAAATGGTTATGTTAAAAATTTTCAGTTTAATCCACATTATTGGACTCTAACCAATTTTGATAATGCTCCAAAATATGAAGCTTGGATAACAGATGTATGGGAATATCAGGCAAAGAATCTTGATGCTATCATTCTCGGTGACGTTAAAGAGCAAACAATGTTTCAGAATTTTGTTTTTGGATCACTATATGGCATTCATTTAATAGAAGAAAATGGCAAAGGCCCTTCTGGATATATTCATGGGCAAGGCTCTGATGGAGCTGAAATATCTGCCAATATTGAAGGAGTTGGTAAGGACGGAATAAGCTTTGTTAATACTCAATTGGTTACTGTTCTTGCTGACAAACAATATTATATTTATTTTAATCCTGGAGAAAAAAAATCTCTTGGATTTTATAACACTTTATTTTGGGGAACTCCCGTGGAAACACTGTTACTAAAGAGTGGACAATTAAATATTCAACTTGCTAATTTTCACAAGTCAGGAAGGTACGGGATTCAGGTTTCAGGAGGGGATTTATATCTTGCAAATACATATTTTTGGAGCCTGTCACGCTATATTAGAGTTTATCCAAACTCTTCAAAACCTAAGCTGATGTCAAATTTTTACAGAACAAAAAAAAGAGAATTTCCTCTTGAATTAGAATTAAGAAAGCTTCCGACAAAACCGCCTTTGCCAGATGTTTATCTTTCAGATATAGAGTATATAACTGCTATTGACCAAATATCCAACCAACCCAAGAAAAACACTTCTATCCGTGGTAATCCAATAATTATTGATGGAAAAACCTATGAGAAAGGATTAGGAGTGCATGCCGATTCAGAAATAGTTTATACCATTAAAGACTTTTATAAACGGTTTGTGGCCGTAGTTGGGCTGGATGATGAGGTTTTAACCTATAAGAATTTTTTGAATACAATGGTTATTTATCAAGTTTGGATAGATGATGAATTAAAGGCAGAAAGTCCTGAAATGATGATGGAGGAAAACAGAATTTGGTATTTTGATATACCTGTACCCAAAGCTTCAAAAACAATTAAATTAAAAGTAATTGGCTTTGGGCAAGTTGATCATGCAGACTGGGCTGATTCCGGATTTATAACCAAATAACAGATAGTCTTTGTAGTTTAATAAGATAATATTTAAAAGATGAGATTTAATTCAACAATATTTTTTTTAAGTTTTATACTACTCATTGGGTATAATGCATCATGTCAAACATATCTTAATGGCGAAGCAAAGCTAATCGTTAGTTCTTTAGAGGCTTATAAGCAAAAAATTACTTTTGAATGTCCTACAGAATGGGAAGGATTTAATGTTCATTACCAGATAGGAAATAAATATGCAGGAGAACAAAAAATAATAAGGAATTGTGATAATTCCCTGATTGAATTTCTTGTGGATGCAACAAGAGATGAAATTGACGGAAAACCGTTCTCCTTAACAATTAATAATTTCCCTCTTGTTACAATACATAGTATTTATGAATATATAAGCGCCACACATAACGTCAGAAACAGTGCAATGACTGACCTCATACAGATAAAATTATTTGCAGCTGAGGTGGGTGCAGAAAATGATTGGGAACTGTTCATTTCTGTGATTCAGAAAGAAGGAATGATGCCTCTTTTACAAAAATTATCAGAAAGTAATTTAAAATACGGTACTATACACTTAATGATTGCCAGCCATCAGGATACGGGTTGGGAAGATACGCCTGCACAATGTGAAGAAAATAGAGATATTAAAATTATTAGCCCAGCTCTGGAATTGCTGAAAGAAAACCCTGATTACTATTTCAATGTTGAAAATATGTTGTCATTGATGGAATATATTAAGCGGAATCCCCAAAAAAAAGATTTAATATACCAGTTGACCAAGGATGGAAGGTTATCTTGGGGAGCAATGTACAATCAACCTTATGAAGAAATGTATTCTGGGGAAAGTCTTGTACGGGAGTTTTATTTTGGAAGAAAGTGGTTCAAAGAAAATTTTCCCGGGTTAGATACACGTACTGTTTGGAACGTTGATGTTCCGGGCAGGACTCTACAGGCTGCTCAGTTAATGGCCAAGGCTGGGGTTAAGTATTTGATTATAAGTAGGCAGCAGCAAGGGATATTTGAGTGGCAGAGTCCTGATGGTTCAAAAGTAAAAGTATATTCCCCGGGCGATTATGGAGAAACATGGCGGCAATTTCAGCCTCAGAGAAGTCATTTCCGTACATTTCGACACTTAGCAGATTATGCGCTTGAATATCAATCGTATAATATTAATGCCAGGGAAAATGCCGTAATTCCTTTTATGGTAAATAAAGATATGAGCCCACCCTTTTTGTATAAAAATATAATTGAAAAATGGAATAAGTTAGATTACTGGGAAGCAATGAAAGGAGAAAAAGTGATATTAACCTTACCCAAAATTGAGTACTCAACTCCAGAGCGATTTTTTGAAAAATTGGAAAAAATTAATAATAAATTGCCGGTTATTCAGGGAGAACGCCCCAATGTCTGGGTGTATATACATGGCCCTTCTCATCATAATATGCTTTCTGCAAGTCGGGAAGGTGGTATGCTGTTGACTGCTGCCGAAAAGTTTGCCACTTTCAATGTATTACTAAAAAATAATTGGAGTGAGTATCCTAAAAGTGAATTGAATCAGGCATGGCAGGATCATTTGTATCCCGATCATGGAATGGGTGGTAAAAATGGCCACATCACCGATCAATTATTTCTTGACAAATCATTAAATGCAGTTCATATAGCTGATAGTATCCTGAAGGAATCATTAATCTCAATAAGCAGTAAAATTGATTTTGAAAATAAAAATGGAATTCCCTTAATTGTTTTTAATAGTATGTCATTAGAAAGAACAAATCACGTGAAAGTATCTCTAAATATTAGCGGAAAGAATTTTCGCAATTTTGAATTAATTGATCATTCAGGGAAAAAAACTGCATCTCAAATATTGAACTGCGAACGAGACAATAAAGGAAATATTTCTCAAGTTGAAATTGTTTTTTTAGCAGAAAAAGTACCCTCTTTGGGATATAAAACATATTGGATTAAGCAGTCAAAAAATTTATCAAGTTTCCAAAAAAGAAAATCTGGTATAATTACCTTTTTGGAAAACGATTATTATCAGTTGGAATTAGGTAAGGGCGGGATCTCTCAGATAAAAGATAAAGAATTAGATATAAACTTATTTTCTACAGAAAAATTTAAAGCCGGAGAATTGTTTTCTATGCACTCTGAAGGTACAGGCGCTGGAGAATTTGCTCAGATTCAACAGCCAGATATGGAAGGTTTTGAGAAAATGACTGATTATGAGCCAGTTTGGCAAAATTATACAAGTGGCGATATATATCAGTCAGTAGAGTTGGTACAGAAGATTAAAAATGCTTTAGTAACACAAAAAATAATCTTATACAATCATATTAAAAAAATTGAATTTCAGACTAGCTTGTTAAATTGGGATGGAACTCAATTTAGAGAATTTAGATTGGCATTCCCTGTAAATCTTGATGGTGGTCAGGTTGCTTATGAAGTCCCTTTTGGAAAAGTAGAAGTAGGGAAAGATGAGATATTGGGTGCTCCCGGAGAGCGTTATCTAGTCAATGCTTCAGAAATAAGGCCACGCGGAATACAAAACTGGATAAGCGTTAGGAACAAACAGGCTGAAATTGTTTTAAGTTCTCCGATAGCTGTCTGGGACTATCTTGACCCTACTGAAGCTCCACTGGACTATCCTGTCTTACAGCCTGTCTTGCTAGCTTCACGGCGTAGTTGCCACCATCTGGGGAATTGGTATCTACAGGAAGGTGATCATCATTATACCTTTTCGATTACAAGCCATTCTGCAACTAGTAAAATTTCCTTTCAGAGTGCTTTGGAACATAACGAACCATTGATACCTGTATTTAACCCGATTATAACTGATGTGAATACAAAAAGGAAAATACCTGCTGAACTTAGTTTTGTGAATATTGATAAGCCTAATGTAATAATATCTACTATTAAAAAGTGCGAAACAGAAAATAAAATAGTTCTCAGGCTATATGAAACCATTGGTGAAAAGACAAATATTAAATTAAACACTTATTTTCCAGTGGCTAATGTAGAAAAATGTGATTTAATAGAAGAAGAGCAGGGTTTAACTTATGATAAATCAAATATTGAAGTTGGAAAATACTCAATTGAAACATTTAAGATAAATTAAAAAATATTTATGAAATTGGAAGTTGAAAAAATATAAAATGAGGTAGATGTGACAGTGAAAGTTGAAAAATCAGAAAGAGTCAATTCATTTTTCAAATCTTTACTATTTTAATTTGCAATTTATTTTGATTAATATCCAGATTTAAAAATCGTTTAACTAATATAATATGAGACTATTAAATATTTTAGGCATATTCTTGATTTTTACAGTTTCTTGCCGATCGAATCAGGAATCGAATGAAATCTATATGATTAAGCCTTTTGAAAACAGAGCGGCAACCGCAGAAAACCCGAATGCTGAAAAAGGTAAGGGTGGTATGGCTTCTGACGGAATTAAGGGATCTCCTGCAATACAAGATTTTAAGGATAACACAACGGAAATATTATTAGAACAAAAAGGACCTGGGATTATAAAACACATCTGGTGTACTGCCAAACCTATGAATCCAACTATTCTTCGCAATTTGATTTTAAGAATGTACTGGGAAAATAGTGAAATACCCAGTGTGGAGGTCCCATTAAGTGATTTTTTTGGTGTATCGCATGGAGCCTCCGTTCCGATGTATTCTCAGTATATATACACACAGGAGGGTAGAGGTTTTAATTGCTTTTTCCCAATGCCCTTTGCTAAAGACGCAAAAATTACAGTAACTAATGAATCAGGAATGAATCTTGATTTTTTCTTTTACCAAATTGATTTTACTCTTGGTAATCAGGTATCAAAAAGTCAGGGTCGTTTTCATGCTTCGTTCAGAAGGGAAAATCCAAGTAAATACGGAAAAGATTTCAAAATAATGGAAACTAAAAATGCAAAAGGTGTTTTTTTGGGATGTGTTATTGGTGTCAGACCTTTATCAGATGGATGGTGGGGTGAAGGTGAAGTGAAAATGTTTATTGATGGAGACACAAAGTATCCAACAATATGTGGAACCGGAATGGAAGATTATATTGGGTCTGCCTGGGGGCTTTCGCAACATTCTACGCCAATACAAGGCGCTCCATTAGTCACAGAAAAGTTTACATCATTATATCGCTTTCATATTTATGATCCAGTTTATTTTCATAATAATATTAAGATTACTGTACAGCAAATGGGCAGTACGTTGAAGAAATATGTTGAACCTATTTATGGTGATTCTTTAATATTTAGTTTCAAAAATCATCCGCGTCGTAGTCCTGATAGTGGATATTATCTTCGTTCTGATGATGTATGTGCTACAGCATACTGGTATCAGTGGCCCCTCATAGATACGAGAGAACCTCTGCCAAACAAGGATTTGCGCAGCAGGAATGTTTTTGAGGGAAATGAATAAAAACCAACTTTGGTATCTCTGACTTTTAACAGGTTTAGTTTCAACGGAAGTTTTAAAGAAAATAACTTAATTTGCTGTTTTACAGGAATACAAATCATGTTTGACATATTGTTTGTGCGCACTAAAATATTTACAAAACTATTGTGTCTATTGATTTAACATTGCGGTTCGATTTGTGCCAGTGATTTCGGAGTTGTTTGTGCCAGTGATTCCGGTCCAAACTGTGCCATTATTTAAATAAAATGGCATAAGGTTTTTCGGTTCGATTTGTGCCATTCATGGCCGGCCGGTTAAATTAACGGTTCGTTTTGTGCCACTTTGAGAGATCAGGAAAATAAGGCTATATCGCACAAAAATTTTAGCGATATGGCAAATAAACTTGATTCGATGGATTTGAAACAAATTATTACACTGCACAAAGATGGCGTTAGCAACCGACAGATTGGCCAGTTGCTGGGTATATCCCGCAATACAGTCAACAGTTATATCAAACAGGTGATGGGCAGCGACCACAGCCCGGAAGAACTGCTGGCAATGGACAGTAGCAGTCTGGAGGAGCTTTTCACAGCCCACACAACGATTGTAAATGACCGCTACAACCAATTAATGGTTTACTTTGACCGTATAAACCAGCAGCGCAATCATCCTGGCTTCACATTCAGTTACCATTACCTGGAATACCGACAGGAAGTTTCCAACCCCTACAGCTACACCCAGTTTATGGAGCATTACAACCGCAAGTACAGCAAAGCAGAAGGTTCGATGAAACTGGAGCATGAAGCAGGGAAAGAAGTTTATATTGATTTTGCGGGTAAAAAGCTGCATATCACCAACAGAGAGACAGGGGAACTGGTTCAGGTTGAGGTTTTTATTGCTATTCTTCCCAATAGCCAGTACACATACGTGGAAGCCTGCGTGAGCCAGAAACGCGAGGATTTGGTAACCTGTATGGCTGGTGCACTCTCCTTTTTCGGCGGTGTGCCCAAGGCCATTGTTTCCGACAATTTAAAATCGGCAGTAACCAGGGCAAGCAAATACGAACCGGACATCAACCGCACGTTCAAAGACTTTGCCCGCCATTATGGTTGTGTTATCAACCCCACGCGCAGCTATTCGCCGCAGGACAAAGCTCTGGTCGAAAATGCCGTCCACCTCGCTTATCAGCGTATTTACTATCCCATGCGGAACATGACCTTTTTCTCACTTGCCGATTTAAACCGCGAGATAAGAAAGTTACTGGAAGGATATAATAATTTACTTTTTCAGCGCAGGCAAGCAAGCCGCAGGGAGCTTTTCCAGTCAGTAGAACGCGGCTACTTAAAGCCACTTCCTGAAACAACCTATCAGCTTAAAGATTACCGCAGAGCGAAGGTGCAAAAAATCGGGTATGTTTATTTCTCCCCCGACAAAAGTTATTACAGTGTCCCATACCGCTATATCGGGCAGCATACGCTTATTCACTATACCAAATCGATGGTAGAGGTGTATTACAACCGCCAGCGTATTGCCCTGCACAAACGTAATCCGGCAACAGGGAGCTACAACACCAACAAAGACCATTTAAGCAGCACCCACAAAGCCTATTCCGACTGGAGCCCGGGGTATTTTAAGAACAAGGCATCCCGGCACGGTGAAAACGTTCTGGCAGTAGTTGAAAATGTCCTTAAAGAATGTGATTACCCGGAAACCGGTTATAAGCGGGCTATGGGCATCATCCAACTCCACCGGGCGTATGGTTCCCAAAGGCTGAACGATGCCTGCCAGAGAGCATTGCATGCTGGTACCAGTTCCTATAAACGCATCAGCAATATTCTTAAAAACAATCTGGATAAAGAACCTATAACCACTGAAGATGAAAACACACCACATATTCCGGAGCACGCTAATATACGTGGCTCAGGAGCTTATAATTAACATTTTAAAAATTATTTTATGAACAACAATCAGACAGTTGAAAAACTAAGGCAGATGCGTATTGGCGCAATGGCCGAACTGCACCTGCAGCATGTAAAAAACAACACAATGGACAGTTGTACTCCCGATGAGTACCTGGGCCTGCTAACCGACCATGAATGGGAAAGCAGGCAAAACCAAAAAACCGAAAGGCTTTTAAGACAGGCAGCTTTCCGGCAAAAGGCAAGTGTGGAAGAGGTCGATTTTTCACCTGTCCGGAACCTTGACAGAAACATGTTTTCACGCCTTGCAACCCTAGATTTTATCCGACGCAAAGAGAATCTTATTGCTACCGGTGCTTCGGGTGTGGGGAAAAGCTATCTGGCACAGGCACTCGGGCATCAGGCTTGTTTAAATGGATTGAAGGTGTTTTACTCAAACACTGCCCGTTTGTTTACGCGGTTAAGGCTCTCAAAAACAGATGGTACTTACCTCAAAGAATTAAAAAAACTTCAAAAAACAAATTTGCTGATTCTCGACGACTTCGGGCTTCACCCGCTGGATAACCACTGCCGGGAAGCACTGATGGATATTATTGACGACAGGTATAATCAGGCATCCACAATCATCGTGTCGCAGATTCCGGTTTCTGTTTGGTATGACATCATCGGGGAAGGAACAATTGCAGACGCAATCCTGGACAGAATTGTCAACTCTTCGCACCGGATTGACCTGAAAGGAGAATCGATGAGAAAGGGAATTTTAAAAAATGTGAACTAAATTTTTTGTATAATTGTGAATCTTTTAGAGTGGCACCGTTTCAACCGAAAAGGCTGGCATGGTCAGACCGAAATCGCCAGTATTTAACTATTCCTTTGTGGGTGTTTACCCATGAGTATTTATCGTCCATATATTAAGTGTTTTCGTGTGTTGTTTCTTTAATCTATAAGGTTGCTTTTATTCCCCATTACGCTTTGCTTTTTTTATTCTTCATACTCCTCAATCTCCATTCCCACACAATCATCCCCATCCAGCACAATTTCTTCTGCCCTGTACATCTCTCTCACTTTATCTATAGCTTCTTCTGCCGATGGTGCTTCTATCTCAATTATCCTTGATAGTAGTTCTTGTATTTCTATTTTGTAGTTGGTCATTATTTTGTAATTTTTATGCTGTTAGATCATCTTCAAATTCCCACTGAATATTTTTCTCTTTACAATACGCTTCTATCTCACTATCATTTTCAAAATATTTATCGCAAAACTCATTCAACT
>JACDJC010002125.1_pt1 | contig 16123 bp, 15 predicted proteins | sample 7454191 | NCBI WGS metagenome assembly JACDJC01 (sample SAMN14253291, study PRJNA609438) | sludge metagenome | isolation source: sludge after 25d culture with pyrite and EDTA | collected 2018-12-20 | reverse complement strand
GACCCTGATGGAAATGGGATACAAGAATGCCGTGAACATGGGCGGGGGATGGACGGCCTGGAAAGAGGCCGGCTATCCGGTAGAGTAAGTTTACCGGGAAACCGTACCGGCTGAATTTTTTCCAGGGGCGCCGTGGAAACGTTGATCCCGTCTCCACGGCGCCCCTTTGGGTTTGCCGGGCGTGTTTTTTCCGTGGTTTGGCGCCAAGCGGATTTGGAAGGCGCAAATGCCTGAAGGCGTTGCGGCGCCGTCGTGCCAGCCCCGCTTTTTCCCTTGACAAGCTTCCGGTAAATTTTCGATGGTGGGCCACCTTTGTTTCTCCTCACCGTGAAAAGGAGGCAGACATGGAAGGATGCGTTTTTTGCAGGATCGTCCAGGGGGAGATTCCCTGTGTCAAGGTCTATGAGGACGATCGGGTCCTGGCGTTCGCCGATATCAACCCCATCACTCGCGGTCACACCCTGGTCATCCCCAAGGCCCACGCCGAAAACCTGTGGGAAATCGAGGAGGCGGACCTCATGGCCGTGCAGCGGGCGGCTAAACAGATCGCCGTAGCGATCAAGGAAAGCCTCAGGCCCGACGGGATCGCCTGTCTGCAACTGAACGGCCGGGCGGTGAACCAGGTGGTGATGCACTACCATTTCCACCTGATTCCGCGCCGCAATACGGATCCGGAGCTCAAGATGACCGCCTGGGACCTCATCCCCGGGGACATGGACGACATCAAGCAGGCGGCAACGGCCATCGCTGGAGCCTTGAAATGATTGTCGGTCCGCGGAAAACCTCGATCTTTGTCGTCCCGTAGGCAGCGAGGGGGGGGGGCTTGGTCGGAATGGCACCCCCTGCGCCCACGGAGGGGCGCAGGGGAAAAATGGATCAAAGATCTGAATGGGAGAGGGAATGAAACTGACAGACGTATTACCCCTGGAAACCTGGAAGGAACTCGAGGAGGAAATTTTCAACCGATCCGGTTTGCAAGCCAGCGTTTTCGATGTCGATGGGATTCGCATCACCGACACCAAGCGGTGGGCCAACCGGCTCTGCCCGGTGATCAAGGCAGACGACCGGGGACAAAGCTACATCTGCGCCGTGGCCCACATGAATTTGGCCAACGAGGCCCGCGATACCCACAAGCCGGTGATCGGCGAGTGCGACGCCGGCCTATCCAAGGTGGTGGTGCCGATCTTTGTCGGCGACGAGTTTCTCGGCGCCGCCGGCGGCTGTGGCCTGCTGCTGGACGACGGCGAGGTGGACAGCTTCATGCTGAACAAGACGCTGGATCTGCCTGAAGAGAAGACCGAAGAACTCGCCGAGGGCATCGTGAGCCTCAGCACGGCCCAGATGGAAGAGCTGGCCGATTTCATCAGCGACTGGCTTCGGCGGCACCTTCCCGCTTCGAAGTAATATTGTTGCGGTGGTCGTGGCGTGCCACGACCACCGCTTTTGCGTTTTGACGCCACCGCGAGGCCCTTATGCAGGATGTCTGGATGGCGATGGGGTTGACCGTGTTTGCCGGCATGGCCACCGGTATCGGCAGCGTCATCGCCTTTACCGCCAAGAAAACCGATTATCGTTTCCTTTCGGTGGCCACGGGCTTCTCGGCCGGCGTGATGCTCTACGTTTCTTTCGTGGAGATCTTTTTCAAGGGGGTCGAAGCCCTCACCGGTCGCTACGGCGAGGTGATGGGCCAGTGGGTCAACGCCGCTTCCTTCTTCGGCGGCATCCTGCTCATCGGTCTCATCGACTACCTGGTGCCGGCGGCCGAAAATCCCCACGAGACGCCCTCGGAATCCGAGACGGCGCCCCTTCATGACGCCTCTGCCCCCATCCCGGAATGTTACCTGGATGCCGAGGCCTGCCGACGCAATGTCGCCGCCGGCGTCGATGACCACGGGGCCAGTCGACGAAAGCTGCTGCGCATGGGGCTGTTTACGGCCCTGGCCATCGGTATTCACAACTTTCCCGAAGGATTGGCCACTTTTCTGGCCGCCCTGGAAGACCCGAGCCTTGGGGTGGCCATCGCCGTGGCCATCGCCCTGCACAACATCCCCGAAGGGATCAGCGTTTCCGTGCCCATCTACTATGCCACCGGAAACCGCCGCAAAGCCTTCGTCTATTCGTTTTTGAGCGGGTTGGCCGAACCGGTGGGCGCCGGCGTGGCCTACCTGGCCCTGAGACTGGTGGTGGGCACCGGCAACGGCGTGATGCCGCCCCAGGTGATGGGCATTCTCTTCGGCGGCGTGGCCGGGGTCATGGTGTACATCAGCCTGGACGAACTGCTGCCCACCAGCCGGGCCTACGGCAAGGGGCACGACAGTATTTTGGGGCTGATCGGCGGGATGGCGGTGATGGCGCTGAGCCTGCTGCTGATGAAGTGAGGGACACCATGCGGAGCCTTTTCCGCCGTTTCGTTCCGATGACCGGGGTCAGGAATGACGGAAATGACGGAAAAAAGCCGGTGATATCCCGGATGTATCCGGCATTTCTCAGCAACTCGTCACCCCGGGCCCGGACCCGGGGGCCATGCTTGAAGGCTGAAGATTGCCGGAAGGTTTCCGGGCAATTGAAACGCAGTCGCGGAATAGAAGCCTATGAGAATAGTTTCGAAGTGGGCTCAACGCCGCTTGGCGGCCTGAGATGCCGTTTGTTCAACGCTGGTTAGCGCTGGTTGACCAGGGTCACCTGGTCGTTCAAGGTCCACAGGTCGTAGAGGTAGCCCAGCCCGAAGATCCCGCCAGTGAACAGGTAGATCACCGCGGTGATCCACTTTTCCAGGTAGAACCGGTGGGCGCCGAAGATCCCGAGAAAGGTGAGCAGCACCCAGGCCACCGTGTAGTCCTTGGGGCCGGCGGCAAAGCGCAGGTCCGCCTGGCGGTCCATGGACGGAATCAGAAACAGGTCGATGAGCCAGCCGATGCCCAGCAGTCCCAAGGTGAAAAACCAGATGGTGCCGCTGACCGGTCTGCCGTAGTAGAAGCGATGGCTTCCGGTGAAGCCGAAGATCCACAGGATGTAGCCGATGGTTTTGCGGTGGGTGTCGTTGTTGGTCAAGAATCGTTCTCCTTTCAATCCGAAGGCGGGCGGGGCGGCCTTGAGCACTCTGGCATCGGCGGTGTCGTGAAGGTTGAGGGAAACTTGGTGTATGGCCGCCCCCCCGGTTTAAAATATCTTCCACTATAAACCAATTCAAATTCAAAACCCCAACGAAACCGTCAGCAAGGCGGTCAGGGGCGCACCGACGGAGTAGCTGGTGGCGCCGGCCCGGCTGTCGTCCATGGCGTTGACAAAGGCCACGTACTCCTCGTCGAAGAGGTTGGTGACGTCCAACGATAGCTTGAGCTCCTCGACAAAGGAGATGTTTTTCTTCGTGTAGGCGATCTTCAGATCAGCGACCGTGTAGCTGTCTACTTTTTCCTTGTTTTCCGCGTCTCCGTAGCGTTCATCGATGTAGCGCAACATGGGCACCACTTCGAAATCGCCCCAGGTGAAGATCACCCCGCTCTTGATCATCCATTCGGGGGTGTCGACCACCTGTTTTCCGTCGGTGTCGAGGGTGGCGCCGGCGAAAGTCAGGTTCTGGTCGTAGGTGAGAGAGGTGTAGGTGGGGTTGAAAAAGAGCGTCACATGGTCGCCGAGAAAGAAATTGGTTTCCACTTCGACGCCGTACCCGGTGGCTTCACCGACATTCTGGTAATAGTTCAGGTTAACCCGCGGATCGTGGACCGTGGTGAGCAGGTTTTCATGCTTGGCATAAAAGACGGTGGGCCGGATTTCCATCCAGTCGTTGCGCAACCGGACGCCCACTTCGACACTGTCGGTTATCTCCATCTGGTAACCGTTGAACATGTCGTTCAGGGTCACTCCGGCGTCCTGGAACGCGGCCCGGTTGTTGTTGTACAGGGTGATCAACGGCATGTAGGCATAGGGCCGGATCTGGTTGCGCCCATAGCTGGTGTACACCTCGATGCCGTCGGAGATGCGGTAGTTGAGCCCGAGACTGGGCAGTAGTTCGTCGTAGGTTTTCTCCTCCCGGTACAGATCGGCACCGAGAACCAGGGCGTTGTTTTTCCACGTGTACCCCTGGCTGGCGGGGTCCTTGTAGTAGAAGTATTTCAGGCCGGCCTGCCAGTCGAAAGCCCCGACTTTGCCGGCCAGCTTGAAAAACGGGCTGTGAACGATCCCGTCGTCCTCGTTGACCGTGTACATCCCGTAACCCTTGAAGGCCTGGGTCAGCACATCGTAGTTCTTCGTCTGGATAATCATGTCGTTGGCTTCGTACCAGTAGCCCAGTGAAGCGGTGGCCCACGGGAACCGCGATTCGACCTGGGAGATCAGCCCGTAGCGCTGGATGTCCCGGACCCGATGCTGGACGACCCCGCCCATGGAGGCCGCTCCTCCCAGGATCTCGGTGTCTTCCTTGGAACAATACGGTTTGAAGGTCAGCTTGAAGAGATCCGAGAAGCTGAAGGGAATCAAGGCGAGAAAATCGTGGTTGGTGTAGTCGCCCCGGTTGTAATCGTAGTAGTTGATATCCTGCGCTTTGATACCGGTGAGGCTGGCGTTGTAGTCCTTTTCGTAATTGGCACCGAGGTCCTTGACTTGGGCATAGGTCAGGGATTTGTACAGATTTTGCTGCAGATCGTTGGTGTTGAACCAGATCTGGATTTCATCCTTGTCCCGGATCGGCTGGCTGACCATGATGCCGGCGTTTTTGCGCGGGCCCAGATCGCCTTGGCCTTTCCATTTTTCCGCATCGGTATACGATCCGGACAGCGAGAAGCGGGTGCCGGTGAGCGGCAGGGCACCGGAATCCAGGCGCAGGAAGGTGCGGCTGTAGCTATCGGCTCCGAAGCTCTGGCCGATGTCGGCCCCGAATTCTTTTTCCGGCCAGCGGGGCCGCAGTTCGATGGCCCCGCCCCGGGCGCCGACACCGGTGCCCAGGTCGGCGGGCACCGCTCCTTTGTACAAGGCGACGCTTTCGAAGTTTTCGGTGTCATAGATGTATTCCCGGGGCCCCATGGGATTGCCGCCCCAGTTGGGCACTCCGGCCACGGTCATCGCCTGGGACATCCCGCCTACGCCGCGGACACGGATTTTTTTCTGCTCGGCGGCCAGGCCGTAGGGATCGATGCTTTCCACATTGATCCCCGGCAGCGCGTTGATCGCCTCGTAGACGCTGACGGTAGCCCTGGTGCCCATGGCATCCAAACCTTCCCGGGTGATCTCGCTGCCGGTGTAGACGGTTTCGTTGGTCTGCTTGGTGGGACGGACGAGCTTTTTCTCCGTTACCACCATCTCGTCGAGGGTGACGGTGTCGCCGGCCATGGCCGGAGGGCCGGCGACGAGCAGGGCCAAGGTAAGGAACAGGGCCCCGATAAAGGCCTTCCAGCCTGGGTGAGGGCCGTGCCCGAGGTACCGCGAGGTCCGTTTGCGCTTTGCTGCTTTGCTGTGTGCTTGCTGCATCTTGCTCCCCCTTTGTCTGTGGCATTGCCCTGGAAGTGGGCGGTTATGCCTGGCGGCGGGCGCCTGCATTGACGCCGGGGAAGCTTCGGTGCTATTTTGCCCAACGAAGCGTCCCTTGCCGGAGGCTTCACACCGAAGGCAGCCGACTCGTCCGTGGCGGGGCAGCGGCTGCCTTCACTTTTTTCAGGGCGCCTGCGGCGCCGTTCAAAGTTCAAGGTTCCAAAAAACCAAAGAAACCCAAAGGACCCGGTTTCGAGTTTCAAGTTTCCAGTTTCGAGTTTCCCTTCAGTTGATCGCCTCGATCTGCCGAATGGCGGCCAGAGCCGCCTTCTTGTGCTGCTTGAAAGCGCTCGCCCGGCGAAAGGCCTGGCGGCTCGTTTCCAGATCGTTGTCCTGCCAGGCGGCGTAGCCGGCCATGAGCCAGGCTTGGCCCGCCGCGTCCTTGTTTTTGCGCGCGGCCTGTTGATACGTTTGGGCCGCCTCGGCGAAGCGGCGGGCGCTGTAGAGCAGATCCGCCCGGAGCATGAGTTTGGCCCGGGTGTCGCCCCCGGGGCTGTCCAGCAGGGCCAAGGCCTCGTCGTAGCGCCCCGACTGGCGGTAGGCGGAAATCAGTTTGTCCCGCAATTCCGGGTCGTTTTTCTGCTTCAGCAGCCGGGTGTAGGCCGCCGCGGCCCGGTCGGGGATGTCCAGTTGCAGATTCAGGTCCGCCCAGAGCTTTTGTTCCGTTTCGGTCAGGGGCTGGAGCCAGCCATAGACGGTGAGGGCCGCCAGGGCTTCGGCGTAGCGGCCTGCGGACAGCTCCACGTGGGCCAACGCCTTCCACCATCGGGCCTCGTCGGGGGCTTCATGGGCCAGTTGCCGTGCGTGGGTCCGAGCCTCCGGGGTCATTTTCAACTGCAGATACAGGTGCAGAAGCATCTCCTGCCACTTGAGACGGGCCTCGCCGCTGGATTGCCCCGCCAACTGGCGGATCAGCGGCAGGGCCCGGCGCGGCCTGTCGGTGGCCAGGAGGGCATGAACGAAGTTTTCGCGCCACTGAGGCTTGATCTTTTCAGGATGGTCGGCAAAGAGCCGTTCGAAGGCGGCGACGGCCTGGGCATTGGCCCCGCCGAGTTGGTGCGATACGGCGGCAAAATAGAGGTGCGCGGGATCTTTTTCCCCCTTGGCGGAACGGTCGTAGGCGTTGACAAAGGCCATGGCCGCACGGTGATAATCCCCGGTTTCGTAGCAGGCCGTGGCCAGGTTGAGCCAGGCGTCGGCGCGTTGGGGCACCCGGGCCACCACCCGTTCCAGGGCGGTTTTGGCGTTGGGGTAGTCTTTCTTGAGCAGGTGCAGATTGCCCAGGGCCAGGTCGATCAAGGGGTGCCGGCGGCCATCGGGATCCGCCGGCACCTGGCCTTCGGAGGATTTCCCCTGCCGCCGGAAATCGGACAGCTTGGCGATGGCGGCATCGTAGGCCTTGCGATCCATCAGGTGGCCGATTTCGCCCAGGACAAGTCGGGCTGGCAGGGGGAGGTCCTCCGCCGTTTCCGCGGCGCCCGGGGACGACGGCAGCAGGAAAATGACGGCGAGGCCTGTCAAGGCCCAAAGGGCCAGAGCTGTCAGGAAATCAAGTGGTCGCCTGGTCATTGTCTCTATTCCAGCTCGAAGCGGACCGTGGTCTCGGCCCGGGCGCCCACCGGTACCCCGCCCACCGTGCCCGGCTTGAAACGCCATTGGCGCACGCAGCGAATCACGCTGTCGTCAAAAATGCCCTCCGGTTCTGCCTCGACAACGGTCACCCGCCCCACTTCGCCCTGGGCATTGACCTCGAAGCGCACCCGTACCCATCCCTCGATGCCCCGGTGCTTGGCACCGGCGGGATACACCGGGGCCATCCGTGACACCGGCGTCAGAGGTTGATCCAGCGCGGCGGCATCCACCATGGCGGGCGGGGCCGCGATCTCAAAAGTGGCGATTTTTGCCGTCGGCGTCTCGGCCACCACCGGCCCGCCGCTGAGTCGTGGATTGATCTCGAAGCGGAGCCTGAGATCCACCGGGGCCGGTTTGGCGGCGGCCCTGGATGGCGCCGGCGCGGCCACCGGCTTGGCCGGCCGCGGTTCCGGCAGGCGGGTCGGGGGATGTTCCGCCGGCGTTTCGGGGCGGGGGAGGCGGATTACATTGACCCGGGGAATCAGCCTGTCGAATACCGGCTGCTGCTCGGGTGAATCCAGCAGGTAAGGCATCAGGGCGAACAGGGCCAGGTTGATGGCCAAGGCGCCCAAGGCGGCCCCGAGCCAGGCCAAGGGCCGGTGGGTGGACCCCAAACGCCGAGTTTCAGGCGAAAAAACCATTTTGCGCAGAGATTCCTTGTTTTGCTCCGGGCGATATTCGGGACGTTTTGCCGATCCATCGTTCAATCACGGCTTGCCCATTCGTTTCCATCTACTGTTCTTCAGGGAGGCTGGCGGCCAGCGACACATTGTCGGCACCGGCCATGCGGCAGCCATCCATCACCTGGATGGCCGTGCCGGTGGCACTGTCCTTGTCGGCCACCACGACCACGGCACCCTCGGGATTTTCCGCCAAGGCCCGTTCCACGTTGGCGCGTACCGCCCGGATGTCGATTTCACGGTGATCGTAGAAGATGCGGTTGTCGGCATCCACCGCGATCAGGATAGCCGTCCTGGCGTCGCCGACGGCGGTGGCGGCGGTGGGACGCTGCACGTCGATGCCCGTCTCCTTGACAAAGCTGGTGGTCACCAGGAAGAAGATCAGCAGGATGAACACCATGTCGATGAGCGGGGCCATGTTTAGCTCGCGCACCGGCGCACGCTGGCGGCGGGCGGCGGAAATGTTCAGCATGGCGCTGGGCCTCCGGTTCGTTTCATAGGTGCCGTGCCAGGTAGAGTCCCGTGGCGCTCAAGTGCTGCCTCAGGCGCCGGGCGCGGCGGTCGAAAAAGCCTTTCATGTAAAGCCCCGGGATGGCCACCAGGAGCCCGGTCTGGGTCGTGATGAGGGCTTCGGAAATGCCGCCGGCCATGGCCCGGGCGTTGCCGGTGCCGAAGACTGCCAGCACGTCGAAGGTGGCGATCATTCCGGTGACGGTGCCCAGCAGCCCCAGCAGCGGCGCGATGGCCGCCAGGACCCCGATGGCGGCCAGATGCTCGGTGGCGCGGCGCCGAAGGCGAACCACGATTTCGTCGAGGACGTAGCGGTCCAACGTCTGACGGCCGGTGCGCTGGCGCAGGAATTCCGTCACCAGCCAGGCGGTGGCGCCCCGGTGGCGGCGCGGATCCGGCGGGCGCCCCTCGGCCACCAGACGCCGGGCGGCCACCGAATCGAGGTCCCGGCGGCTCAGGCGCCGGAAGAACAGGGCCCGGTCGATGATCAGCAGCCACATGCCAAGGCTCACCAGCACCAGGGGGATCATCACCGGCCCGCCGGTTTGCAGGTAGTCTTCCAGGCGCAGGAGGCTGTCTTGGATCAGATTGAGCATTATCCGTTTTCATCCCCTTGCATCGTCAGCGGGTTTGCTTCCCCACCACAGTGACGGTCCACCAGGTTCACCAGCGCCACGGCCTTTTCCTCCATCTGGCTGATGCGATTTTCCACCGTGCGGCTCAGCAGGGTGTGGGCCAGCATGAGGGGGATGGCCACCGTCAGGCCGAGCATGGTGGTCACCAGCGCCTCGGAGATGCCGCCGGACATCATGCGCGGGTCCCCGGTGCCGTGGAGGGTAATGACGTGGAAGGTGTCGATCATGCCCGTCACCGTTCCCAAAAGCCCCAGCAGGGGGGCGATGGCCGCCAGCAGCCCCAGGGTGGACAGGAACCGCTCCATGGGCGGGATCTCTTTCAGTATGGCTTCCTGGAGCGTGTTCTCCAGCTCCTCCCGTCGCGTGCGGCAGCACTCCAGGCCGGCCCGCAGCACCCGGGCCACCGGCTTGCCGTCCAGCCCGTGAAAGACGGCGGCGCAATCGATGTCCAGCCGCCGGCGCAACTGGTCGTCGATGCGCCGGACCAGGGCATCGGCGTTGGTGTGCTTGAACCAGAGGTGGGCCACCCGCTCCACCACGATGAGCACCCCCAGGGCCAGCAATGCCAGGATGGGCCAGACGATGGGGCCGCCCTTGGGGATCTGCTGCCAGAGGCTCAGGGCGTGGGTGAGCTGGCGCAGGGCGCCACCGCGGGAGATGTCCATGGGGACGGTGTCGCTCTGGCCGTTCATGTAAGCGGCGATCCGCCTTTGCATCCGCTTCGGGGGCAACTGGGAAAGAGCGAAGAGCTGATGGCCGGCCGGCGCGTCGTTCAAATAACCGATTTCCTCCCCCAGCCGGTATGCGGCGGTGAAGTTGCCGATGGCCAGGATGTCCGCTTCGGCGGAACGACCACCGCGGTCGATGATGGTCCCGCGGCGCATCGTCACCTCCCCGGATGTCCGGATGACCGTTTCCAGCAGATCCGCCATGCGTTCCAGGGCCTTCATGTCCGGAAAGCGGGACTGGCCGGCGATGTCCTGGAGAAAAGCGGTGTCGTCATCAAGAAACGCCGTTTGCAGGTTCTGGGAAACCAGGGTGTCGATGTCCTTGGCGTTGATGCGCACCACCCCCACCAGTTCCCGGATCACGGCGTCGGTTTCCGACAGTTCTTCGGACAGCTCGGCTTCCTGCGCTTCAAGGGCTTCGGCCTCGGCGGTCAAGGCCGCGATGGCCGCCTCGAGCCGGCTCACTTGGCTCTTTTGCGTTTGCAAGGCGCTTTCGAGACGCTGGCGATCCGCCAGGATCCTGGCGTGGCTTTCCGCCGCCGCGGCGGCGGCGGCTTTTTTCTCCGCCGCCGCCTTCTGGGCCAGGGCTTCCCGGGCCTGGCGGGCTTCAATCTGGATCTGACGCATATCCTGGGCCGGCAGGAGGCCCGGGAGCAGCCAGAGGACCAACCCCAACGCGAGCGTGATCAGGATCATCCGTTTCATGGTTGCGCCAGCCTTCCCAGCGGCAGGTCGACGATTTCCACCGGCTGTCGCTGGGTGCCGATGGCGATGGCGGTGGTCAGGGCACGGTTGGCCTCCCTGTCCAGAGGTTCCCAGGCGTTTCGGACGACGTTGTAAAAGCCGCCGGATTGCCGATCGAGGCGCTGGTAGTAGAGGCCGAGGCGGCCAAGGCGAAAGATGTTGGCCAAAAGGGGCTGGCCGTCCACGGTGACGGTTTCCTGATAGACTTCGATGGTGTTGCCGTACTCGGCTTCCACCAGCAGGGCCTCGAAGACCTTGCGCAGCTTTTCGCTGACGGCCGCCGCCGGGTCATCGAGCAGCGCGTCCAGTTGGGTCAGGCGCTGCCGGCGTTCGGCGGTGAGAAAGGGCAAGTCCTGTTCGATCCGCTGGGCCAGCCGTTGGCGCAGCGTGTCGAGGAAAGGGTCCACCCGGCCACTGATCTGATCGATGGCATCGAGCTGGGCCTGCTTGGCAGCGACCCGATCCCGGAGGACGGCCACACTTTCCGCCAATGCGGTCCGCCGACTTTCCAGACGGGCCTGTTCTTGCTGAAGTTGCTCATAGGTGGCCGTCATGCGTTCCCGGTCCGCCCGCCATGCGGCCTCGGCCTTCTGGGTATCCCGGCGCACCTGGATGGCCTCCTGCACCGGCTGCTCCACCTGCCGCCGCACGTCGGCCTCCTCGGCCACCACCACCACCGGCAGCAGGAGAAGGATCAGGGATAGGCCGACAAACATTTTCCATGGGTGTTTCACTCTGTCCCCCGTGCTTGAAAAAGAAAAAGCCTGACAAGCCGCAGGCGAAATTCATTTCACCCGAGACCTTCCAGGCCTTGTTTGACGCGCATTGAAACCCCGCGCTCGGCGCGGCGGTACGGATTCCCTGAAATCTGCCGCCGTGAACGGTGTCTTCTGAACACCCGTTTTTTGATCATCTTCAACGGCGTGGTAATTGGCCCTTCTCTTGCCACGATTGTTTCGCCTCTGTCAAGGGGCAAGCCGGCGAAGCAGCAGGGCCCCGTCAAAGTCGGGGGTTCCGTTATTTTTTTGCCGAATGGCACTGTTTTCCGCCGATCTTCCCAACTGCGGATGCCTCACCGACGTTCGGCATGACACGGGAAAAAGGTGTCATCCCGAATCCCCCGCCTCGCCTCCCGTGTCATCCCGAGGAGTTAGCGACGAGGGATCTGCAGTTGAGAACACAGACGGGGGGATGGCCTAAACCGGAAAAAACCCTCCAAGGGATCATCGCAAAACTTTGACGGGACCCTGCGGTGAAGCAGGGTGCCGTCAAACCAAGTTTCGGCCGGCTGGTGATGATCTTTTCCCGAATTGCGGGAATGGCCGGCTCCTCCCCGGACGTTTTCGCGGGCATGGCCCGCCCCATATCCATGTTGTCGTAGGAGGGGGCCATGCCCGCGAAAACATTTCATGCTTTCCCTGCACAGTGGGGATTAAACGGGAAAGAGACGTTATTTTATAGATTTAAAGAAGACCTCGGTCATCGTTACGCCCGGCCTGTAGGAGCGGGCCATGCCCGCGAAAAACAGCCAAGGCGCCTTGGCCGATGGGAACCCCGGCGGCTTATGCCACCAGCACCAGGGCGCAAACGGGCGCCGTGGGCGGTTGGGCGGGATGGCCGCCGGCGGTCACCGGGATGAACTCCCATCCCGCGGCGGCCATGAGGCGGGCAACATCGACGCCGAAGCCGGACATCGACGGTCTGGCGCAATCCGGGTGGCGGCAGGGGGCGTTGCGGGCGATGACGGCACAATCGGGTTCTCCGGCGCAGAAGAGCTGCTTGCAGGCGCCGCCGGCAAACGCCATGGTTCCGGCAAGCCCTTCGGCCGCGGCATGTGTTTCCACGGCGGCGGCGATGCAATGGAGCCGGCGAAAATGCGTCTCGCAGCGGCCGGTGCGCAGCAGGGGGACAGGGACATCGATGCGGATGACCAGGGCTGTGCGGCAGGCGTTCAGCCAGGTGCGAAAGGCGTCGGGACCGGGAACATGAGGTGGGCAACCGGCCGATTGGCCGTAAAACGGGCAGGCGGCCGGCGTGCATTTTTGGGCGAGGGCGTCTTCGACGACGATGGACGCGGCGGCCACCGCCGCCGCGTCGCTGGCGCCCAGGTGGCGGGCAAGCCGCACCAGGGCTTCGTCATCCATTCTACTTGCCGGCCATCATGGCGGCGATGTCGTCCTGCACCGTGCCGATGGGCTTGATGTCGAACTTGTCCACCAGGACCTGGGCCACGTTGGGCGACAGGAAGGCGGGCAGGGTGGGGCCGAGGCGGATTCCCTTGACGCCGAGGGCCAGCAGGGCCAACAGCACGGCCACGGCCTTCTGCTCGTACCAGGAGATGTCGTAGGAGATCGGCAGCTCGTTGATGTCGTTCAGGCCGAAGGCCTCCTTGAGCTTCAGGGCGATGACGGCCAGGGAGTAGCTGTCGTTGCACTGACCGGCGTCCAGCACCCGGGGGATGCCGCCGATGTCGCCGAGGTTGAGCTTGTTGTAGCGGTACTTGGCGCAGCCGGCGGTGAGGATCACCGTGTCCTTGGGCAGGTTCTCGGCCACTTCGGTGTAATAGCTGCGCGATTTCTGGCGGCCGTCACAGCCGGCCATGACCACGAAACGTTTGATGGCGCCGGACTTCACCGCCTCGATCACCTTGTCGGCCAGGGCCAGGACCTGGTTGCGGGCAAACCCCCCCACGATGGTGCCGGTTTCAATCTCGGTGGGCGGCGGGCAGGTCTTGGCCTTTGCGATCAGCGCCGAAAAATCCTTCTTGCCGCCGGCCGGCCGGTCCGGAATATGGGTAGCGCCGACGTAGGAGACCACGCCGGTGGTGTAGAGACGGTCGAGGTAGGTATTCTCTTTCTTCAACGGCACGAGGCAGTTGGTGGTGAGCAGAACCGGTCCGTTGAACGACTCGAACTCCTTGTTCTGGTGCCACCAGGAAGAGCCGTAGTTGCCCACGAAGTGCTTGTATTTCTTGAAGGCCGGGTAGTAGTTGGCCGGCAGCATCTCGCCGTGGGTGTACACGTCCACGCCGGTACCGTCGGTCTGCTCCAGCAACTCGGCCATGTCCTTGAGATCGTGGCCGCTGATGAGGATGCCCGGGTTCTTGCCGACACCGATGTTCACTTGGCTGATTTCCGGGTGGCCATAGGTGGTGGTGTTGGCTTCGTCCAGCAGGGCCATGGTGCTCACGGCCGTGTCGCCGGCTTTCATCACCATCGCCACCATTTCGTCCACCGAAAGGTTGCGGGTGGTCGATTCCAGGGCTTCCATGAGGAAGCCGTTGACCTCGTCCTTTTCGTAGCCGAGGATCGTGGCGTGGTCGGCGTAGGCGGCGATGCCTTTGAGGCCGATGATCAGCAGCTCGCGCAGGGAGCGGACATCCTCGTTGGCGGCGGCGGTGATGCGGACCTCGTCCGACAGGGCCTTGTCCAGGATCGCCTGGCGGTCGGTGGCGGCCCAGGTGGCGCAGTCGGGAAGATCGCCGGAAACGGCCCCGGCCTTGGCCTTGACCGCATCCCGGACCTTGAGGCCCTCCCGGATCCGGTCGATGATGGCGTCATCGTCCCAGGCCACGTTGGTGATGGTGGCGAACAGGGCCTTGGCGATGAAGTGGGCCGCTTCCTTGTCCACCGTGCCCGCCTGCTTGAGTTTTTCCCCGTAAACGCTGATCCCCTTGCACACGTAGATCAACAGGTCTTGCAGGTCGGCGGTTTCTTCCGGCTTGCCGCAGACGCCCTTGATGGTGCAGCCTTGATTTTTGGCGGTCTCCTGGCACTGAAAACAGAACATGGTCGGTCTCCTTTCGTTTGGGCATTGATCAGTCGTCATTCGTCATTTGCCATTGGTCATTGGTTCCGAGCGGTTCAGGACGGCGGTCGGACGGCGCTTTCCAGGCGTCGGTCCAACGTACGCAACAGTTCGGTGAGGTCACGGTCGTGTTCGCGGGCCGCATCCGCCAGGGTGTGGAAAGCCGCCACCGGGCAGCCGACGCACATCAGTCCGAGTTCGATGAAAGCCTTCACCGCTTCCGGGTGGCCGTCCAGGACATCCTTGACGATGGTGTTGGGGCTTAGTGGTTCTGACATCAACGGGTTCCTTGGCAAATGGGGACGCGCTTGTCGCTTGCGTCCGTCAGCTTGACTTGGAAAATAGAGACAAAATGACGGCTGGTCTTTGCGCCGGCGCAACCAACCAGAAGATTTTTGGACGGCTTACAAGGTGACGCTCTTTTTGCCGCCGAAATACCGCATGAACTGGGCGCGTTCGTAGACGGCCGGGTCGGTACTCTTGTCCTGGCTCAGTTTCCCCTTGAAATCCTTCAGGTTGCGGAATCGTTTGCCCGCCATCCAGGCTTCAAGGCCCTCGCGCAGGGTTTTGATGTGTTGGGGGCCATTCTGGTACAGGCTGGAAACGGTCTGTACCGCATCGGCACCGGCCAGCAGGTGTTTGGCCACCGCCGCCGCATCGTGGATCCCGGTGGAGGCCGCCAGGTGGCAATCCACCTTGTTGGACATGATGGCGATCCAGCGCAGCGACAGGGCCAGGTCCGCCGGCGTGCTGAAGACAAAAGAGGGTTTGACCTCCATCTTTTCGATGTCGATGTCGGGGCTGAAAAACCGGTTGAACAGGACCAGGGCCTGGACGCCGCTGTGGGAGAGGCGCTGGATCATCTGACCGAGGTTGGTGAAATAGGGGCTGATCTTGAGGGCCACGGGGATTTTGACCGCTTCGATGACCTTCTCCACGATGCTGAAGTAGAGGGCCTCTTTCTCCTCGGCCGAGTGCTCGAAGTCCGTGGGCGGAAAAAACATGTTCAGCTCCAGGGCGTCGGCCCCGGCCCGCTCGATGTGCCGGGCGAAGGAGAGCCACTCCACCGAGTGGAAAAAGCAGTTGATGCTGGCGATTACCGGGATGCCCACCGCCGCCTTGCAGCCTTCGATCAAGGCGATGTATTTTTTCAGGTTTTCTTCACGGATCAGGTAGTCGTAGTACTCGATGGGGCTCATTTGGCCGTTGTGTTCAAAATAGGGGGGCGCTCCCGGGACCTCTTTGAATTCTTTCATGAAATCGGCATACTCGTAGTGGATCTCCTCTTCGAAGATCGACTTGAGGACCACGGCTCCGGCCCCGTTGTCGGCCAGGGCCTTGACCTTGTCCACCGAACCGGTGAGACCCGAGCTGCCGGCGATGATGGGGTTGTCCAGCTTCAGCCCCATGTAGTTGGTCGTCAGATCCATGCTTGTCTCCTTCCGTTGTTCAGTTATCAGTTATTAGTTATCGGTTATCGGTTGTCGGTTATCCGTTGGAAGTTATCATGAAAAAACAAAGCGCCGACAACCGATATTCGCTTTCGTCGAATTCCTGAACCCTGAAACCCGAAACCGGAAGCCTTTAACCCCTTTCGGGCTAACCCGTTTTCAAGTATCGCTCCCGCAGCTGCTCCGCCATCTGTCGCACCGCCCCGAAGGCCCGCTCCACCGTTTTTTCCTTGTCCGGGTTCACCAGGCAGCAGGTGGCCGGCGAGATCATGCTCTGGGCCAGCATCCGTTCCCGGTCGACGCCCTTGGCCCAGAGGATTTTCCAGATCGTCTCCAGTCGTTGGATGAGGGAGGGAATCTCCTCCTGGGCGAAAGCCTCGAAACCGGTGGGGACGATTCCCCAGACGATGACG
>JACDJC010002123.1_pt1 | contig 16130 bp, 15 predicted proteins | sample 7454191 | NCBI WGS metagenome assembly JACDJC01 (sample SAMN14253291, study PRJNA609438) | sludge metagenome | isolation source: sludge after 25d culture with pyrite and EDTA | collected 2018-12-20 | reverse complement strand
GGCGTTTCATCAACGATTGGTAAAAGCTTGAATCAAACCCCTAAAATTAACTAATTTTGAACGACTGAAACGAAACGTTTATAAATGCAGAAAATAGTTACCATTGTGGGTGCCCGTCCACAGTTTATCAAAGCTTCGGCCTTGAGCCGTGCGTTGGCTGTGGAAGGAGTCAGGGAAATAATTGTTCATACCGGTCAACATTTTGACGAGAATATGGCCGATATTTTTTTCAGGCAGATGGACATTCCTGAACCGGTTTATAATCTGGGGATCCATTCACTCTTACATGGAGCCATGACTGGCCGTATGATGGAGGAAATTGAAAAAATCCTTCTACTCGAAAACCCGGATGCCGTGGTCGTCTATGGTGACACCAACTCCACCCTGGCCGGAGCGCTTGCAGCTTCGAAATTGCATATTCCGGTGGCCCATGTTGAAGCTGGTCTTCGAAGCTTCAACATGAAAATGCCTGAAGAGATTAACCGGATCCTTACTGACAGGATTGCTACCTGGCTTTTCTGTCCTACTGAAGCCGCTGTTGAAAACCTGAAGGCCGAAGGTTTTGATCATTTTCCTTCCCACGTTATGCTGACAGGTGATGTCATGTACGATGTAGCACTTCATTACAGCCGGATTTCGGCAGAACGGAGCGATATCCTTGAAACATTATCTTTAACCGGGAGTAAATTTATCCTGGTCACGCTCCATCGTCAGGAAAATACTGATGATATGGCCAGATTGAAAGAAATTCTGGGTGCACTTGAGGAGCTTTCCAAAACATACAAGATCGTTTTACCTTTGCATCCCCGTACCCGTAAAATCCTGAAGGATAATGATATGATTCCTGGATTTCCAGTGATTGATCCGGTGGGGTATTTTGATATGGTTGAATTGCTCAAAGATTGTGATTTTGTCATTACCGACAGTGGAGGCCTGCAGAAAGAAGCCTTTTTCTTCGGGAAGCATTGCCTGGTGGCGCGGGATGAAACCGAATGGATCGAACTTGTGGAACTGGGCTGCAATACCTTGGTCGGTGCCAGCAAGGAAGCCATACTCGAAAACAGTGCCTTGCCGGGAAACCGGTTGGAAAGATTCAAGGCCCGACCTTACGGAAATGGTGATGCAGCATTACAAATCGCACGGATACTGAAAGGGGCTCACAAGCGTTAATTTGACATTGTATAGTTGTGAAATATGGTTATGAATAAAATACATATGGCTGACCTTTATGGTCAGTACCTTAATATCAAGGAGGAAGTTGACCAGGCTATTCAGGAAGTCATCGAATCGGCCATTTTCATCAAAGGTGGAAAGGTTACGGAGTTTGAGCAACACCTGCAAGAGTATATGGATTGTCCTACGATTACCTGCGGTAACGGGACCGACGCATTACAGATCGCTTTCATGGCTTTGGCTCTGGAGCCTGGTGACGAAGTGATTACGACTCCCTTCACCTTTGTTGCCACGGCAGAAGTGCTTGCTTTGCTCGGATTGAAACCTGTTTTTGTGGACGTGGAACCTGGAACCTTCAATATCGATATATCCAAAATAGAAGCATCAATCACATCCCGCACGCGCGCAATCCTGCCTGTCCATCTTTTCGGCCAAAGTGTAGATATGGAACAGATAATGGGTATTGCCCGAAAGCATGATCTTTTTGTGGTGGAGGATGCCGCCCAATCACTGGGAACGGATTACAGTTTCACTGACGGTAAGTTAAGGTCTGGCACCATTGGCCATATTGGATGTACCTCATTTTTTCCTTCCAAGAATCTGGGTGCATTCGGTGACGGTGGTGCATTGTTTACCAGAAACGAGGAACTTGCCGCAAAGATCAGGTCGATTGCGAATCATGGAATGAAAGTGAGGTACTATTATGAACGGATTGGTGTCAATTCCCGCCTGGATAGCATCCAGGCTGCCATCCTCGACGTTAAGCTGAAATATCTTGACAATTATATACGTGCCCGACAGGCAGCTGCACAATGGTATGACAGTCAACTTGCACATCTTGAGAATCTTTTTATTCCGTCAAGAGTCACATTCAGTACCCACTCATTCCATCAATATACCATCCGCACCGAAAATCGTGATGGGGTGCAAGCCTTCCTGAAAAGCAGGGGTATTCCTTCCATGATTTATTATCCCCGGCCGATTCATCTGCAGGAGGCATACGAATATTTGGGATATAAGGAAGGTGATTTCCCGGTGGCTGAGCAATTGTCAAAAGAGGTTCTCTCTTTGCCGATGCATACCGAGCTGGATAACGTTCAATTGGCGTATATTACCGATACCGTTTTGGAATTTTTTGGAAATAACCGTTAAGTTCAATCATATGAATCAGATATATATCCACGAAACAGCCATCATTGATGCTGGGGCTACTATTGGAAAGGGCACAAAAATCTGGCATTTTTGCCATGTTTCATCCCGTTCAGTCATTGGTGAAAACTGTGTCTTGGGACAAAATGTATATGTTGCCGATGATGTAGAACTTGGGAACAATGTGAAGGTACAGAACAATGTATCACTTTATACTGGTGTGATGTGTGAAGATGATGTGTTCCTGGGACCTTCGATGGTTTTTACCAATGTCATTAACCCCCGAAGTCACGTAAACCGAAAGAATGAATACAAAAAGACCCTGGTGAAAAAGGGATCCTCCATTGGTGCCAATGCTACCATTGTCTGTGGCGTGACTCTTGGCAGGTTTTGTTTTATCGGGGCAGGTTCGGTCGTAACCCGCGATGTCCCTGATTATGCACTTGTCGTTGGAAATCCTGCCCACCAGACTGGCTGGATGAGTGAGGCCGGAGAAAAGCTTAACTTTGCCGAAAGTCGTTTTGCACAATGTCAGGTGACCGGAGAAAAGTACCTGCTTGAGAAAGGACAGGTCAGAAAGGTGTCTGTTACTGTGTGAATCACTATATTAATTTAGATCAATCAACACTACGCATGAAAAGATTTGCCCTGATAGGTTCTGCCGGTTATATTGCCGACCGGCACATGAAAGCGATTAAGGAAACCGGAAATGTATTAATATGCGCCACCGACCGTTTCGATGTAATGGGACGTATCGACAGCTTCTTCCCGGATGCGGAGTTTTTTCTGGAAATCGAGAATCTTGATAAGTTTATGGATGATCTTCGTCGGGATGGCCATCCAATCGATTATGTCAGCATTTGCACTCCCAATTATATGCACCCCTCCCATATTCGGTTTGCCCTGAGGAATGGAGCCAATGCCATCTGTGAAAAGCCATTGGTGATATTTCCGGAGGATATGCGGATCATCAAGGATATTGAAGCCGAAACAGGCCGGAGGGTTTATACCGTACTCCAGCTTCGTTATCATCCGGCAATACTGGCTCTCAAAAGGGAAATTGAGGCTGCTGGGTCACAGATGCATGAAATTGACTTGAGTTACATTACCACTCGAGGAAAATGGTACTCGAAAAGCTGGAAGGGGGATGTCATGAAATCAGGCGGTATTGCCACCAATATCGGGATCCATTTCTTTGACATGATTACCTGGATTTTTGGTGGGGTTAAAGAGAACATCGTTCATTTTTATGGTCCCGATAAGGCTGCCGGGTTTTTGCAACTGGAGAAAGCCCGCGTTAGATGGTTCCTGAGTCTGGATTACAATGATTTACCTCTTCAGGCCACATCAAAGGGTATGAGGACATACAGGTCTATTACCGTCAATGGACGGGAAATTGAGTTTAGCGGAGGATTTACCGACCTGCACACAGTAACCTATCAGAATATCCTCAACGGAAATGGGTTTGGGATTGATGATGCCAGGGAGAGTATTGAACTGACTGACTATGTTAGAAATGCCAACCCGGTTGGCCTGGTTGGCGATGTGCATCCCCTGCTTAGGCAAAAGGCAGGTTAATGATCTGCCGGGCAAGGTTCCGGCGCGAGAAGCGATCATATCCACCTGAGTCAATTTCTAAGTTGCCGTTGACAAAAGATTTATACCAAATCTCAACAGTATCCGCCATTTTTTCCTCTTCCTGAAAATCACAAGTGATACCGGAACGGGTGGAATGCAGTATTTCCGCAAAATCGCCATCTGAAGGACCAATGGCAAGGATGGGGCGTTGCAGGGCCAGATATTCATACATTTTCCCGGGTAAAATTCCCTTGACATTTGGGGCATCATTTAGTGGTAGCAGCAGAATCTGGGATCCACTCAATAATTGAAGGCCTTCCTTATGGGGTAGATGTCCTTCCATCCTAAGGTTCTCTTCAAGACCACATTCCCTGATTTCCTTTAGTATTGTTTCATCGGTTTGGCCGATCAGCTGTATCCTGAGCTGCCGGGCAAAATCATCAGAATTTTCTTTTAGCTTTTGGAGAGCCATCCACAATGCCGATGGATTTCGGTCACGGTTGAATGCCCCATAGTGTGAAATGGTAAAAAATCCGTCTCCTGTGAATTTCTCAAACCTGAAATCTTCAGGGTCGAATCCATTATAAATGACGTCCACCCTTCGTCCGGCCAGCTTTTCAGTAGTTTTTTTGAGATATGGGCTGACTGTAGTGACAATATCCGCTGTATTAAGAACTCTTTGCTCAAGCTTCCGGTGTATTTTGTCAGCCCATCGCGTCAGTTTTAGTCGATGGTAGAAATCAATTTCTGTCCAGGGATCCCTAAAGTCGGCCAGCCATGGTACATTTATATGCTTTTTCAATTTCAGGCCAATGAGATGCATGCTATGGGGCGGACCGGTCGTAATGATGAGATCCACAGGATTTTGGTTCAGGTAGTCCCTGAGAAAACGTACAGAAGGGTTCACCCAAAACGCCCTTGGGTCAGGAATCAGAAGGTTACCGCGAAGGAATACGGATATTTTGTCTTTCCAGTTTCCACGCGACGCTTCTGAAATATAACCTGCCTTGAAGCTGTCAGATTTCTTTTTTCCGGTCAGTTTCCGGTAGATATCATACGGTTCCCAGATCGGGGTTTTGACGATTTCGGCTATAGGATGGATTTCCTTCAGCAGGCTTTCATCCTTAACGGATGGATCGGGATTTTCGGGAGTATAAATGACAGGCTGCCATCCAAATTCCGGAAGGTACTTCGACATTTTCAGCCATCTCATCACCCCTCCGCCACCGCTGGGTGGCCAGTAATAAGTGATGATGAGTACCCGCTTCATATCATTGGAATTGTTTATATAAGAGGGCAGGAACGGGGAAATCGCCCATTCCTGTCGAGAATGTTATTTCAATTTCTCAAATAAATTCCGGTAACTGACTTGCGCTGAAATGATGGTGCCAAGCTGGTCAATGGCGACCCTCTCTTGTTCCATGGTATCACGATATCGAATGGTAACCGTATTGTCTTCCATGGTTTGATGGTCGACTGTTACACAGAAAGGAGTTCCGATCGCATCCTGACGGCGGTACCTTTTCCCAATGGAATCCTTTTCATCGTATTGACAGTTAAACTCAAATTTAAGATTGTCGATGATTTCACGCGCTTTTTCCGGAAGGCCTTCCTTCTTGACAAGGGGCATGACAGCCAGCTTGACCGGGGCCAATGCCGTGGGAATACGCAGAACGGTGCGAACATCTTTTTCTCCATTTGCTCCAACGACCTCTTCCTCGTGGTAGGAGGCTGATATCACCTGCAGGAACATCCTGTCGACCCCAATGGATGTTTCGACGACATAGGGTACATAAGATTCATTCATTTCCGGATCGAAATAGCGAAGTTTTTTCCCGGAGTATTGCTCATGTTGCGTAAGGTCGAAATCGGTACGGGAATGGATTCCTTCCACTTCCTTGAATCCAAAAGGAAAGCGATATTCGACATCCACAGCAGCGTTGGCATAATGTGCCAGTTTTTCGTGTTCATGGAAACGATAATTTTCGTCACCAAAACCCAACGAACGATGCCATTTCATTCGGAATTCCTTCCATTTTTCAAACCAATCAAGCTCGGTGCCGGGTTTCACAAAAAACTGCATTTCCATTTGTTCAAACTCCCTCATACGGAAGATAAACTGTCGGGCAACGATCTCATTACGAAATGCTTTCCCTATCTGGGCTATTCCAAATGGAATCTTCATGCGTCCGGTTTTCTGGACGTTCAGGTAATTGACAAAAATTCCCTGTGCGGTTTCCGGCCGCAGGAAAACCTTCATTGCCCCCTCTGCAGTCGATCCCATTTCTGTCGAGAACATCAGGTTGAATTGACGTACGTCAGTCCAGTTACGAGTTCCTGAAATAGGGCAAACAATTTCATTGTCAATGATGATTTGTTTGAGTTCATCCAGATTACTGTCGTTCATGGCCAGGCTGAACCTGTGATGCAAATCATCCCACTTTTGCTGATTTTCAAGGACTCTGGCGTTGGTTGAACGGAATTGAAGTTCATCAAATGCTTCGCCGAAGCGTTTTCTTGCCTTTTCGACTTCCTTGTCAATTTTTTCCTCGATTTTGGCGAGGTGGTCTTCGATAAGGACATCGGCACGGTATCTTTTTTTGGAATCCTTATTGTCGATAAGCGGATCATTGAATGCATCCACATGACCCGATGCTTTCCAAATGGTGGGGTGCATGAAGATGGCCGAATCTATTCCGACAACATTCTCATGCAGAAGGACCATACTGTCCCACCAATATTTTTTGATATTGTTTTTCAGTTCCACGCCATACTGGCCATAGTCGTATACCGCACTGAGGCCGTCATAAATTTCGCTTGATTGAAACACATACCCATACTCTTTGCAATGGGCTACCAGTTTTCTGAAAACATCTTCCTGAGCCATATGAATAATCTAATTTTTGAAATCGCGACAAAAATAAGGGAATTGGTGGATAAACCAACCTGGGTGGAATCTATTCTACCTCTTCAAAATCAACATATTCCCCATCTTTTGATTGGTTGCGCTGCTGATATTTGTTACCCTCAATGGTGACTTCACCTTCCCGCTTGCCCTGCCTTTGTTGTTCACGCATCTGTTCCTGCATTTTTGTTTGCATGTCACGGATGGTCTTCTGCACAAAGAGTGGAAGTATATATCGGGTTATCAGCCTGAATCCATAAAAGATGATCAGAATGACGATGACGGTCCGAATAAAGCCTATGATCAGAATGGTTGGAATCATTGTAAACTAAAACAATAATTAATGCACAGCAAAGTTACAAATTAATTTACTGTGGATTTAATCATGACCTGTTTGCAAGGTCAATGTTAAGGGAGTTTGTATACAAGGCTCAATTAAGGCTGACCGGAACTTCATTGGGGATCCAGGAATTCAGCAGGTTCATGACCTTTAGCTTGTTGATTTCGTCAAGGCTGCGTATGCGAATTCCATGTCCGGCTCCATTCTGTACAACCTTGAGGAAATGTGCCCTTTCGGGCAGGTCAACCCCACTGGCTGTCCATGGATCGTTGGCTCCATAGATAAAAATCATTTTTGCATCCGTATTTTTCAGAAATTCCCTGGTTTTCAAGACTGAAGTTGGATCAAAGCTGACTGAATAGCCGTCGGGCAGGAAAAGTTTAGCGAGATAATCATCAGCATCTGAAATGGAGAGATATTTTCTGAAAGGACGGGTATCATACCCATAATAACCGAGTTCCCTGGCAGCCTGAACAAAGAATGATCCTATCCTGGCCAGACCTTCCCGGCTGAAATAATCAGGTGAGGCAATTTTCATGAAATGATCAAAGATTTCATCATCAGTCGATTTGGTCGATGGAATGATAGATGGATCATGACCCCACTGCCAGAAGGAAAAGCTGTATTCAAGAACGCAATAATCATATACTGCATTCAGGTCGGTTGAAAAAGTGTAACCTTTTTCATTGACGTGCTGTTCGAATCGTGGCATCAATTCTGCACGCCGTTTCAGAACTTCTCTCTGGAAATGTTTTACCTTCTTCCTGGCTTCTTTGGTGCCGGCTTTTTTGGCAATGAATGGTTCATGCCGCCCGTCTTCGACTCCAAAATTAAATGGGGCCACATAAGAAACCGTCACATCCACGTCATTTGGAAAAAATACCCTGTGCAACAGGGCTGTTTGTCCTCCTTTACTGATCCCGGTATTGACCCATTTGCCTCCAAGCAAGGGTTTCAACAAACTCACGACCCTGTGATGATCGTTTGCTGCGTTTTCGACGGTAAGATAGCTCCAATCGGCGTTTTCCGGAGTCGATGGGCCGAAATACCGATGTTCCACCACAACCTGAGAGGCATCAAGTAATGGGCATAACTCATTGATATAATTTACGTTGGCACCATAGTCGGCGCCGTACCCTTCGGTCACCAGTACTACCGGTGCATCAGACTCTTTGACGGAAATAAACACTCTTTGGAGAAATGTTCCCGCTGAAGGATTTTTATGGTCAATCGGTTGCCTGATTTTTACATGAAATGACTCGGTAAAAAAACTATTCGCCTGAACTGAGGTGACTTCCTCCATCCCGGGAATCTCCTTTAAAATTTCGGCCATATTTTTGGCCCATATCGATGTGGAAAGGATACCGGCCAAAAAGAGCAAAAGAATATAACGTTTCATGGATGCTGTGTGAAATTCTATGTTTCTGAATGAAATTATTTTACGAAAATAAATCTTTCCATTATACCTCCTGAATGATAAATCGTTTTTTTTTAAGATTAGTCCGGAATGCCTTATTTTGCTTTGTAAAAAATCATGAAATGAAAATCTATTTATTACTGATTCTGTTGTTTGTATCACTAAACTCTTTTGGCAAGAGTCTGCCAAAAGTTAAGTTTCATACCGGAAAAGGTTTTTTTGTTATAAAGGTTGATACAGCACGGGCACCTTTGACCGGTAATCATTTTCTGCATTTGGTTAAGACAGGCATATACCAAAATGGCTTGATTTACAGGGTTGTGAATGATGGGAACCAGCCAGGTAATCCTGTCAGGATTGATGTTGTCCAGGGTGGATTGTATCATGATGACCTGGTGAATAATGTCCGTTCCATTCCTCATGAACCTACCATCAAAACAGGCATCAGACATCGGAATGGAGTGATCAGCATGGCGAGAAACGAACCAGGGACAGCATCTTCAGAATTCTTTATCTGCATAGGCAACCAACCGGAGCTGGACTATGGGGGTGATAGAAATCCTGATGGGGAAGGGTTTGCCGCTTTTGGCAAGGTGATACGCGGAATGAAAGTTATTCGTAAAATTCACGCCTTACCCGATTCAGGTCAATACCTGATTCAACCTATCGTCATTACCGGCGAGTTACGGTAACAATTGTTCCTGGTTGATAAGATGCATTGAAATTTTGTGGGATTTTCAAGCCGCGATGTGTGTGAACACATCATCCAACACGTGGGGGAACTGATGATAAAACGCAAGGATGCACCAGGCTTTTAATTCATTGATTTCATGTGGTTTTGCCCATCTCAGGCATTTCATCAGTTCTTTCTTAAAGAGACTTTCACTGTAACTGAACCGGGGGAGAATGGTTTTAGCGTATTCTATCATGGCTCATCAATTTTTTAATCTCTGTATATATAAACTCCTTTTCAGGCTCTTTTGTTATAGTCAGGGGAACATGCTTAACATACTTTAACGAATCCTTTCAAGTTGGTATGATTTGTTAAAAATTTCTACATTTGGCCAGGTTAAAATCAGTGCATTATGAAATTGTTCGCTGCTGAAGATAAGCTTTCCAGGGTCGTGACCGATAATTATCACTTGTTGCCGGTGATCAATCGCTTTGGTATTCGCTTGGGATTCGGTGACGCAACCATTGGGGAGATCTGTTCAGAAAGAAATATTCCGGTTTCATTTTTTCTTGTGATTATCAATGCTTTTCATCATCCCGATTATTTTCCAAAGTCAGAGTTTCTGAAGTTTTCGCCCAGGCTGATTGTTGATTATCTTCGGCATACCCATCAGTATTACCTGAGTTGGGTGGTCCCCAAAATGGAAAAGCAGCTCGAAAATCTGGTCGAATCGAGTGAGGCCAATGCCGAAGACCTTAAACTCATCATCCTGTTTTTCAGAAAATATAAATCTGAATTGTTGTATCATATTAAAGATGAGGAAGATTCTGTTTTCCCTTATGTTTTAAGGGTTACATCTGCATTTGAAGATGGGGTACCGCTCGCCAGTGAGGATTATGGGAAGTCAATCGAAACTTATGAGAAGGAACATTCTGATGTTGACGAGAAAATGACCGACCTGAAGAATTTGGTGATAAAATTTTTAAAGGCTGATTATAACGACAATTTGTGCAATGATTTCCTGATAACACTGTTCCGTTTTGAAAGGGATTTGATTGATCATGCGAGGATTGAGGATAAAATTTTGGTGCCCATGATCGCAAGAATTGAAAAAACACTGAAGGATGGCCAGTAGGATCATTATACTGCATCAGTCAGAGATTGTGCGTAAAGGGCTCGCTTCAATGGTCAGTACACTTTGGAAAAAGGAGATCATCCAGATTGGGGAATTGAGTCAGTTTCCTGATCGTGATTTCTGCCGAAAATGTAATCTGCTGGTATTCGCTGAAACTTCTTTGGCTGATGAGGTACTTGATCTTGCCGAAGACAGCAATATCGAAACTGTCCTGATAACGGCCAACAATCAATCCACCAGCGTTGAGCTTGAGTCGCTCAGATGTGTTAATCTCTACAGTGATATTTCATTTTTAAAAGGCATCATTGATGATTTTATCAAGAATGAGCCGGAATCGACAGCGGGAGAGAATGATCTGACCCAAAGAGAAAAGGAGATCCTCCGTTTGGTAGCCATGGGCTATTCGAATAAAGAAATCGCCGATTCTCTCTTTATCAGTATCCATACGGTCATAACTCATCGAAAAAATATTACGGGTAAGTTAGGGATTAAATCGATTTCGGGCCTGACAGTTTATGCGATCATCAACAGGCTGATTGATCCAGCGCAGATCGACCTGGAGAAGTTTATTTAGGGTCTGGTTGCCAACTATTTGGAATCAGTCTAAACACGGTCGGTGTGGTTGCCAAATTATATTACCATTGGGTTAAAACCTGCCAATAATTAGCAAAAGAGAGGGTTTATTGGGTTAATTTTGCCGTTGATTTTCAAAAACAAAAAATTATGGCAGAAACTACTAAAAAACTTTTCTCTGAATTTCCGGAGGTGTCTACCCAGCAATGGGAAGAGAAGATCATCGCCGACCTGAAGGGAAAGGACTATGAGAAAGCCTTGGTTTGGCGAACCAACGAAGGTATTTCCGTTCGACCTTATTATCGGGCCGAACATATTCAAGATCTTGATTACCTAATGAATGCCCCGGGAGTTTTTCCGTTTGTCAGGGGTAACAAAGAAGAAAATAATTGGCTGATCAGACAAGACATTGTAGTGACAGATTTGGTGCAAGCCAACAAAAAGGCACTGGATGTTTTGGGGAAAGGTGTGAACTCTCTTGGTTTCAGGTTTAAACAGTGTAATCCTTTGACACAGTCTGACCTGAAGATCCTTCTTCAGGATATTTGTCTTGAAGCGGCTGAGATTAATCTCATTTGTTCGTGTGGAAAATGTGATTTCACACACGCATTGACATCGGTTATTCAGGAAGGTCCCTGGAATTCATTGCAGGTAAACGCTTCAGTGAATAACGATCCAATGGGCAATCTGGCTGTCAGGGGTAAATTCCCTGTTTGCTGCGAAGGTAAGGCATTTGACCAATTGAAAGCCCAAATGGAGATATCACAGGATGTTCCCGGTCTTCGTACCTTGGTAGTCAATGGAAAAACGTACGGAAATAGTGGTGCATCACTTGTTCAAGAGCTTGCTTTTACATTGGCACAGGGAGCTGAATACCTTGTCAGGCTTACCGAATTGGGAATGCCTATTGACCTGGTTGCTTCGAAAATGAAATTTGAGCTGACCATTGGTAACAACTATTTCATGGAGATCGCCAAACTCAGGGCTGGTCGTTTGCTTTGGGCACAAATTGTCAAAGCATTTAACCCCGAAAATGATAGCTGTGCCAAAATGATTGTTCATTCCGAAACGGGCAGGTTTAACAAAACAGTTTACGATTCATATACCAACCTTTTGCGTACCCAGACTGAAGCCATGTCGGCTGCCCTTGGAGGTGCACATTCCATCACGGTTCTGCCTTTCGATGCCATATATGAAGAACCGACAGCCATGGCTGAGCGTATCGCCCGAAACCAGCAAATCCTGTTAAAGGAAGAATCAAATATCGACAAGATTGCCGATCCTGCCGGAGGAGCTTATTATATCGAAACCCTGACAGCCTCGGTTGCTGCTGAAGCCTGGAAGCTTTTCCTGACAGTGCAGGATAATGGAGGTTATCTGGAGGCGCTGAAAACCGGTTTTATCCAGAAAGAGGTTAAGGAAATGGCTCGTCGTAGGGATATGAACATTGCATTTCGAAAAGAAAACATCCTTGGGATTAATCAGTTTCCCAATTTTAATGAGGTAAATAACAAAGAATTGACAGATTCTGTGTTCACTGCATGTGACAGGACTGAAGCTGATTCATTGGTTGAGACACTTAAGCCCTATAGGGGAGCATCTGCATTTGAAGCTCTGCGATATAAGACTGACCAGTATGCAAAAAGTCATGGTCGTCCCCTTGCATATATGCTTACCATCGGAAACCTTGCCATGCGGAAGGCCCGTGCCCAATTCGCCTGCAATTTCTTTGCTGTAGCCGGATTTGAAGTTGCCGATAACAATGGTTTTGAAACCGTGGAGGCAGGATTGTCTGCCGCAAGGTCAGCAAATGCATCCATCGTGGTTATTTGTAGTTCTGATGAAGAATATGCCACCCTGGTTCCTGAACTTGCCCCTATGATAAAGGATGAGATTCTGGTTGTTGCCGGAAATCCTTCTTGCCGACCGGAATTAGAAACCTCAGGAGTGAAAAATTTCATTCACGTTCGGTCAAATTTATTGGAGGAACTTGTTCAATACCAAAATCAAATTATCAGATAATGGATGGCCGATTAAGACCTTGTCAGATTATCTTCTGGTTCTTTGATTGTCCCGTAGTTGTCGTGAGGGAATAAATCGACAGAAAAATTGACGAAAGTCTTCTAGCCATTTCATTTATCCAAAAAAGTATAAGTATGAAACCAGATTTTAAAAATATAGATATCCGGGAGATTACTTCCTCCGCTCAGGATAAGAATGCTTCGGGTACCAGCTGGATGACTCCCGAACTGATTCCCGTGAAACCAGTTTATTCGAAAGAGGATCTTGAAGGGATGGAGCACCTCAACTATGCCGCAGGTATTGCTCCTTATCTGCGTGGACCCTATTCCACCATGTATGTAATGCAACCATGGACAATCCGTCAGTACGCCGGATTTTCAACAGCTGAAGAATCTAATGCTTTCTACCGTCGCAACCTGGCTGCCGGACAGAAGGGGTTGTCGGTCGCTTTCGACCTGGCAACCCACAGGGGGTATGACTCTGATCATCCAAGGGTAGTGGGTGATGTAGGCAAGGCGGGTGTTGCCATTGACTCTATTCTTGACATGAAGATCTTGTTTGATCAGATTCCGCTCGATAAAATGTCGGTATCCATGACCATGAATGGTGCTGTACTTCCCATCATGGCATTTTATATTGTCACGGCGCTTGAGCAAGGGGCATCGATGGACCAGCTGGCTGGAACCATCCAGAATGATATCCTGAAAGAATTCATGGTGCGCAATACCTATATCTACCCTCCTGAATTTTCCATGAGGATTATTGCCGATATCTTTGAATTCACATCGAAGCATATGCCGAAATTCAATTCGATATCGATTTCGGGATACCATATGCAGGAGGCTGGAGCCACTGCCGACATTGAAATGGCCTATACCCTTGCGGACGGACTTGATTATATCAGGACAGGGATTAAAGCCGGACTGGATGTGGATGCATTCGCGCCTCGTCTCTCCTTTTTCTGGGCCGTTGGCATGAACCATTTTATGGAAATTGCAAAAATGAGAGCCGCCCGTTTGATATGGGCCAAATTGGTAAAACAGTTCAACCCGAAGAACCCCAAGTCAATGGCCTTGCGCACACACTCCCAGACTTCCGGATGGTCGCTGACCGAGCAGGATCCTTTCAACAATGTCGGTCGTACGGCAATAGAAGCAATGGCCGCCGCATTAGGTCATACCCAGAGTCTTCACACTAACGCCCTTGATGAGGCAATTGCTCTCCCGACTGATTTCTCGGCAAGGATTGCACGCAACACCCAGATTTATATTCAGCAGGAAACTGAAATCTGCCGATCAGTAGATCCTTGGGCTGGTTCCTGGTATGTGGAATCCCTGACTCATGAGATCGCACAAAAGGCTTGGGCATTGATTGAGGAGGTCGAGAAGCTCGGGGGTATGGCAAAGGCCATTGAGACCGGTATCCCTAAAATGCGTATTGAAGAAGCGGCTGCAAGGACACAGGGGAAAATCGACAGTGGTTCCCAAACCATTGTCGGTGTCAATAAGTACAGACTGGAAAAAGAAGATCCGATCGATATCCTTGAGATAGACAATACTGCTGTACGTATCTCCCAGATTGAAAGGCTCAGAAAACTGAAAGCGGAGCGAAATGAGGCTGAAGTTAAGGCTGCACTTGATGCAATTACCGAATGTGCATCAACCGGGAATGGAAATCTTCTGGAACTGGCGATTGATGCAGCCAAAAAACGTGCATCTTTGGGTGAGATTTCCGATGCCTGTGAAAAGATCGCAGGAAGATATAAAGCGGTTATTAGAACAATCGAAGGAGTGTATAAATCAGAAGCACAACAGAAATCAGAATTTGCCGAAGCCCAGGAGCTTGCCCGTAAATTCGCGGAACTTGAAGGTCGTCAGCCCAGGATCATGATTGCCAAAATGGGACAAGACGGACACGACCGAGGTGCCAAGGTGGTTGCTACCGGTTATGCTGATATCGGTTTCGATGTGGATATGGGGCCTCTGTTCCAGACTCCCGAAGAGGCTGCCCGTCAAGCCGTTGAAAATGATGTGCATGTGTTGGGTGTTTCTTCTCTGGCTGCCGGTCATAAAACCCTGGTTCCAGCTGTTATCGAAGAATTGAAGAAACTTGGCAGGGAAGATATCATGGTGATTGTCGGTGGCGTCATTCCTGCACAGGATTACCAGTATCTCTACGATGCAGGTGCCGTCGCAATTTTTGGCCCGGGTACCAGTGTTGCCGCTGCCGGCAAGAAAATTCTCGAGATCCTGCTCGAAATGCATGGTTGATTTATCAGGTTTCCTGACGATTCCAATTTTCATTCAGTGAATCCGGGAAGCCTAAAATAAAATTATATCCCTGAAGGCATCCGGCCAAATTTTGGCCGGATGCCTTGTTTTTTGTTAACTGTGTTTTTGCAGATTTTGTTGATGAGGGTTATGCTCGTTGCGTGTATGTTTAGGATTAGATTTTGCATTTTTAATAATGAATTGGTCATATGCCTTATTCTGCAGATACTGCATAGTGGAAAATCTTTTTCCAATTCCCGTACTCCAGCATTGAAAATTCAAATTCTGGCATTATCTTGCAAGGGAAATTCTTCCGGACCTGCCTGCATTTCAGGAAAATACCAGTAACGCAGAGACCGGAACAAATTTGTTTTGTTAAATTAAGCAAACCAAAAACATGGCTACACTTTCAAAACTTTATGCTGATGCTTTCCGGCAGAATTGGAATAATCTGGCTTTTTCGGATTATGACGGGGGAGATTTTACTTTCCGGGATTCAGCCTCCATCATCAAGTCACTTCATCTGTTTTATCAGGTGTCAGGAATTCGGCCTGGTGACAAAGTTGCCATTCTTGGAAGAAACTCTGCACGATGGGGTACAATATTTCTTTCATCGATTACTTCTGGAACCGTGATTGTCCCTGTTCTTCCAGATTTTAACCATAAAGATACCAACCATATACTGAACCATTCAGAATCAAAGGTTGCCTTTGTGTCCCGAACCCTTTTAGATAAGGTTGACCCAACTCTATCGGAACATCTGGAGACGATCGTGATTCTTGAAGATTTTACCATTCATTGGTCGAAGGATGAAAGTGCTGAATTTAAACTTTCCGATTCTTTTGGGTATTATAAGAAGAACGGTCTTTCTCCTGATGCGCTTGGTTTCTATGAT
>JACDJC010002118.1_pt1 | contig 16172 bp, 11 predicted proteins | sample 7454191 | NCBI WGS metagenome assembly JACDJC01 (sample SAMN14253291, study PRJNA609438) | sludge metagenome | isolation source: sludge after 25d culture with pyrite and EDTA | collected 2018-12-20 | reverse complement strand
GGGCAGACGGGCGCAGGTGGTGGACGTCCAGTAGTAGCCGTGGAAAACGTTCTCGAAGGGATGATCCGGTGGCAGGCTCGGGTTGATCGCCTCGTGGCTCACCAGGCTGAACAGCTCCCGGCGGTGGGGCAGCTTCCAATCAGCACAGCCGGCAAACCGCGAAGCGTTCATCTCCCGAATGAAGGCCAGGGCTTCATTCCAGGACAAAGGCAACTCGGCCGGGGCGGCATCGCGGGTCCACATCAGGCCGGTTCCGATGTCCAGCACCGTCTCTTCACTGGCCTGAAAGCGGTTCATGGAAAACCTTTTCCTTGTGCGCCTTCTTGCGCCGGCGCACGATGTCGTCGATGGCACCCATGGCACATCCTGATTATCTTGAATTTTTGGATTTACCGCTTCTGCTCCTGTCATTCCGAAGAGGCCGATGTCCCCTGTCATCCCGACGGAGCGCAGCGACGAGGGATCTCTTCTCACTTGTCACCGCTTCCCGCCGTATCCCCGATTGCAGATTCCTCGCTACGCTCGGAATGACATCGGGAAAGAGGTGCCCTTGCGAGCGCAGCGAAGAGAAATCTTTTACAAACATGCCACAACTCGCCGCCGCATTGCCAGCGGCAGATTCCCTCCCACTCGTGGCGGGGTGGCCACAACAAACGTTGCCGCCACCTATGGGTGTCACCGGGCTGATCAAACCGGTGACGATGGCTTTTTGAGTTTCCGGATTGTCCTCCGCCATCTCGTTCCGATGAACATGGATTCCTGATCGGAGATCCTCCAGCGTCCCTCACCCCGGGCGCCGACCCGGGGACCATTTCAAAAAACTGTAGATCTCCAGAGGGTTGCCGGGTAATCGGGATGCCGCCACAAAAGTGACGTTAAAAAAACAGGCTGCATGGGTTGCCCTTTATCGAATTACAAATTTGTACTATTATTTTGGCGAAAATTACATTAATGAATTGGGCGACACCGACCAGGGAGCATCCTTGTCAGGCATCAACAGCTTGATAATATTAAATAATCCAAGCAAGCCGAACTGATGGCACAGCCCTTGCTGTGATTCTTATCGAAGCCCAAACCGAAAGCAGGAGACATGAGCCCGAAAAACGCCCCCACCCACAATCCGGAAGCCGGCGCCACCGCTCAACTCATGGCGGAACGCGAAGCCCTCACGGATCGCTTTCTGCGGGGTGAGGCCGCCGACTTCTTGCAGGCGCACACCGCCTTGCTGGACGACTATTTCCGCCACCGCTTCGAAGCCAGCCGGGTGGGGCTGAACCCGGTGCGTGATCCCTATGCCATCGTGGCCCTGGGCGGCTACGGTCGCGGGGAACAGTGCGTCCACAGCGACGTGGACCTGATGCTGCTCTTCGAAGCCAAGGTCCCCGGGGAAGCCGAAGGTCTGATCCGGGAGGTGGTCTATCCTCTGTGGGACGCCGGGATGGAAGTGGGCCACGCCACCCGCAGTCTCAAGGAATGCCTCCGCCTGGCTCGCCAGGACTATGAAGTGCTCACCTCGCTGCTGGACGCGCGCTTCGTCTGCGGCCAGAGCCGCCTGTACTCGATACTCACCGAACGGCTGCGCCAGAGCGTCATTCATCCTAAAAAAGCGGAAATCATCCGCTGGCTGGTGGCCACCAACCAGGCCCGGCACCGGCGTTTCGGCGATTCGTCCTATCTGCTGGAGCCAAATCTGAAGGAGGGTCAGGGGGGTCTGCGCGACTACCACACCATGCGCTGGATTGCCCGAATCCAATCCAACCTGCATCGACGTCGGGATTTGGAATACGCCGGATATCTCACCACGGACGAATACACCGCTTTCGACGAGGCCCTGGGGTTTGTTTGGGACGTGCGCAACCGTCTGCACCACGCCTCGGGCCGCAAGAACGATCAGCTCCATTTCGACCAGCAGGTGAAAATCGCCCGGGCCATGCACTACCGTGCCGCCGAAGGCCAGCAGCCGGTGGAACGGTTTCTGGGGCAACTCCACGGCCACATGGAATTCATCAAGGAGAAACACCTGATGTTTCTCTACGATCAAGGCTACGGCCTGCGCCGCCGGCGCCCCCGCCGTGGGATCGAGACGGCTTCGGCCGGCGTTGAAGTCATCAACGACCGGTTGGCCTTTGGCGCACCTGAGCAGATCCTGGTCCAGCCCGGCCTGCTGTTGCGCATTTTCGAGGAAGCCTCCCGGCTCCACCTGCCGCTGGCCACCGAAACCAAGCGCCTGGTGCATGAATTTTTGCATCTGGTGGATGAACGGACACTCTGTGAGCCGGAAAACCGGCACGTCTTCGAACAGATCCTGCTGCGACCGGCGCCGACATTCAACGTGCTGTCCGAGATGCGGCGCACCGGCCTGCTGTTCCGGCTGATTCCCGAGCTGGGAACCATCCGCGACCGGATTCAGTACGACGCCTACCACCTGTTCCCGGTGGACCGCCATTCGCTGCGGGTGGTGCGCACCATCAAGGGCTTCGGCACCCCGTCGGACATCTCCGGCGATCCGCTCTGCGGCAACCTTTACAAGATGCTGCGCCAACGCAAGCCGCTGCTCTGGGCCGCCCTGCTCCACGACATCGGCAAGGGCACCCCCGGCGGAGACCACGCCGCCAAAGGGGCGGTGATGGCACGGCAGATTCTGGAGCGTCTCGGCTACCGGAAAAAAGAGATCGAGATGGTCGCTTTTCTCGTGGCCGAACACCTCATGCTCATCAAGGCCGCCACGCGCCGGGACATCAACGACGAGGAGACCGCCATCGCCTGCGCCCGGCGCATCCAGGACCCCGTGCGCCTTCGGATGCTCTATCTGCTCACCGTGGCCGATTCGCTGTCCACCGGGCCCAAGGCCTGGAACGAATGGACTGCCTCCTTGCTACGCGAACTCTTTTTCAAGGTGCTCAACATCCTGGAGGGGGCCGAACTGGCCACCGAAAAAGCGGTGAGTCTGGTGGAAGCCAAGCGCCAACGATTGATGGACCACGCCGCGAGCCCTGCCGTGGGCAACGATATCCGCCAACTGGTCCGGTTCATGTCGCCGCGCTACCTGCTCTATGTGCCGGTGGAAGACATCCGGGCCCACGTGGCCCTGTACAGCCGCCTGAAAGATGCCGATTTCGCCTGGAACGTCTCACAACCCAACGGCACCGCCACACGGACGGTAACCATCTGCGCCAAGGACCGCCCGGGGCTGTTTTCCAAGATCGCCGGCATCTTCACCCTGAACGGGATGAACATCCTCGGTTGCCAGGTCTACACCTGGCGCAACAACCTGGCCCTGGACATCTTCGAAGTAACGCCACCGCCCGACCGGATCTTCGAGGATGAACGATGGCAACGCGCCGAAAGCCAACTGCGAGAATCCCTGGCCGGCCGCTTCGACCTGGCGACGGCACTGGAAGAAAAAATCGCCTGCCTGCCACCGATCCAGCCCGCGGTGGACCGTCGACCGCCCCGGGTGGTGGTGAACAACAACGCATCGAGTTTTTTCACCATCATCGAAGTCTTCGCCCACGACTTCCCCGGCCTGCTTTACCGGGTCACCGACGCCCTGCTGCGCTGCCATCTGGACATCTGGGTGGCCCGGGTCGCCACCAACGTCGATCAGGTGGTGGACGTGTTTTACGTCCGGGATTTCGACGGCCAGAAGGTGGATCGTCCCGACCAGGTGGCCGCCGTCGAAGAGACGCTCATGACAGTGCTACGTCAGGGCCCCGAAGCCCCGATTCCTGATCCCGACATCTCTGAAAAAGGAGAACCGTCCGCATGAAGACAAGCGCTGGAACCGCCGTTTTCGGCACCGTGTTGCTCACCGCCGGCACCGCTCTGGCCAGCGAACCGACCATCGACAGCGGTGACACCGCTTGGATGATCGTCTCCACCGCCCTGGTAATGATGATGACCCCCGCCGGTTTGGCCCTGTTTTACGGGGGCTTGTCGCGCTACAAGAACCTGCTCAACACCATTGCCATGACCATGGCGGCCTACTGCCTCGCCAGCGTGATCTGGGTCGTCTGGGGTTACAGCTTGGCCTTCGGGCCGGACCGGGCCGGGATCATCGGCGGTCTGGGGAACTGGATGCTCTCGGACATCGGGCCCGCCTCGGTCACCGGCACCATTCCCGCCTTCATCTTCGTCCTGTTTCAGATGACCTTCGCCGGCATCACCGTGGCCCTGGTCCTCGGCTCGGTGGTGGACCGGATGAAGTTTTCCGCCTGGCTGGTCTTCACCCTCCTCTGGGTCACCGTGGTCTACTGCCCCATCGCCCACTGGGTCTGGGGCGGCGGCTGGATGGCCGAGATGGGGGCCCTGGATTTTGCCGGCGGCAACGTGGTGCACATCAACGCCGGCGTGGCGGGGTTGGTCCTCTGCCTGGTGTTGGGAAAACGCATCGGCTACGGCAAGGAGGCGATGTTCCCCTCCTCCATCGCCCTCACCGCCCTGGGCGCGGCCCTGCTGTGGTTCGGCTGGTTCGGGTTCAACGCCGGCAGCCAGCTTGCCGCCGACGGCCTGGCGGCATCGGCCTTCTTGGTCACCAACACCTCGGCGGCCGTCGCCGGCCTGGGCTGGATGGGCGCCGAATGGATCGCCACCCGAAAACCCACCGTCCTCGGCCTGGCCTCGGGCATTGTCGCCGGGCTGGTGTCCATCACGCCGGCGGCCGGTTTCGTCAACCTCGGCGGCGCCCTGATCATCGGCCTGGTGGCGGGGGTGTTCGGCTTCTACTCGGTATCGGTCCTCAAACACCGGCTCGGTTACGACGACTCGCTGGACGCCTTCGGCGTTCACGGCATGTGCGGCCTCTGGGGCGCCCTGGCCACGGGGCTCCTGGCGGACCCGGCCATCAACGCCAACGCCGCGGGCCTGTTTTACGGCAACCCCAAACAGTTATGGATCCAGGTCGTTTCCATCCTCGGCACCGTGGCGTATACTGCCGTGGCCACCTTGGTGGTGGTTGCCGTCACGCGAACCGTCACCGGGGGGCTGCGGGTGGATGCGGAGAGCGAAGTCGCCGGTCTGGACAATGCCGTTCACGGAGAGCGGGCTTTCGAGATTCAATAGCCTTAGCGGCCATCATTCAGCGAGGAGTGATTCAAATGAGCATGAAAAAGATCGAAGCGATTATCAAGCCTTTCAAACTCGACGACGTCAAGGAAGCCCTCAACGACATCGGGGTCCAGGGAATGACCATCTCGGAAGTCAAGGGCTACGGCCGCCAGAAGGGCCACAAGGAAATCTACCGCGGTGCCGAGTACGTGGTGGACTTCATTCCCAAGATCAAGCTGGAAATCGTCGTGCCCACGGCCTTGGCCGATCAGGTGGTGGACACGATCCAGAAGGCGGCCAACACCGGCAAGCTCGGCGACGGCAAGATCTTCGTGATGCCCGTGGCCGAGGCCATTCGGGTGCGTACCGGAGAGCGTGGCACCGACGCGATCTAGCCGAGAAGCAACCAGATCAGACCGATTAACCGCATTCAACCCCAACACCAAGGAGACAAAGGCATGACACCCGCGGAAGTTCTCAAGATGGCAAAGGAAAAAGACGTCAAGGTCGTCGATATCCGCTTCATGGATTTTCCCGGCATGTGGCAGCACTTCAGCGTTCCGATCAAGGAGCTGGACGAAGGCAGCTTCGAGGACGGCTTCGGCTTCGACGGATCGAGCATGCGCGGGTGGCAGCCCATCAACGCCAGCGACATGCTGGTGATCCCCGATGCCGTCACCGCCAAGATCGATCCCTACTTCGAGGTGCCCACCCTGGTGATGATCGGCAACATCGCCGATCCCATCACCCGCGAGGCCTACTCCCGGGACCCCCGGCACATCGCCAGAAAGGCCGAGGCCTACCTGAAGCGCACCGGCATCGGGGATACGGCCTACATCGGTCCGGAAGCGGAATTTTTCATCTTCGACAACATCCAGTACGAATCCGGCCGCAACCTGGCCTTCTACGAAATCGATTCGGTGGAGGCGAGCTGGAACAGCGGCCGCGCCGAAGGCCCGAACCTCGGCTACAAGTCGCGTCCCAAGGAAGCCTATTTCCCGGTGCCCCCCACCGACAAGTTCCAGGACCTGCGCACCGAGATGATGATGGTCCTCCAAGGGCTGGGCATCGACGTCGAGTGCCAGCACCACGAGGTGGCCACCGCCGGCCAGGCGGAAATCGACATGCGCTTCAAGCCCCTGGTCCAGATGGCCGACCAGCTCATGTGGTTCAAGTACGTGCTGAAGAATACGGCCTACCGCGCCGGGCACACCGTCACCTTCATGCCCAAGCCGCTCTTCGAGGACAACGGCTCCGGGATGCACATCCACATCAGCATCTGGAGAGGGGACGAGCCCCTGTTTGCCGGCGACAAGTACGCCGGTGTCAGTCAGGAGGCCCTCTGGGCCATCGGTGGCATTCTGGCCCACTGCAAGGCGGTGTGCGCCTTCACCAACCCCACCACCAACTCCTACAAGCGGCTGGTGCCCGGTTTCGAGGCGCCGGTGAACCTGGCCTACTCCAGTCGCAACCGGTCGGCGGCCATCCGCATTCCCATGTATTCCTCCTCGCCCAAGGCCAAGCGCATCGAATTCCGTACCCCGGATCCGTCCTGCAACGGCTACCTGGCTTTCTCGGCGATCCTGATGGCGGTGCTCGACGGCATCGAAAACAAGATCGACCCGGGCGATCCGCTGGACAAGAATATCTACGATCTGCCCCCCGAGGAGTTGGCCACCATTCCGTCTGCTCCCGGATCCCTGGACGAAGCATTGGCGGCACTGAAGGAAGACCATGCCTTCCTGCTCAAGGGCGACGTGTTCACCAAGGACGTCATCGACACCTGGATCGCCTACAAGACGGCCCACGAGGTCAATCCGGTGCGCCTGCGGCCGCATCCCCATGAATTCTACCTGTATTACGATATTTAGAGGCAACGCGGGCGATTGAAATAATCGTTGACATCCTTTCGGCGCCGGTGTTATCGGGTCGGTGAAGATGCAATCAAACGGGATGAGTACGATGCAAAAATTTTTCCAGGGCGGTTTTTCCGGATATCGGGGCTATTATTTTTACGCCTACCGGACCGGTCCGCCCCGGGTGCGCTGAAGCAGACCACTTCAACCACAGAAGGCCGCGGGCGGATCGGAAGCCGCCCGCGGCCTTTTCGGTTTCATGCCGGGCCGCGGGCGGAAGAACAGATTCCACCGCGGCCTTCGCGTTTCGGCCGTCGGCCCTGCCGGCGCCGATGAAAGGATTCCGCCATGAAACCGACCTTCGATCTGCGCATCAAGGATTACCGGCCGTTGCTGCCTCCCGACCAACTCAAGGACATGCTGCCGGCCAGCCCCGCGGCTTACGAGACCGTTCTGGACGGCAGGCAGGCCCTCGGTCGCATCCTGGATGGCAGTGACCGCCGCCTGATGGTCATTTGCGGCCCCTGCTCGATCCACGATGAAAAGGCGGCCCTGGAGTACGCCGAGCGCCTGGCGGCGCTGAGCCGAAAGTTACAGGAAACCCTGATGGTGGTGATGCGGGTCTACTTCGAAAAGCCGCGCACCTCCGTGGGCTGGAAGGGGCTGATCAACGATCCACGCATGGACGGCACCTGTGACATCGAGGAAGGGCTGTACCGCGCGCGCCGGATCCTGATCGCCATCAACGAAATGGGGTTGCCCACGGCCACCGAGATGCTCGACCCCATTACGCCCCAGTACGTGGACGGGCTGGTTAGCTGGGCCGCCATCGGCGCCCGCACCACCGAAAGCCAGACCCACCGGGAAATGGCCAGCGGCCTGTCCATGCCGGTGGGCTTCAAGAACGGCACCGACGGCAACCTGGCCGTGGCCATCAACGCCATGCTGGCGGCCCGGGCCTCCCAGAGCTTCGTGGGCATCGACCGCCAGGGGCATACCTGTGTCGTCACCACCACCGGCAACCCCCGGGGACATCTGGTGATGCGCGGCGGCCGACAGCCCAACTACGACAGCACCAGCATCGAGGCGGCCCGCATGCAGTTGGTGGCCAACGGACTGCCCGAGGCCATCGTGGTGGACTGCTCCCACGCCAACAGCCTGAAGAAGCACCAGGGCCAACCCATCGTCTGGCGCAACGTCATCGAACAACGCCTGCGGGGCAACGACAGCATCGTCGGGCTGATGCTGGAGAGCAACCTGTTCGAAGGCAGCCAGAAATTCACCGGCGACCCCGGCACGCTGCGTTACGGGGTGTCCCTCACCGACGAGTGCATTTCCTGGGAAACCACCGAACAGTTGCTGCGCTGGGCCGATCAGCGGCTGCGCGCCGCCGATGAAACCGTCCGCCGGGCGGGATGAAACGGTTATCTGTTATCGGTTATCCGTTATCGGGTCTTTGATTGTTAGTAGTTGGTTGTCGCTGTTTTTTGTTTTTCCGGATAACCTTTAACCAATAACCGATAACCCGTCTGTGACTACACTTAATTGTCTGCAAATGCCCAGGAAATCTTCAGCCCTTTGAAATGGACCCCGGATCAGTGCCCGGGGTGACGAGCTGCTGAAAAATGCTGGATTCCTGGGGTTCGATCGGAGCTCCGGCCCCATTCCGTCATTCCGGGCTTGACTTGAGCCTGCCCCGGACTCGATCCGGGGGAATCCATGTTTATCGGAACGAGACCGCGGAAGACAATCCGGAAATTTCCAAAGCCGCCGCCACCTGCGTGACCAAACCGGACACGACCGTGGCCGGCGGCAGCGCTGATAACCGACAACCATGCTCCTAAAACGGCCATCCCATGAAAACCATTGATATCAAAGGCCGCAGCGGCCGTTCGACCATCTATGTCGGCGCCCGGCTGGAAAACATTCCGGCGGCCCTGCCGCTGGATCGTACCGTCATCCTCACCGACCCCGTGGTGCGAAAAGCCCTCGGCGAACGCTTCCCCCCCTGCCCGGTGGTTGAAATCGGCACCGGCGAGGAGGCCAAAACCCTCGACACCCTGGCGGCGGTCTACCGACGGTTCATCGAGCTGGGCTTGGACCGCGACAGCTTCGTGCTGGCCATCGGCGGCGGAGTGGTCTGCGACTTGGCCGGCTTTGCCGCCGCCACCTATCTGCGGGGGGTGCGTTTCGGGTTCGCCCCCACCACCCTGCTGGCCCAAGTGGACGCCTCGGTGGGCGGCAAGAACGGCGTCAACATCGACGGTTACAAGAACATGGTGGGGCTTTTCGCCCAGCCCGAGGCGGTCTGGTGCGATCCCACCGTGCTGGTGAGCCTCCCCGCCCGGGAAATCGCCTGCGGCATGGCCGAAATCATCAAGCATGGCGCCATCGCCGACCTGGATCTCATCGAGGGGCTCGAAGCCGAATGCGAGAGGGCCATGGCCCTGGATCCCGGAGTGATCACCGAGCTGGTGGAGCGCTCCGTGCGCATCAAGGCTGCCGTGGTGGCCCGAGACGAGAGGGAAAGCGGCGAGCGCCGGCAACTCAATTTCGGCCATACCTTCGGCCATGCCGTGGAGAAGGTCACCGGCGCTCCCCACGGCGAGGCGGTGGCCCGGGGGATGGCGCTGGCGGCTCGGCTGTCGTGCCGTCTGGAGTTGCTCACCGAAGCCGAAGCCCGGCGCCTGATCGACCTCATCGCTGCCTACGGCCTGCCCACCGGCATCGACGGCGACCCGGAAGCCTTGATCGACGCCCTGGCCAAGGACAAGAAACGCGCCGGAGACCGGGTGCACTTCGTCCTGCTGGAAACGCTGGGCCGGGCCGTGGTCCGCCCGATCCCCCTGGCCACCCTGGAAGAAGAGGTCTATCATTTGAAAAAATGAACCAAGCAAGACGGCAAGTATTTATTTTAGAACGCTTAAGCTCACTTTTAACTTAACTTGTCACCCCAAGATTTCCAGATGCTCATCCAAGCCCATACGCCAGTTTATGCCGTCATCGGCGACCCGGTGGCCCATAGCCTCTCACCGATCATGCACAACCGCGCCCTTGCGGCCCGGGGACTGCCCGGGGTTTACGTGGGGTTTCACGTCACCGACCTGCCGGCCGCCATCGCCGGCATCCGCGCCCTGGGCGTTCGCGGCGTCAGCGTGACCCTTCCCCACAAGGTGGTGGTGATACCGCTGCTGGATGAAATCGACGAAACGGCCCGGGCCATCGGCGCGGTGAACACCATCGTCAACGATGCCGGCGTGCTCAAGGGCACCAATACCGACGGTGCCGGCGCCCTGAAAGCCTTGGCGACGGTAACGGATGTTACCGGACGGCGGACGGCGATCCTGGGCGCCGGGGGTGCGGCACGGGCCGTGGCCCGGGCTCTTTCCAAAGCCGGGGCGAAAGTGGCGCTGTTCAACCGCACCGCCGCCAGGGCCGCGGCCCTGGCCCGCCAACTGGACCTGGAATGGGCGCCCCTGACGAATCTGGCCCAATGGGGGCCAGAGATCCTGATCAACGCCACCCCCGTGGGGATGATGCCGGATACCGCGGCCCTGCCGGTGAACGCGGACGTACTGGATCCGACCATGGTGGTGATGGATATCGTCTACAGCCCCCTGGAAACGCCCCTGCTGGCCGCCGCCCGGCTGCGAGGCTGCACCACCGTGGACGGGGCGCACATGCTCGTCTTCCAGGGAGCGGCCCAGTTCGAACGCTGGACCGGGGTCGCCGCCCCGGTGGCGGTGATGCGCCAGGCGGTGATCGAGGCGCTGTCGCCTGCTTCTGGTCCATCTTCATAGGCATGGGACATTTTTGGAGTGGTCTCCGGAGCGTCTCCCGTCATCTCGTTCCGATAAACATGGATTCCTGCTTTCGCAGGAATGACGGGAAAGAGGCCGGCTTGAAGAAATAAGAGCCGGTACTCGGTGCAGAATCCTTCAGCAGCGCTCATCCCGGGCGCCGACCCGGGATCCATTTCAAAAGGCTGAAGGGTTTCCAAGAGAGGCTTCTTCGATCTTGAATTCGGAACCCGTAATTTTGAACCTGACCAAACAGCGACCGACAACTGATAGCTGCTTTGCCCTGTCGCCGGACGAGCTCATACCATGAAAGTCATCAGCCCCCACCAGATCACCCACCGCACCGTTTCCGTGCCCGGTTCCAAGAGCTACACCCACCGCGCCCTCATCGCCGCGGCCCTCTCGGATGCGGCCTGCCGGGTAACGGGCATGCTCGACAGCGAAGACACCCGGCTGACCCTGGCGGCCCTGAAACAGATGGGCACTTCATGCCGTTCCGAAGGCGCTGACCTGATCCTCCAAGGTCGCAACGGCCGATTTGATCCCGTTCTCGCCCCCATCGAACTGGGCAACAGCGGCACCTCGATGCGCCTGCTGGCCGCCGTAGCGGCACTGGGCCAAGGGCGTTACGTTCTCCAGGGATCGGCGCGCATGGCCCAGCGGCCCATGGGCGATCTGCTCGACGCCCTGAACCAGATCGGGGTGCCCGCCCGATCCCTGGCCTCAAACGGATGCCCGCCGGTGGAAATCACGGGCGGCCACGCCGTCGGCGGCCTGGTGCGCATCGACTGCCACCTGAGCAGCCAGTTTCTCTCCGGCTTGCTGTTGATCGCGCCTTGCTGCCGGGAAACCGTGACCATCGAGGTGTCGCGCGGTCCGGTGTCCCGTCCCTACATTGATCTGACCTGCGCCATCATGGGGCACTGCGGCATCCGGTTGTCCCGCGACGGTTACACCCGCTTTACCATTGCCGGCGGCCAACGCTACCGGGCCGCCGAGATCCGGGTGGAGCCCGATTGCAGCCAGGCCAGTTATTTCTGGGCCGCGGCGGCCATCACCGGCGGCCGGGTGAAGGTCCGCGGCATCGGCCGCGACAGCCTCCAGGGCGACTTGGAATTGGTTCAGGTTTTGGAACGGATGGGCTGCCGGGTGGATTTCGAGGCCGACGGGGTGGCGGTGACCGGTGGTCCGCTCCACGCCGTGGCGGTGAACATGGCCGATATGCCCGATGTGGTGCCGACCTTGGCGGTGGTGGCGGCCTTTGCCGCCGGAACGACGGTCATCACCGGCGTCGGCCACCTGCGGGAAAAGGAGAGCGACCGGCTGGCCGCCGTGGCCGCGGAACTGAACCGCATGGGGATCCGCGCCGAAACCGGCGAGGACTGGCTGCGCATCGAAGGCGGCCGGCCCGTGGGTGCGCAGATCGAGACCTACGACGACCACCGCATGGCCATGAGCTTCGCCGTGGCCGGTCTGAAAACCGAGGCGGTGGTGATCCGCCACCCGGAGGTGGTGGGCAAATCGTTCCCCGATTTTTGGCAGGTTTTCAACAGGCTGTATTGAAAAAAGACGCTCCCGATTTATCGGACTGCGGCTTTGGACGGCTTTCGCCGGTCCTGACTGAGGTACACCCCCAAGAAAACGATGGCGGCGGCCAGGTACTGGCTGCCGGTGAACGTCTCGCCGAGAATCAGCCAGCCGAGAATCACCGCGAACACCGGAATCAGGTTGATGAAGGCCGTGGCCTGACTCACCGGAATCCGCGACACGCCGAAATTGTAGCATCCGTAGGCGCCCAGGGTGATGAACGCCCCCAGGTACACCACCGCTGCCACCCCGGTGAAACTGAAGTGGGTCGGTAGGGTTGTCGGCGGAAGAAACATCAGCGGGAAAAAGAAGATGCCGCCGGCGAAGGCCTGAACCGCGGTGAGGAAAAACGGATTGTAGCGCGAGGTGAGCTGTTTCAGTTGGATCACGTAGCCGGTGGCACAGACCATGGCGAGAAATTCGTAAAAATTGCCCAGCAACGGATTCGGGGCCGAGCCGTCCGCCTCCGCGGCCAGGCTGAGCCAGATCACACCGAGAATGGCGATGAGAAATCCGATGAGGGTTCGCCGGCTCAGGTGCTCCTTGAGGACCAAGCGCGCCACCACGGCCACCAGCAGCGGCAGGATGGCGGTGATCATCCCCGCCTGGCTGGCGGTGGTATTCTCGATGGCCTTGGCCTCGAAGATGAAGTAGAGACACGGCTCGCAGAGGGCCATGAGGGCGAGGCGCCGCAGGTCTCCGGGGCGGTAGGTGAGCCCGCGAAAGGTGGCGGGCAAGAAGAGAAAGCAGAGACTACCCACCAGCATGCGGCCGAAGATCACCACCATGGGGTCGAAATGAACAAAAGCAATTTTCAGGGCCACGAAGCTGCTGGCCCACAGCAAGGTGGCTGCCATCAAGCTAACCAACGGCAACCACTCGGATTTTTCGTTCACCGCTTTCCCCTTTGGCGCAAGGCGCGATCCATTGGTAAAAATTAATCCGTTGCCGCTATGCCCTGGTGTCCACCCTGTCCACTTCATCCCCGGTGGCGATGGCTGACTTTTACCAGCCGGTACGACTTGACTCCGGGCCATCCAGGATTAGTGTTGCGTCATGTGCGAGCCATCGCACCGGGGATACGGCACAACCCCCAATTGTGACCCATCCCCCGGATGTTCCTTCCTTCCTTTGTACGGGGGTGGCGGGTTGCGGCCCGCCACCCCTTCCTCCAGTTGCCGGTCCCGGGTTGGAATCTGAAATCTCAATTCCCGGGGGCAAAAGCGAATTGGGAACCGGAAGAGACCCGATTCCCGATATCACGCCCCTCAGACGACGGATGAACCGTCTATACAAGCCCCTGGTCCATCATGGCGTCCACCACCTTGGTGAACCCGGCGATGTTGGCGCCGGCGACATAGTTCCCATCCAACCCGTAGCGGGCCGAGGCTTGAACGCAGGTTTGATGGATACTGCTCATGATGGTGCGCAGGCGACTATCCACCTCTTCGCGCGACCAGTTCAGGCGCATGCTGTTCTGGGACATCTCCAGCCCCGAAACGGAAACCCCGCCGGCATTGGCCGCCTTGCCCGGTGCGTAAAGCACTTTGTGGTCCAGAAAGATGTCCGCCCCGCCGGGGGTGGTGGGCATGTTGGCCCCTTCGGCCACCAGGATCACGCCGTTGTCCACCAGGTGCTGGGCGTCGAGGGCAGCGATCTCGTTCTGGGTGGCGCAGGGAAACGCGCAGTCGGCGCGGTGGCTCCACAGGGGATTGTCCTCCCGGCCCGGTGCCACCGGGGTATACACCGCGGCCGGATACTTCTCGGCGTATTCCTGGACGCGTCCGCGATTCACATTTTTCAGACGCATCAGGTAGGCCAGTTTGTCACGGTCCACCCCCGCCTCGTCGAAAATGTAACCGGAGGAATCCGAGAAAGTCACCACCTTGGCGCCCAAGTCGAGCAGCTTTTCGATGGTGTACTGGGCCACGTTCCCCGATCCGGAAACCAGGCAGGTCTTCCCCTCGAAGGTCTGGTTGCGGGTGGCAAGCATCTCGGCGGCGAAGTAGACGCATCCGTAGCCGGTGGCCTCGGGTCGGACCAGGCTGCCGCCCCAGCCGAGGCTCTTGCCGGTGAGCACACCGGTGAACTCGTTGCGCAGCCGCTTGTACATGCCGAACAGATAACCGATCTCCCGTGCCCCCACGCCGATGTCGCCGGCCGGCACGTCCGTATCGGCCCCGACATGGCGAAACAGCTCGCACATGAAGCTTTGGCAAAAACGCATCACTTCGTTGTCCGACTTGCCCTTGGGATCGAAGTCCGAGCCGCCCTTGCCGCCGCCCATGGGCAAAGTGGTGAGGGCGTTCTTGAACACCTGCTCAAAGGCCAGAAATTTCAGAATGCCCAGGTTCACCGAAGGGTGAAACCGCAAACCGCCCTTGTAAGGACCGATGGCGCTGTTCATCTGGATGCGAAACCCGCGGTTGACGTGAATTTCACCGGCGTCATCCATCCACGGTACCCGAAACAGGATCACCCGCTCCGGCTCCACCAGGCGCTCCATGATTTTGGCGCTGCGATAGATGGGGTTTTGGTCCAGTACGGGCCGAATCGATTCGGCCACTTCTTCAACCGCTTGATGAAACTCCTTTTCTCCCGGATCCCGCTCCTTGACCAACTGAATGATGTCCTTCATTGTTTCCTCCGTCGGGGATGGGCGGCGTCGCCGCTGACGCCGCAAGCGCAGATTTCGGCAGGCGGTTCGAAAACCATCGTCGCGGATCGATCGGTGTCAGCCACCCCCGCCGAAGTCCTGCCATCAGATCGGCATCCCCATCGATGCCAAGAGGCGAAACAACCATGTTTGCCTCTGGATGTCAAGAAAATCAAACAGATATCTGACTTTTGGCCATTGCCGGCCTCATGGGAAATGCGTCAAGAATCATTTTGGTTGACGTCCCGCACAGCGCGATTTATGGCAACGGTTCTTTGCTTGACGGTCCGCCTGGGGTCAGGCGGCCGACTGTCGATCACTATAGAAAGCAGGAGCAACCATCTTGAAAACCATCGGTCTGTTGGGCGGCATGAGCTGGGAGAGTACGCTGGACTACTATCGTGAGATCAACGAAGGCATCAAAAAACGACTAGGCGGATTTCATTCGGCGCGCCTTGTCTTGTACAGCGTGGATTTCGCCCCCATTGAAGCCTTGATGCGCCAAGGAGACTGGGACGGGGCCGGAGCCCACCTGGCCGCGGCGGCCCGACGCGTGGAGGCGGGCGGCGCGGATTTGCTGCTGATCTGCACCAACACGTTGCACCGGGTGGCCGACGCGGTGGCGGATGCGGTTTCCATTCCGCTGCTGCACATCGCCGATGCCACGGCCGACGCCCTGCTGGCGGACGGCAGAAGGAAGGTCGGCCTGCTGGGAACCGCCTTCACCATGGAGCAGGATTTCTACAAGGGGCGCTTGGCGGAACGCTACGGCCTCGAGGTGATCATTCCCGAATCCGTCGATCGTCCGCGGATCCATGAAATCATCTTCCAGGAACTGTGTTTAGGACAGGTGCGGCCGGCCTCCAAGGCGATGTTCCTGCGTATCGTGGGCGATTTGGCGGCAAAGGGGGCCGAAGGGGTGATTCTCGGTTGCACCGAAATCGGCATGCTCATCGGACCGGCGGACACGCCCGTGGCCCTCTACGACACCACTCGGCTGCATGCCCACAAGGCCGTGGACTGGGCCCTGAAATGAGGTGAAGGCATTTTCTGACGGCCGAAATCAAAGGGAGATTCAGCCATCGCTGATTGCGTCGTAAAAAAGCCGAAAACAGCCATTGTCATTCCGAGGAGCTTGCGACGAGGAATCTCAAGCATCCGCTATTATTAATCATTTCGTTTTACGAAGAGATCCCTCGCTGCGCTCGGGATGACAATTCGGATTTT
>JACDJC010002117.1_pt1 | contig 16178 bp, 11 predicted proteins | sample 7454191 | NCBI WGS metagenome assembly JACDJC01 (sample SAMN14253291, study PRJNA609438) | sludge metagenome | isolation source: sludge after 25d culture with pyrite and EDTA | collected 2018-12-20 | reverse complement strand
TTCCTGCAGGTCGATCGCTACAACCTCGGCCCCGCCATCCGCGACGAGCTGGTGGCCGAACTGGGTGAGGACCGCGTTGCACCGGCGGCCGAGTTCGGCGAGGGGCCGCACGTGTCGTGGCGCTTCGTCATGCGCCGAGTGATGGGGCAAGAGGCCGCCCTGTTCTCGGCGGCCAGGGCAGAACTCAGCGACGAACGGGCCGACGCGGCCGACTGTCTTGGCATGGCGTGTCTGCTCCCTCACGGCGGCATCGGAGAGATCGCCGTTTGGCACGAGATGGAGGAGGTAGACCTGGGAGCCGAACTGGGCGGCCTTGCATATCCGGGAACGCGAGGCGGCCTGGCCCGCCCTGCGGCGATGCTCGACCTGGTCGCCGCGCGGGCGCACTTCGACCCGTACGAGTCCGAGGTCACGGGCAGCGACCTGCTCGTCGCGGAGTTCGTGCTCGAGGCGGGTCTGGCCCAGGACCAGGTCATCGAGCTGGCGCTACGGCAGGGCCACCTGCTCGACGACTCGTTGGCCGCCGAGTGGCAGCGGCTGGTGGCACTGCCGGGGATGGGTGAGGCGCCCCAGTTCTACGCGGCGCGGGCGTACGAGTGCCGGCGCGGGGACGGCGGCTTCGCCGCTCCTGGGGAATACTGCCCCTAGTGCGGGCCCCGTACTGAAGGAGGTAGGACCGTGCAAAAGTACAAGTACGAGTTCGTACGAGTCGATTACACCTTTCTGGCAAAGAACCGGATGGCCCCCTACAGGGAAGAGGTCGAGCGTCGCGCCGCCGACGGTTGGCGCTTCGTCACCTCGGTACTGCCACCTGACTTCATGACGGGCGGGAAGTTCGAGTTGGTCTTCGAGAAGGAAGTGTCGGAAGCGGGCTGAGAGATCGCCGCGCCGCCTTGCGCCGGGTTCAGCGACTCGAGGGGGCCGCGGCGGAAGCCCGAAGCCGCTCAGGGGCCTCACTCACCGCCGGGGCGCGCGCCGCCAGGCGCAGACGCGTGGCGCGGTGCAGCCACAGCAGCCAGGTTCCGAAGAGCACGAGGGCGGTGGCCTGATGCGTGGCCGCCAGATCGATGGGCACGAACGACAACAGCGTGGCCACCCCCAGTGTCCCCTGGACCAGCACCAGGGCCGCGAGCACCGCGGCCCAACCCAGCTCCAACCGGCCGCCAGGCGCGCGCCGGCCGCGCAAAGTAGCCACCACTAGCCCCAAGGCCATGGCCAACAGCAACAGCGGCAGCGTGCGGTGGATCCACTGCACCGTGGCGATGTTGTCGAGCAGGTTGCGCAAGGGCGGATCCAGGCGCCAGGCGGCCGGCGGCCACCAGCCTCCCGCCATCAGCGGGTAGGTGTTGAACGCCAGGCCGGCGTCGAGCCCGGCCACGAACGCGCCGTAAGTCACCTGCAGCACGAGGATGACGCCGAAGGCCACCAGCCAGCCGTACAGCCTGCCTCGCGACGCCTCGCGCCGCTTCGGCAGCAAGTCCGCGGCCGTCCAGAGGCAGAACGCGAAGATGGTGAACGCCAGCAGTAGGTGCGCCGCCAGGCGCTCGTGCGCCACCGACGGCCTGTCGACGAGGCCGCTCGCCACCATGAACCAGCCCATGAGGCCCTGCAGCGCACCGAGGCCGAACAGGAGCAGCAACCGCCGCGCCAGCGGCCCCTTCAGGTAGCCCCGCGCCCAGAAGAACAGGAACGGCACGAGGAAGACCACGCCGATGAAGCGGGCCAGGAGGCGGTGGGCGTACTCCCAGTAGAAGATGGTCTTGTACTCCGCCAGCGTCATGTCGGGCCGCAGCTGCCGGTATTCAGGGAAGCGCTGGTACTGCGCGAAAGCGTCCTGCCACTGCGCCTCGTTGAGCGGCGGCACCACGCCGACGAGCGGCTCCCACTCCACTATCGAGAGGCCCGACTGCGTTAACCGGGTAACGCCCCCGACCACCAACATGGAGAACGTGAGCGCCGCGCCCAGCCAGAGCCACACGACCACGTGGCGTCGCCGAGCGGAGTTCAAGTGGGCACCTAAGGGAAGGGTTTCGAGCGTGCTGGTCTCGTTCACTCTCGAGAACTTTACCCCCGTGGGGGGTGGGCAGTCGTCGGCTTACCACCTTGCGCAAGGTATCGGGCACACCGAGAACCGGTCGCTCGCGACCGTGACCGGCTTACTCCCTCGCGCGGAGTATCGGCTGATCAAACCACCATGGCGCTTGAAGGCAACCGTTACTCCGGGTGTGTCGCCGCCCACGCCCGGCGCGCGACCTCGAACATAGACTGCTCGGATGTTCCTCGAGATCTTGCCTCAAGACGTAGCCGCGTGGCTCGAGCGCGGCGCCAAGGTGGTCGACGTGCGGGAGCCGTGGGAGTTCGCCGGCGGCCGCGTGCCCGGATCTGTCAACGTGCCGCTCGGCGAGTTCATCGCGCGCCTGGGCGAGCTGACGTCGCCGCTCGTGCTGGCGTGCGCCAGCGGGGTGCGCTCCGGCGCTGCAGCCGAGTACCTCGACCGCCACGGCTTCGGCGAGGTGGCCAACCTGGTCGGCGGGATGCACCTGTGGGAAGACGCGGGGTTGCCGGTCGAGAAGTGAGCCTCGGTACCCGTTGTCGCGGACGGTAGTTGAGCCTCAGTAACCCTTAGCGCGATCGATGACGTTGAGCAGCGGCTGGCCGGCCAACAGCCGCCGCACGTTCTCGCGCACGAGGCCCTCTCCCCCGATTGGCCTCCCACCCGCCGCGTGGGGCGAGATGATGACGTTCTTGAACCCCCAGAGCGGCGAGTCGGCGGGCAGCGGCTCCTCGGCGAAGACGTCCAGCGCCGCGCCACCGATCTCCTGGCGCTCGAGTGCGCGCACCAGGTCCGCCTCGTTGAGGCAGTCGCCCCGGCCCACGTTCACTACCCAGGCGTAATGCGGTAGCTGCGCCAGCCGCCGTGCGTCAAGCACACCGGCGGTGGCGGGCGACGCCGGCAGGATCATGACGAGGGCGTCGGTCTTGGGCAGCAGCTCGTCCAGCTCGGCGTCGGTGACGACCGGGTATCCGGCCCTCGTGCCCGCCCGGGTGGCCACGCCCGTCACACGTGCGCCGTGCGCCTTAAGCATCGGCGCCAGCGTGGCCGCGATGCTCCCGAACCCCCAGATCGTCACGTGCGAGTCTTTCAGGGTCGTGAACACGTCCGGGTTCCGGTCGGGCTGCGCGCCTCCCAGCTCGCCCGGCCAACGGTGCTCGTGCTGGGCGTCGCGCATGATGTGCAGCCGCCGCGCGGCGGCCAACAGCAAGGCGACCGTGTGCTCGGCCACGGGCCAATCGTGCAGCCCGCGGCCGTTGCTGATGGGCACCCCCTGGCCGAAGCCGGCGGCTATCAGCGTGTTCGACCCGGCCATGAGGCCCTGGACCAGCCTCAACCGCTCGAGCGACCGAGCGGCGTGCCGCAACTCATCCGGCGGGTTGAGCCACGCCACCAGCACCTCCGCGTCGAAGTGCTCCTCGGGAACCGGCAGTAGCGGGTCGTAGCCGACGTAGTCCACGCCCTCCTGTTGCCGCGCGAAGTCGAAGGCGGCGTTGGTGGGGAACAGTACCTTCGTGGCGCTCGCCGCCCTACTGCGCAGTTGCGCCGGTCACGCGCTGGTCGATCGCCTCGAGCAGCGCGTCGAGCTCGAACTCCTCGGGCTTGGTGTAGACGCGCTCGCCGTTGACGTCGATCGTGAAGATGCCGTGGTCGCCGGGCTTGAGAGTGACGCCGCCAAGCTTCTGGCCGAAGCGTTCTAGGATCGACTTCTGAACGTCGAGCGCCCGAGGAAGGTGGCCGCAGGGAACGCAGTACTGGATGTGGACGGTGTGGTTGGACATGGTGGGGGTCCCTTCTGTGAGTCTGCTACCAGGATAGGTGAAGGGGCCGGTGCTGGGGGTAGTGACGAAGCATGGCAGTCGAGCCCCCCTAACCGTCCGCGAGCAGGCTGACGGGCGTCGGCGCACCTTGGTCTGCTCGGGTGTCGAATTCGCAGGGTTGTTGCGTGCGCGTACTTCGGAGCCTAGGGGGGTCAGGAAGCCGTGGAGCAAGTCAGCGCCAAGTTACTTGGACGGACCCGCCTGGCCTACCCCACCTGGCCGCGTCAACGGCCTCTAATCCTCTAGCTGCGCCGCTCGGCCCCAGCTCTCCTCGAACACGAACTCCGACTGCGGCAGGCGCTGCCGGGGGCGCGCGTCCTTCTCCCGCGTCCTGTCATCGAGGGCGGCCGGATCGCCCGGCCTGCCGATGGCCACCAGCACCGCCACCCGGTACCCGGCAGGCACACCGACGGCGTCGCCGGCTGCCTCGGCGTCGAAGCCGTCGAACGGGTGCGCTAGCAGCCCGTCCGCGGTCGCCTGGATCAGGAGGTTCTCTAGCGCCAGGCCCACCTCGAGCAGCGTCAAGTGGTTTGGCCTCGGGGGCTTCTCGGGGTGCTCGAGCAGTTCCTTCGCCGCCAGCAGGAGGAGGTGAGGCGCCTGTCGAGCCCAGGCGTTGTTCGGCCGCAGGGTGTCGGTCAAGCGCGCGAACGCCGGCCCGCCGCGGTGCGCCAACACGAAGCGCCACGGTTGTGAGTTGCCCGCCGAAGGCGCCCAGCGCGCCGCCTCCAGGGCGCGGGCAAGCAGTGTGTACGGGACCGGCCGAGAGTCGAACGCGCGCAAGCTGCGCCGTGCCGCTATCGGGAGGAGGAGCCCGCCCGCGCCGGGTCCAGCTGCAGCCTCGGACCCGCGAACGGGCTGGGGTGCGGCGCGCGGGTGCCCCAACCACTCGAACCGCACCTCGGAACCGGGAGGGTAAGGGTCCGGTGCCGGTTCGAGGCGCACCAGGGCGTCGGCGGACGCCGCCGCGAAGACGTCGGCCGAGCCACGCTCGGCCGCCGGCGTAACCTGCCAGCCGGTTTCGCTCCCCTGAATCCGGCAGAGCCTGAACGTGCTACGGGTGCCGCTCACGGTGATCGGTTCGGTCAGCACTCCCGCCGAGGTCGGCGGTTCGGGGTCGAGGCCCATGCTCACGCGGATCGCGGGGCGAACGTAGCGGTGAAAGCCGAGGTGGGCCGACAGTGGGTTGCCTGGCAGGCCGAAGATCAGTTGGCGGGCCCGCGGGTTCGAGCGCGGCCTCGCGAAGGCCTTCGTCGCGAACAGCAGTGGATGCCCCGGCTTCTGGCGCACCCGGTGGAAGACGGTGGTTGCGCCGTACGCGGCGATGGCCTCAGGTACCAGGTCGTAGCGACCGGCGGAGACCCCGCCGATGGTCAGGATCATGTCGTGATCGGAGGCGGCCTCGAGCGCTGCCCGCAACGCGCCGAGCTCGTCGCCGGCGTGCAACTGCGTGACGGCCTTGACGCCGCATATCGTAGCCATCGCCGCGAGCATCGGGCCGTTGCTGGAGCGGATCTGCGCGGCGCCGGGCGTTGCTGCCGCAGTGACCAACTCGTCCCCGGTCGAGATGACCGCCATGCTGGGAGGGCGCCTTACCCGCACGGCCTTACGGCCCACGCTTGCCAACAACGCCAACCGGAGCGGCTGCACCTCCTGCCCCGGCATCAGGATCTCGCTGCCGGCACGGCATTCGGACCCCCGCGGAGCCACGTTCTGGCCGGGCGTGACGCCTTGGGGAAGGCGGACCTTGCCGTGGTCTTCGCCGACCGCTTCGACGGGCACGACCGCCTCCGTTCCCGCTGGGCACGGGGCTCCTGTCATGATCGCCACGACCGCGTCGTGGGGCAGCGCGATGCTCGCGACGTGACCTGCCGCCACTTCTCCTGCGACCGGCAGCTCGCGCCCGGCATCGGCCACGCGGACGGCGAAGCCGTCCATCATCGCCCGGTCGAACGGCGGATAGTCGCGGTCGGCCACGACGCTCTCGTCCAGAACCGAACCCAGCGCCCTGGCGAGCTCGACCTCGACGGCACCCAGCGGCGCCGCGGCGGCCAACACCAGCTGCAGGGCCCTATCGGGGTCTACGTTCCTAAGTGGCTCTGTTCGGGCGGGCGCCATCGGTCCAGGCCTCCACGCTTACCAGCGGCTGAGTCTCGTGCGGAACCTACCCGGCCTATTCCTGCGCGTTGCCCGGCCGGACCACCCCAATATACTGCCGGCCGACGAGCTGCCGGCAGGCGCCCACTTGGCAGCGGGCTCGGGCTCGGAAGTCGGCCCCGTGCTATCCTTCCCGCACGAAGTGAGTTCGCTCGGTCGGCCTGGACGCCCTTCGGCGCCGGATACGACCACGGAGTGCCGGCCTAGGTGGACTCCACGAAGAGCCAGCAGCGTGAAGCTGGAGGCACGACGTGGTGCGAGCAAAACCGACGCTGGACGCCGAGCAGCGCATCGTCGACCTGGACGGCGGCGCAGAGGTTCTACTTGGCGCCACGCGGACGCAGGAGGAGGCCGGGCAGCAGTCGGCCGGACCACCAACCGCCCCGGGCACCGTGAACCCGTTGGCTGCTCTGGCCAGTATCACGACGGCCCTGTCCGTTGACGGCCTCGAGGCCGGCCTGGAGCGGTCGCTCGAGCTCATCCGCGAGACCACGGGCGCCGAAGTCGCCGACCTGTTCCTGTCCGAGCCTGGCGGCCTCGGAGCGGTCCTCACCAGTCATAAGGGCCCATTCCGACGGGCCTTCTGCCAGCTGGTTCGCTTCGACCGCGGCGAGGGGTTCCCGGGTCTGGTACTGGCCAGTGGCGCCCCACTGCTGAGCGACCGCTTGCAAGGCGACCCTCGCTACTTGCGTCAGCAGGTGAAGGACGCGGGCTTCAAGGCATACGTTTGCGCTCCGCTCCACCACCACGGCGAGGTGCTTGGCGCAGTCGGGTTGGCCTTCCGCAACGCGGCCGTCGACGCGGTGGAGCAAGCACGAGACTTCCTCATCCTGGTCGGCGGCCCGATAGGCACGGCCGTGCAAGCGACGCTGGCCGGGGCCTCCGCGGCCGCCCTCGACGTAGACCTCATCGGTGCTGGTCTGGAAGCGAACCTGGAAGACCTGGCCAGGCGGATGATGCTGGCCAGCGGCGCGGACGCGGGCGAGGCACGGTTGCTGGAGCCTGCCTCCGGAGCGACCGGCACGAGGACGACGGTGAGCGTCGGCGCCGGACCTGTAGCGCGTCGCACGCTGCCGCCTTGCGCGCCAGAGGAGTGCCCTGCCATCGTCCAGGGTCGGTGCGAAGTGCTCTACGGTAGCTCGGAAACCTGGCCCGCCCCCTGCCGGAGTCGGCACACCGCGGGCGGTCTGCGGCTCTGTGTGCCGCTGCTCAGCCACGGTGCGGTGTTCGGCCTGGTGAGCCTGTGGCGCCGAGAGCGCGGGAACGAGCCGCCGGGTCGCGACCTCGTGATGGTCGAGACCCTGGCGTCCTCCGGTTCGCGGCTCGTGGCCGGGGAGCGGCTCCGGGGCGACGCGGAGCAGCGCTCGCGCGAACTCCACCGGTGGCTGCTGGTGGCTCCCGGCGAGCCGCCACGTGCCGAACCCAGGGTGGCGCCACACCTGAGCATGCGCTGCTTCGGGTCTTTCGAGCTTCGGGTGGACGGTGCTCCGGTACTCCCGCATGCCTTCGGCCGCAAGAAGGCGCTGACCCTACTCAAGGTCCTCCTCACGCATCACGGTCGGCCCGTTACCAAAGACGCCTTGATCGAGGCGCTCTGGCCTGGCGGCGATCCCGCCACCAAGACGAGCCAGCTCTACGTTCTGGTGCACGAGCTGCGGCGCCTGGTGGAACCGTCCCGGATGGACGAGCCGACTGTCATCGTCACGGACGCCGACCGGTACCGCTTCGAACCCTCGGGTACCGCGCGCATCGACGCGTGGGAGTTCCGAGCCCTGGCTGAGCTGGGCCTCAAGTCTGACGAGCAAGGAGACGCGCCCAAGGCCATGGCCGCGTTCGAGGCAGCGGTCGCGCTGTACCGTGGCGACTACATGGACGACGAACCTTACGCCGACTGGTGCCAGCAGGAGCGCGAACTGCTTCGCGAGACCTGCCTGGAGCTGCTGCAGCGTTTGGCGGCCCTCACGGCTGCGGCGGCCGAATGGGGCCGCAGCGTGCGGTTCCTCCGCACCGCCGTCGAAGTCGATCCATTGCGGGAGCGGAACCATCGCGAACTGATGCAGGCCCTCTGGGTGGTCGGCCGCCGCGACGAGGCAGTGCGGCAGTACCATGTCTGCGAGGGCTTGCTCAGGCGCGAGCTGGGAGTGCCCCCGCTGGCCGAGACGAAGCGGCTCCTGGAGCAGATCCGCCTGCGGCCGCGCCCCTGACCGTCAGCGCGCCGGAACGCGGGCGGCCGCCGCGCCGGTGACCAGCGACCACGCCAGGCCGATGAACGTCACACACCAGGCCGCCAGCGCCACGTAAACGAACGCCCGCGGGACCGCCATGAGGAAGCCTAAGTGCATGGCGTCGGCCAGCCGCAAGGTGCAAAGCGTGTACATGCCCAACGGGAACACCGCCCCCCAATAGCCCGGGTCGTAGCGGAGCGGGAAGCCCTTGACGAGGTGCCGCCACAGCCCCATGACGAGCAGCATCGGGATCCACCACGTGCCCGTGGCCCAGAACAGCACGGTCACGCCCTTCAGGAACGGCGCCAGCGCCTCCAGCAGCGGCGCCGCGTTCTCGCCGTTGGTGATCATGAACGCTCCTGCCAGAGCGGAGATGGCCATGGCGCCCATGTTTATCCAGTAAGGCGGCGTCAGGTCGCGCGGCGAGAACGGGAAGAAGGTGTAGCGGTAGAAGATCAGGGAGATCATCCAGACGTAGAGCATGCCTCCCCACAACCACATGGAAAGCGCCATGAAGGTCAGCGGCAAGCGCAGTTGCGCCTCCACCACCGGCAACAGGCTCATGCTGAGCACCACCACCGCCTGCGTCGCCACCACCGCCAGCAGCCAGCCGCCGTTGATGCCTTCGGCAAGTGACGGCTTCTTCTCCTTGGTCACCAACGCGCTGAAGATGCTGAAGGTCAGAACCGCCCACAGGCTCGCGGCCACGACCCATAGGAGCTTGGCGGCGGCCCAGGCCTGCCACATGACGATGGCCTGAGAGCCGAGCACACCGGTGGCGGCGACGATGGTGAAGAACCCGGGTCCGGTCCCGTGATCGCTCAGGTCCGCCAGGAAGCTGGCGGGATGGCGGAAAAGGCGCGCCAGGGTGAGGCCCCAGAGCGCCGCGTACGCCAGCACGTTCAGGTTGCCGAGAACGCTGGCCGCCCCCGGCAGACCCAGTTCGTGGCACGCGATGGCCATGACCCCCGTGGCCATGACCATGGCGAAGTAGGACGGCGGGAGGATGCGAACGGCGGCATCGAGTCGCGTCAGTGCCTCGTGAGCTCGGTGGCGCGCCCCGCTCCTGGCCGCCGTGCGGCGCGCCATCGCTTAGTTGCCGCCGCCGGCCGGCGGCATAGCCTCCACCTCGCGGCCGGGTGATGCCGTCACGGCAGCAGGTCGTCGCGGAGGTAGGCCACCAGTGACCAGATCTTCTCCTGGCCGAGGCTTCCGAACGCGGGCATCTCCTGTCCCTGATCGCCCGGGATGCCGGCCGCGATGCGGTAGTAGAGCTGCGTGGGCGAGGTTCCGGCCTTCACCCGGCCCGCCGCCAGATCCGCCGGTCGCGTCGGCAGACTCGCTGCCGCGGGACCGTCGCCATGTCCCGTTGCGCCGTGGCAGGCGCTGCACATGGCCGCGAACGTCTCCCTACCGGCCCGCGCCTCACTCGCGTCGAGCGGTGGAACGGTGCCGATGTCCACCGTCGGTCCGGTCGTCGGCCTGCCCACCCAGAAGTAGTCGATGACCCCTACCAGGCTGTCCAGTTGGGCCTCGGTGAGGTGCCCGAAGGACGGCATCCCGGACACCGGCAGGCCATTGACGATCACATGGCGCAGGTCGGCGTCGGACGCCACGCCGTTGGTGGTCGAGACGAAGCGGAACTTGCCCTGCGTCAGGTCGCGAGGCGGCACGGCGAAGCTGTGGGAGTTTCGGCTCAACACCTTGGCGTCACCATGAGTGCCGTGACAACGGGCGCAGGAGCCGAGATACAGGGGGTAACCCTCGAGGGCGGCCACCGCGGCCGGGGTGCCCTCGTTCAGGGCCGCCGTGGCCTGCGCCGTCGGGGCTCCGCCCGGTAGCGTGGGGGTGCGCAGCACCAGCCCGGTCCCTAGCAGGAGCAGGAAGATGGTGCCGGCCGAGTAGAGCAGCACGGAGGTGTCGGTGCGCAACATCAGCTCGAAGCGGCGCTGGAACTTGCGTGTAAGGCCGCGCATCGACTGGTAAGGGCGTACCAGGTAGTTGATGGGCAACGTCCAGGCGTGAACGAGCTTGGTGAACGGGAAGTAGGCCAGGAAGGCGAACGCGAGGAACACGTGGAGCTGGGTGTAGAGCGGCGCCCCCACCATCAGCTCGGGCTCCGGCTGGAAGCGGAAAAGGCTGGCGAGCCAGAGCCCGGCGTTGAAGGAGGCGCCCCAGATCCACTGGGCCAGCGACTGGTAGAGCGCCAAGCCCATGATCGCGATGAGGAACAGGTGGACGCCGTAATCGTCATGCTGGCTCAGGGCCCGCACCTCCGGCACGGCCAGTCGGCGCAGCAACGCGATGATCGAGCCGCTTAGCGCCATCAGGCCACCGACGACGCCGATCCAGAAGAACGCGAGGACCCAGCTTCCCAGGCCGAGCACGCCACCCAGGATGCCGATCGTGTGCCCTACCAGCAGGAGCACGATGCCCCAGTGCAGCAGCAATGAAGCCACGCCCAGGAGGTCGCGCGCGAACATGCTGGAGGCGCGGGTGGTGAACTCGAAGGGCCGTTTGCGTAGCCGGATGAACGGCACCACGAAGAAGAGCGTGATGCAGACGTAGGGGAACACGGCCCACAGCAGCAGGTTCATGGTCGGGCCTCCTCGCCTCCGGTCGTGCCCCTGGTGCCCCCAGCGCTCCCGGCTGCTTCTACGAACGGTTTCAGCATCGGCAACTCCAGCGCCGACGGCTCGGCCTCCCAGGCAGGACCAGGGCAGCTGGCCGCGTCGTGCTCGACGAGCAGGGCCAGGCACTCGATGAGCCTGGCGTAGGGCGACTCGTACTTCTCGAGCTTCTGGCGCAGCGCGGGTAGGGCCGGCGCGACGTGCCGTTCGAGGAGTCGGCGCCGTAGGCCGACCCCGTCCAACTCGCCTTGGGCCAGGGCCAGCGCCAGGAACTCGGCGACGAGGGGCAGGAAGTCGGCCATCTCGTTGCCGGCAGGCTCGAGCCCGAAATGGCGGTAGATGGCCTTGAGCTCGAGCATGTAGGCGTTGCGATCTGAGAGCCCGGCGCCGCGGCAGGAGCTCGGCTCCTCGAACATGTAGGCGCCCAAGTAAAGCGGGCAAGTCGGCGCCAGCTCTAGCAGCGCCAGGTACTCGTCGAGGTCGTCGGCGCGCGGGGAAGCCAGGAAGGCGTCGATGGGCTCCGTGACCGCCGGCACCCCGTCGAGCACTCGCCGGCAGTCCTCCAGCGTGGCGGCGTCGCGCTCCTCCGGGTACAGGAGCAACTCGGCGATGAGCAAGTAGGCCGCGGCCAGCTGCGGTTGCTCGAGTCGAACGGCAGTTGAGGTGAGGGCTCCTGAGTGCATCAGTGTTCGACCCCCACGTCCGGCCCGTGAAAGGTGGTGCGCCGCTTGGGACCCTTGTCGGCGGTGAACTCGGCGAAGCCGGCGAAGCCGCGCTCGATGTACGGGGTGCTGGCGGTCTTCTCCGTATGGGTCGTGGGGACCACGAAACGCTCGTGGTAGTGGGCCAACGAGAGCAGGCGGTGCATGTGGCGCGCGTCCTTCACGGTGAGGCCTACGTCGGCCATGACGCGCTCGTCGACCCTGCCCTCGACTCGTTCGGAGCGGCGGAAGCGGCGGACGGCCAGTTGCCGCGCCAGCGCCTTGCGCACCTCGGCCACGTTGCCGGCCGAGAGGAGGCTGGCGAGGTACTCCATGGGGATGCGGAACTCGTCGAGGCCGGGGAACAGCTCCCCGTCGCCGGTCATGTCGTAAGGACCCTCGGCGCTGTCGGCGCTGGCTACGGGGCTCTCGGGCGGGATGTAGAAGAGGCTGGGTAGTGTGCGGAACTCGGGGTGAAGCGGCAGCGCGATCTCCCAGTCGACCACCATCTTGTAAACCGGTGAGCGGCGGCAGGCGTCGAGCCAGGCCTCCGTCACGCCGGCCTCCCGGGCGGCCGCGATGACCTCGGGGTCGTTGGGGTCGAGCAGCAGGCCGCGGTGCAAGCGGACCAGGTCGGCCTCGGGGGCGTTGGCGACCTCGGCCACCCGGTCCAGGTCGTAGAGCAAGGGACCCATGTAGCGGATGCGCCCCGGGCACGCCACGAAGCAGGCGGGCGGCTGCCCGGTCTCGAGCCGCGGGTAGCACAGGATGCACTTCTCCGACTTACCGGTCCGCCAGTTGTAGTAGGTCTTCTTGTACGGGCAGCCGGAAACGCAGTAGCGCCAGGCGCGGCAGCGGTCCTGGTCGATGAGGACGACGCCGTCCTCCTCGCGCTTGTAGGCGGCGCCGGAGGGGCACGAGCCGACGCAGGCCGGGTTCAGGCAGTGGTTGCAGATGCGCGGCAGGTACATCATGAACGAGTCGCGGAACTTGAGGTAGGCGTTGCGCGCCTCCGGGGACATGTTCTTGAAGTTGGGGTCCGCCTCGCCGGTGCCGCCTACGAACGCACCGGCCGCGTTGTCCTCCCAGTTGACCGCCCACTCGATATCGATGTCCTCCTCGCCGCTGATCTGCGACTTGGGCCTGGCCACCGGTTGGGAGAGCTTGGTGGGGGTGGCGGAGTGGAGGTCCTCATACGTGAAGGTGAACGGCCCCTTGCCGTAGTACTCCTCCATCTGCGGCATGACGGGGTTGTAGAAGAGGTTGAGCATCAACCAGAAGCGCGAGGCCTGCCTGAGCTTCGGTTTGTTGCCCCCCTCGTCGCGCGTCCAGCCGCCCCGGTACTTGTTCTGGTCTTCCCACGCCTTGGGGTAACCGACGCCGGGCTTGGTCTCGACGTTGTTCCAGAACATGTACTCGGCGCCCTCGCGGTTGGTCCACACGTTCTTGCAGGCCAGGGTGCAGGTGTTGCAGCCGAGGCACTTGTCGAGGTTGAAGACCATCGCCATCTGCTGTTTCACGCGCACGGCTCACATGCTCCTTCCGAGCTGTTCCTCGCGGTAGATGACCTTGCGGCCGCCCGCCTCGAGCGGCTTCTTGCGGATCAACACGACGGCGTCGCGTTCGGAAGGGCTGGGACCCTGGTAGTTGAGCCAGTAGGTCCAGTTGGCGTAGCCGCCCACCATGGTGGCCGGGTTCATCATGATGCGGGTGGCGGCGTTGTTGTTGCCGCCGCGCAGGTCGCTGGCGCCCCGCTCGCGGGCCAGCGAGGAGAACGGCACGTTCACGTGGCGTTCGGACGAGTGGTAGAAGATGGCCATGTCGCGCGGGATGGTGGCGCTCACCACGGCGCGCACGACGCTGATGCCGTTCTCGTTGTAGAGCTCGACCCAATCGTTGTCGCCCACGCTTATCTCGCGCGCGTCGTCGTCGTTGATCCACACCACTTGGCCGCCGCGGAACATGTTCAGCATGTGCCAGGTGTCCCAGAACATGCTGTGGATGGACCACTTGCCGTGCGGCGTTATGTACCTGAACGCCTTGGTGCCGGGCAGCTTGAGGTCGGCGGCTGAGACGTCGCCGATCTTGATCATGTCGACGGGCGGCTTGTAGGTCGGCAGGTCCTCGCCCAGCTCGCGGAACATGCGGTGGTCGAAGTAGACCTCCTGACGCCCCGACAGGGTGTGCCAGGGCTTCAACGTCTCGACGTTCATGGTCCAGGAGGCGTAGGTGCGGCCGCCGCTCTCGATGGCCGACCAGTGCGGGGAGGTCATCGCGCGCCGCGGTTGCGACACCAGGTCGGGGTAGTGGTGGCGGATCTCGCGGTCGTGCTCGGCTAGGTGCGCGAGGGGCACGCCGGTGCGCTTCTCGAGGCCCCGGAAGATCTGGTACGCCACCTCGCCGTCGCTCTCGGGCGAGATGCGCAGGATGATCTCGGCGACCTGCTTGGCGTCCTCCATCGACGGCAGGCCGTTCTTCTCGCCCACCAAGTAGCTCTCCTTGAGCTCCTCCACTATCTCGGAGAGGTCGGTCTTGATGCCCTTGGCGCCGTAGCCGTTGGGCCGGGACACGGCGGGACCGAGGGTGGTGTACTTGTCGAGGATCTTGGTGTAGTCGCGCGTAACCACGCTGACGTTGGGGAAGGTCTTGCCCGGCACCGGCGTCTCGCCTGTCGCCCACCAGTCGACCAGCTCGCCCAGCGGTTGCGCCAGCTCGTCCGGCGTGTCGGTCGACAGCGCCGTCATGACCAGGTCTTCGACCGGTTCGCTCAGGTACGTCATTGCCAGCTCCGAGATCTTTGCGGCGACGTGCTTGAAGGCGTCCCAGTCGTGCTTCGACTCCCACGATGGGTCGTGGGCCGGTGTGAAGGGGTGGAAGAAGGAGTGGAGGTCGGTGCAGGTGAGGTCGTACTTCTCGTACCAGTGCGCGGTGGGCAGCACGATGTCGGAGTAATTGGCCGATGAGTCCATCCGCAGGTTGACGTTGTAGACGAGGTCGAGCTTGCCGTGCGGCGCGTCGTCGTGCCACTCTATGTCGTCGACCAGGTCTTCCGAGCGGTCGTCCCCGAGGACGTTGTTGTGGGTGCCGAGCAGGTGCTTGAGGGCGTACTCGTGGCCGCGCATCGAGGTGCCGATGAGGTTGCCGCGGTAGATCCACAGCACCTTCGGGTGGTTCTCGGGAGCGTCCACGTCGCGCAACGCGAACTCGAGCTCCCCGTCACGGAACTGCTTCGCCACCCAGGTGGCCACCTGGGCGTCCGTGGTGCAGCCGGCTTCTCGCGCCTGCTTGAGCACCTCCATGGGGTTGCGCTTGTCGAACTGCGGGAAGAAGGGCAGCCAGCCGTTCCTGACCGCCAGCATGTTCATGTCGGCCACGTGCCCGGCCTTGCCCGGGAACACCTTGGCGCGCGGCGCCCACAGCGGCTCCAGCGTCATGCCGTCGTAGCGCCACTGGTCGGTGTGGAAGTAGAAGTACGAGGTGGAGTTCGCCTGCCGCGAGACGACGTCCCAGTCGGCCGCCCCACCGAGCGTGCCGATGGCGGCGAAGGGGCGTACCTTCTCGGTGCCGACGTAGTTGTTGAAACCGCCGCCGTTACGGCCCATGCAGCCGGTGAGGATGCCCATGACGGCCATGGCCCGGTGGGTCAGCGGTCCACCGTGGTACCAGTGGAGGGCGCCCGAGCCGGTGATGAACATGCACTTGCCGTTGGTCTTCTCGGCCGTGTCGGCCCACTCACGCGCTACACGCAAGACCAGGTTGCGGTCGACGCCGGTCTCCTGCTCCTGCCAGGCGGGCGTGAACGGCTGTGACGCGTCGTCGTAGCTTTCCGGGTAGGCGCCCGACAGCCCTCGGCCCACGCCGAACTGCGCCAGCAGCAGGTCGTAGGCGGTGGTCACTCGCACCGGCCCGTCCTTCGTCTGGACCATGCGAGACGGCACGCCGCGGAAGTTCGCCGTCGCCGGCACGCCCTTGCCCTCGGTGGTGCCGAACTCGACGTTGAAGGTGTGGGTGAAGTCGGCGAACGCCACCGTCGCCTCTTCATAGGCGCCGTCCATCACCGTCAGCGCAGGCTCGAAGGCCTCGCCGCTGCGGGCGTCCTCCTGCTTGAGGTTCCACCGGCCCGTGGTGCGTTCTTCCCAGCGGAAGCCGAGCGAACCGAGGGGCAGCCGCAAGCCGCCGTCCGTGTCGAACTGCATGAGCTTCCAGTCGCCGTGTTCCTCGTCCTCGTAGCCCTCTAAGTCGGAGGCGCGTAGGAAACGGCCGCTCACGAAGTGACCATCCTCCTCGTCGAGCCGCACCAGGAACGGCAGGTTGGTGTACTGCGCCACGTAGGGCAGGAAGTAGTCGGAGCGCTTGGCTACGTGGAACTCCTGCAGGATCACGTGGATGCAAGCGAGCAGGAACGCCGAGTCGGTGCCCGGCTTGAGGGGCACCCAGAGGTCGGCGAACTTGGTGATGTCGGCGTAGTCGGGCGAGAGGTTGACGATCTTGCCGCCGTTGTACTTGTGCTCGGAGGCGAAGTGGGCGTCTGGGGTGCGCGTCATCGGCAGGTTGGTGCCCGCGACGATCCAGTAGGCGCTCTGGTACCAGTCGGC
>JACDJC010002115.1_pt1 | contig 16183 bp, 15 predicted proteins | sample 7454191 | NCBI WGS metagenome assembly JACDJC01 (sample SAMN14253291, study PRJNA609438) | sludge metagenome | isolation source: sludge after 25d culture with pyrite and EDTA | collected 2018-12-20 | reverse complement strand
GAGCTCATCCGATGCCGGCCTGTGGTCCCTCGACCACCTTCGTCAAGGCCTCATACATAAATGCAGCCAGTGCTTTCCTGCCCACACAGCGGTTGACACCAGGGGCGAGTCCATACATAGGGCGGGCACTGCCCGCCGGCTCTACAGCTCACCCACAAAGGGACTCCTGATGGTCGCCGCAGGAAGCAGGACCATGTCAGCTGAGGCCTGACACCAATCAGAAGTCCGGATGGCGGGGTGGCGCACTACTCTCTTCGTTTTGTCGTCCCTGGATCACACCAACGTGGTGGCGACCCCGAAGCTGATCGCCATGATCACCGCCACCGCCATGCAGGCGCTGCCGGGGCGGATGCGGCGGGCGTCGATGCGTGGCACCAGCCGCCACAGCAGGACGACGCCGATCAGCATGTCGACCACCAGCGTGACGCGGAGCAGGCCGGAACCCAGCAACGCCGCGTACGGCGGCTGGAGATGGCCTTCGTAGGCAGCGACGCCGAACACCAGCGCCATACCGATCAGGTTCCACAGCAGGCAAGCGAAATAGATGCGGTTGAATACGACCGGGCAGCCCTCGACCCAGCGCAGCACCAGCCAGCCCATCAGCGCGAACAGCAAGGCAGCCATGCTGCTGTACAGCACCCACCACAGCAGGGTGCTGATGACGGTAAGCACGGTGATCATGTGACTTGCTTGAACCCCAATTTGCGCAACAGTATGGACATCAGCCAGGCCGGGCCGATCAGCAGGTAGGAAAGGTCGGTGAGGAAGCTGGGTTTGCGCCCCTCGATCTTGTGCCCGACGAACTGGCCGATCCAGGCCACCACGAACACGCCGATCGCAAGATAACGCAACGGCGCGGCACCGAGTCGTCCGTACAGGACATGGGTGAGCAGGCCGAGCGCAGCGAACACGATCAGCAGGCCGAGCGCCAGCCGGTGCGAACGCGGCCAGTACCAGTAGAACGCCAGCACCATTGCCAGCACCGCCCACGAACCGGTGCGCAACACGGAGAACGGTACCGGAACCGCCCACAGCAACGCGATCACCGACCACATGATCGGCGGCACGCACAACCAGTGGAATATCTGGTTGGTCGGGTTGCGGTGATCGGCGCTGTAGCCGTCGAGCCAGTCCTGCATGGTGCGCATCGGCATTCGCCCTGTGGAAGCTTCAATCGAGCCGGAGGCCGGTGAGCTTGTGCAGCGCCTCGGCATACTTGGCAGCGGTGCGCGCAATTACCTCGTCGGGGATCGCCGGGCCAGGCGCGGTCTTGTTCCAGTCCTGCGTCTCAAGCCAGTCGCGCACGAACTGCTTGTCGTAACTGGGCGGGCTGATGCCGGCGCGGTATTCGTCGGCGGGCCAGAAGCGCGAGGAATCCGGGGTCAGCATTTCGTCCATCACGTACAACTTGCCGGTTGCATCCGTGCCGAACTCGAGCTTGGTGTCGGCGATGATGATGTCGCGTTCGGCCGCATAGGCAGCCGCCCACTGGTAGATCATCAGGGTGGCATCGCGCACCTGGTTGGCCAGCTCGCTCCCGACGGCATCGATGACCGTGTCGAAACTGACGTTCTGGTCGTGATCGCCGGCTGCGGCCTTGGTCGAGGGGGTGAAGATCGGCGCAGGCAGTTGCTGCGCCTGTTTCAAGCCGGCCGGCAACGCGATGCCGCACAGCGAGCCGGTCGCCTGATAGTCCTTCCAGCCTGAACCGATCAGATAACCGCGGGCGATCGCCTCCACCGGTACCGGCTTCAACCGCCGCACCACCACCGCACGCTTCTCGTACAGCTTGAGGTCGGTGCCCGGTGGCAGCACCTCGGCCAGTGGCACGTCGAGCAGATGGTTCGGCACCAGGTGCGCGGTCTTGCCGAACCAGAAATTGGACATCTGGGTCAGCATCTCGCCTTTGCCCGGGATCGGGTTCGGCATCACCACGTCGAAAGCGGACAGACGATCCGTGGCGACCATCAGCAGCCGATCGTCGGACAACGCGTAGACATCGCGCACCTTGCCGCGATGGATCAGCTCCAGACCGGGCAGGTTCGATTGCGGCAGGGTGGTGGGCACGACGATGATTTCCACGAGTCAGGAAGCGCCCATTCTAGCGGTTGCCGCCGCGGCGCCGGAAACGCGGCACCGGGGATTTCGGGCGCGCTGCTAGAATTGGCGACCTTTAACCCCATGTGTCGTCGATGCGCATACTCTTGATCGCGGTGCTCTGCCTGGCCGCCCTGCCCAGCTTTGCCCAGGTCCCGGCCAAGCCGAGCCGGCTGGGCCTGTGTGCGGCCTGCCACGGCGAAACCGGGCAGGCGCAGATGCCGGGCGTGCCGAACCTGGCCGGACAACGACTGGATTACCTGCGCGATGCGCTGAAGCAGTACCGCGACGGTCGCCGCGAGGTACCCATGATGCGCGCTGCGATCGGACCGCTGGGTGATGCCGAGCTCGATGTGCTGGCGCGCTGGTACAGCGCGCAGGCGCCGCAGCCGCAGGTGCATCCATGAGTTTCACCTACACCATCTGGTTCGGGATTTTCGGGCTGCTGATCGGGCATGCGCCGGGCGCTGTCGTCGGTGCGGTGATCGGCTTCATCTTCGACAACCTGCGCCACAGCCAGCGCCGCCAGGCCACACCCGAAGCTGGCGGCTTCGTCGGGCCACTGTTCACCCTGCTTGGTGCGGTGGCCAAATCCGATGGCCGCGTGTCGGAGGCCGAGATCGCGGTGGCCGAGCGGCTGATGACGCGGATGGGCCTCACGGCCGAGCAGCGCCAGCAAGCCGTGGCCAGTTTCAACGCCGGCAAGCAGCCGGAGTTCGACGTCACACACACCATCGCCGAGCTGCGCAACTGGGTCGGCATGCGCCGCGACCACGCCTTCCCGGTGCTCGACGTGGTGATCGAGACGGTGCTGGCCGAAGGCAACCCGGGGCCGGAGAAGATGTCGATCCTGCGCCAGCTCGCCTTCGCGCTGCGGATCAGCGACATGGAACTGATGGCGCTGATGGCGATGAAGGGCTATGCGTGGCATGCCGGCGCGGGCCAGCAGGGCCAAGGCCGCGCCTGGAACTCCGGTCGCGGTTATGTTCCGCCGCAACGCGTACCGCAGGGGCCGGACCCCTATGCTGTGCTGGGCATCGACCGCAACGCCGATGAGCGCGCGATCAAGCGCGCCTATCGCAAGCTGATCTCCGAACACCACCCCGACCGCCTCGGCGACCTGCCCGAAGACATGCGCAAGCGCGCCGAGTCGCGCGCCAGCGAGATCAATGCAGCGTATGACCGGATCAAGGAAGCCCGCGGATTCAAGTAGGAGCCGGCTTGCGGGCGATGCTCCTGCTTTGTTCTCGCCATCGTGCATCAGATCAAGAGCATCGCCCGCGAGCGGGCTCCTACAATAGATGTCAGACACTTTCGACCTGGACGGTAGCCACCATGCCCAAGCAAACTCCCATCATCGCCCCGTCCATCCTCGCCGCCGATTTCGCGCGCCTGGGTGAAGACACCGCCGCCGCGCTGGCCGCCGGTGCCGACTGGGTGCATTTCGACGTGATGGACAACCATTATGTGCCGAACCTCACGATCGGCCCGACCGTGCTGCAGTCGCTGCGCAAGTTCGGTATCACCGCGCCGATCGACGTGCACCTGATGGTCAAGCCGGTGGACCGCATCGTGCCGGACTTCGCCAAGGCGGGCGCCAGTCTGATCAGCTTCCATCCCGAAGCCAGCGAGCATATTGACCGCACACTCGGCCTGATCAGGGAATCGGGTTGTCAGACTGGTCTGGTGTTCAATCCGGCCACCCCGCTGGATCACCTGGACTACGTGATGGACAAGCTGGACATGATCCTGATCATGTCGGTGAATCCCGGTTTCGGCGGACAGAAATTCATTCCCGGCACGCTGGACAAGTTGCGCCAGGCACGCGCGCGGATCGAGGCCAGCGGCCGCGCGATCCGGCTGGAAGTGGATGGTGGCGTCACCGCGGAAAACATCGGCGCGATTGCGGCCGCCGGTGCCGACACCTTCGTAGCCGGTTCGGCGATCTTCCACTCCAGCGACTACCGGGCCGAGATCGCCGCCATGCGCAAGGCGATCGGTTGATCGTTGAACCACGAACCCGTCACGCATAAAAGTCCCGGCGCAGCTCACCGCAGCGCCGGGATAAACGTCATTGGGGACGTAGGAGGACACGATGGACTGGTGCATGCCGATGTGAAGGTTTCTGAGGGGAGGGGCAGCCTTCACACCGGCATGTTCCACGGCAAAGAGGAACGAGCACCAATCACAAGATCTGACCGGATCGATCGATATTGGTTCCGGCGTTTGCCGATGAATGATGGCTGCGTTCAGGTTCGACGGGTGCGCCTGGACCGCATCGCATCGCAACGCGTTGCGATGCGGCCGATTCGTGGCGAAACCCGGGCGGCCGCGGCGGCGTGGGCGTCGAACAAAAAAATCCCCTCGCAAGCGCTGTCTCTTGATCAGATCTCGATGGAATACCGCGACAGGACCGGCTGGCAGTCGGGGCGATGGTAGGGCGGGCACTGCCCGCCGGCTCTTCGGCATCAATGCAAGATGTGATCAACAGACAGCGCAACGAGGGGAAACGAACCTCCATGTCCGACGGGACGGGGGTTACAGCGGTTGCCAATCCGGATCGGGCTCTTGCTGGCCCCCACCCGGCGCGATTCCCTCCGTGCCGGGTGGGCGCACGCCTTCCACGGCAAACGGGTTGAACTTGGATGGATCGGGCTGGAGATGGAACACGACGGCCTGCTCAGTAGATGCCGATCAGCAGGCCCAGCAGCAGGGCGCCCAGCGCTAGGCTGATGCGCAGCGGCTCGAAGCTGCACAGTTCGGCATTCGGATCATGCTGGCTGGAGTCGGTTTTCATGACTGTCCTCGTGCTGGGAAACCTTCAATCACATCAAACCGCCGATTGCGGCTCAAGGCGCGACGCAACGCGGGCGATTTGCCGCTGACATGTGGCCAAACGCGGGCAGTGGCGTTCGACGACTTGCGCCGACGCAACGCGCATAGCACGCTGCAGCCATCATTCTCGGGAGTGCGCCATGGGCCGCAGTATTGCCATCGTCGAAGACGAACCGTTGATCCGCGCCAACTACGTCGAGGCGCTGAACCGCTTCGGCTACGACGCCCGCGGTTACGGTTCGCGTCAGGAAGCCTCCAGCGCTTTTGCGATGAAGCTGCCCGAGCTGGTGATCATCGACATTGGGCTGGGCGACGAGCCGGAAGGCGGTTTCGACCTGTGCCGCGAGCTGCGCGCGAAATCGGCCACCTTGCCGTTGATCTTCCTCACCGCGCGTGATTCGGATTTCGATGTGATCTCCGGCCTGCGCCTGGGCGCCGACGACTACCTCAGCAAGGACACCAGCCTGCACCAGCTGGCCGCGCGCATCGCCGCGCTGTTCCGCCGGATCGAGTCGCTGAAGGCGCCCACGTCCAGCGAGACGGTGATCGAGCACGGCCCGCTGAAGCTGGAATCCGAGCGCATGCGGATCACCTGGAATGGCGCGGAGGTGCCGCTCACCGTCACCGAATTCTGGATGGTGCACACGCTGATCCGCTTCCCCGGTCACGTGAAGAACCGCGACCAGCTGATGCGCGAGGCGGAACTGGTGGTCGACGATGCCACCATCACCTCGCACATCAAGCGCATCCGCAAGAAGTTCATCGCGGTGGCGCCGGAGTTTGACGCGATCGAGACCGTGCACGGCGTGGGCTATCGGTGGAAACCGTGAGGCGGGGTGCGATCGGGGTCGTGCTGCTGCTTGCGCTCGCTGCATGGGCGCAGAACTTGCCACCAGACCATGCCGGCTGACCAACTTCCGGTGACGGCATGACCCTGCGCCGGAAACTGCTGCTGGTCGCGCTGTGCACGCTGGCGCTGCCGATTGCCGGCTGGTTCGACGTGCGGCAGATGGAGACCCTGTTGCGCAACGGCCAGGCGCAGGCCTTGCAGGCTTCGGCGCAAGTGGTGGCGCGCAGCCTGATCGTGACCCATGCGGTGGCACCGGCCGACGGGCCAAGCTGGTACGTGCAGCATGCGCCCGGACCGATCACCGTGGACGGCTATGGCGACGACTGGGCGCCGTTGACGCCGTGGAACCAGCCGTTCGCCCGGCGCGGCCAGCTGCTGCTGGCCGAGGACGACGGTGGCTTCTACCTGTATGCGCGGGTCGCCGATACCCGCCGCACTCGCGCCGATACGGAGGACGCCAACGCGCTGCTGGCCGATCACCTGATCCTCACTCTTGGCAACGCCGACGGCCAGCGGCGCTATCTGTTGACCAGCGCGGCGCCGGGACCGCTGACCGCACGGCCGCTCGACCCGGCCGTTGCCGGCCTGCCCGATCAGCTCACGGCGCGCTGGCAGGAGGACGGCAGCGGCTATCAGGTCGAACTGCGCCTGCCCCGTCACCTGGATTTGCGCGTGCTCGGCATGGGCGCGTACGACGCCAGTGCCGGCGGCGACCGCCTGGCCTCCGAGACGCGCTCGCTACGCCGTTATTCCCGTGAGTTGTCGCGTGAGCTGGCCCAGCTCGTGCCCGACCGGGTACAGGCACGCGTGCTGTCGCCCTCGGGCTGGTTGCTGGCGCGCAGCGGCAGACTCAACAGCGCTTCCGGTGCCGACGGCCAGCCGGGCTGGTTTGCCTCGTTGGTGTATCGCTCGCTGCTGGCGACCCGGCTGGAGAACGCCAACCTGTGGTCGCAGGACGTGCCTCGGCTCGATACCATGGAAGTCGTGCAGGCACGTGCCGGCAACACGGTCAACGTGTGGCGTCAGGGCGAGGAACGCGGCAGCGTGGTGCTGGCCACCGCGGTACCGATCATGCAATCAGGCCAGATCGAGGGCGTGCTCTTGCTGGAGCAGGCCAGCCGCACCGTGCCCCTGCTGGCCAACCGCGCCCTGTTTGGCCTGTTGCTGACCAGTTTCGGGGTGCTGCTGGTGGCCGGTGGCATCCTGCTGGCGTTCGCAACCCGGCTCAGCCTGCGGCTGGCGCGGTTGCGCAATGCAGTCGAGCGTGCCCAGCTCAATGATGGACGTCTGGACGGCCAACTGGGGCCGGGCCACTTCCCGATGACGGACGCGCCAGACGAGATCGGCGACCTCGCGCGCAGCTTCGAGAAGCTGTTCGTCGTGATCGGCGGGTACACCGACTACTTGCGCACGCTGGCCTCGAAGCTGTCGCACGAACTCAACACGCCGCTGGCGATCGTGAAGTCGTCGCTGGACAACCTCGAACATGCCTTGCAGGAACATTCGGCGCTTCCGGACCAGGCCAGGCCTTACCTGGCGCGTGCGCGTGACGGCGTGGCGCGGCTGGGCGCGCTGGTGCGCGCGATGAGCGAATCGAGCCGGATGGAACGTTCGATCGAGGCGGCCGAGCCGGAGGATGTCGACCTGCGCGAAGTGGTACGCGGCTGTGCCGATGCCTATCGCCCCTTGATCGGTACGCGGCGCCTCGAGTGCCACTTGCCGGAAGCACCGCTACCGCTACATGGTGCGCCCGAGCTGATCGCGCAGGCGCTCGACAAGCTGCTCGACAACGCGCTCTCGTTTACTCCCGCGCATGGCTGGCTGCAGCTGAGTCTGCGCCCGCTCGAGGGTGGCGCCGAGATCGAGCTGGCCAACCAGGGCCCGTTGTTGCCTGAGGCGATGCAGGGCCGCCTATTCGATTCCCTGGTCAGCCTGCGCGACAAGTCCACGCCCGGTGACGCGCCGCATCTGGGCTTGGGCCTGTACGTGGCGCGACTGGTGGCCGAGCGCCACGGCGGCAGCGTCAGCGCGCGCAATCTCGACGATGGCAGCGGGGTGGCGTTCAAGCTCACCCTGCACGGCATGCCGCGCCAGCGGCTGGGCGGTTGAGGCGATGTACTCCGCGCCTGGACATGGATGCGCACGCCAGCGCATCCATGTCTGCCCGGGTTACGGTTCGCGGCAGAAATGCGGCAGGTATTTCTCAGGCAGGGTGGTTTCCGTGCCGCCGCAACGCCAGTGGAGCTCGCCGCTGCTGTCCGGTGAAGGGTTCAGCACCAGCACGTCGTTTCGGATGTTGGCGTTCGCACTGGGCGTGCTGAAACTCACCACGATCATGCCATCGGACACTTCCACGCTGGAGACATACCTGCCGGTGATCGAGGGGCCTTGAGCCAGGCCTGCGGCGGCATTGTCCGCGGGCAGGGAGTGCCGGTTCGCGTAGTACTCGGCCACGGCCGTCTTGGCGCCGTCGGCCAGCACCATGCCTTCGGAAACCTGCGCACGGGTCAGGTAGTCCTGGTAGGCGGGAATACTGATGGCCGCGAGGATCGCGATCACGAACGGCACGATGAAGAAGATCGCCCAGAACACGCCCTTGGAAGCGCGTGGCGTGGTTTGGCCCGTGCGCTTCCAGCGTGCCAGCCAGCTCAGCTGGCCCTGCAGGTAGAACATGGTGAAGAAGAACAGCGTGACACCGCCGATCTCCAGCGGCAGCGCCGGGCTGGCGAGTTTGTCGCGCATCGAGCCGGCCATCGAGAAATAGGCGACGAGATAAAGCACCCAATACGCGAGCAGCAGCAGTCCGGCAAAGCCGACCATGCCGGTACCGCCGTCGAGCATGGACGCGATACCGACGAAATAGAGCGGGTAGCCAATGACGAAGCAAACCATGGCCAGGCCGAGCAGCAGGGTGGCATGGCTTTGTCGATCGATCTTGCGCACCCAGTTGGCCTGGATGAACGGCCACACCACGGCAAAAATGCCGAGCGTGAGCACCGCGAACAGCCACACCAGCGCCCAATGCAACGACGGAGGTGGGGGCAGGGCTGCGCGATCGGCTGAAGCATCGCCGAAGGACTCGTCGCGCCTCGCCGAATACGATTCAGGTCGGGTTGCCGCGTCCGCGCTGGCTCTCGGCGGTGGTACCTGGGCGGTCGCCAGCGGCGGAGGCCTGGTCACGTTGTCGACGGTCGTGTCAGGGAACAGGTCGGCCAATGGAGCCCATTCGGCCATGCCCTGGCGCCAGCCCAGCGCATCTGCGGCGAGCTTGCCCTCGCTCAGCCACTGGCGAACAATTGCCTCGCTGTATGGGCCGTGCTTTTCACCGTTCTGGCCGATCCAGATCTGATCATGGTTGCTCACGTTCAACTCCCTGTTGGTCGCCCTGTGAACCACGCACCGCCAGCGTCAGGGCCGGCATTCACGCGGTGGTCGTGGAGGTGCGTCGTCAGCAAGAAAGTTTGCCTGGCAAGCTGCCCGCGCACGCCGACCCGGCCATGCCGCTGGCGAACCGCAAGCCGTCGAAAGCAACCCTGTCCCCTGCCTCTGTCCCGATCCCCCATCAGCGAGACTAGTGCGGGGGCGCCTGTCGGACAAGCGTGGCCGGGTACGCCGGTGCAGGACTCGGCGTATCGAGGGCAAGCGGTGGCGCCGTTCCTCAGCAACTTGTCAGCGCGTTGATGCTGGCGTTGCCGGCTCCGCGGAAGGTACCGATGCGGCACGCGCGGGCTGGACAGAAACGATCGTGCCGGCTCTGGCCGGCAGCGTGCCGGACAATCTCGCCGGGACCGTGGCTGCAGTTTCGGTGCTCGTGGCCGGGGCGGGTGCTGCTGCCACTGGCGGAGTTGCCGTGGTCCCCGCCGGCGCGGGCGTCGGGTTGGCTGTCGTCGGGGCCGCCGCGGTCGCTGCCGGGGCAGGGGCTGATGTCGCCGGCGCCACCGAGGCTGCCGACACTGGCGTTGGCGCGGGGTCGTGACCGGGCTCCACCCGTGCCGGGGCCACGGGCTGTCCGCCGGCCGGGTCCGGCGGCTGGATGAGTGCCGGTGCGCCGGGCGATTCCTCTACGCGCGTGTCCGCCATCCAGTGGCGGTACGCCCAGGCTGCCAGCGCGACCAGCACCAGCAGCACGACCACGCGACCGGTGCGCCAACGCCTGGGTGCCGCGTCTTCTGGCGTCACTGCAGCGTCTGGATCGGCCGGTGCAACCGTTTCCTCGGGCGGGTCGATGAGTTCGTCGTCGTGTATCGACTCGTCGGCATCCATTGTCGGCAGGGTGGTTTCCGTGTCGATTGGCGGCGCCGACGGTGGCTCCGGCAGCGGCGGCGGCATGGCGTGGTGCGGTTCGTCGCCGACGTCGGTGACGCCTGGCAGTGTGTCCTGTGCCACGTTGCTGACGGCGTTCCCGTCATCAAAGATCGGCGAGGTCGGTACGGTCTGTTGCTGTTCGTCGTCGGTGCGGTTCGGCAGTGTGTCCGATACCGTGGCGCTGGCGCCGTCCATGGTGTCGGGGCTCGTCGCGTCGTCGACGTGGTCGAACTCGATGGTCCGCGTGGCGGATGCTGCCGACGACGGGTCGGGCGCCCCCGCCCACGGCTGCCACGTCGGGTCGCCGCGCAAGCGGTACGATTCGCCCGGCTGGATGAAGTCGCCCAGCGAGGATTGTGGCAACGGTCCGCGAGTGGTTCCCGCGCGGCCGAGATACACCAGTTGCGAGTCGTCGGGCAGGACGCGCGCGTCGACATGCATGGCCTGCAGCACCTGCGCGATGTGTTCGGCCTTGGCCTGGCTCAGATCCCGCCGCACGATCCGCGGCAAGGCGGCGACCACGCGTCGCTCGAATTCGGCCTGGTCAAGCTTCAGCGCAGTAGCCACGGGCAGCCACGCGGAAACCTCGTCCGACACGCCGGCCAGCAGGCCGCACACTACGACGCAGTACTGATCCACAAGTTGTCCCCCGTTGCCTGATCGCCGAGGGTAGACTGCCGATGGCGACGTATCAAGCGCGCGCCGCGTGACCGCTGCGCGCTTCGCCTACAATGGCTACTCTCTGTTCGGCCATCCGGAACGCCCACGTGATCTCCCGAGACGAATTCGACGCGCTGGTTGCCCAGGGGCATACGCGCATCCCGCTGGTGCGCGAGGTGTTCTCCGATCTCGACACGCCGCTGTCGGTGTACCTGAAACTGGCCGACGGTCCGTACACCTTCCTGTTCGAGTCGGTCGAGGGCGGTGCCACCTGGGGACGCTACTCGATCATCGGCCTGCCGGCGAAGCGGGTCTATCGCCTGCGCGGCCACGAGCTGGAGGTGGAGGATGCCGGCGAGGTCACCGGGCGCCGCCATCTGGATGATCCCCTGGGCGAGATCGAGAAGCTGCGCGCGCAGTACGATGTGCCGCGCCTGCCGCAGCTGCCTGCATTCAGCGGTGGCCTGGTCGGTTATTTCGGTTTCGAGACGATCGGCTACATCGAACCGCGCCTCGCACAATGGGATCGCGCCGACGAGTTGGGCACGCCCGACGTGCTGCTGATGCTGGCCGAGGAAGTTGCGGTATTCGACAACCTCAAGGGCCGTCTTTATCTCATCGTGCATGCCGATCCATCGCAGCCACAGGCCTATGCGCAGGCGCAGCGCCGGCTCGATGCGCTGGTCTATCGCTTGCGCCAGGGTGGCGCCTCCTACCCGCAGCTGGCCCAGTCGGTGGCGCTGGATGAAGCCGATTTCACTTCATCGTTCACCAAGGAGGAATTCGAGGCGATGGTGGAGCGGGCCAAGGAATATATCCGCGCCGGCGACATCTTCCAGGTGGTGCCCTCGCAGCGGCTCAGCGTGGCCTTCCACGCGCGGCCGGTAGACGTCTACCGTGCGCTGCGTGCGCTGAACCCGTCGCCGTACATGTATTTCGTCGATCTCGGCGAAACCCAGATCGTGGGTTCCTCGCCGGAAATCCTGGCGCGGCTGAAGGACGGCAAGGTTGTCGTGCGTCCGCTGGCCGGTACGCGCAGACGCGGCGCCACCGACGAGGAAGACCGCGCGCTGGAAGCCGAACTGCTGGCCGATCCGAAGGAGCGCGCCGAACACGTGATGCTGATCGACCTGGGCCGCAACGACATCGGCCGGATCAGTGAGAACGGCAGCGTGGAAGTCAGCGACTCGTTCGCGATCGAGCGTTACTCGCACGTGATGCACATCGTCTCGCAGGTACAGGGCACGGCGAAGCCGGGCCTGAGCTACATGGACGTGCTCAAGGCCACGTTCCCGGCCGGCACGCTCAGCGGAGCGCCGAAAATCCGCGCGCTGGAAATCATCCAGGAACTGGAGCCCTACAAGCGCAACATCTACGCCGGCGCGATCGGCTGGATCGGCTGGTGGGGCGACGCCGATACCGCGATCGCGATCCGTACCGCGGTGATCCAGGATGGGCGCCTGCATGTACAGGCCGGCGCCGGCATCGTCTACGACTCCGATCCTGCGGCCGAGTGGGAGGAGACGATGAACAAGGGCCGCGCGTTGTTCCGGGCGGTGGCGCAGGCAGCGCAGGGGTTGTAGCCGTGGCCGGGCCGAACCACGCCGGGGCGGCATACTGAGGTGCGGGTCCGTCTGCTGCATTCACTGGTAGTGATGGACCGACCACGCGCAGACACGGGCACCCCACGCCAACAGTGGCCGGTCAGTCCGGCCGGAATCCCGTTCTGCCCGGTGACTTCATTGCCGGATGGTGTTGCGACAGGGGTGGAGCTTCGCGCTGGCGATCATGGCCGGCATGCTGTCGCGTCTGCTGATCGGCATGTTCCTGATGCCGGCCCTGTATGCGCTGGTGGCGCGACCGGCGGATCGGTTGCGGGTTTGAGGCGCTCGCTTCGCCCCGTGGGGTAGCCCGTCGTCGCCGATGAGCCGCTATCATGAGCCTCTGAGTGCTTCATTTGCGACGGCGGCGTTTCCCATGCTCCTGATGATCGATAACTACGATTGAGGTCTACTGGCGTCTATCAACCTCCATGGAACAACTCTAAGTCTATGTTTTTAAAGGGTTGATCGTCCATCGAGCGATTCTGAAAGCTGGACAAATCCAGTGCTCATGTGTGTAATGGAGTGTGTAACGGGCCAAACTGGAGGCGTTATACACATGGCACTCACAGCACTCAATCTTCTCTCGGCGCGCAAAGTGGAAACGGCGCAGCCCAGGCCCAAGGTGTACCAACTCCGGGACGGAGGCAGCCTCTTTTTGCGCGTTCAGCCCAACGGCTCCAAGCTCTGGTGGTACCGCTACCGGCTGGGCGGCGCTGAACAGGTGTACTCAATCGGGGTGTACCCAAAGGTCACGCTGGAGGCAGCCCGTGCGGAACGGGACCGGGCAAAGGCGTTGGTCAAGAAGGGCCTCGACCCCATCGTGGAGAAAAAGGCGGCGATCGCCCTCCAGGCCGACACATACGAACGCACGTTCGAGACCGTTGCTCGGGAGTGGATCGTCAGCAATGCTCACTGGAGCGAGTACTACACCAACCAGGTCACCAGCTACCTTGAGAAGGATGTTTTCCCCCGGATTGGCAAGTTGCCGATCAGCAGCATCAGGGCTCCACATCTGCGCCCCATCATCAAGGATGTGGCGGCTCGTGGCGCGAAGACTGTGGCGATCCTCATCCGCCAGTGGTGTGGGCAAATCTTCAGTTATGCGGCTGCCCAAGGTCTCTGCGAATACGATCCTGCCGCCTTGCTCAAGGGACTGGTCAAGCGCCCTCAGGTCCGCCACAACCCTCCGTTGACATGGGCAGAGATCCCGGACTTTCTCAATCGTGTGGACAACGAAGGGGGTTACCAGACGACAGTCCTCGCCCTCAAGCTGATGGCTTTGACCTACGTGCGCACCGTAGAACTGCGCAAGGCCTCCTGGGAAGAGTTCGACCTGGACAACGCCATGTGGTCGATTCCGTCCGAGCGCATGAAGATGCGACGCCCCCATCTGGTTCCCCTGTCACGGCAGGCGGTGGCCGCTCTTAGGGAACTACATGCTCTAACTGGCGGCGGCAAAGTATTGTTCCCGAGCTACAGAAAGCCGGGACAAGTGATGTCGGCAACGACGCTCAATCAAGCACTCAAGCGCATGGGTTATGGCGGACGGTTTTCGTCCCATGGCTTCCGCTCGACCGCAACGACGATCCTTGGACTGTTGGGATATCCGGAGAAGCGGGTCGATCTTCAACTCGCTCATTCCAAAAAGAGCAAGGACTCATCGCGCGCGCCCTACGATCACACGAAGTTTGTGGAGTCCCGCAAGGTAATCATGCAGGACTGGGCTGACATCCTTGACTCATTGCAGGCAGGGAAACCCGTTGAAGGGGTCACGAAGGCGTTTGGCCCCATGTCGAAGCGTAGAACGGCGCTGCTCCGTGTCATAGAGCGCGAGTGATGTCTGCTGCTTGGCGAGTGGAATGCCTAATGCACGTGTAGCACCTTGAACTGAAGACGCAGAACGAGGACATTGGCACTCGACTAGGTTGGAGCATTCTTGGCGACCTGCAGTGCTCTGCGCTCGAACCGCTCTGAAACAACGTCGGCTTGTCCGCAGGGCCGCTGCAGGTGGGTCACGATCTCGTAGGGTCCGTCAGACAGCGGCCGTGTGTGAATGCCCCATCCCTGCGCATGCTCAATGCGCGATTGCGCGGATACCCCGACGCCGTAGCCGGCAGCGACCCATAGCGCGATCATCTCGAAGGAAGAGACACGCTGAATGTTCTGTTGACTCACCGCGGGAAGAGAAGGCAGCCGCTGATCCAGCAAAGGGCAATTCTCTGCAGGCCAGCGAAAGACGGAGTAGTCCAACAGTTCGGCGATCGTGAGCTTCGCCTGGTCAAGTAAGGGAAAGCGCAACGGCATGGCGACGGCCATGTTCTCGGTCCATAGAGGTTGGCTTTTCAGCGACGGATCGCTCGATCCTTCAAGCGTCATGCCCGCGTCGTAGCGGCCTTCCCGAAGTCCCGCAATCAAATCATCGGCTGTGACCTCATGAAACGAAATGGTGACTTCCGGCTCTTCCGCACGCTGCAACGCAAGCAATGCCGAAAGATGCGATGACGGTACGCCAGGCGCTATGGCAAGCCTGAAATTGGAAAAGGAAAACTGGCTGGTGGCGTCGTGCATGAGAGCCCCCACAAAGCGATCGGATCAAAAAGGCGAGCCACCATGATAGCCAAAAGAGATATCTTTAACGTGGTTAAATTCGGTCGATTGATCGACGCTTCTGGTGATGCAGAAGCGCAGCGTTCAACCGGGCCGCCCCCCTGGCACAACCACCTATGAAGCCGAGCCGGCACTGGCCTTCGGCCAAGCGGTGCGTGCTGCCCGCTTGGCGCAGGGAGTCGCTCAGGATGAATTCGCGTCCATGGCTGGTATAGCTCGCTCGCATATGGGCAAGATCGAGCGTGGGGAGCACATGCCCACGCTCGCATTGATACTGAAAATCTCCGCTGCCCTCAGCATAAGTGCGGCAGAGCTGATGAGTGCAACGGAACGCAATCTTCGTGCCGATGCCCAATCTTAAGTGGTGCGGTCCGTTGCGTCAGTCGCTCGAAGGGTCCCGGAGGCGGTCGATAAATCGCACCAGCGAAGCCGATGAGTTGCTGCTTTCGAGTCGAAGCAGGTAGGTGGTGATCACGGCTGTATCCAGCGCCAATGGACGGATCACCACGTCCGGTCGCTGGCTGACCGGAATCTTGGTCGCCGTCATGAAGCCCACGCCGTAGCCGGCACCGACCAAGGTGAGCATCATGTCCAGCGAGGAAACCTCCTCAACGACATTCAGTTTGTGTTCCTGGGTCTGCAGGAGGCGCGCCAACTCGCGGCAGTAGCCTTCGCACACCTGGGGATCGCACAGGACAAGAGGATGCCCCCGGAGTTCATGGAGTGGAACCTCCTTGTGGACGAGCAGTGCGTGCCGGGCTGGCAAGGCGACCACCAGCGGGTCCTGCCAGATAGGTTCGGCGACGATGCCATCACCGACGTCGGCGGTATGAGCGAATCCGATGCAGAAGTCGCCCGAGCGCAGGCCGCGCAACTGCTCGGCCAAAGGCACTTCGGACATCCGTATCTCGATCTCGGGTTCTTCGGCACGGCAACGGGCTAGAAACGCCGACAGCCGGGGATCGAGCGCGCCGTCGGATACGGCGATGCGCAGGCTGCCTCGCAAGCCCGCCGCGACAGCCTTGACGTTCTCGCGGGCCTGCTCCAGGACGGTGAATAGCCGGCGAGTGTCCTGCAGGAACACGGCACCCGCAGCGGTCAGTCGGGTGCCCCGGCGGTCCCGGTCGAAGAGCACAGCGCCTAACTCGTCCTCAAGCTCCTTGATGGCGCGGGACAGAGGAGGTTGCTCAATGTGAAGACGCTCAGCCGCCCGTGTGAAATGAAG
>JACDJC010002113.1_pt1 | contig 16185 bp, 13 predicted proteins | sample 7454191 | NCBI WGS metagenome assembly JACDJC01 (sample SAMN14253291, study PRJNA609438) | sludge metagenome | isolation source: sludge after 25d culture with pyrite and EDTA | collected 2018-12-20 | reverse complement strand
TTGAAATAGGCAAATAAAAAAGCCCCTTGAGTCAGGGGCTTAATTGGTATTTGTGGCGGAGCGAGAGAAATCCAAACCATTGTTCGCCTGAATTCATCTTCGTACATTAATTTAATAAAAAACATTTGGTTATAAATGTTTCTGTCCGCGACCGTCCATAAGTATTCGCCATGAGCCATGTCAATGGGTAAGATCAACGGTAAGACAAACGCGTTTGGCGGAGTGTCACTTTCTCGAGGTGCGCGCGATGGCAACGACAATCGGAAAATTAACTGCCCGGCAGGTGGATACTTTGCCTGAAGGGTTTCACAGTGATGGCGGCAATCTTTATTTGCGCGTGAAAGGAGGAAGCAGGGCATGGGTCTATCGCTACAAGGACAAGGGCCGCGTTCGTGAGCTCGGCTTAGGCCCCTCATCCATACGCAAGCTTAAAGATGTTCGTGCTGTAGCCGAGGCTATGCGTAAGGCTCATGCCGATGGTCGCGACCCTGGTGAACTGTTGCGAGGTGATCCAGTTGAGCCAATCTCAATGACGTTCGAACAGTGCGCTCAAGAATTGGTCGAAGCTAAGCGGTCTGGCTGGAAAAATGCTAAACACGCTCAACAATGGGTTAACACCCTTCGGGACTATGCCTTCCCTATCATTGGCAACAAAGCCCCGGCAGAGGTAAGCCTGGCCGATGTGAAGTCAATACTGTTACCCATCTGGGCATCCAAGACAGAAACAGCAACCAGAGTACGTCAGAGGATAGAAGCCGTACTGGACTATGCTGCTGTGCATGATCTTTGTGATGGCACCCGCAATCCGGCTCGATGGAAAGGTGTATTAAATAAGGTGTTACCGGAACCAGCCAAGGTAAGTACACCGGAACACCATGCGGCAGCTCCTTATGTCGATGTTCCCCGCATCATGTCCGCGTTACGCGACAAATCACACATATCCGCCCATTGCCTGCGTTTTACTATCCTGACCGCCGCACGATCTGGGGAAACGCGTGGGGCAACTTGGTATGAAATCGATCTGGATGCAAGGGTTTGGACTATACCCGGCCAGCGCATGAAAGCCGCACGCCCACATCGAGTACCGTTGTCCGATGCCGCCATGGATATACTGATCGAAATGCAGACATGGAGGATGGGAAGCAGCCCTAGGGTATTTCCCGGTGCTCGTGGTGGGTTGTTATCGGATGTGGCCATGAATAAGACCCTACACAGCGTGGCGCCTGATGTTACCGTACATGGGTTTCGCAGCTCGTTTCGGGACTGGGGTGCCGAGCAGACAAGTTTCCCGGCGGCAGTATTGGAGCAGGCACTTGCTCACACAAATCCAAACAAGGTAGAGGCTGCGTACCAGCGCTCAGATTTATTTGAACTGAGATGGAAACTCATGCAGACGTGGGCAGAGTTTGCCACTGATGCTGGCCATTAGTGATCATGCATACTTGAGCTCAAAAAACTCTCACGGATTGAATAATGCGACCGGGCCAGTCCACTTAGAAAATAGCTATCCGATACTGGCTCCGGGTGACGAATCAGCACTAACTGGCATTTTGTGTTTCGATATTTTTTTCGATGTCGTCTTTCAAGAGTTTGACCATTTCTTTGTGATGATCATTCACTGCCTGATCGCCCCACTGTTGTGTTTTGGCAATGCTCGCCATTAGCGCAAGTTTGGGGCTTTGCTCGATGATTGGCGATCCTGCCAGGCGTAGTAGCCGCTGGCCAAAACATTCAGGCAACAGCCCATAAAGTGATCAACCACCTACACTAAATCGGTTCAGGTTAATACGCCAACCCCCACCGATTTAGTGCACCCGTATCTATCTATCTATATTTATAGGTATTGAGATAGAGGATGTTTTTATTTTTGGTCCGTCGAGGGTCGGTACGACTTCAAAATTTTTCGTACGCTCTGCGGTGTGCAACTGAACTCCCGGGCTAGAATCGATGCGGCTTGCCGTTCCTGCCCAGGGGTCTCCGCTTGGAGTTTTTTATATGCTTGGATTAGTTCTTCTGGATCGACTTTCTGAGGGCGGCCTTTCCCCCGATCCGATCCATAGTAATCGGGTGCATGTTCCTGCGCAAACCATGACTCCTCCAAGAAAAGATGCATGTAAGTAGCTGCGATGGTGGGGTAAAAAGCAAGTTTCTCATCGAAGAGAAACCAGCCAAACTCTTGGATTAACTGAGGGGGCGTATGCTGAGATTTATCGATGAGCGACCGGATCCTCGTTGCAAACTGCTCCGGCCTAGCGATTGGTGGATAAACTCGCAGCACTTCATCGAGAAGCGAATTTAGCAAGTCAGTGTCGACAGGCTGCTTTTTATCAGACGAGAACAGGGCCATCGTGCTGCCGAATAGCCCGTTGTCGTGTATCCGAGCTACCTTCATGTTCATCAAAACAAATTTCATTAACTCGCGTAGTTTCCAAGGTACCAGCTCCGGATCATTCGCATTACCCACTATATCTATCGCCTTGTTCTCTCTCTGCTTGGTGAGCTTTTCTTCTTGGGCGATGTTCCTCTTGCGTGCAGCAAGGTACAGACTTTTATTTCTCTTCGGGTCGTGAAGAGTGCAGGTTTTTCCGGTTGTTGATTTAGTCTTCCCCGAGCGTTCCGGGATCAATCGAAAGCAATAAGCGCAGCATTTTCTGGCAAAAACTTTCTGTGCGTTTGGATCCCGCGCATATGAACGCTCGATGTATTCATTCTCGAATCGCTCGAGCGAAACTTCGTCCCGTCGTCGCTCATATGCACGCGCTTGATCCTCTTCGTGCTGAAGGAGATCTTGTGAAAGGGCATTAAAAAAGTCGTTCAACTCGCTACAGATAAGATCTGGTTCAGTTCGCCCATACTCCTCGCCCCATGTACCGTCGACCCTTATAACAGGGCCGTCGTCGAATCCTTTTCGTTTATAGGCTTCCTCCAAGGTTTTTGCCAGTTCGTATGGCCCGTATGATCCCGCCGCGCACCCGTCAGGTCGCAGGGTAAAGAAGGTTCTACCCGTACCTTCGAGCATCTTTGTGGGTTCTACGCTGTGTATCCGCTCTGCCAAACCTAGACCCGCGCGCGAGTCGAAATTGGCTGGTTCGCGCTGGAACTCAGCCAGGACGGCATCAAGACGCTGCCACCGATCCTTATATGCCGCCACACCGTCGGGCCAGCGCATCTGAGGCTCCAGGGTCATTTTCAAATATTCGCGCCGAACTCGACAGGCTTCAACGAGCCGTGCGCGCATGGATTCATCTTTCAACCGTGCTCTTGCCATCCTTACCTCCTCCCAACTCTCTTGTCTCACGTTGTCGCATAGACAGAAACGAAAATAAATCGAAATGTTGCGCCGTGACCAAGTTGCGGCATCTCCCCAAACTACGAGCCGTAACCCAAGGAGATACAGATGAACACTAATGAAACCACGCGGCCGCAGCGGCTAATCCGATTCCCCGAAGTAAAACACAAGACTGGTCTTTGCCGGACGGCCATTTACGCGCGCATCGCAAACGAAGATTTTCCCGCCCCTCGAAAACTCGGGCGCGTTTCCGTCTGGGTCGAGGCCGAAATCGATCAATGGATTTCGCATATCGCAGGGGCGCAGGAAGGAGGAAATCAGTAATGCGGAAAGCTCAAAAAAGAGAAATTTCACCACAGGCCCAAACTTCCACACGAGAACCTATCATGAATTCAAAAATGCCGACGCAAACTCCATACTATGACTCTGACGAGCCTACCGCTCAGGCTCAGACCAGAGCGGATATATCTGCTCCCGATCCGTTCGATCCTGCTCAATTTGCTGCACACGCCACTGTAGCCGGCGGTGTTGGCGTTGTTAAGCAACTCGTCACTTGTCCGGTGCGAAAACCCGGTCGGCAGGAATTCGTGCGCGTTCATCCAGATACTGGGTATCGACTCAGCGCCTTCATTCTGGAATTGAAGGAGGAACGGGAAACCTATCTGGTGGACCCCTCTGTTGCAGCAGAACTTCCGGGTGAAACTCGCATCGTCTCACTGCGTCTCTCCGTCAGTAGGCAGGGTGCTCTTTTTCTATGGCCAGTACCGGAACCGACCCTTGATGGGCGTGAGAACGAGTGGTGGACGTCTGCCCGAATCGCTGCCGAGAAAGCGGAATGTGCTTGGATTCGAATGGTCGCCAATATGTCTCAGGGCGCATACGACGTCTATGTCGCTCCTGGCGTCCTTGGCGAGCCGGTATGGCCTGATAAATCACTGGGGGAGATTATCAAAGTAGCCTTTGGTGAAAAATTCATCATCCGCGACGGAGCGCATCCGGTGGTTCGCCGCCTGCTCGGCCTGTCATGAACCTTTATCTACCTTACCGTGCCATCTGGATACTCGACTTCGAGTACATCGCTCATGATGGCGAGTTTCCGGAGCCGGTTTGCATGGTTGCTCATGAGCTGGTTTCAGGCAGAAGGATAAGTCAGTGGGGCGACGAACTTGATGCAGCCCCGCCTTTTGATTTGGGCTCCGACAGCCTGTTTATTGCGTACGCAGCTACGGCCGAGTGGTCGTGTTTCTTGCAGCTTGGCTGGCCAATGCCGGTGAGATGTATTGATCTGTATGCGGAATTTGTCTGTATGCATAACGGTAGCGCGGATGGTCGGCTTTTTCCGAGCCTACTTGCGGCAGCGGGCAACTATGGAATTTCGACCATAGGTGCTTCCCAGAAAGATGCAGTGCGAGCTCTCATTCTCGGCGGTGGTCCTTGGACAGATCCCCAGCGCGCTGAAATTCTGGATTATTGCGCCGGTGATGTCCGTACCACGACTGCGCTGTTTCACGCCATGCTTCCGCAAATTGCTGAGAATACCCAACGATTGGGTCAAGCCTTGCTCCGTGGTCGCTATACCTGTGCGGTATCAAGAATGGAGCGGAATGGCATACCCGCAGATTTTGAGACTTATCAGCGCCTCATGCGTGGGTGGGGTGAAATAAAACTCAAATTAATAGCCGATATTGATCAGGACTTTGGCGTATTCAATGGTCAGAAATTTGTTGCCGCCCGCTTCGCCGATTTCCTGCAACGCTCTCAAATTCCTTGGCCAAGACTTACAAGCGGCCAACTTGCCCTTGACGATGACACATTTCGAGACCAGGCGCAGGCGTTCCCTAGGGTCGCCCCCTTGCGGGAGTTGCGTCGGGCACTGGCAAAACTACACCTAGCTGATTTTCCTATCGGCTCCGATGGCCGCATGCGCACCAGTCTTCACCCGTTTGCCAGTAGGACCGGACGAAACCAGCCCAGCAACTCAAAATTCATTTTCGGATCGGCACGTTGGCTGCGCGGGTTAATCAAACCGGCCCCCGGACGTGCACTGGCGTATGTGGACTGGTCGAGCCAGGAGATCGCCATTGCCGCCGCACTGTCTCGTGATGATGCCATGTGGGAGGCCTATACCTCAGGCGATCCGTATCTCGCCTTCGCTAAAAAAGTTGGGCTCGCACCATCCGATGCCACTCGACACACACACAAGGCCGAACGCCAACGCGTGAAGGCTATCGTCCTTGGAGTCGGCTATGGCATGAGCGCCGAATCGATCGCGATGCAAGCAGGGGTATACCTTGAGGAAGCGCGTGTTCTGTTGCGTCAGCATCAGGAAACTTACCAGGCTTTTTGGGCGTGGGTGACGTCCAACCAGAACGCGGGCCTGCTTGGGATTCCATTGCAAACAACCTATGGCTGGGCTTGGCGCGCCGGTCAAGGTACTACGGTCAACCCCCGGTCGCTGTTGAACTGGCCCATGCAGGCAAACGGTGCCGAAATGATGCGGCTGGCGTGTTGTGAGTTGACCGAATGCGGGGTCCAAGTGTGCGCCCCAGTCCATGATGCACTCCTGGTCGAGGCCTCTATCACTGAGATCGATGATGTAGTAGCGCTGACACGCGCTGCAATGGAGCGTGCAAGTGAGCTCGTTTTGGGAAAGGGGCGAGTTGTGCGTACCGATGTCAATTTTGTGCGTTTCCCAGATCGTTACACGGACGAAGCAGGTTCGGAGCTCTGGAATCGGATCATTTGCCTGCTTGATGAGGCGGGAATTTGATAGGGGAACCTATGCACAAAGGCGCATCAGCCCGAGTTAACCCATTCTTGTTCATCCGATAATCCGCTGATCAAACCATGACCAACAAAAAATTCAATCCAATTAAATTCAAACAGAACTGCCTTCCATCGGAATCGGAAGACCCCGATTCTGATTTGTTTGCGTCTTCTGTAAAGGTTGAGATGCCAAACATGAGAGTGAGTGAGCGCTACATCCCTTCATTTCCTTTGCGCTTCTTGCAGGAAGTTGCATCAGTAGGTGATGCCTTGCCGTTGCTGTTGGTTGCCTTGGCCATGATGCGGATGAAGGGCGAAAGTAGCATAGCTCTGGGCCCGGCTCTTTGGTCGATGATTGGTAATCCAGGACCTCGAGTTCGATCGCGCTTACTGAAGCAGATTGCAGGGCTGCCGAGATCATTATGTACGGTCGAATCGCGTGCTGGCAGGCCGCATCTGCTCCGAACTGGCCCCGATTGGCCTCGGGGAACAACGAATCGGTCGTGACGAACCCGTCTTAAAAGTAGGGTGGTATTGGTATGGGTATTGCGGTCTATATACGGACTGGCACCGGACATTACGCCCGATCTGATCGCGGCGATGTGGATGTATTCATTCAACCCGAGTGTATTGAGTGATGAGCAGAACAAGTGGGAGAACGTCTTGTTTCTGGCTGAGCTCGCCCGAGATTACCCCGATGTCATCATGCGACACTGCACCGAGCCTTCTTGCTTCCTCATCGGGAAAGATTTTTCGTCCAAAAATGTGCCCAGTGATGGCTAAGGTAGATACTCATGGACACTCAGGAAATACACCAATTCGTGCAAGGACTTGTTCAGCCAGTCGCTGATTCCACACGCATCGAGTACGACCATGCGCTGGTACGCATGGACGGTAGCCACTGGCGCGATTACGCAGCAACCCATGCGTTGGGCAAACGGGCAGCGTCGGTTCTGCGTGCAGCATGGCGTCGGGGTATCGCCATCCGAATCAAGGGACTGCTCGATACACACGACCTGCTGGCATTAACAAACGACGGGCAGAGGTCAGCACAAATCTGGCAAGAGATTCAGATACTGATCGAAACGCTCCAGGAGGATCTGGGGCTGCCTGCCTACCAGCCACCGGCCGGAACCCCGCGTGCGGGCAAAAACAGCAAGCGCAAAGGCCTGCGCGGCTTACCGGATGACTGGCGGGATCAATTAATCGAGCAGGCTCGCCCAGAGGATCAAATCCCGCTGCTGGTGATGACATTGAGTGGTTGTCGTCCGGCGGAACTGAAGAAAGGCATAGAAATCATGTCTGCCGGGCATTTACTCGCATTCATTATCCAGGGAGCGAAGGTCAAGGAGTCCGCTGGCTATGAACAACGCGCTGTTGCCATTGATCCCCGGACACTGCTGTGCCGGAATTACGAACTGATCCAATCACTGTTCGCCACAAAACTGTCGGTAGTAATCGCGGATGACCAGAGTTTTCAGAAGCGCATAAAGCGCCTGGCTCAGCGTTTAGGGTTCAAGAACGTTTCCTGTTATTCACTGCGCCACCAACTGGCCGCTGATGCGAAGGCTACGGGTACGGGAAAAACCGATCTGGCCAAGGTTCTGGGCCATCAGGCAGAGCGCACCCAACGCTATTACGGCAACCACCAACAGGGTAACAAGGGTGGCCGGGTTCTGGAGGTTCATGGGCACACCCAGACAGAGCCACGACCGGCACCTGAAATAACACCGGTTTGGGATAAGCAGGTAATGATTATCAAGGAAAAACAGGTTGCCAGCGACAGCACGAAACCCGATCCTTCCTAAGCTACCTGATCATGGGCCTGATGGCAGCACCCAGCTATGTATCCTCGGTGCAGTCGAATATCATTGACTGTTTGCCCCAATCGATGTGCCCTGGGGTCAAGGCATACAGTGATGTGCGGAGCACGGTACCGAACCTGCGTCCGCTTGCCGATCCAGATAGTAACGCCCTGTCGTTGAGAGCGTGGATTCGATGAATTGAACACTTTCGCGCCACCGCGCACTCGTTAGCCAAACATCTGAAATCCGCACTCTTCTTGGTGCGCGCGTGGCAGCATCTTCCTCTGCAAAATTATCATCAAAATGATTACTTATTGTGTTGCAATTTGATTTTATTGACGTGTTGTTTTGATTTTAATATGCTGCGTCAAAGAATGCCATCGAACCAGTCAAAGGCCATGTCGAGATCAGGCGCACAACTTTCAGAGATGACCCAATCGCAGCGCGACCGACTCGCGTTCGTTGAGTTGCGCCTGCGGTTCATCGGAGAAATCCGTCGTCAGGACTTGGTGGAGAGATTCGGCATCCAGTCGGCGGCGGCTACGCGCGACATCGGTCACTACAAAGAGCTCGGCCCACGCAACTTGGATTACGACACCAAGGGCAAGGTCTACGTCCGTGGAGAGTGGTTCCGCCCCGTATTTGATTTTCCTGCCGAGCGGGTGCTGACCTGGCTGGCGCAGGGCTTTGGCGACGGTGAACCTTTGCGGCTTCGCTCTTTGGTCGCGTGCGAAGGATCAACCCTAGCGCCCCGCCTCGACCTTGAAATGCTGTCTGTGCTGACACGGGCAATCCACAAGAAGTCGGCAGTCGAGATATCGTACCGCGCACTTTCCAGCGGTTTGACCACCCGCGAGATCGTCCCCTTCGCGCTGGCCGACAACGGCCAGCGCTGGCATGTTCGTGGGTACGACCGCCGCAGTGGTGACTTCCGCGATTTCGTGCTGAACCGAATCGCCGACGCAAGATTGCTCGCAGGCTCCGTGAAAGAGATTGAGGCTGCCGACCAAGACATCCAGTGGAATCGGATCGCTGAGATCGAATTGGTGCCCCATCCAGCCAACGTACAACACCCAGACACCATCGAAGCCGAATACGGTATGGAAAACGGCGTGCTGCGGATGCGCGTGCGCGCGGCGATGGCTGGATATCTGATGCGCCGCTGGAATGTGGACTGCACCGAAGACCATAGTCTCAAAGGAGCCGAGTTCCATCTGTGGCTGAGGAATCGGCAGGCGCTCTACGGAGTTACCAATCTCGTTCTAGCTCCGGGATACGTGCTGCAGGAGAAACCCTAAGCACTCGGCGCGGGGAGTAACACATGCTCAAACTCGAAAACATCAAGAAAAACGCCGCCGTCTCAGGTCTTGAGCCCGGGCAAGTGGTGCGCATCGTCACGACCGAGCCCGTCGGCGACAACGCCCTCACTGTCTACTACAAAACCTCAGACGGCAAGCTGCTGGAGCGGATGCTGTTCCGCACCGACGAAGCCAATCTCTCACTGGCCGAAGCCGGTCGCCCCTGGGCCTTCGACGCCCCGGGCGAGGATTTCAAGCTCGCCGCAGAAGCGTGGCGGATCAATCTGGCGCACCTATTTGACCCAATGATGGCCGTCCACACGTCCAACGTCGAACCGCTGCCGCACCAGATCACGGCGGTCTATGAGTCGATGCTGCCGCGCCAGCCGCTGCGCTACGTGCTGGCCGACGATCCGGGCGCGGGCAAGACAATCATGGCCGGTCTGTTCATCAGCGAGCTGCTGATGCGGGCCGACGCCAAGCGCGTGCTAATCGTGGCCCCCGGCAGTCTGGTCGAACAGTGGCAGGACGAAATGTTCGAGAAGTTTGGCCTGTCCTTCACACTGTTTTCTCGCGAGCAGGTCGAGCAGTCCCGCAGCGGCAACCCATTCGATGACATCGACCTGATGGTCGCCCGGGTCGACCAGCTCTCCCGCAACGAAGACCTGCATGAAAAACTGCGCCTCTCGCACTGGGACTTGGTGGTCGTCGACGAAGCGCACAAGCTCTCAGCCAGCTACTTCGGCAATAAGGTCAACAAGACCAAGCGCTTCCAGCTAGGAGAGCTGCTGGGTTCCGTCACGCGCCATTTCTTGCTGATGACCGCGACACCGCACAACGGCAAGGAAGAGGACTTTCAACTATTCATGTCCCTGCTAGACTCCGACCGCTTCTACGGCAAGTTCCGCGACGGCGCACACAAAGTAGATACCACCGATCTGATGCGCCGCATGGTCAAAGAAGACATGCTGCGTTTTGATGGCACACGCCTGTTCCCCGAGCGACGTGCCTACACCACGAACTACAAGCTCTCCGATCCCGAGGCCGCCCTCTACGCCGCCGTCACCGATTATGTGAAGGAGGAAATGAACCGCGCAGACCAACTCGATGGTCAGCGCAAGGGCACGGTGGGCTTTGCCCTCACGTCTTTGCAGCGGCGTCTGGCCTCCAGCCCCGAAGCCATTTACCAGTCGCTCAAGCGTCGTCGCCATAAACTCACGCGCCGCGTCGAAGACGAAAAACTGCGCCAGCGCGGCCAGTCGCTGGCAGAGACTTTGAATGACCACGAAGTGAATAGCCGCAACGTTCCCGAAGACATTTGGGAATCCGACGAGGCTCTCTCTCCCGAGGATTACGAGAAATTCGAAGAGGCCGTGGTCGATCAGGCCACAGCGGCACAGACCATCCAGGAGCTTGAGGCCGAGATCATCATCCTCAATGCACTGGAAGAACAGGCACGGCAAGTAGTTCACTCCGGCCAAGACCGCAAGTGGGATGAGTTGTCCAAGCTGCTACAAAACACGCCCGAGATGCACGACGCTGATGGGTGCCAGCGCAAGCTTATCATCTTCACCGAGCATCGGGACACGCTGAACTACCTCGCGGTCAAGATTCGTGGACTGATCGGCAATGAAGAGTCCGTGGCGATGATCCACGGTGGTGTCAAGCGCGAAGAGCGGCGCAAGGTCCAGGAACTGTTCCGCAACGATCCCGCCGTGCGCGTACTCATCGCCACCGACGCGGCAGGTGAAGGCGTCAACCTGCAAAATGCCAACTTGATGGTTAACTACGACCTGCCTTGGAACCCAAACCGTCTGGAGCAGCGCTTCGGCCGCATCCACCGTATCGGCCAGACCGAGGTCTGCCACCTGTGGAACATGGTGGCCAACGAAACCCGCGAGGGTGACGTCTTCCAGCGCCTGTTTGAGAAGCTGGAAGTTGAGCGCGCTGCTCTGGGCGGCCGCGTGTTCGACATCCTTGGTGAGGTGTTTGAGGACAAAAGCCTCAAAGACCTGCTGATTGAAGCCATCCGCTATGGCGCAGACCCTGAAGTTCGCGCCCGCCTGCACCGCAAGGTGGAAGGCGCGCTCGACACCCTGCATCTAGAAACCATCATCAAGCGCAATGCGCTGTGCGAAGAGGTAATGGACGAGCGCCGTCTGTTCGCCGTCAAGGAGGAGATGGAAAAGGCCGAGGCCCGTAAGCTCCAGCCCTATTTCATCCGCTCCTTCTTCAATCAAGCCTTCTTGCGGCTCGGCGGCGAGCTGCGTCCGCGTGAGCAGGGCCGGTACGAGATCACCCACGTTCCGGCCAACATCCGTGAGCGCGACCGTCAGATCACCGGTCGGGATCGCCGCAATCTCGACCCAGTACTGCGCAAATACGAGCGCGTCTGCTTCGAAAAGCAGTACGTGCGCCTCACCGACCGCGTGGGTGCACCGATGGCTAGCCTGATGCATCCTGGCCATCCGCTGATGCAGTCGGTCACCGACCTTGTGATGGAACAGCACCGTAACAAGCTCAAACAGGGTTCTGTGCTGATCGACTCCAGCGATATGGGACTCATGCCGAAGGTGATGTTCATCATCGACCACTGCGTGAAGGAAAGTGCTGACTCGACCCGCGTCGTGTCTCGACGAATGCAGTTTGTCGAAATCGATCCTCAAGGCGGTGCGAACAACGCGGGCTGGGCCCCGCACCTTGATCTTGAGCCCATAGCCAAAACGGACATGGCCCTGATCGAAGACGTGCTGGGCGCGCCGTGGATCACTCAGAACCTTGAGCAGCGAGCGTTGGCCCATGCTTCCACCCACCTCGTGCCGGAGCATTTCGATGAAGTGCGCACCCAGCGCGAAAAGAGCGTGGACAAGACACTGACCGCCGTCCACGAGCGGCTGGTCAAAGAAATCAACTACTGGTCGGATCGCTATATCAAACTACAAGACGACATCGCTGCAGGCAAGGACGTGCGCCTGACGCTGGAAAACGTTCGCCGCACGATTGACGATCTGACCGCGCGCCGCGAGTCACGCGAGAAGGAACTGTTGGCGATGCGCCACGTCATCTCGGCCACACCGGTGGTGGTCGGCGGTGCATTGGTGATTCCGGCTGGTCTGCTGGCGAAGCGCAAAGGTGAGCCTGAATCAGCAGCAAGCTGGACAGCCGACGCTGCCGTACGGGCGCGTGTTGAGTGGGTCGCCATGAGGGCCGTGATGGACGCCGAACGCGCTCTGGGCCACGATGTGATTGATGTTTCGGCGCAGAAGTGCGGTTGGGACGTGACCAGCCTACCGAAGGCTCTGGACGGCAAGCTCCCACCGTCCCGCCACATTGAGGTCAAAGGCCGAGCAAAGGGCAGCAGCACAGTAACCGTGACCCGCAACGAAATCCTCTACGGGCTGAACCAGCAAGAAAAATTCATCTTGGCCATTGTGCTGGTCGATGGTGAGCAATACGAAGGCCCGTACTATGTGCGCCAGCCATTTACTCAAGAGCCGGACTGGGCAGAAACCAGCAAGAACCTCGATCTGGGTCAGTTGCTTGCCAAGGCCGTCGCGCCGGGGGCTTCGCTATGATGACCGTCCAGACCCGCCAAGAGAAACGCCTCCACAGGGGAGGCGTCGGGCTAAGGCTGCTCGCCTTGGCTGGGCACAAAGGAAAACGCCTCCGCGAGGGAGGCGTTGGGCCGGAGATGCGATCTCCGGTGGGGTTGATGGTGCTAATATTACCCGCAACCAGCGCCTCTGTCAAGGTGGTTTTGGCCTGTCGGGAGCAGAGCCGATGAGCCAGGTCATCGCCTACGTGGATGGATTCAACCTCTATTTCGGCCTGCGCAGCAAGAGCTGGAAGAAGTATTATTGGCTAGACTTGTGCGCCTTGGCGACCACGCTGCTCAGGCCTGGCCAGACGCTGGCGGGCGTCCACTACTTCACCTCGCGCATCCGGGCCAACGGTCACAACATCTCTGACATACAACGCCAGACCGCCTACCTCGAGGCGCTGGGTACCTTGCCCAAGCTCCGGTCGCACTTCGGTCACTATCTCGAAAAGCCCAAGCAGTGCCGCCAGTGCAGCGCGCAGTGGATGGACTACGAGGAAAAGATGACCGACGTGAACATCGCCATGCAACTGCTGGCCGATGCCTACGACGACCGCTTCGACACCGCGTTGCTGATTTCCGCCGACAGCGACCTCACCACGCCGGTCAGCATGGTGCGCGCCAAATTCCCCGGCAAGAACATCATCGTCGCCTTGCCACCCAACCGCCGCTCGCACCAGCTCACACAAGCCGCCAGTGGCAGTTTCATCATCAACGAAACAGCTTACCGCCGCAGCCAGCTTCCGGCTCAAGTGCAGCGCGCGGATGGCTTCGTGCTCCACCGCCCCGCGCATTGGCGATAGGAGGATGTTATGACCCACCACGACATCTTCGACTCGCTGACCCGCAACGCCTTCGATTTCTTGGAGCGCGGCATCGCGGAGTTCGACCAGACGCCCAAGTATTCCGTCATCCATTTCTGCGCGGCTGTGGAGATGCTGCTCAAGGCGCGGCTGATGAAGGAACATTGGTCGCTGATCGTTTCCAAGCCCGAGCAGGCTAACCTCACCAAGTTCATGGCCGGGGACTTCATCTCGGTCACGCTGGAGGATTGCAGGGCGCGGATTCGTGATGTCGCAGGCGAGGACATCGGCGACGACGCCTACAACAGCTTCCGCGCGCTGGCGAACCATCGCAACAAGATGGTTCACTTCTTCCACAACGGGCTGGAAAACGACGAAAAGGCCAAGGCGCAGATCGTCGCCGAGCACTGCCGCTCGTGGTTTCACCTGCACCGCCTTTTGAATTGGTGGAACATCTACTTCCACGACTTCAGCGGTGAAATCGCCCACGCGGATCGGGCGATGAAGGTGCACCGGAAATATTTGTCCGCCAAGTTCAAGGCGCTCGCCCCGGAACTGGATGCCGCCCGCAAGACAGGCAGCGCGCCGAAAGCATGCAGCGCCTGCGGCTTCAAGGCTGCAATCCCCGACGACCTTGACGACCAGATCGCGTCGCTGCGCTGTCTGGTGTGTGACCACGTCGAAACGCAGGTCGAACTCGAATGCCCGCACTGTAGTGGATCTATCGTCATTGCGACCGAGGGCTACGCGACGTGCGAGCACTGCGGGGGAGCCATCGAGCCAGAACATCTAGTGGATGCGCTGACGGATCATGCTGCCGCGCATATAAGTATTGCCGACGGTGACGACCGCTGGGAGCCCGCCAACTGCGGCACCTGCGAGGGCTACCACACCGTCGTCAGGCGCGGCGATCACTACTTCTGCACGAGGTGTTTCGACATCTCGGGTGGCATCAAACAGTGCCAGTGGTGCAACGAATACAACACTGGCGATATGGAACACAGTTACTCATTCGGCTGTAGCCATTGCGATGGCAAGGTCGGCTGGGAGAAGGAGGATTAAATGAACAACAACATCAAAACACCCAAAAAACTCATCGAAGTCGCCCTGCCTTTGGACGCGCTCAACATCGCCGCTGCGCGCGAGAAGTCCATCCGCCACGGCCACCCCAATACGCTGCACCTGTGGTGGGCGCGGCGTCCGCTAGCTGCGGCGCGGGCGGTCATCTTCGCGCAGATGGTCAACGACCCGGGCTACCAGCAGGGCGGCGGCTTTCGCTACGGCGTCAACAAGGAGAAGGCGGCGTTGGAGCGCGAGCGCCTGTTCAAGATCATCGAAGACCTGGTGCAGTGGGAGAACACCAACAACGAGGAAGTGCTGGAACGCGCCCGCGCGGAAATCCGACGCTCGTGGCGCGAGGTCTGCGAACTGAACAGGGCGCACCCGCAGGCCGCCGAACTATTCAACCCCGACAAGCTGCCCGCCTTCCACGACCCCTTCGCAGGCGGCGGCGCGTTGCCTCTGGAAGCGCAGCGCCTCGGGCTGGAGAGCTACGCCTCCGACCTCAACCCCGTGGCCGTCACCATCAACAAGGCCATGATCGAGATTCCGCCTCGTTTCGCGGGGCGTGCACCGATTGGCCCGGTACCCGTAGCTAAGTCAGACCGGGAACGGAATCGAGATGTTCTGGATCAAGACTGGTCCGGCGCCAAGGGCTTGGCCGAGGACGTGCGCCGCTACGGCGCGTGGATGCGCGGCGAGGCAGAAAAGCGTATCGGCCATCTGTATCCGCAGGTGGAAATCACTACCGACATCGTCGCCGAACGACCCGACTTGAAACCGCTGCTCGGGCAGAAGCTGACCGTGATCGCTTGGCTATGGGCGCGCACCGTCAAAAGCCCCAACCCGGCATTTAGTCATGCCGAAGTGCCACTCGCCTCGACCTTCGTGCTGTCGAGCAAGGCGGGCAAGGAAGCTTATGTGGAGCCCGTTGTCGAGGGCGATAGCTATTACTTCAAGGTGAAGGTAGGGACGCCGACTGAAGCCGCGAAAGCTGGAACCAAGGCGGCTGGGCGCGGTGCGAACTTCCAGTGCGTGTTATCGAGCGCGCCGATTGGTGGTGACTACATCAAGGCCGAAGGACAGGCAGGGCGCATGGGGGCACGCCTGATGGCGATCATTGCAGAAGGCGTGCGCGGGCGGGTGTATCTCGCCCCAACTGACGAGCACGAAGCCATTACTCGACAGGCTCAACCAACATGGAAACCGACGGGCGATGTGCCAGCTCGACTCACAGGTGGCACTTGCGTGCCATATGGCCTGAAAGAATGGGGCGACCTATTCACCCCCCGCCAACTGGTGGCGTTGACCACCTTTTCCGATCTGGTGCAGGAGGCCATAGAAAAGTGCCGTCAGGACGCTTTGGTTGTAGGAATGGTCGATGATGGTGCAGTGCTGAATGCCGGCGGCAGCGGTGCCTCGGCTTACGCACAGGCGGTAGGGGTGTATTTGGCGTTCCTCGTCGATCAAATGGCAAATCACCAGTCATCGCTTTGTGGCTGGAATCATCCGAATACGCAGATGAGAAGTGTTTTCTCACGCCAAGCGATTGCAATGACATGGGATT
>JACDJC010002112.1_pt1 | contig 16186 bp, 15 predicted proteins | sample 7454191 | NCBI WGS metagenome assembly JACDJC01 (sample SAMN14253291, study PRJNA609438) | sludge metagenome | isolation source: sludge after 25d culture with pyrite and EDTA | collected 2018-12-20 | reverse complement strand
CGAAACCGGGATCACGGTGATCGACCTGATCATGCCGCTCGCCTAGGGCGGCAAGGTCGGCCTGTGCGGCGGCGCCGGTGTCGGCAAGACCGTGACCCTGATGGAGCTGATCCGCAACATCGCGGTGGCGCACTCGGGTTTCTCGGTGTTCGCCGGCGTCGGGGAGCGGACCCGTGAAGGCAACGACTTCTATCACGAGATGAAAGAAGGCGGCGTGCTCGACAAGGTCGCGCTGGTCTACGGCCAGATGAACGAGCCGCCGGGCAATCGTCTGCGCGTGGCGCTGACCGGCCTGACCATGGCCGAGTACTTCCGCGACGAAGGCCGCGACGTGCTGCTGTTCGTCGATAACATCTATCGTTACACCCTGGCCGGCACCGAAGTGTCCGCGCTGCTGGGCCGGATGCCGTCCGCGGTGGGCTACCAGCCGACGCTGGCCGACGAAATGGGCCGCCTGCAGGAGCGCATCACTTCGACCCGCACCGGCTCGATCACGTCGTTCCAGGCGGTGTACGTCCCGGCAGACGACTTGACCGACCCGTCACCCGCCACCACCTTCGCCCACCTCGACGCGACCCTGGTGCTGAGCCGCCAGGTCGCCGAGCTGGGTATTTATCCGGCGGTGGATCCGCTCGACTCGACCTCGCGGATTCTCGATCCGCAGGTCGTCGGCGAAGAGCACTACAGCGTTGCCCGCGCAGTGCAGGGCACGCTGCAGAAATACAAGGAACTGCGCGACATCATCGCGATTCTGGGGATGGACGAACTGTCACCCGAAGACAAGCTGGCGGTGTCCCGCGCGCGGAAAATCCAGCGCTTCCTGTCGCAGCCCTTCTTCGTCGCCGAAGTGTTCACCGGCGCGCCCGGCAAGTATGTCACGCTGAAGGAGACCATCGCCGGGTTCAAGGCGATCGTCGAAGGCGAATACGACCACCTGCCCGAGCAGGCCTTCTACATGGTCGGCACGATCGAAGAAGCGGTCGAAAAGGCGAAGGCGATTCAGTAACGGGTAAGCAGCAAGTGGCAAGCAGTAAGCCTAATGGCTTTGCCGCTCGCTGCTCACTGTTCACCGCTCACGAGGTTTCAACATGGCAATGACCATCCGCGTCGACATCGTCAGCGCAGAAAAATCGCTCTACTCCGGCAGCGCCGAAATGGTGATCGCCCCCGGTCAGCGCGGCGAACTGGGGATCTACCCGCGTCACACACCGTTGCTGACCACGCTCAAACCCGGCTCGGTGCGGATCAAGGTGCCCAACCAGGCTGAAGAAGAGCTGATTTACGTCTCCGGCGGCATTCTTGAAGTGCAGCCGAACGTCGTCACCATCCTCTCAGACTCGGCCATTCGCGGCGCCGACCTTGACGAAGCCAAGGCGCTCGAAGCGGTGCGTGCCGCCGAACAAGCGATGAAGGACAAGGCCGCCGCCATCGACTACGCACAGGCCCAGGCCGAACTGGCGCAGGCCGTCGCGCAACTGGCCACCATCAACCGGCTGCGCAAGCTGACCTGATGCGTCAGGCACAGCCCTGAAAAAAGGCAACTGGGGAGCTTGCCTTTTTTCAGGGCCGAACCCCACCGGAGGCGTGGGGACGAACGCCGATGAATTGAGGCAGCTCCCCGGCGACACCGTGAACGGATCGTAAATATTTGTGAAATCAGCCGACTTTGGGCGGGTTTCAATTCATCTCCCGCCCAATTTCCACGTGGGTTTGTATAGACTGGCGGAAATCCGAGCAGGGCAGAGTTATCAAGGCTGCACTCAGCTGTTGAGCTGGCGGTCGATCACATCGTTTCCAAACAATCCAAACTGGCTGTCTGGTGGCGAAACTCAACACCCTCGCTGCCATTCCGTTTCCATCATCGCTAAAGGACCCTAACCGTGCGAGCAATCCCCTTTCTCTTCAGCCTTCTCGGCGCAACCCTGATTTCGGCTGGCGCGGTGACCGCCCACGCCGCTGAAGCCCCGTACTACGACCCCGCTAATGCCGCGAGCCAAAGCGGTAAAACGGTCGGCTACGAGCTGTATAACACCATCGGCTGTCCCGGCAAGGGCCTGCTCGATTCCGGCTGCAAGGCACCCGCGCCGGTCGACAGCGACGGCGACGGCGTGGTCGACAGCAAGGACAAGTGCCCCGGCACCCCGGCCGGCCGCAAGGTCGACGCCGACGGCTGCGAACTGGACAGCGACGGCGACGGCGTGGTCGACAGCAAGGACAGGTGCCCCGCCACCCCGGCCGGGCGCAAGGTCGACGCCGACGGCTGCGAGCTGGACAGCGATGGCGACGGCATCGTCGACGCCCTGGATGCCTGTCCGACCGTGTTCGCCAAGACTGCGGATGGCTGCCCGCCTCCGGTAGTGGCGCCGAAGAAAATGGTCCTGGAAGGCGTGAATTTTGATAACGACGAGGCCGCGCTGAGCGCCGAATCGGCCGCCATCCTCGACCAGGCAGCAGCTACGCTGAAGGAGTGGGGTGATGTCAAGGTGGAAGTGGCAGGCCACACCGACAGCCGCAGCACCGACGACTACAACATGACGTTGTCGCAGCGCCGCGCCGAATCGGTGCGCAGCTACCTGATCGGCAAGGGCGTCGCCGCCGAGCGTCTGACCGCCCGGGGCTACGGTGAATCGCAGCCGGTTGCCGAGAACGAGACTGAAGACGGTCGCGCCAAAAACCGTCGGGTCGAACTCGTGCCGCAGAAGTAATCGCGGTTTGCGGCCAAGCCAAACGGGGACTTCGGTCCCCGTTGTGGATTGTGCCTGGCGGCTTGCGGCCGGGTCCGATCCAGGCCGCGGCGGGCTCAGCGAGACCGGCCCGATCGGCCACCACTTCCATCACTTCAGCGGCTGGACTTCGCGAGATCCGGGTCGGCGGCACGCTTCCTTGCGGCGGATGGCCGCCTGAATTCGGGCTGTCGTGCCGAGGCCTTATACTTGGCGCGGGTCTTGCACCTCCCTCTCGCTGAAATGACACGCATCCGGACAGATACGAATGACGACCAAGCTTGAAATCCTGATTCTTGCAGCGGGCAAGGGCACCCGCATGCGCTCCGATCTGCCCAAAGTATTGCACAAGCTCGCGGGCAAGCCGCTCCTCGGCCATGTGGTCGACACCGCGCATGCACTCGGCGCGGCGCGGATCTGTGTGGTCTATGGCTTTGGTGGCGAGCTCGTGCCGCAGACGATGGCTGACGACAAGCTGACATTTGTGCTCCAGGCCGAACAGCACGGTACCGGCCACGCGGTGAAGCAGGCGCTGCCGCAGCTTGCCGACGACAGCGTGACACTGATCCTCTACGGTGATGTGCCGCTGACCCATGCCGCCACCCTGCAGCCGCTGGTGGCGGCGGCGCAGGCCGGCGGGCTGGGGCTGCTGACCGTGACGCTGGCGGACCCCGACGGTTATGGGCGGATCGTGCGCGACCACGCCAAGGTTGCGCGGATCGTCGAACACAAGGACGCAAGCGCGGCCGAGCGAACGATCCGCGAGGTCAACACCGGCATCCTCGCGGTCGCCAGCCGCCAGCTCAAGCGCTGGATCGCCGAACTGAAGAACCATAATGCACAGGGCGAGTACTACCTGACCGACATCATCGCGCTCGCAGTGCGCGACGGGGTCGAGGTCGAAACGCATCAGCCGGCGTTCGAATGGGAAGTGCTGGGGGTGAACAGCAAGGCGCAACTGGCCGAGCTTGAACGCATCCACCAGAACGAGATCGCGCAGGCCTTGCTGCGCGACGGCGTGACGCTGCTGGATCCGGCAAGGCTGGATGTGCGCGGTACCCTGAGCTGTGGCCGCGATGTCACCATCGACGTTAACTGCGTATTCGAAGGCCGTGTGCAGCTGGGTGATTCCGTGCAAGTGGGCGCTCACTGTGTGTTACGTAACGTCAAGGTGGCGGCAGGCACGCGGATCGATGCCTTCACCCTGATCGATGATGCCGAAATCGGCGAAGCCAACCGGCTGGGGCCGTTTTCGCGCATCCGTCCAGGCACCATCCTGGCGCGTGAGGTACATGTGGGCAACTTCGTCGAGATCAAGAATAGCCAGATCGACGACGGCTCCAAGGTCAACCACCTGTCCTACGTCGGCGACACCACCATGGGTAAACAGGTCAACATCGGCGCCGGCACTATCACCTGCAACTACGACGGCGCCTACAAACACCGCACGGTGATCGAGGACGAGGCGTTCATCGGCTCCGACACCCAGCTGGTCGCGCCGGTCACGGTGGGCCGGGGCGCGACGCTGGGCGCCGGCACCACCCTGACCAAGGATGCGCCGGCCGGCGAATTGACCTTGTCACGGGCGAAACAAGTCACCCTCCCGGGCTGGAAGCGCCCGCTCAAACAGAAAAAGGAAAGCTGAATATGTGCGGCATTGTCGGCGCGGTTGCGCAGCGTAACGTCGTTCCCATCCTGCTCGAAGGCCTGCGGCGGCTGGAATACCGCGGCTACGATTCGGCCGGGCTGGTGATCATCAACGGTGGTCTGAAGCGGGTGCGCAGCGTCGGCCGGGTCGCCGCGCTGACCGCGGCCTGCACGGCGCAGCAGGTGCACGGCCATCTCGGCATCGCGCACACGCGCTGGGCGACCCACGGCGCGCCGTCGGAAGCCAACGCGCATCCGCATGTCAGCGGCGGGCTGGCGGTGGTGCACAACGGCATCATCGAAAACTACGAAGCCCTGCGGACCCGGCTGCAGCAACAGGGGTTTGTGTTTTCGTCGGAAACCGACACCGAAGTCATCGCTCACTTGATCGAGCTGTATTTCCACCAGTCCCGCGATCTGCTGGCCGCCACGCGTGCGGCGGTCGCCGAACTCGAGGGCGCGTATGCGATTGGCGTGGTCAACGAAGACACGCCCAATCGTCTGGTCTGCGCGCGCAAGGGCAGTCCGCTGCTGATCGGGCTCGGGATCGAGGAAAACTTCATCGCCTCCGACGTTTCGGCGCTGCTGCCGGTGACCCAGCGGGTGATGTACCTGGAAGAAGGCGACGTCGCCGACGTCGGCCTGCTTGACGTGACGGTGTACGACGCGACCGGCAACAGGGTCGACCGCAGCGTGCACGTTTCCGAACTGTCGGCCGACATGGCCGAGCTCGGCACCTATCGCCACTTCATGCAGAAGGAAATCCACGAGCAGCCGCGCGCGCTGACCGAAACCCTGCTGACCGCGGTATCGCAGGATCACATCCAGCCCGAATGGTTTGGCTACGACGCCACCGAGGTCCTGAGTCGGGTCAACGCGGTGACCCTGCTCGCCTGCGGCACCAGCTTCCATGCGGCAAAAGTCGCCACCTACTGGCTGGAGGAGATCGCGGGTATTCCGGCACGCGCCGAAATCGCCAGCGAATACCGCTACCGCACTTCGGTTCCCAACCCCGATGCGCTCATCGTCACCATCTCGCAGTCGGGCGAAACCGCCGACACGCTGGCCGCGCTCAATTACGCCAAGGCCTTGGGGCAGGAGCAGACGCTGACCATCTGCAACGTCGCCGAATCGGCGCTGACCCGCGCGTCGCGGCTCAAGTTCATGACTCGCGCCGGTCCGGAAATCGGCGTCGCCTCGACCAAGGCCTTCACCACCCAGCTCGCCAGCCTGTTCCTGCTGACGCTGGTGCTGGCCAAGCTGCGCGGCCGGCTGAGCTCGGAGCAGGAAACCGCGCATCTCGCCGCGCTGCGCAGCCTGCCCAACAAGCTGCAACAGGCGCTGGAGCTGGAGCCGCAGGTCGAGGCCTGGTCGCAGCATTTCGCCAACAAGAACCACGCGCTGTTCCTCGGCCGCGGCGTGCATTATCCGATTGCGCTCGAAGGCGCATTGAAGCTGAAAGAGATTTCCTACATCCACGCCGAAGCCTACCCGGCGGGTGAGCTCAAGCACGGCCCGCTGGCGCTGGTCGACGAGGACATGCCGGTGATCACGATCGCACCCAACGACCAGCTGATCGAAAAGCTGAAATCGAATATGCAGGAAGTGCGTGCGCGTGGTGGTGAACTGTATGTCTTCGCCGACGCCGACGTGCATATCGAGGAGTCCGCCTTTGTCCACGTGATCAGGCTGCCCAGCAGCCAAAATGGTCCGCTGTCGCCGATCCTGCATACCGTGCCGCTGCAGCTGCTGGCGTATCACGCCGCGCTGCAAAAAGGCACCGACGTCGACAAGCCGCGCAATCTGGCGAAGAGCGTCACCGTGGAATGACATCAGGCCGCAGATGAAAGTAAAAAAATTCCTCAGTCTTGAATGGGATGCGATCGCCGGAGTCGTGGCGGCAGTCGTCGCGATCGTGCTGCATCTGTTGCATGTGGTGGATGAGTCGGTCATCCTGCCCATCGTGCTGGCCCTGATGGCCCTGCTGTTCATCAATTTCATGCGGCACTCGCGACACAATGAGTTGACCGCCGAGCAGGTCGATCGCACCGTAGACGCGGTTAACCGGATCCAGTCCGGCCTCAAGCCGGCTGAAGTGATTCTGGTCGGCCCCCGCCACTTGCGTTCGTCGAATGAGTATTTTATTCGGCATATGAGCGGCGACACCATCTGGTTTAACGTCTGCCTGTCGATGTACGCGCCGCAACCGCTATTCGACGCGTTGCTGCGTCCTGCAGTGGACAATCCGATGGTCGCGTCGATTCAGTTCATCCTTGATGAAAGCCAAAAACCCCTTTGGGAGCAAGTCATCCAGCCCAAGCTTGCCGCCAGCGGCAACAGTACAAAAATCAGGGAGCCGCGCTGGTGCAATTTAAGTAAGACGGTTTCCTTTATTCTTGCCGACAATCAGCTGAGCGGGGGCCCTGAAGCGCTACTCAGCTTCTGGGGTGAGCCTTTCATGGCGCAGACGACCGCGCGGGACGTGCCACGATTCATTTTTCATGTGCAAAGAAACTCCGAACTGCTGCCTCACCTGACGGAGCTGGCGCATAGCTGCAAATGCGTCAATCCAGCACAATGATGAACCGGCTGGCAGCGCTCACGCGAACACGCTGAAGTCTTGCAATAACGTAGCCACACTCCAGCTACCCGCCATGTCTTGGCGTGCTTAGCCTGACGTAAACTGAGTCGCCCAAAACCGTCTGTATCCCCGCCCATCGATGAATCCTGCCACGGTCAAAACCTACCTACCCTGGGTCGTGGCGGTGGCGCTGTTCATGGAGCAGCTCGATACCACCATCGTCAACACCGCGGTGCCGGCGATGGCCGAGAGCCTGCAGGTGACGCCGTTAAGCCTGAAGGCGGTGGTGACGAGCTATATCCTGAGCCTCGCGGTGTGTATTCCGGTGAGCGGCTGGATGGCGGACCGCTACGGCACGCGGCGGGTGTTTAGTATCGCGGTCGCGGTCTTCACCCTGGCCTCGATCATGTGCGGCCTGGCGCAGAACGCACCGATGCTGGTCGCGGGCCGCGTTCTGCAGGGGGTCGGTGCGGCCATGATGATGCCGGTGGGACGGCTCGCGATCATCCGCACCTTCCCCAAGTCGGAGCTGCTGCGGGCGATGAACTTCGTCATCATCCCGGCGCTGATCGGGCCGCTGCTCGGGCCCACAGTCGGCGGACTGATCGTGCACTGGCTGACCTGGCGCTACATCTTCTTCATCAACGTGCCGGTGGGGCTGGTGGCGCTATGGCTGGCGCATCGGCACATGCCGGATTACCACGGCGATACGCGGCGCCCGCTCGATGGAGTCGGCCTGCTTCTGTTCAGCAGCGGCGCTGCGCTGCTGTCCTGGCTGCTGGAAATCTTTGGTGAGCACCGACTCGACCCGCCTGCGACCGCGGGTCTGCTGCTGCTGAGCCTCGGCCTGCTCGCCGGGTATGTCTGGCGCGCCCGCCGGATAGCCTATCCGCTGCTGCGTCTGGCGCTGTTCCGGGTGCGCACGTTTCGGGTCGCGGTGATCGGCGGTTTCGTCACCCGGCTGGGGGTCGGTGGAATGCCCTTTCTGCTGCCGCTGCTTTTCCAGTTGGGCCTGGGCATGCCCGCCTGGGAGGCGGGTCTGTTGATGATGCCCATCGCGGCGGCGGCGATGGGGATGAAGTTCATTTCCTCGCAGCTGCTGGCACGCTTTGGCTACCGGCGCATCCTGATCGTGAATACGGTCATGATCGGGGTGCTCGTCAGTCTGTTCTCGCTGGTGGGCGCGACGACGCCGATCATGCTGATCGTGCTGCTCGGCCTGACCATGGGCTTCTTCAATTCGCTGCAGTACACCAGCATGAACTCGATGGCCTACGCCGACATCGACACCCCCGACTCGAGCATGGCCAGCACCATCGCCAGTTCGCTGCAGCAGATGTCGATGAGCTTCGGGCTGGCCTGCGGGACGCTTGTCGCCGGCTGGTATCTGGGCGACCTGCCGCAAACCGACCGTGCGGCGGTGACGAGCGCGCTGCACTACGCCTTTCTGACGCTGGGCGGCTTGACCATGCTGTCATCGCTGTCGTTCTGGTGGCTGCGTCCCGAAGATGGAGAGAGCGTCAGCCGGGGAAGCGTGCGCGAAACGGTGTAGCGGCGAGCCGCTCCATCGACCGTCACGGCAGATGGTCAGCTTCGCAACGCGCTGTGGTGGCGGCCCATGCACTGGTCTGTTGTGCGCCGACCCGATTCGGGTCGACCCGGGACGAGTAACCAGCTGGTGCGTAGCGAATTCACCCGGATGGCGGTCATGATCGAAGGCCGAAAAACCAATGTTCATGCTGCATTCCACAGAGTTATGAGCGATCAACTGCGGTTCTTAGGATCAAGGGCTTGTGTCTGTCGTCATCCGACGACAGACACAAGCCTTCGTATCCTTTTGTTTTGTAGGAATACTTCTCGAACACGCCGGTTTCGCTGTCGCCATTAAGCGACATTTTGGCTGCTTTTTTCGTTTACAAACCTTGCCAAATTCCTTACCTGGCTGTTTATAAACAGGTTTTCAGTGCTGGCCTGACTGTTGCTCCTGCACCCGTGTGCCCAGTTCCCGGCGCGACCACCGCAGAGTGTTTTTCAACCCAGATACCGAGAGAGGCCCCCATGCTCAAATCCTTTATGCATCCTGGCGCTGCCAGCACCACTCGAACCGATTCGAACCGGACGAGCTATCCTGCCAGGCCGGCCGACACCCCCAGACCTGCGGAGGCCGTCAAGGAAGGTGCCACGCCGGAAATGACCCAGACCGCGCGCAATGAAGCGGGCAGCAAGCTCATCGTCGGCCCGAACATCAAGCTCAAGGGCGCCGAAATCACCGACTGCGAAATCCTGGTGGTGGAAGGTCGGGTGGAAGCGTCGATGAACAGCCGCGATATCCGCATCGCCGAGGGTGGCGTGTTCTCGGGCAAGGCCGAAATCGATGTGGCGGAGGTGCGCGGCAGCTTCGAGGGCGAACTCACCGCGCGCAAGCGGCTGGTCGTGTACGCCACCGGCCGGGTCAACGGCACGATCCGCTACGGTGCGCTGATGGTCGAGGAGGGCGGCTCCATTTCCGGAAACATCGCGCTGCATACCGACTCCGCCCGCAGCAAGGTCACGGAACTGCCCTCGCCATCCGTAGCCGGCGAATCGAGCCAGACGGACACGTCGGATCTGGAACTGGCACGCAACGCAGCAGGAAAGCGCTCGGGCGTCACCAGTTATTGATTCGGCCTGATAAGTTTGAAGTGATATTGAAAGCCGACTTGCCCCGCTGTGTGAGGCAGTGCGGGAGGACGAATCAATAACCATTAAAAACAGCGTTGCTATTGAGGCGGCCCCACGAACTGACCGACTCAAGGCAACGCAAGAAACATTTTACGGGGTCAAGCATCACCTGGCCGCCTCAATAAGCATGACGCTGTCTGCAATAGGTGACAGCCACTGCATGTCTGACTAGACAGCCGACTCCCGCAAACGAATGAGTAATAAACTCGAATAGGCCGCTGGGGGTGGTTGCCGGCGGTAGCAGGCGGTCGGCCCCGTTACGCAGACACAATCAGGCAAGCTGTGCGTGTGCGTCAGGTGCAGCCGCCAGAATCGTAAACCCCCCGCTGGGCGCGCTCAAGTTCCTGCTCGTAGGTGAAGTGTTGTTCACTGGCCTCCAGCGCCAGGGCGGCCCGGCTGGCGTGTCCATCGTGGAACAACAAGGCCTCGATTGCCGCGTTGACATCGCTGATCGGCGGCACCATGAGCATTTGCAGCCGGTCATAAATTTCACGGTCAATGGTGATCTGAATTTGGTCGGACATTGCTGACTCCCGAAATGATTGGAGGGTCTATTCAGGCTAGTTCATTTACCCGACTAATCAAGTCGGGTATTCATGCCGATGAACGTAATCCAGCCGCCCGGACACGATAGCCTTATCCGCCTCAGCCCTTGCCCGCCGCCAGCTTCTGCGCCTGATCCGTGCGCTCCCAGGTGAAATCGGGTTCGTCGCGGCCGAAGTGGCCGTAGGCTGCCGTCTTCCGATAGATCGGGCGGCGCAGGTCTAGGCTGTCGATGATCCCGCGCGGGGTGAGCTTGAAGCTGCAGCGCACCAGGTCTTCGAGTTTTTCATCGGGCAGGGTGCCGCTGCCATAAGTATCGACCAGCAGCGACACCGGCTCGGCCACGCCGATGGCATACGCCAGCTGCACCAGACAACGGCGGGCCATGCCTGCCGCCACCAGGTTCTTGGCGATGTAGCGCGCCATGTACGCCGCCGAGCGGTCGACCTTGGTGGGGTCTTTTCCCGAAAACGCGCCACCGCCGTGCGGGCAGGAACCGCCATAGGTATCGACGATGATCTTGCGCCCGGTCAGGCCGGTGTCGCCGTTGGGGCCGCCGATTTCAAACGGGCCGGCGGGGTTGACCCACAACCGGAACGTCGACGTGCGCAGTGCGTGCGGCACCAGCGGGTCGACAATTTCGCGCGCGACTTCCTGCGCGACCCAGGCCGGGTCGAGGCCGCGCGCGATCTGGGTGGAAATGATCACCGTTTCGACCCCGGCCATTTTCTGGCCTTCGTAGGCGACCGTCACCTGGCTTTTGGCGTCGGGACGCAGCCACGGCAAGGCGCCGGACTTGCGCAGTTCGGCCTGCCTTTGCACCAGCCGGTGTGCCAGCCAGAGCGGGTAGGGCATCAGGTCGGGGGTCTCATCGCAGGCATAGCCGAACATCATCCCCTGGTCGCCGGCGCCGATGTCGCCGCCTTCCAGCGTAATGCCCTTGTGAATCTGGATCGACTGATGATTGAAGCGCACCTGCACTTCGCAGGCGGCGGGGTCGATTCCAGTTTCGGCATCGCGGTAGCCGATGTCGCGCAGCACCTGGCGGGCGATGGATTCGGCGCGGCCGCGCACCTCGTCGAAGAGTTCCTTGCGCACGGTTTTGAACTCGCCGGTGATGACCACCAGCTTGTCGGCAACCAATGTTTCACAGGCGACCCGGGCTTCGGGTTCTTCGGCCAGAAAGGCGTCGAGAATGGCGTCGGAAATCTGGTCGGCGATCTTGTCGGGGTGGCCTTCCGACACGGACTCGGAGGTAAACAAATGGCGGCGGGGGTTCATGACGCGTGTCCTTTGAAGCGTGATGCGATGTGCGTTTAAATGTTCTGCGTCGCAAGCCGCCACAGCGACGTGATCTCGGCCGCACGCGCGGTGTGGAGCGGATCGCTGGTGTCTGCAACGCGCGGGTGTTTGGGCCGGGTGTCCAGTCGCGTCACAACGCTCAAGCCGGCGGCGTCGATTGCGGCGAGCAGCGATTCTCGCGACCGCAGTCCCAGATGCTCGGCCAGGTCCGACAGGATCAGCCAGCCTTCGCCGCCCGGCTCGAGATGGGCCGCCAGCCCGTTGAGGAAACCGAGCAGCATGCGGCTGTCGGGATCGTAGATCGCGTGTTCGAGCGGCGAATTGGCGCGCGCCGGCAACCACGGCGGATTGCAGACGACAAGCGGCGCACGCCCGGGCGGGAACAGATCGGCTTCGACAACGTCGACCCGCCCTGCGAGTTCGAGCCGGGCGATGTTCGAGCGAGCACACGCGAGCGCGCGCGGATCGCGGTCGGTGGCGACGACGCGCCTGACGCCTCGGCGGGCCAGCAGCGCCGCCAGCACACCGGTTCCGGTGCCGATGTCGAAGGCGAGCGTCGACGCCGGCAGCGGCGCCTCGGCGACCAGTTGCAGGTATTCGCCGCGCACCGGCGAAAACACCCCGTAGTGCGGGTGGATGCGGTCGCCGAGCGCCGGGATGTCGACGCCTTTCTTACGCCATTCGTGGGCGCCGATCACGCCGAACAGTTCGCGCAGCGAAACGATCGACGCCTCGTTGCCTGCGCCGTAGACTTCGGCGCAGGCTTCCTTGACGTTCGGCGCGCGCCGCAGCGGAATGCGGTAATCCTCGTCCAGCGGCAGCAACAGCATTCCCAGGGTGCGGGCGCGCTGCGACTGGTGCTGGCGATGAAAATTGAACGCCTCGGTGGGCGAGGTCGCGGGCTTGCGCGGCTTGCGCTCGATGCGGCGCGCCATCGCCTGCAGCAACTGCCGCGCATTCTGATAATCGCCGCGCCATAGCAGCGCGGTGCCCTCGCTGGCGAGGCGATACGCTGCGTCGGCCGTGAGCTGGTCATCAACAACTGCTACCCGTTTGGGTGGCGCGGCGCCGCTCTCCGAACGCCAGCGCGCCGAGCGGCTTTCGCCGGCCTCGGTCCAGTTCACCACGGGATGCGGTGCGGCAGGCTGAAGCATCGTCACAGCTTTGCGCTGCGTCCGCCGTCGACCGCCAGGATCTGCCCGGTTACGAAGTGCGTGTCCATCGCGAAGAAGCGCACCGCCAGCGCAATATCGTTGGGCTCGCCGGCGCGTTTGAGCATGGTGTGCGAGACGATGCGCTGGCGCGAGACTTCGTCAAAATTCGCGTCATCTTCGGGCCACATGACCGGCCCCGGCGCGATGCCGTTGACCCGCACTTCCGGCGCCAGTTCACGCGCCAGTGACTTGGTGAGCCCGACCAGTCCGGCCTTGGCGACGGAATAGACGAGGTAGTTTTTCATCGGCCGGTCGGCGTGGATGTCGGTGATGTTGATGATGCAGCCGCGGCGTTTTTTCAGTTCGGGCGCGGCGGCCTGCGAGAGGAACAACGGCGCCTTGAGGTTGCTGCCCATCAGGTCGGCCCAGTCCTGTTCGCGAATACTGCCGACCGGCGTGGGGTAGAAGCTCGATGCGTTGTTGAGCAGCACATCGAGCCCGCCGAAGCTGGCGACGGTCTGGTGCACCAGGCTCGGCAGGCCGCCGGTGTCGTGCAGGTCGGCCTGGATCAGCGCGACCGAATCGGGGCGGATGGCGTTGAGCTCATCCTGCAATGCGCGCGCCTCGGCCGCCGAGCTGCGATAGTGAATCATCAGCTTGGCGCCGGCCGCATGCAGCAGGCGCGCCGACGCCGCGCCGACGCGCCGGGCCCCGCCGGTAATCAATACGACTTTGCCATGCATCGGGATTCACCCTTATAGTCACTCGATTCTGGATTATCCAGCCATTGCGCATTATCCATGAACTCGATGCTGCCCGCCCCGACTCCCGACGCCCTTGCGCACAGCCAGCACGTGGCCGCACATCTGCGCACGCTGATCGTGAATGCCGGCGGCTGGATTCCGTTCTCGCGCTACATGGAAGCCGCGCTGTACGCGCCGGGGCTGGGCTACTACGCTGCCGGGGCGATGAAATTCGGCGCTGCGGGCGATTTTGTCACCGCGCCGGAAATGACACCCCTGTTCGGCCGTACGCTGGCGCACGCGATCGCGCCGGTGCTCACCGAGACCGGTGGTGAAGTGCTCGAACTCGGCGCCGGCAGCGGCCGGCTGGCGGTGGATATGCTGGGCGAACTGGAATGCCTCGACACGTTGCCGGCGCGCTATTCGATCCTGGAAGTAAGCGCCGACCTGCGCCAACGTCAGCAGGAAATCTTAGCCCATGCGCTGCCGCATCTGTGCGAACGGGTGCGCTGGCTGGACGCGCTGCCCGAACAGTTCAAGGGCGTCATCCTCGGCAACGAGGTGCTCGACGCGCTCCCGGTGGAATTGTTGCACTGGACCGACGCGGAGCCGCAGGTGCGAGGCGTAACCCTGGCGGGCGGCGGATTTGCGTGGCAGGACCGTGCCATCGACGATCCCACGCTGCACGCCCGAGCCGATGCGTTGAATCTGGCGCCGGGCTATCTCTCCGAAATCAGTCTGGCGAGCGACGCGTTGATCGCCTCGCTCGCACAGTCTTTGGAGCATGGGCTGATTCTGATGATCGACTATGGTTTCGGTCAGGCCGAGTACTACCACCCGCAGCGCCACATGGGCACGCTGCGCGCGCACTACCGCCATCACGCCCTCGACGATCCGTTCTGCCTGCCGGGCCTGTGCGACCTCACCGCGCACGTCGATTTCAGCGCGGTGGCGCGGGCAGCAAACGCAGCGGGACTGGAGCTTGCGGGCTACGTCGGCCAGGCGGGTTTTCTGTTGGCGAGCGGTCTCACCGAACTTCTGCTGCAGACGCCGCCCACCGATACGGCGGCGTATCTGCCGCAGGCCAACGCGGTGCAGCGGCTGGTATCGCCGGCGGAGATGGGCGAGCTGTTCAAGGTCATCGGCTTTACCAAGGGTGATATCGCGCCGCTGGCGGGCTTCGCGCGCGGCGACCGGCGGCATGCGCTCCAGGGGTAGGAGGCCCGCCACCGGGCCGAATTTGGACTAAACCAGCGGCAGCTGCACGTCCCCGTCCGCCTGCAGGCGGGTCACCCGCACCGCGTGCAGGCGGCGGCTGTCGGCGCGCAGGATGCTGAACTGGAAGCCGTCGAACCTGACCGATTCGCCGCGCTTCGGTAAATGACCGAAACGCGACACAACCAGACCGCCGACGGTGTCGAATTCCTCGTCGGAGAAATGCGTGCCCAGCGCCAGGTTGAAGTCGTCGATTTCGGTCGAGGCTTTGACGCGGAACACGCCCTCGTGCTCGCGGATGATGTTGTCTTCGGTCTCGTCGAAGTCGTATTCGTCCTCGATGTCGCCGACGATCTGTTCCAGCACGTCCTCGATCGTCACCAGACCGGCGACGCCGCCGTATTCGTTGACGACGATGGCGATGTGGTTGCGGTTGGAGCGGAATTCCTTCAGCAGCACGTTGAGCCGCTTCGATTCCGGAATGAACACCGCCGGGCGCAGCATGCCGCGGATGTCGGCGTCGTCTTCGGCGTAATGCCGCAGCAAGTCCTTGGCCAGCAGGATCCCGATGATGTCGTCGCGGTCCTTGTCGATCACCGGAAACCGCGAGTGCGCGGTTTCGATGGCGTGGGGGATGAAAACTTCGGGCGCCTCGTTGATGTCGATGACTTCCATCTGCGTGCGCGGGATCATGATTTCGCCGACTCGCATTTCGGATACCTGCAGCACGCCCTCGATCATCGCCAGGGCGTCGGCATCCATCAGACTGTTTTCATAGGCACCGTGTAGCAGTTCGATCAACTGCTCGCGGTCTTCGGGTTCGCGCATCAGCCAGTGGGAGATGCGCTCGAGCAAGCTCGGTTTACTGTCAGACTCCATTTGCGTCAGGAATGATAGGGATTGTTAATGTGGAAGCGCCTCAGTATAGCGGCTTCGCGCGATTCCATGATCTCGGCGTCCGCCGGGTCGACGTGGTCGTAGCCTTGCAGGTGCAGGACACCGTGGATCGTCAGGTGCGCGTAATGATGCGCGAGCGGCGTGTTCTGCTCGCGCGCTTCGCGCTCCGCCACCGCGGCGCAGATCATCACGTCACCGCCCAGTACGCCGGGTGAAATCTCGCCGTACTCGAAAGTCAGAACGTTGGGCACGTAGTCCTTGTGACGGTAGTCCCGATTAAGTGCCTGTGCCTCGTCGGCGTCGACGATGCGCACCGTGAGCGCGGCGGGATGTTCCAGCGCGGCGGCGACCCAGCGGCGGATCTGCGCCCGTCCCGGCAGTTCGCCGGCCACGCTGGCGAACTGCACCGACAGGCTGAATTCAGGCGTCACGCGTCGGTTTGTGCGCGGCGCGCGGCGTAAGCGTCGACGATGCGGCCGTCCAGCGGGTGGCGGACCACGTCTTCCGACTGGAAATGGGTGAAGGCAATGCCGCGCACCTCGGACAGCACCTCGGCCGCATCGATCAGCCCCGACTTCACGTGCTTGGGCAGGTCGATCTGGGTCGGGTCGCCGGTCACCACCGCGCGCGCACCAAAACCGATGCGGGTGAGGAACATCT